>Ga0315539_1001378_pt1 | contig 17992 bp, 13 predicted proteins | sample SalMarSW160150MG_FD_203097 | JGI IMG/M metagenome (GOLD analysis project Ga0315539, IMG submission 203097) | Salt marsh sediment microbial communities from the Plum Island Ecosystem LTER, Massachusetts, United States - Salt Marsh Sediment SW1601-150 ... | reverse complement strand
AATTCTCCCTCAATAAGCACCTTTCCGCCATAATCAGTGATGTGAAAGAAAGGTAAATTAGGATTGTTTACATTTAAACCCGGTGCAACCACACCTTGTATCATAAATTCCCATAGCACATCCTGGGTAAGAAATACTAATTTTCGTCTACCATGCACTGGGTCACCAACATATTCGACGAACCTGTCAAATCCTGAGCCAGAATGATCATATTGGCTCCAATCTCTATCGCTTCTTAGTCTCTCTAGTACTATAGCCCTTGCTAATTCTAAGCCACCTTCTTCGTTAGGATCAAAATTTATTTTGCTCATTTATCCCTACAACCTGCGAATGCTCTTTTGACTAACTTAAGTATATACGAAATTCGTTTTTTGGTCAGTAGTCTATGCGACGAGTAATGGGTGCAGCCTTCGATGTCAAAACTGCGATGCTATTAAGGTAAACGGTGTTGTATAATATACTTGGGACAGGAGATGGTCAGCTCGGGACAGAGGACGGGGATTGCTAACTTGCCGCTGCATTATGGCAAGGTGCCTCCGTGGCTTTTCGGGCGGATGTGTCAGTTAGCCCGGGAGATTACCATTGTTACGGTAACAGAGTTTGGCGCTGAAGGGATGCTGCGGCGTCTTTCCGACCCCTTCTGGTTTCAGGCTTTCGGCTGCGTCCTGGGCTATGACTGGCATTCCAGCGGCGTTACCACCACCGTCTGCGGCGCCATAAAAGAAGGAATGCGAGGACTGGAAAGAGAACTCGGCTTATTTATCGCCGGGGGCAAGGGCAGGACCTCGCGCAAAACCCCTCTAGAGATAGAAAATACCGGGCATCTGCTGAAGGTAAATCCGTCGTCCCTGGTTTATGCCAGCCGGATGTCGGCCAAGGTTGATAATTCCGCCCTTCAGGATGGCTACCAGCTCTATCACCACAGCTTCTTTTTTACCAAGGACGGCTCCTGGGCAGTCATTCAGCAAGGGATGAACGAAATCAACAGGTATGCGCGCCGCTATCACTGGCTGGGGGAGAAAGTCAGCGATTTTGTCTGCGAGCCCGAGGCTGCTATCTGTTCCCAGGCCAGTGGCGAGGCATTGAATCTGGTGGCTCTGGAGAGCGCAAAGGTGAGGGATGTCATTGCCCGGGTCGCCGCCGAAGAGAAGCCAGATAAAATTGTAGGCCAGCTGAATAGGTTAAAGACCTTAAATTTGCCCCGGCGGCCTTATATCAGCCTGGAAGATATTCACCCCGACAGGCTAGGCAAGATTTTCCTCAATGCTTATGAACACAAACCCGAGAATTTTGAATCACTGCTAGCACTGGAGGGCATAGGAGCAAAAACGCTTCGCGCTTTGAGTCTTATTTCAGAGCTGGTTTACGAGACACCGGTCAGCCTGCGCGACCCGGCGAGCTACAGCTTCGCCCACGGCGGCAAGGATGGTCATCCTTATCCTGTGGACAGGAAGACCTACGATAGCAGCATCCAATTTCTGACACAAGCGGTGGAAAAGGCTAAAATTGGAGACAGAGAGAAGCTCGAAGCCTTCAGGCGACTGAGGGCCTGGCAGTGAAAGGGGTTGAAAAGTGAGTGACTTTGACATCGCTTCTTACGTTTCCCACATCGAGGCGAACCGTTCGGTCAAGGATGCTTTAATGCAAAGCTTAAAGACGCGCCGCCCCCCATATCGCATCTCCGTAACTGACTTACTTAACCTTAAACAGGCTTACTTCAGGAGAAAGTATCCTGAAATCGTTCCGCCTCTGGAGAAACAGCAGCTTATGTGGGCCGGTACCGGCTTTCACAAGACCTTCGGCTCAGCCGTATCCAGCGAAGAATACCTGGAGCAATTTGTAGAAACTGAGGGCATTGTGGGCAAGATTGATATCTACGAAAAGATTCCGGTGGAGGTTAAGACCACCTCCACGCCTGTAGACACGAAGGATTTATTGAAATACAGGCCAACTTATATTGAACAGTTGGGCATGTACTGTGCTATGGTCAATGCCCACGAGGGAGAAATTATCATTTATCAGCGCCAGGGAGAGGAATCGCCCTCAACTTCCCCTCTGCTTGTCTATCACGTTACTTTCCCGAACCTGGAGGCAATTCGAGAGGAAATGCGGAGGAGACGCGACCTCCTGGTGCAAGCGCTCATTTCCAAGGACCCCAGCAATCTCCCTGTTTGCCCCTGGCTCAACAGGCAGTGTGATTATTCCCAGGTATGCGACTGCGCAACCACATCGGTGCCAGCATCGCACGAGATAGCTGAGTTAGCCGGGGAAATCTACGTCGATAGCACGACCTGTGAGCAACTCCTCAGCAAAATGGCTGGGTCTCAACCATCCCAACTGTTTGGCATCAACGATATTGTTTTCCCCCGCAAAGCATATTTTGAGCGCCTTAAGTTGAGTGAAGGAGTTCGGGAAGAGAAGGAAGAGTATCTTCGTTCCATGGATGAGCGTGGCTTTATTGATGCACTCCGCGATTCATTACGCTACGGTGCCCCGGGCGAAGCGCAGAGGATTCCCGTGAAGCATGCGCCACTAGCCGACCTGGTCCAAATCTGGCAGAACTTGCCCACCATCCTGCGCGACCCAAAATTTTCTTCATTGGTGGAAAGAGAACGTTTGCCCAGAGCATTCCCTCATTATTTCCTCCGCCTGGGATTTGATTGTGCCTTAACGGAGAACACAAAAGGCAGGCTGCTGCTCTACTATGTTAGAGTTCCCAGAGAGGATGCCAAACTGATGGTCTATGATGTAAACTTCAGGAATTTGAATGCTGTTAAAGCTGAAGCATTACGCCGGCTCGAGCTTTTGGAAAAGGCGACATCACCACTACAGCTTCCCCAATGCCCCTCGTGGATGTGCTCTTACTGCGACTACAGGCTTGAATGTGGCGAAGCGTAACTGGTATAACAAGAGCATGCGAGAATAGTTTACATATTCGAAGTTATACAAATCGCTATATAAAATCATACTTGAGAGACAAATATGAAAGAACGGAAGGCAAGGCTTCACAAAAGGATGTTGTGCTTCAATAGAAGTCGGACAGCTAGCTTCAGGGGAAAATGCGAAAACTCCTCCCAGGGGAAGATATAATAAAACCAAACCAGGTGGGGTAATGACATGGATGGAAATCAAGGCAGACGCTTGAGTGCTGAGGAGGGTTCTATCATTTTGTCACCATCGATTTGTCCGAGAATGACTGAAGCAATTCAGCCCGTTTTATGGTGGTATTATGTGATACTAGGTTGCCATTTAGAAACACACTAAAAGGAGGTAGCAAGTGGAACACTACAAACTCTTTATCAATGGCGAATTTGTCGACGCCGCGGATGGAAAGACCTTTGAATCAATCGACCCCGGCACTGAGGCGCCTATAGCCACGGTAGCGCAGGCAGGAAAGGCTGACGCAGAAAGGGCTATATCGGCCGCGCGTAAGGCTTTCGACAGAGGAGACTGGAGTGGATTGTCCCCGGTGGCCCGTATGGCAAAAATTCAGGATTTTGCGGACCAGATAGCACAGCAGGGACTTCGTCTAGCTGCAACTGAATCCATGAACGCCGGTCAGGTCGTATCGCTAGCTAAGTTCATGCCCTTAATATGTATCACCTTATTACGCAATTTGAGTCTGGCAGCAGCCACAAAATTTCCCTGGCAGGAGGAAATCCCAGTCTCGGGCAACGCTTTTGCGCCGGGCCGTGAATTCATCCGCAGGGAACCGGTTGGGGTATGTGTAGGAATTTCTCCCTGGAACTACCCTATGTATATAGCCTGCTGGAAGATTGCTCCTGCCCTCATCATGGGCAATACGCTTGTTTTGAAACCGGCTTCGTATACCCCTCTTACCTCTCTCATAATGGCAGAAGCAGCAAAAGCAGCCGGCATCCCGGACGGAGTATTCAATGTCATTCCCGGCCCAGGGGGGGAGCTAGGCGAAATTCTCTGCACCCACCCCGATGTGGACAAGATAGCTTTCACCGGCAGCACGGAAGTCGGGCGCGAAATCATGAGGATGGCTGCTAGTACGGTGAAAAAGGTGACGCTCGAGCTGGGCGGCAAGTCAGCCAACATTATACTCGACGATGCTGATATGGAGCTGGCCGTGGAGGGCGCCGTCTTCGGCAACTTCTTTCACCAAGGGCAGGTTTGTTCCTCAGGCAGCCGTGTATTAGTCTCATCAAAGATTCATGATGAATTCCTCGACAAGATGATAAAGCGGGTTGAATCTATCCGTATCGGATACCAGATGGACCCGACCTCTCACGTGGGGCCCCTTGTCAGCAAACAGCAACTGTCCAAGGTCGAAGGTTATGTAAAACTGGGGCAAGAAGAGGGTGCGGAGCTTGTCACCGGCGGCAAACGTGTCGAGGTTAAAGGCATCCAGGGCGGATATTACTATGCTCCTACTATTTTTGCCAATGTGAACAACAAGATGCGTATCGCGCAGGAGGAGATATTTGGCCCCGTTGTCTGTGTCATAAAATTTGACAATGATGAAGAAGCGGTGGCCATCGCCAATGATTCCATTTACGGCCTGGCAGGTGGTGTATTTTCCACCAACACCGCCAGGGCTGAACGTATAGCTCGTGGGGTTCGTACTGGAACAATGTGGATTAACAATTACCACATCTTTTCCGATTATTGCCCCTTCGGTGGCTACAAGCAATCTGGGGTTGGCCGCGAACTCGGTCTAGAAAGCCTGCACGAATATACTCAAATCAAGAGAATACATGTGCCCGCAATTGCCGACCATAAGTCGAATATGTATTTTGAACTTCTATCGGACTATAAGAGGGTAGACGGTTTTAGCTACAATTGCCCGACTAATGTGGTCGCTGGCCATGGAGCTCTGAGCTCAATCTGCAAGGCAGTAGTCGATCTTGGCTGCCGCCGGGCTCTGATTATTACCGACCCGGGGGTCAGGAAGGCAGGGCTTGCCCAGTTGGTGAAGGATGCTCTTGCGGATTTCTGTGTGGGCATCTATGACAATACCCCATCGGACCCCGACCTGGAAACAGTTGATGCAGCCACTGCCGTGGCCCGTGAGCTGAAGGTGGACTGCATCGTCAGCGTCGGTGGCGGCAGCGTTATCGATACTGCCAAAGGGGTCTGTGTAACCTTAAAGAATGGTGGCAAGGCGAATGATTACCTGAACTTCCTGGTTCTCACCGAGCCGCAGACCCCCCATATCGCTATTCCAACAACAGCAGGAACCGGCAGCGAAGCGACAAATGTAGCTGTCCTCACCAGCAAGGGCGCCGGACGTAAACTCTTCATAGTAGACCCACGAATCATGGCGAATGTGGCTATTCTAGACCCACGCTTCACCATAACCCTGCCCAAGGATTTGACAGTATCCACCGCCATGGATGCCATGACACATGCCATTGAGGCTATGACAAGCACCATGGCGAACCAGATTTGTGATGGTCTGGCATTACAGGCTATACGCTTGATCAACGAGAACCTGCCGCTGGTCGTAGCCGACGGCAGGAATGAAAAGGCAAGGCTCAATATGCAGTTGGCAGCCACCATGGCAGGTTGGGCATTCACCATTGCCCAGGTTGGTCTGGCGCATGGTATGGCGCATACTCTAGGTACACTGCACCATGTCCCACACGGAGCAGCCTGCGGCATCGTAATACCCAAAGTGATGCGTTACAATGTTGACCATGCTGCTAACAAGCTGGTTCAGGTAGCACAGGCTCTGGGCGTCAGCACCGTTGGTATGGAAGAACATGATGCCGCACTGGCAGCAGCAGACGCAGTGGAAGCTCTGATGCAAAAGGCGGGCCATCCAATGAGGCTGCGCGACGTAGGCATTTCGGAGGAGAACCTTGCCATATGCGCATTCCATGCCATTGCCGATACGGCTGTTTTATTCAATGCGCGCCCTGTCAGCGATCCAAACGAAATTCTACAAATTTATATGCAGGCTTATTAGAGCTAACGACCATAATATAAGGGGGGCACACAATAACCGAACAACTGGTCTAGATATCAGCCTTTGGTCAGCAGCTATCGGAGACCTGTCTTACTTATCTGAAAACGCTTTTGGAGGTATAATCAGAATTAGAATGAAAGGATATTGAGCGAACAGATGCTTATCTTATGATAAAATTAAAGACTGGATAGGTGAGCAATGAATTGGTTGGACATAGTCATAATAGTTGTTGTAGCTTTATTGGGTATTGCGGGCTTGCGGCAAGGAATGATCAGGACAGTATTTGGCATTGCCGGGTTAATAGGTGGCATATTTCTAGCCGGGCGTTATTACGACGAGCTTGCGGCATTGCTTTTCCCATCCGGTGCTATCTGGGCCAACATAGCTGCCTATGCCATCATCGCAGTAGCTACTTTGGTTGTAGCTGGTGTGATTGGCTGGCTCTTAGCCAAGCTGATTAACTTCGCCGCACTTGGTTGGCTGGATAGGCTTGTGGGCTGCATCCTTGGCGTCGTTATAGGGGGCCTGCTATGTGCTGCCATCCTCGCTATAGTCGTTAAGTATTACCCGGGCATGGAGGCAACTATCAATCAATCGGTAATAGCCAGATTCCTAGTGGGGGGATTCCCCTTGTTATATTAGCACCTCTGCCTGAGGAATTTGATTCTATCCGCGACTTCTTTATTACAAGCCGGCGTATAATTTACTCCCCAAGAACTTCATCTAATACCTTTTTGAGTTCCTTCTTAGGCTTGTAACCAAGAATTTGCTGAACAGGCTGACCGCCTTTAAATACGAGCATAGTGGGAATGGCAGTTATTCCGTACTTGACAGCCAAAGGACTATTCGAATCCACATCTACTTTAGCGAAGTCTATTTTACCATCATATTCTTTCTCTAATTCCTCCAGAACAGGAGCGGCAGCCAGGCAAGGAGCACACCATTGTGCCCAGAAATCTACTATAACTGGCGACTTCGATTGTAAAACAACATTTTGAAAGTTATCCTCACCTACTATTGAATGTATCATATAACTGACCTCCTTACTTAAATTAACCCCGAAAAGCCTTACGACTTTTTAGGGACTCAGCTAGATTTGCTCTAAATATTAACTGGTTTCCCAAGAAAATCGCAAGAGTTTCTTGGGTTGGTTTAAAATGCTATATCTAAAGAAAAGAAGCTGACGGCATTTCTCGTTGTCTGTTCAGCAATTGTATCTTCAGCAATTCCTTTAAGTTGGGACACGGCCTCTAGGTCTCTTAAAATATCAGCGGGCTGGGACTCATACCGTACTGCCCTTCCATAAGTAACAGGGCAATCTGTCTCCAGAAGTAGTCTCGGCATAGGTGCCTCCTTGACTGCCCTTCTATGCTCTTCATGATACTCCGCAGCTGGCGTGGCAGAAATAAAATAGCCACCATCAATTATACCACTAAGAACGCTGGAAAAGCCAGTGAACCAATGAAAAACGGCTTTATCTATGCCGATATCCTGAATCAGGTGTAGTGCATCCTTCCAGGCATATCTACTGTGAATTATCGCCGGCTTAGCATATTTCCTGGCTATATTCAGAAGCCGACCGAGAACCTCTTTCTGCAATTCCTTGGATGCTACCTTCAACAGCCTCTTGTCATAGTCCAGACCTATTTCACCAACAGCAACCGCTGAAGCAATATTTTGCTCAATAAATCGCAAATTTTCATCTATCTCAAAAGTTCCAAGATTACCTAGCTCCCAGGGATGTAAGCCTAAAGCAGGATAGACAAAACGGCGCTGTTTTTGCGATATTTCCAACGTTTTTATGTTCGATTCACGGTTCGACCCCACAGCTACTATGGCAATAATACCGGCTTTTTTAGCTTCCTCAAGCATCAAATCGAGGTTTTTTAGTTCGTCAAGGTGGGCATGAGTATCGATGAGCTTATACACTAGATTTTCTTCTCTTTAAGCAGGGTCTTATAATACTTAAGCCCCACCTCCGTCGGCCTGTAGCCATAAAGGGAGAATCTCTCTTCTCGTTCCCTGGTAATTAAATTTGCCGATACCAATGCTCGTAACATTGCCTCACCAAAGTACCCAGCCAAATTAAGGTGATGGTCAGGAACTGCTTTGTTAGTCGCTTCATACTCCCGGCAAATAGCGGCCAACAGCTTCGCCGGCTCCCTTTCCAAGTTCTGGAGGAGAGCTTGCATAGTCTCTGTCTGCTTTACTACCTCAACAAAATCTTCGAAAGCACCCATGTCCGCTAACCCCTAATTTTAACAGTAATGAGGAGGTCACCGGGAGTCCTCCCTTCCAACCCCATTCCCCTCAGTCTTACCCTCGTGCCCTGGGTAACTCCTGGCGGGACTTTGACTATAAGCTTTTTCTTTTCCTTGCCTCTCTTATATTTTATCTTCTTGTCAACACCGGATGCAGCTTCTTCCCGGGAGAGATAGATTTCATGGTACAAATCCTCTCCCTTGCCTTGCCAGGAGAGCTCCTGCACACCTAGCATTTTCCTAAGAGTAAACCTGATGACCTTACCGAAAAGCCGTAATAATAAAGGTGGTTTATACTCCGAACTCGATGTGGACCAATTTCTTTCCGATGATTGACCTGAAAAGGTGAAAATAAAACCTCTGCCACCAAAGAATAAATTGTCCACAAATCCCTCATCAAACCTCAAACCAGCTTCCTGAAACATCCTTGCCAGCTCCTGGAATAAATAGGGATTGGTAAAGGCATCCGCGAACACCTGCTCCTGGCTATAATAGCGCCCACCAGCATATTGAGCACCATATCCAGCAAAACCGGCCTGTCTCATTCTATCATATTCCTGCCGCTTCACTTCATCACCGAGCACGGCATAGGCTTCGTTGATTTCCTTAAATTTTTCGCCAGCCCAGCTCTCATTTCCCAAATTTCTGTCGGGATGATATTTCATAGCAAGCTTTCTGAAAGCATGTTTTATTTCCTCGCGACTAGCCCTCTCAGGAACACCAAGAATAGAGTAATAATCTTTCGTACCGCGATACATTTGCCCGAAAAGATATTTTAGCGATTAAAGCTCACTGCGGCAACTAAAACAAGACCATTATTATCACTAGTATTGACACCTTGGTTAAGCAATGCTATATTGAAAGAGAAGCTAACATACTGAATGAGGTGCAAGGATGAACTATGGCCGTGAGTTATTGAAGGGAAATACTGATTCTCTACTACTTAGCTTAATTAGTCGTGAGCCTACTTATGGCTACCAAATAGTAAAGGAACTGGAGGAAAGGAGTAATGGGTATTTTCAGTTTAAAGAAGGTACTCTTTATCCTGCTCTCCACCGCTTAGAGCGAGACAACCTTATCAATGGTAAATGGCAGATACTACCGAACGGACAACAAAGACGTTATTACTACATAACTGAAAAGGGTCAGCAGGTCCTAGCTAAAAGGTTAGCTACATGGCAGGATTTTGCTACGGCAGTTAAAGCAGTTACACAAGCGGAAACAGTCTAGAGCTAAAATGGTAAGTAGCGTAAGCCATTATTTAAACAGGTTTAAAGCTTGTCTCCAGATCGACCAGACTATAAGGGACGGCGTGGCCGAGGAACTTTACACACATCTCGAAGATAAAACTCAGGAGCTAGAAGAAAATGGGCTAAGCAGAGAGGAAGCCAGCAAAATCGCGGTACAATCTTTGGGCTCCCCCGAATTAATTGCCCAGCAAATCTATGAAACACATGCTCAAGGTAGCTGGAAAGAGGCACTTTTCAGTGCCTTGCCCCATCTTTTAGTTGCTTTGCTCTTCACTTCATATTACTGGCAAAATATCGTCTACGTGTCAATTATATTAGCGCTAACCGTTGGCATAGCAATTTATGGTTGGCATCGAGGTAAGCCGATATGGCTCTTCCCCTGGTTAGGATACTATCTTATGCCAGTAGTAATTACCGGTATATTGCTGCTTTCCCTTCCCCAAGGCTGGGGCTGGATAGCAGCGCTCATCTATATCCCCTTGGCCCTTTTTGTCTTTATCCATATAATGAGACAAACTGCAAGGCGAGATTGGCTATATGCATCACTGATGCTAGCCCCTATGCTTGTGACATTCACTTGGTTTTCATCCTTGGGCACAGGAAATGAGCTTTTGGCAAGCGACTGGATAGCACGCTTGCAAACGAATGCACTTTGGATAGTTATTAGTTTTATTGCCTTAGCAGGAGCAACTATCGCCTTCATCCGCCTCAAGCCGCGCAGGCATAAAATTATTAGTTTATTAATTCCACCTCTTGTAATCTTACTCTCGGTAACAATGGCAAGCCGAGGGAACATTAATTCCTGGGGTTGGCTGATATTGCTCTTTTCGTTATTCGCCTTTGCCATCCCGGTATGGATGCAAGCCAGAGCATACCAATAGTCATCCCTGAAAAACTTCATTCTTCAGTATTCCCAAAATTTACCCAGTGGCATTTAGGAGCTCCGTGAAATCCACCCACAAAATCAAAGATTTTGCCGGGACGAAAGAGCGAGGCGGATTTTTCGTAAGGTACTAAATTGCCGAAGATTAGCTCTGTTTCTGACTCCACAAGCTAGGTTGGGACTGAATATCCCTTTTGTAAGGCAGTCCCAAGTGTTCATAAGCAAGCCTAGCAGCTACTCTACCACGAGGTGTCCGTTCTAAAAAACCTAACTGAAGAAGGTACGGCTCGTAAATATCCATAATAGTATCAGCATCCTCGTTAATGGAAGCAGCAATGGTATCTAGACCTACAGGACCACCGTCAAATTTGTCAATTATTGTATGCAACACTCTATGATCTATATCATCTAAACCCACAGAATCTATCTCCAGCTTTGAAAGTCCTTCCAGAGCTACTTCTTTGGTGACCACTCCATCTGCCATGACCTGAGCATAATCCCTTACTCTTTTTAAGAGACGATTGGCCACTCGAGGAGTACCTCTAGCACGCTGGGCAATCAGGACAAGCCCCTCTTTCCCTGCTTTCACCTTAAGGATAGTTGCTGCCCTTTCCAAAATCGTCTCTATTGCTGCCTCATCGTAGAAATCAAGATGATATGTCACCCCAAATCTATCGCGAAGGGGAGGACTCAGTAGAGCAAAGCGCGTAGTAGCCCCAATTAAGGTAAAGCGGGGTAAATTCAACCGTAAATTTCTAGCAGCTGGACCTTTCCCCAAAAAAATGTCAAAAACAAAATCCTCCATTGCCGGATAGAGTTTTTCTTCTATTGTATGGCTAAGCCTGTGTATCTCGTCAATAAAAAGGATATCCCCCTCATGTAGATTGGTAAGAATGGCCGCTAAGTCTCCAGTGCGTTCTATCGCTGGCCCGGAACTAACTTTAATATTCACTCCCATCTCAGCAGCGATGATATAGGCAAGGGTAGTTTTCCCCAAACCGGGAGAACCATAAAGAATGGTATGGTCTAGTGGCTCGCCTCTTTTTTGAGCAGCGAGAATAGTTATTCCTAGATTATCTTTAATTTTTTGTTGGCCTATGAATTCACTAAGGCGTCTAGGACGAAGGTCAACGTCAATAAAGCTATCCTCGGTTGCTGTTTTACTTGAAATAAGCCGCATCGCAAACTTTTGGAAGTTAAAATTTTACTAGCTCTCTAATTCAGAATTCGCAGCCGCCTCTTCATTAAGACCTCCCTCCTCCAATCTTTCTCCATCATCAGGACTTAGAGAGAGAACCTGAGATGGGATGAGCTTGCCGAGAATAACATTTTCCTTGAGACCACGAAGTCTATCCAACTTGCCTTTGATCGCGGCATCAATAAGAACACGGCCGGTTTCTTGAAAAGAAGCAGCTGCCAGCCAACTGTCCTTGCTCAAGCTAGCTCTGGTTATCCCGAGAATCGCAGCTTGAGCCGTTGCTGGTTCACCTCCTTCAGCTAGCACCTTGGCATTTACATGCTCATAGTCAAATCGATCAACTAACTCACCAGGCAGAAGCTCCGTATCTCCTGAGGAAATAATCCTCACGTTGTTTAACATCCGCCGAGTAATGACAGCAATATGTTTATCATGTATAGTCACCCCTTGCGCGCGATATACTTTTTGTATTTCATCAATCAAATATTGCTGGACTGCATCCTTTCCCATAATACGCAAGATGTCATGAGGGTCAATGGGACCCCTAGTAAGCCGATCGCCCGCTTTGACCTGATCCACTGACTGAACAAGCAAATATGCACCATGGGGGACGCTATATTCTCTCTCCTCCCTCTCTTCATACCTAACATAAACATGGTCACCCTCAATGCTGACTTGACCAGCTACTCTAGCTGCTATAGATTGAGATTGCCCTGCTTCACCGGAACTAACAGCTGGTAATTTCTTTTTGGTCTTCTTTGGGGTCTTCTCTGGCAGAGAAAATAGGATGCTACCAGCATCCACCGATTGCCCATCAGTTATAGCTAGCTCCGCTCTTGGCAGAAGTGGGTATTCATCCAAATAGAATTCAGAGCTAATGACCTTGACTATGCTTGCTCCATCAGTATGGGTTACTTCAACAGTACCATCAATCTCAGAAATGATAGCACTGCCACCTGGTGTTCTAGCCTCGAAAAGCTCTTCGACACGAGGCAGCCCAGTGGTAATATCGACACCTACTATGCCCCCTGTATGAAAAGTGCGCAGAGTGAGCTGAGTTCCAGGCTCACCAATGCTCTGGGCAGCAATAACTCCTACAGCGGTGCCAAGCTTTACTAATTGCTTCTTCCCCAAGTCTCTTCCATAGCAGTTTCGACAAACGCCAAATCGAGAACGGCAGCTAAGAGGCGACCTCACATGTACCCGGGTAATGCCGGCCTCGATAATTTGCTGCACTTTATCTTCGTCAATTTCTTCATCACGATCAACAATGACTGCATTTGTACCTAGATCAACAATCTTGCTTGCCGCTAAGTAGCCAGTAATTCGGTTTTCAAACGGGGGAAGGGACCCCTCTTCAGTTTCCCGGGATATCCAAACTCCTTCGGTGGTACCACAATCTGTTTCAGTTACAATGACATCTTGGGCTACATCGACAAGACGCCTGGTGAGATAACCACTATCTGATGTCCTCAAGGCGGTATCAGCTAATCCTTTGCGAGCACCATGGGTAGAAATGAAATACTCCATGGGTGTCAGTCCATCACGGAGACTCGATTTAATGGGAAAATCTATTATCCTTCCTGAGGGGTCGGTCATCAACCCGCGCAACCCTGCCATCTGCCTGATTTGAGAAATATTCCCCTTGGCACCCGATGTAGCCATCATGTAGACGCTACCAGAAGGATCCAGTGCCTGGGATATATCCTCAGTAATCTTATCTGTAGCCTCCATCCATACTTGAACTGTACTTTCATACTTTTCACCCTCAGTAATCAAGCCATGGTTAAGTTGATCCTCAATAAGGCTAACTTTCTCATCGGCTTCTTTAAGAAGCTTGAACCTACCTGGAGACTCTTCAATATCATCCATAGCGATGGAAACGCCCGACTTTGTAGCATAGTCAAACCCTAATTCCTTAAGTCTATCAAGAACACCAGCAGTACCTTCATTACCCAACAAACGGATGCAATCAGCGACTAATGTTCTTAAGGAAGCCTTATCTACTATTTTGTTGTAGGAGCGAAGTTGCGGAGGCAAGGCATCATTAAATATAATTCTGCCCACTGTAGTAGTTATCCTCCCCCCATCTCCACGAAGGGAAGGATCTCGCACAACAATTTCGGCACCAGGTTCGATAATGCCAAGTTCGTAAGCTAACTTAGCCTCGTCAAAACTGCTGAAAAATTTCCCTTCCCCTTTGGCTCCAGGCTTCAAAATGGTAAGATAATAGCAGCCCAAAACCATATCCAGAGTGGGTGTTGTCACAGGCTCACCAGAACTTGGTAGCAACATATTATAAGGACTAAGCATGTGCTCCCTGGATTCCTTTATCGCAGCCCTGGACAATGGCACATGAACTGCCATCTGGTCGCCATCAAAATCGGCATTAAAGGCGGCACAAACTAAGGGGTGGAACTGAAAGGCATCGCCGTCGATTAACACGGGTTCAAAGGCTTGAATGCTGAGCCGATGTAAGGTGGGAGCACGATTAAGCAATACAGGACGCTCCTTGACTACTTCATACAGTGCATCCCAAACCTCAGGGCTACCTCTTTCCACCAGACGCCGGGCACTCTTCAGATTATTGGCATATCCATTCACTATGAGTTTATGCATAACCGAAGGCTTAAATAGCTCTAAAGCAACATAGCGTGGTAAACCACACTGATGAAGTTTGAGTTTAGGACCAACAACAATGACCGAGCGACCGCTGTAGTCTACTCGCTTACCGAGAAGATTTTGCCGGAACCGTCCTTGCTTGCCCTTCAGGATGTCAGAAAGAGATTTCAAGGCATGCCTATTACCAGTAGTAACTAGGCGCCCTCTTCTCCCATTGTCAATAAGAGCATCAACAGCTTCCTGCAACATGCGTTTCTCATTTCGAATAATTATTTCCGGCGCACCTAACTTCATAAGACGGCGGAGACGGTTGTTACGATTAATAACTCTCCGATAGAGGTCGTTAAGGTCGCTAATAACAAAGCGACCACCATCCAACTGCACTATAGGACGAAGCGCCGGAGGTAATACAGGAAGCAGGGTCAAAACCATCCACTCAGGTTTATTCCCGCTGAGCTTAAAAGCTTCAACTAATTGTAGCCGTTGGCTAACCCTCTTACGGTATCCTCCCGAGGTGCTACGGATTTGCTCATGAAGCTCCTGGTGCAAATCATCCACATTAATTTGCTTCAATATCTGTAGAATAGCCTCCGCTCCCATACCAGTTTCAAAAATATCACCATACTTATCTTTAAGTTTCCTGCATTCTTCTTCGTTAAGCAATTTTCGCGGCTGAAGACTTTCTATCTCCTTGATGCTTGCCTTTAGCCCTTCTTCAAGTCTTTCCTTCTTTTCTATGAATCCAGCACGAAGCTGGTTTACCTCTTTTATCTTAAGCTCTTCCTCCAGGCCTTTGACTTCCAATTCTTCGATTTCCTTATTCAGGCATTCCTCTTGTTCAGCAACTTTTCGAACTACCTCTTCCTCAACTTGGCGAAGCTTGTTCTGTTTGGCCTCCTTGTCAACAGAGATAATTATATACCGAGCAAAATAGATGACGCTCTCCAAATCTCGTGGAGAAAGATCAAGGAGCAGCCCGAGCCGACTAGGCACTAACTTAACAAACCATATATGAGTAACTGGCGCAGCTAATTCTATATGCCCTGTGCGTTCCCGACGAACACTGGAATGAGCTACCTCAACACCACATTTATCACAGACAACTCCCTTATACCTTGCCTTTTTATATTTGCCACAGTGACATTCAAAATCTTTAACAGGGCCGAAAATCTTTTCACAAAATAGACCATCTCTCTCTGGCTTCAAAGTGCGGTAATTTATCGTCTCTGCCTTAGTTACCTCACCGTGAGACCAGCTCCTGATTTGTTCTGGTGAGGCAAGACTTATTCGAATACCATTAATGCCATCAAATTGAGACATTTTCCCCCTCGCTAAGTAATTCAACAGCAAAACCTAAACTACGTAACTCCATAAACAAAACCTTGGTCGATTCCGGAATACCGAGCTGTTGAATATCCTCGCCTTTAACAAGAGACTCATAAGCTTTAGCCCGTCCCATCACATCATCTGACTTTATTGTGAGCATCTCTTGAAGTGTATGAGCGGCGCCATGCCCTTCCAATGCCCATACCTCCATCTCACCAAACCTTTGACCACCAAACTGAGCTTTTCCTCCCAATGGTTGCTGGGTGATGAGCGAGTACGGGCCGGTGGAACGGGCATGTACCTTATCACCAACAAGATGAATCAGTTTCATCATATAGATATTGCCCACAGTTATCGGCTTGTCAAATAGCTCGCCAGTTCTCCCATCTCGAAGTTCCATTTTGCCAAAGATAGGAGGATAGAGCTTTCGTTCTTTGTAAACTCTCTGTGCCATCTGCTCTAAATCTCCATCACTCAGAGCTCTAAGCTGATGATTATCAGCTATGCCCAGTTCCTCAAGCCACAGACAGAGAGAGGCTTTCCTAGCCACACCTTTATGCTCTTCAGTCATGATTTCCCCGGCATCAAAACCATGACGAGAAAGCCACTCTCCAACCTTTTCTAGATCGATCCTGGCATCTCCGAGGTCTTCAGGGCTAAAGTTAACAGCACCAGCTTTCCAGGCTATCCACGTCTTGGCTAAGGCATCCTCGATAGTTATGGCGTCAGCCCCGTCAAAAATGGGATTAATAGCTCTAAAACCTAGTACTTGGGCTGCCCAACCTAGATGAGCCTCCAAAACCTGCCCAATGTTCATACGGGAAGGAACACCGAGAGGATTAAGGATAATATCTACAGGCGTGCCATCTGGCAAAAATGGCATGTCTTCCTCAGGTAATATGATAGAAATAACCCCTTTATTGCCGTGTCTCCCTGACATCTTATCTCCCACTGAGATTTTGCGCTTTTGAGCAACCCACACTTGTATAAGTTTATTCACCCCAGCAGGTAATTCATCATGGCTGTCACGAGAAAAGACTTTAGTCTTGATCACCCTTCCCCACTCTCCTGATGGCATTCTGAGAGAGCTATCCTTCACCTCCCGTGTTTTTTCACCAAAAATGGCTCGCAACAATTTTTCCTCCGCTGAAGGTTCAGTTTCGCCCTTGGGAGTAATCTTCCCAACCAAAATTTCATTGGGCTTAACCTCAGCTCCAATACGTACAATACCTATCTCATCAAGGTTAGAGAGGCTCTCTTCGCTTACATTAGGTATATCTCTGGTGATTTCTTCAGGACCAAGTTTGGTATCTCGTTCCTCTATATCATATTTTTCAATGTGAACGGAAGTATAGCCATCATCCTTAACCAGCCTCCTGCTGATAATAATGGCATCCTCAAAGTTGTAGCCTTCCCAACTCATGAAAGCACAAATGACATTTTGTCCCAAAGCAAGGTTCCCACCATATATAGAAAAACTATCTGCCAACACCTGCCCACTCTTAACCTTGTCACCTTTGTTTACAATAGGATACTGATTGATGCATGTCCCTTGATTAGTTCTGGCAAACTTGATTAAATCGAAAGATTGCTCTTCGCCTCTTCTATTTTTGATTACTATTTTCGAGCTTGTTGTCGAAGTAACTACGGCATCCCCAGGAGCAAATATCACCTGCCCACTATATTTAGCCACCTCTCTTTCCATACCCGTGGCCACCAAAGGACACTCGGGACGCAATAATGGCACCGCTTGTCGTTGCATATTGCAGCCCATTAAAGCCCGATTAGCATCATCATGCTCAAGAAAGGGGATAAGACAAGCAGCTATACTAAATAGCTGTTTTGGTGAAACATCAATAAAGTCTACTCTGTCTACTGATTCCTTGAAATATCTGTCCCCCCTCTTAACCTCCACTTTGTCATAAACAAACTCATTTCTTTCATTGAGGAGAGCATTAGCCTGCGCAATGGCATATTGACCTTCTTCGTCAGCTGTCAGATAAACGATTTGGCTGGAAACAAAAGGAACTAACTTAATATTCCGAGCCGGAAGACGAGATAACCTTTGTGCAAGCTGCTTTGTAATTAATTTTCCATCCTTGGCCACAAGTTTGCCCTCACTGTCTAGTATATCCTCCCTGATTGTTCTCCCTGTCAATTCTTCCACAGTATTGGGAACCTCGTGGATAACTCTGCAATATGGCGTCTCTACAAAACCATATTCATTAACCGAAGCATAAGTGGCTAGAGAGCCAATAAGACCAATGTTTGGCCCCTCAGGTGTTTCTATAGGACAAATCCTACCATAATGAGAATGATGTACATCACGAACCTCAAATCCAGCCTGTTTTCTTGAAAGGCCCCCAGGACCCATAGCCGAAAGACGGCGCTTGTGAGTTAGCTCAGCTAGCGGATTAGTTTCATCCATGAATTGAGATAGCTGTGACCGGCCAAAAAACTCCCTTATAGCGACTGCTACAGGGCGAATGTTGATCAAAGCAGCAGGAGTTGCTG
>Ga0315539_1001373_pt1 | contig 18016 bp, 10 predicted proteins | sample SalMarSW160150MG_FD_203097 | JGI IMG/M metagenome (GOLD analysis project Ga0315539, IMG submission 203097) | Salt marsh sediment microbial communities from the Plum Island Ecosystem LTER, Massachusetts, United States - Salt Marsh Sediment SW1601-150 ... | reverse complement strand
GGAAGGTATAGACGGCTCGCGGGATAAGGCTGTAATCGTCGATTTCTTCATCTCCGCCGGTCGCATTAACCGCCGCAACTTTGGCCTCGGCAAAGGCTCCGTGTGCCAGGTATGTTGTTCCTAAAGCATCGCCGATTGCATATACACCGGAGATGTTGGTTTGCATTTTTTTATCAACTGAAATGACGGGGCCGTTCATCTCCAGATTCAGTGCATCGACGGTCTCTTTATCTACCGTTGCCCTTCGCCCGACGCAGACGAGCACATATTCGGCCTCGATTTCCTGGCCGCTTTCGAGCGATACTTTTGCCGGCAGGGCGGTTTTATCGACAGAAACTACTTTTTGATTGGTTAGAGATTCGATGCCCAGCTTTTTGAATTCGCGTTCCATCAACCGGCCGATCCAGGAATCTTCCATGGGAATCAGACGGGACAGAGCTTCGACGATTGTTACTTTCGTCCCCATAGCGGCATAGACGCAGGCCATCTCACAGCCGATGACACCACCGCCGACAATAACCATGGACTTGGGGATTTGCTCGAGGCTTAAGGCTTCTTTGCTGCTGATAACGGTCTTGCCGTCAAAGGGAATTGTCGGAATTTCGATGGGCGCCGAGCCTGTTGCCAGGATTATGTTGTCGGCTTCGATTTCGGTTTTAGATGAGTCAGATTCGATTGAAATTTTGCCCCGTGTCGTGACAATTGCGCATCCCTGGATGATTTTTACTTTATGACTCTGGATTAATCCTGTCAGGCCCTTGCGAAAGCCGGCGACAACGGCTTCTTTTCTTTTCTGTATATTCGGCCAGTTGGGAACTGCCGATTGGACGTCGATTCCCATCAGTTTTGCATGCTTTATCGAGAGCAGGGTATGGGCCGAGGCGAGCAGTGTCTTCGATGGGATACAGCCGCAATTCAAACACGTACCACCGATAAGGTCTTTTTCAATAACTGCAACTGAAGCGCCTTTTTGTGCGCACCTGATTGCGGCGGCATAACCGCCCGGACCACTGCCTATTACTGCAACGTCATATTTTTCTGCCATGATAATGTCCCGTATTTCTTTTTTTATAACTGTTAAATCAACGACCGGATAATATAACAGAAATACATCGTAAGGAAAAGTGAAGGTTTACTTTTTTATCACAATCGATAGTAAAATATGGTGCAGATGTTAACGGTGGAAGCGGTGAGTTTGGCCATCCTCCTTTGTGCTTTGCTACGAGTCGAGATGTAACAGAAGCATTGATAGCCGTTGGCGCCCGGATTGACTTTAAAGACAATCGCAGCAGTACGCCGCTCCATTCGATTGCAGCGTATAGGCATACTTTGGTGCCGCAAGGTAATCCGGCACAGAACATTATCGAATTTCTTGAGAAAAAACATACCCAAAATAATCAGTGATGAAATATTAACGCCTTCTTCTCGGACCTCTGAAGCGGAATCCTCTGCCGTTGATAACGCTCTCTGCACGTTGATTAATTTCATCCGATATATTCATGTCCCTGATTTTTTGGGCCAGTTTTTGGGCGGGTTGTCTGTTAGTCCAGACCATGGTGCTTGCCAGTTGAACGGCTGCGAGTCCGGCTTCGGATTTGAAGTTATCGTCTTTGACAATATCCAGGAGTTTTTCAGCCATTTTTAAGCTGGGTAACATGCCCATAGTAGAAATGGCCTGTCTTTTTTCCTCATCACGTCTTGTAATGTCGAAAACATTTATGCATAACTCTGTTCGCTCATCGAGCGGTGTCGAATTGGATGTTTCTACGAGTCTTAAGATTCCCCGGATGGCAATCACATGATGTGTTAGTGACGTTTCGGGATTGGATGCAATATCCAGAAGAGTTTTAGCCGCATCGTAATCGGGCCATTCACTAAGGGTGCGTATTCCGGTATCGCGTGTTGTTTCGTCACTCGATTGAGCAGCTTCGGTGACGTTTTTTAGAGCAATTTGGCCGCCGACGGCGCTTAATGTGCTTAATAAGTTAAGCTTGAAGTTCTTCTCGGCCGTTTCCATCTGTGTGATAATAATTTCTGCTGCAGCGTCTTTGTCCTTTGTTCTTGTTAATATGGATTTTAGAGAAGTGATACCACTGTTTCGAGCTTTGCCGTCTTTTTTTTCGGATAGAAGTCCAATCAATGTTTTAATATCAACCGAATCGCCGAAGTAAGCTAAAGCTTCGAATGCGGCGGAGCTGATTTCTTCGTTGTCGTCGGTGGCATATTCGATTAAACTTTGGGTCGCCCCTGGTATGCGGCGTTGTCCTAAAAGGCCGATTGCCACAATGCGGGTTTTAATATCACCCGAAGCGGCTTTGGTTTTGATAATTTCTTCAATATCCGGGCCGGTCATAAGTGCCAAAGCTTCTCGTGCGGCTGTTCGGTCGGACTCTGAACCGTTGGCAGCTATCTCGAATAATGATTCTGCTGTGACGACGTTGCCAAGTTTTGACATCGTTTCTATAGCGGCCAGCCGGACAGATTCATGGCTGCTGTTTAGTAATTCCTTGACTGAACCGACTAAAGATATATCGGGACGATCACCGATGAGAGCGAGAACCTGTACCTGAGAATCCGGTTCCAGTTTAGGTAATATTCTGCCGAGGGCATTAACGGGTTCCAGAGTCGGTGACCGCCGGGCAGCGTTGATGGCCAAGGCGCGGGTCTTCGGGTCGCCGTTTTGCATAATATCGACCAGTTCATGGATGCCTTTTTCGGGGTTACATACGATCAAGCCGTTAATAGCTGCGGCGCGAATATTGAACGGATTCGGATTGTTGGAATCATTTGCCGTTTTGGCGGTGCTTTCATAAAGTGCTTCATAGATTTTGCCCGCACCGGCGGTATCTTCATTCGCCGCCATATCCTTAGCGATATCGAAAAGTCCCTGAGCCGCTTTGTTATATATCGGATTCGCCGGATTATCGATGACATCCAGCAATATCTGTGTACTATCTTCGCCGCCTATGTTCGAGAGTGCAGTCACGGCTGCAGCAGCTAATTTCATATCCGGGTCATTGAGAAACTTCGCAATAGGCTTAACTGCTGCTTCGGCCTTGCGTTGTCCGAGAGAGTTTATAAGACCGATTTTCCAGTCGGATTCTTTGGCATCGGCCAGTTCGGTCAGCAGAATGTCTGTTGCGTTCGGATCGGGATTCTTTTCGAGAGCTTCTCGGGCGTAATCGCGTAAGTGTTCGTCTTCAAACGACAAAAGTTTAGCCAACGCAGGTACCGATTCACCTTTGCCGATTCTTTCGAGTTGCAATACGAACAAATTACGCACCGTATCAGGCATTTTCTTCTGTTCGAGAGTATTGATCATAACTCTGGTTAGCGTTTCGCGTTCGGTTTCCGCTCCGGGACGGGCTGAGAAGTAGCCTATGTCCTCTAACATAATTTGATAATTGTAGCGAGAGGGTACGTCTTCCGACGAGAGAAGGGGTAATAAATAGTCTATTGTCCTTTGATATACCCGGGCCAGTTGCTCGGCATCACGCTGCGGGGCTTCAGCTTTTCCCGATAGCTGCTTAAGCAATTCCTCTATATTTTGGGCGTGCACATTTGACGTCACGGCAAAAATGGTAGATAAGACAATCAAGAGATTTATAATTGTGAGCCTAAACATCGTTTTTTTTTCCTTTCGACAAAAGCTTTTAAAGCACATAAGGTGCTCGCCTGGGACGGTCGTACCATTGTTCGGCCGCCGGGTCGTTCAGGATTATTTCCTCGACCGGGTCCCATTCGAGCGGTCGTCCGAGCCTTTCGGCAATGGCATTGAGCTGACAGATTGTCGCTGTACGGTGACCGATTTCCACATCACAGATTGTTTTTTTACGTGTTCGGACACAATCGAGCCAGTTGCCGTCGTGGTCCCTTGATTCATACAGGTGTATATCATTCGGTCTCAAAGGAGCCTGTACCAGTTCCGCAGGAATTGTTTCGATGCGATTATCACGGCTGACCATTACTTCGCCATCGGTGCCTATGAATCGAATCATATGTCCGCCCGTTTCCGGATGGTCACGCAGGACCTTTGTGCCGTCTGCGTATATGTGAGTTTGATACTCGGTATCTTTCCAGCCTTTTGGAATAAACTTAACCGGGCCTGAATCATCCATGCCGAGTGCCCATTGTATGATGTCGAAATGATGGGCTCCCCAGTCGCCGTTTTTGCGTGAGCCATATTCCCAAAACCGCCTCCATCCACCTCCAAAATCCCCTTTTACGCGTTCGGAATTATACGGATACCAAGGGGTGGGACCAAGCCATCGGTCGTAATCGAATCCCCTCGGAATCGGTTGATCGGGCAGGGTCATCGGCGGAGCAAATTGCCCGAGTCTTGTGTAAATGGTATGGACCTTTCCGATCCATCCGTTACGAATTATCTCACATGCTTTTCTAAAAGCCCAGTTCGAGCGCTGTTGCGAGCCGACCTGAAAAATCGTACCATATTGTTTGCAAGTATCGCTTACTATTCGCCCCTCACGAATAGTAAGGGTCATTGGTTTTTGGCAAAAAACGTCTTTGCCGGTTTTTATGGCGGCCAAAGAGATTGGTGCGTGCCAGTGGTCGGGTGTACAGATGAAGACGGTATCGATGTCCGGGCGTTCGCAGATTTTTTCATATTCCCTATATGCTTCGCAACCCTTGTAAGTTCGGCTGGTTGTCCTGTCGGCATAAGCACTTTCAACGCTGTTTTTGGCATCCTGGAGTTTGTTCTGGTCCACATCACAAACGGCCAGTACCTGCACTTCACTGCGCCCGAGCATACCTGCGAGGTGCCAGCGCATTTGCAGTCCCATGCCGATCATGCCCATTGTGATACGATTGCTTGGTGCGGTTGCGCCGAAGACCGTTGAAGGCACAATCATGGGAAACGCCACAGCGGCACCGGAAGCCACGGCACTTCTTAAAAAATCTCTACGGCTTAAAATATATTTTTTATTCATTCATCGATTCTCCTGATTGGTGTTGATTGTTTGCATGTGTGTTAATTCGGCCTGTGAATGCTTATCATTGTGAACAAACATAAATGCCACCCCTGAATCTGTTACGAGAAACAAATGTTCAAGTAACTTGACTTAGTAATAAATAGTTCCTTATAAAGAAGCATGATTTTAACCTTTTTGGATTCTAAATTCAAGAACAGTGTCAAGAAATACTAAAATACTTCTCAATATTTTTTATTGAGGTACTTCGTATGATACTGTACGGCCGCACCTGTTAAAAATTGGATAATATTGGTTTTGAGGAAAGCAGTTACGCTATTTTGCTATTGTCGTATGGGCGGCGTCGAACATTCTTATACCGCCGGTGTCCAATTGGAGGATCAGGCCCTTTTCGGGGTCAATTCCGATGCAGTTGCCTGTAAATTTTTTACCGTTAAAAAGCAGTGTAACTCTATGGTCCAACTGGTAACTTAATTCGTACCATCGGTCTGTCACTTCTTTTTTGTTTTTATTTGCCGTTTCGAGCCAGTGGTCCAATGAACAAACAAGTCTTTTTGCCAGTCGGATACGATCGGCGACCGATTGACTTTCGATATCGATGCTCGTTGCGATTTGTTGTAACTCGGCGGGAAAATCGTTTTTCTGTTGATGGCAATTAATGCCGATTCCGACGATGTAGATATTTCCGCTGTTGGACGGTTTAGCTTCAAGCAGGATTCCGGCCACTTTTTTACCGTTTAACATTATATCGTTAGGCCATTTGATTTTTAGCCGACTCCCGGTTGGTTTGCCTATGGCCTCTGCCACCGCTACGGCACAGGCTAATGACAGCAGTTCCGGATTTGTTTTATCGGCGGTAAGAAGGATCGAGCACAGAATACCGTCCGAGCGGTTGCTATGCCATTTATTGCCGGCCCGACCTCTGCCGGCGGTTTGCTCTTCGGCGAATATTACCAGACCGTCGTTGTTACTGTCTTCGGCATATCGGCGGGCAATATCATTTGTACTTGAGGTGCGATTATATACGAGGATTTCTCGGCCAATGCGATTGGTGTTGAGATTTGTTTTTATTTTGTCGGGATCAAGCGGCTCAATTTTATGGCAGGTCATAGATCACCTGTCGAGTCCGATGTCAACAGCCGTGGCCGAATGCGTGATTGCACCGACGGCAATTCTATCGACGCCGCTTTGAGCTATTGCAGAGACGTTGTTCAAGTTGATATTTCCCGATGCTTCGAGTAAAGGTTTCTTGTTTTTGCCGCACATTGCATTGCGCATTTCGACCGCGTGTTTTAACTGCCACTGCCCCATATTGTCGAGCAGTACGATGTCGATACCGGGAATCTCCAATACGTAGTTAAGCTGGTCATCGACATGGTCAACTTCGACAGCGACGAATTTGATACCTTTGAGATTCCTGGCCTCGGAGATAATTTTTTTCAGCTTCGGCTGGAAGTCTCTGCCAAGCTGTGCCAGGTGGTTGTCTTTAATCAGGATACCGTCATAAAGTCCGATTCGATGGTTATACCCGCCACCACAACGAACGGCATATTTTTCGAGAATACGCCAGCCCGGCAGGGTTTTTCTTGTATCGTAGATTTTTACTTTTGTCCCCTGAATGGCATATACGTATTTTCGCGTTGTTGTGGATATCCCGCTGAGGCGCTGCAGGAAATTAAGCATAACCCGTTCGGCGCTGAGCATGGAACACATAGGCCCCTCGATTATGCCTAACTTACTCCCGACATGAGCCGATTCTCCGTCCCTGATGCTTGTTGTTAATTTGAGCTTTTCGTCGTAGCATCTGAGAATCTCCTCGGCCACCCCCATTCCACATACCACTATTTCCTCACGCGAGATGATTTTTGCCTTGTCAACGGCATCTTCCGGGAATAAGAGCCGACTTGTCACGTCACCCTGTCCGAGGTCTTCTTCCATTGCTATACGGATGATATCCCGTACTTTTATCATGTCGAGTTTTTTCATGTAATGTTTTCCTTTTTAGCTGGTCTATTGTGCTTTTTTGTAGCTATGAAGTCTCTTTTCTTTTTTCTTGAGTCAACAAGAACAAGCTCCGGCAATTCTTTGAGTTCTTTTAGCTGGTCGCGCAGGAAAACGGCCCGTTCAAAATCGAGATTTTGTGCTGCTTCGAGCATTTCCTTCTCAATCTGCGAAGCCAACTCCACCTTTTCGTATTCATCGGCCCCGAAACGCACCGCCTGTTGTGCGGTTTGCCTTGCTTTTATCTGCTCGGTCAGGCTCTTGCGAATTTCTTTTTTTATCGTCTCAGGTGTAATATTATGTTCCTGGTTATACCTTAACTGAATTTTACGGCGTCTTTCTGTTTCGTCAATAGCTTTTTGCATCGAAGCCGTTACCGTGTCGGCGTATAAAAAGACGGTGGCATTGACATTTCGTGCGGTCCTGCCGATCGTTTGAATCAGTGAAGTCTGGCTGCGGAGGAATCCTTCCTTGTCGGCATCGAGGATTGCAACGGCGGAAACTTCCGGTAGATCCAGGCCTTCCCGCAGCAGGTTTATGCCGACCAGTACATCGAAATTGCCGTGCCGCAGGTCAGAGAGTATTTCGATCCGTTCGAGCGTGTCGATTTCACTGTGTAAGTATCGGCATTTGAAACCTTTCTTTGCGATATAACCCGAAAGGTCCTCGGCCATCCTTTTTGTTAGTGTCGTAACGAGCACACGTTCTTTTACTTTAACTCTTTCTTCAATCCGGTTAAGAAGATGCTGGATCTGATTACCGGCCGGGTGTACCTGGATTTCAGGGTCAATCAGCCCCGTCGGCCTGATAATCTGTTCGACAACCTCATTGTTGCATTTTTCTATCTCGAAAGGAGCCGGTGTGGCGGAAACAAAAATGACTTTGGTCCAGTTTTCCTGGAATTCTTCGAAACGCAACGGCCTGTTGTCCAGTGCGCTGGGCAACCTGAATCCGTGTTCGATAAGTGTTTCCTTTCGGTGCCTGTCACCGGCCCACATCGCCTTTATCTGAGGGATGGTGACGTGAGATTCGTCTATGAACAGGAGGAAATCTTTCGGGAAATAGTCAATCAATGTATAAGGCCTTGAACCTGGTGACAGTCCCGCCATGTGCCGTGCATAATTTTCAATCCCGCTGCAGAAACCCACCTCCTGCATCATCTCGATATCGTACATTGTTCGAGCCTGGAGCCTTTGGGCTTCCAGCAGCTTGCCCTGACTGCGAAGCTCGCCTAATCGCTCCTGCAGCTCTGTTTTGATCCCCTCTATCGCCGAACCTATTCTCTCGGACGGCATAATATAGTGTTGGGCCGGATATATAAAGACCTGTTCTTCGACGGCGAGTATTTCCGCCGATACGGGATTGATATAACTGATATGGTCGATTTGGTCGCCGAAAAATTCGATGCGAACGGCAAAAGATTCATAGGAAGGGTGCAGCTCAACCACATCGCCGCGGACCCTGAAAGTTCCTCTCTGGAAGTCGATGTCGTTTCTTGAGTACTGGATGTCTGCCAATCTGCCTAAAAGATCATTTCTTTCCATGTGGTCGCCGACGCGAATGGCGACAACGCTTGCTTTGTAATCTTCCGGCGAACCCAGGCCGAAGATGCAGGATACGGACGCAACGATGATGCAGTCGTTTCTCGTTGAGAGGCTGGTTGTAGTCGAGAGGCGGAGCCGGTCGAGGTCGTTGTTTTTCGATGCATCCTTTTCGATGTATATGTCCCGCTGTGGGATATATGCTTCCGGCTGGTAATAATCGTAATAGCTGACGAAATATTCGACGGCATTTTCCGGGAAAAGCTCTTTGAATTCCTCGTAGAGCTGAGCGGCTAATGTTTTGTTGTGCGAGATAACCAGTGCCGGCAGATTGTGTTGTGCAATGACGTTGGCCATTGTAAATGTCTTGCCGGAGCCGGTTACACCCATAAGCGTCTGGAATTGCTTACCGGTGTGCAGTCCTTCCACAAGCCGCTCAATGGCCTGCGGCTGGTCCCCGGCGGGATGGAACTGGTTGTTTAACTTGAATGCACTCATTAAAAATACTATTTTATTCAAACTGAGATTGTCATTCCTGCGCAAGCAGGAATCCACTGCTGCAATATTATAAATGGATACCCGCTTTCGCGGGTATGACAATACAAACCAATCAATTTGAGTATTTTAACGAAGTTTTCGGCAAATCTCACGGGAATTTTAGTTTAAGTTGGAGATATTGAGGTTCGTTGTGCAATTATTTACGGACAAATTAGTCTCAGACTACTATTCTACTGCTGCTTATCTTGTATCGGGTCCGGATAGACGATAGCGGCCAGAAGTGCCTTTCCGTATCGTTGCCAGAGGATTTCCGAGTCGAGTTTCGAGTCGTTTTTCTGCATCTCGAAGGTGATTGTCGGTATGCCTAAAGTAACACCTGCGTATGAGCCGAGTGAGCCGGGGCTGGCGCCTAATTTCTGGACCGGTAAATCGCAGTATTTGGCCATGTGGTTTGCCAGCATTTGGCCCGGGCCGTCATAGTCGAGGCAGCCTGTCGGCATCATTGTAGCCAAACCTTCAGGCCCAGTGTCCACCACCTGATGGATGCTGACGATGCGCTCTGGAGAATATTGTTTTATGAAACGGTTAATAATATGAGCTTCCGGCTCGGAAAGGGCTGTGAGCCCGAATTCCTCTTTGTTGATGCGGTTGGCCGACTCGAAATTGCGGTTCAAATCCACATTATTGGCATTGTTACGGCTGTTTTTTGCCAGACCATCAGGATTGGCTACCGGCATTAACACGACGGTGTGTCCTTTTAATAACGTCTGCTGTTGTTGGAGATAATCGGCCAGTTGTTTGACGAGCAAAGCGCCGGCGGGTTCGTCGCCGTGAATTGTTGCCAAAATGAAAACAACTTCCGGGCCCTGGCCGAGTACATAGTACATAATCGGTCGGTCTTCGACGGATGTGCCGGCAATGAGCTGCTGCGGTGGTACTGCAAGATAAGGTTGAGAATCGTCCAGCTTGGGGTAGGTAGTATGCTTAAAGCAGCCGGTCAATATCAAGGCGATTGACAGGGCACAAACTTTGAAAGTAATGGTCCATACCTTATTCATCCGGGATACCTTAAAATATTTGTATAATCCCTCGTAAAACGAGCACAGAACCATTATAGGCTCTTAACGCTTTGATTATAGTTAAATTCAAATAAAATTCAAACCCAATCCTGCAAGTTTTTTTGCCCTTTATTATAACTTCGTATCTTCATAAGTAAAAAACTTGAGTAAAACCACTGCTTTTGGTAGCATATCGTTTTTATAAGTGGCCGTTAATAAATATATAGGATAATTTTCTGCTTTTTAATTCCTGTTCGGGTTTAGCAGTTGTTTTGGATCTTTCTTGAGGTGATTAATGAACGTACTGTTAATTGGAAGCGGCGGACGAGAGCATGCAATCGCGTGGAAACTGGCTCAATCGAAGGATTTAAATAAACTCTACATCGCTCCCGGTAATCCGGGTACCGCCGAATGTGGTGAAAATGTCCCGATAGGGGTCAACGATATCGACAAACTTCTTGATTTCGCACTTCAGAATGATGTCGGTCTTGTTGTAGTCGGTCCGGAAGATCCGCTTGCCAACGGGATAGTCGATGTATTTGAAGAAGCCGGTATTAAGGCATTTGGTCCGAGCGGCAAAGCCGCTCAGTTGGAGGCGGACAAAGCATTTGCCAAGCAGTTGATGCGATCGAGCTGCGTTTCGAACGCCGAGGGCAGAACCTTCGACAGGTTCAGTGATGCCAAGGCGTATATTGCCAGCAGGGATGAAGCGGTGGTGGTCAAAGCGGCGGGATTAGCTATGGGTAAAGGTGTTTTTGTCTGTGACGACCCTTCCGAGGGGATTCTGGTGGCTGAGAGGATAATGTGCGATAAAATATTCGGCTCGGCCGGGGATGTCATTATTGTCGAGGACAAACTGCTTGGCGAAGAAGCATCGATACTGGCTTTCGTGGATGGGCGCAATATTTATGTTATGGAATCGTCGCAGGACCATAAGCCTGTCGGTGATGGTGATACCGGGCCCAATACAGGCGGGATGGGTGCATACAGTCCGGCGCCGGTCGTGACAGAAGATATGATGAACATGATAACGCGTGAGATTCTTGTGCCGGCGGTCGATGGAATGAATCGCAACGGGACTCCATATAAGGGTGTTCTGTATGCGGGATTGATGATGACGGCAGGGGGACCGAGGGTGCTGGAATTCAATGTTCGCTTCGGTGATCCGGAAACGCAGCCGATTCTCATGCGGCTAAAAAGCGATTTACTAAAAGTACTGCTGGCTGTTTGTGACGGCAGGCTGGACATGGTGGACCTTAAATGGGATCCCCGTCCGGCTGTTTGCGTTGTGATGGCTTCCGGCGGTTATCCCGGGGATTATGAAAAAGGCAAAAAAATCACCGGCCTCGGTGAAGCCGGAAAACTTGAAGATGTCGTTATATTCCATGCCGGAACAAAAGTTGATAATGGGGAAATTGTTACAAACGGCGGCAGAGTGTTGGGTGTTACTGCGCTGGGACAGACAATAAGTGATGCCAAGGCAAGGGCATACGAAGCCGTAGATAAAATAAAATTCGAAGGTGCATACTACCGCCGGGATATAGCAGATAAGGCGCTCAGGTGAGTTGCTTCCTTGGAGTGTCAGGGAATATGAATTCATAATCCGTCTGCATTAGTTATGGCCCGAATCAAAGCTCATAAATTGAAGTTTGTAAATACAATCCGCTGGTTTGTCTCGGTATTCATTTTATTGATACTTCTGTGGCTGTTATACATTTATGCCGGCAGGGCGCTGTGTCATATAGCATTGGGACAGATTGCAGAGCTGACGAATACAAAAATAAAAGTCGGTTCGGTTGATTTTCACACAAACGGATCGGTCTTTATTGAAGATCTTGTCATCAGTCCCCGTAAAAGTCCTTATGAAAATGCCACAATAATTAATGCTAAAAAGGTATATACACGGTTTAGTCTGGGCAGTCTTTTATTGCTTCGACCAAGACTTCAGGTCATAGATGTTGACGATTTTGTCTTTAGGGCCCAATACGATTTAGATACCGGCTGGTCGAATTTGTCCTCTCTGCAAATTAATCCACCCGAAGACAGCTATAGCAAAATGCCTCGTATCAACCTTAGTGCCGGGAGATTGCAGTATAGTAAAATTTTGAACGGACAGGAAGAGGTCGCAATTTCAATACCTCTTAATGCGAGCTTCGAACCCGAAGGAGAAAAGCAGGAAGGATATATCTTTGAAATAAAAACGGCAACAATGGCATCCGGTTATGGAACAAGCCGTTTGACCGGTTCGTGGAAACCGGGACTTGTTATCTTTACGGGCGGTATTTCCTCTCTGGATGTTCCTGAGCTTGAGATGGCATGGATTATAGATGTGTTGGCCGCCGAGTTGAGATACAGCCGGGAGAAGGATTTTTCGCTGAAGCTAAGGATAAAAGATTTGCAATCGAAACGCAGCGAGTCTCTGGAAAGGCTTGCTTTAGTAGGACCGCCTTTCCTGAAAAAATCGGGTCTGTTTACAGCGTTACAAAGATTTTTTGACCGATATCAACCTCTTGGCAGGGTGGATATTGAACTTGAGACAGCCGGTAATTTGAACCTATTGGGTGAAAGCACGTTGGATGGTTATGTTGACTGCAAAGATGTTGAGTTTTTCTATTCCGGTTTCCAGTACGGAATTGATAATCTGGTCGGTCGAATGGATTTTACCAAAAACAGCCTGGAACTTAATAATCTTACAGCTCGGCATGGCGATGTCGTATTATTCTTTAACGGATGGACGCGGGATTTCGGACCTGAGCGGCAGTACCGGATCCGGATTACAAGCGATAATATGCCTTTGGATGATGATTTGTATAAGGCACTGAACACGGAACAAAAGAAATTTTGGGATTATTTTTCCCCTGTCGGGCAAGCGGCGGTGGATTTACAATTAAGCCGGCAATCACCAGTGGACAAGCAAATGAATCTATCGCTCGAACTGAATAACGTTGAAGCAATATATCGTAATTTTCCTTATCCGTTGAAAAATATGACAGGGGAGATTTCGTTTACACATGACGATGTGGTATTTTCGGATGTTGTTTCACATGAAAACGAACGTAAGATTACGTTGAACGGCCGAATAGAGACCGACGGGCCGACGTATGATGTTTCAGTCGATGTGAACAATATTCCACTGGATTCCGAACTGGAGGAAGTATTGCCTCAAAGGCAAAAGAATTTATATCAGAAATTACATCCTTCCGGTTTTACCGACGGCCGGATAAGGTTTTTTACAGGGAATAATGAGCCTGTAAATTATACAGCCGATCTGTCATTCAGGCGTGCATCTTTATATTTTGAGAAACTTCCGTTACCTGTCTCCGATATATCGGCAAGAGCTGTTTTTACAACCGACTCAATAGATGTAAACAGCTTTTCCGGTTTGTATGGTGAGAGTCCGCTTCATATGACAGGCCGTATCCGGCCCGACCTGGAGCAGCAACAGGCTTTGTATGACATATCATTGTCTCTTGAACAGATGCAGCTAAAGGATGATTTTTTTAATCTGTTACCGGTGTCACTGAGAGAAAAAGTCGTCGGACTGAAACCGGACGGAAAAGTAGATCTTAACGTCGATTTGAATAAAAATAATCTCTCGGAACCTCCTTTGTACAGGATAACCGTGGATTGTCTGGGTAACAATATAACGTTACCTAATTTCCCGAATTCTTTGAAAGATATCAACGGCACTTTGATAATAGAGCCCAACAGTGTGCAGCTTGATGATGTTGTAGTATCAGTAGGTGATGTTAACTCGACAGGAGAAGATATTGTCACGATAAAACTAAACGGTGACATGACTTTGGATAATGGCAATATATCCGAAGCGTTCCTACATCTTGGCGCCAACGATATTAACTTCGACCGGCGACTGGCACAATTTTTGCCGCAACAAGCCGAAATTTTTTCCGATAAACTTTTGCCATCGGGGAGTTTTGATTTGGATTTAACAGACATCCGGATTGAATTCGGAGAAGACGGACAAAAGTCCATTGATTTTGCCGGAGTGGTCGTTCTTCATAAATGTGAATTAAATGTTTCCGGTGCCGAGGTTCAATTGGATATAGAATTAAGAGCGAAAGGTCTGTATCGAACCGGGGAAGGATTATGCAGTTTCAGAACTACCATTGATGAGGGGCTACTCAAGGTTCAGGGAAAATCTCTAAACGATCTTAACGCATGTATTATATATGATCCGAATCAACGAACATGGTCCACGGAGGATTTTGTTTCCGGTTGCTACAGTGGTAAAACGATGGGAAAATTTACTTTTTTAGAATCGACCGACGGCCTTTTGGAATACATACTACAGGTTGCTTTTGACAATGTGGATTTAAAAGAATATCTCTCGGACGTTCAGGATGAAGAGATTCACGAGAACACCTATACCAGCGGGAAGATGAGCGGTTCGCTTAGTATCAACACCCATATTACCGGGCAATCTTCCCGGATAGGCTCATTAAGACTCAGAATAAAAGATATGCAGGTCGGAAAACTATCACCCCTGGGCAAACTTTTACAGGTTTTAAATCTGACCGAGCCGAAGGACTATGCATTTGACCGGATGTTTGTTGATTCATATATTAAGGGTAACAGTCTGTTTGTTGAGAAGCTCGATTTATCCGGCCATGGTATTGCCTTTTATGGTTCCGGCTGGCTGGGCCTGGTCACGCGTAGTGTAAATTTGAAACTTACGGCACGTGGTAAGCGGCTTGCAACGGACGATCCTTCCATCCTGCAATCTCTGACCGAAGGACTTGGTCAGGCAGTTGTCCGACTGGAAGTTACGGGCAATTTCGATGATCCTGTCATTACAACAAAGGCCTTACCTGTTATTGAAGAAACTCTTCAGATTCTTGGAACAAAGCCGAAAACCCCTGATTAACGACCGGTATCAATTATTAATGCCTTCCCATATTCTTCTGTTTTTCTGCAATTTTGTTAAAGACAGTATTTTCAAGTTTAGAAGTTTAAGGCTTTATTTATTGTTTTGGTTTGTTTTTTCCGGAAAATTAGGTGTTTTGCCTGATTTGCATTTCTGCCTTTTATTTCTTACATTTTACTTGGTTTAGAGAAGTGAGGGGAAAGTGTCTGCATTTGTATAAACATTTTCCGGATTGGTCCAAACAAATAACAACTAAATCATAGCTGGTCCTGAATTCAACGCTGGGGGGCCTGTTTGTTTGCCGTCCGGAATACAACTGTGGGGAAAATATGAGCGTTAAACAAACTAAAAGTCAGATAAGAGGGCTTAAAGAGGAATTGAAAGCCACGAATCAGGCGAATGATTTACGGCTTCTCAAGCTGTTCGTATTGCTGATTTTACTTGTAGCTTTTGCAGCTATAATTAACGGGCGAATCAACTTTTTTCTGATGTAGTGTTGTATGCGTCCGGATAATTTAGCTGGACAATGCTTATAAAGTAGATTTTACTCAGCGAACGCTAAGAGTTCCGCCGTAAGATGTCTTTTGTAAGACTGCCTGCGTAATCTGTTTTAAAAGTATCAGTTATCAAAGACGTCTTCGTCGGCCTGATGCCATGCGGGATCAACAATGCATAAGAATTCCAGATCGGAATTGCCGGTATTTTCTATGTATTGATTCGAATACGGGGGGATATAAACGGCACATTGTGAACCGACTTCGAGGGATTCTTCGTTTATATGCATTACGCCTTGTCCTGAAAGAATATAATAGACTTCGCTGGTTCGAAGTCTGTGCAACCTGGTTTTTTGACCGGCCGGAACCTTCGCATTGGCAAGGCTGTAGCGGATTTGTAAATCCATTTTATCGGGATGTAAAAGTTCACGTAAAATCGAATCATCCCCGGCGGTAAATTCCAGGCAGTCTTTCGGATATTTGACAAGCATATTTATTGTCCCAGAAGAATTGAACTTTCTGTAAAGAATGTTCCCGCTACACAGGCGGTTAAAAAACAGGCTAAAGTCGCCGCCAGAAGTGCGCGAATCGCAACCGGCCCTATATTGCGGATTCTCTCAGGAGCAAGAGCGCAAAGTCCTCCGACGAAAATGGCCATTGATGCCAAATGAGCAAATCCGCATAGTGCGTATGTAGTAATCACCGCTGAGCGTTCGTACTGCAGTGTATTTTGCTCTAATACATTAGCTAAATCCTTGTAAGAGACAACCTCGGTGACAATCAAACGCTCACCGATAATTTTAGATACAACTTGCGCATCTGATGGTGGGATGCCCAGAATTATTGTGAATGGATAGAAAATATAGCCGCAAATCCCTTTTAACGACCATTGGCCCTCAAGTCCAATAAGTGGATTAATTTTTGCTCCCAGGGCCGACAGTATAAGGTCCACCAATGCGACCAGACCCAAAACAGCAATAAGCAGCGCTACAATCCCGACGATCATTTTAACACCGGAATTTGCTCCGTTAATTATCGCTTCGAAGAGACTATTTTCCTTTTCATAGAAGGGTCGAACCTGCATACCTAATGTTTCAGGTTTTTCACCTTCCGGGAAAATAATCTTCGACATTACGAGCGCCGCCGGTGCCGAGAGCAAAGATGCCGAGACGAGATGCCCGGCAATAGTAGGGAATACATTTTGAAGGCTCAGCACATATAATGCCAGAACACTTGAAGCAATTGTCGCCATACCTGTAGTCAGAATGGTGCAGATTTCAGAGTTAGTCATTCGGCCAAGATAAGGTTTGACTATAAGTGTGGATTCAATTCCGACGAAGATATTGCTTGCGGCGACCAGGGACTCGGCGCCGGATATTTTCATCAACTTTGTGAATATATAAGCGAAGGCCCGGATAATCCGGGTCATGATGCCGAAGTAGTATAAAATTGCGATAAGGGCCGAGAAGAAAATAATGGTTGGAAAGGCCTGAAAGGCCAGGATGGCCCCGATAGATTCCTCTCCTGAATCGTTGACTTGGCCAGGAGGCAGGGCCAATGGCCCGAAGACAAATTTTGTCCCGGCTGTTGCCGAATCCAGAACTTTTACTACGATATCATTTATGGCAAGAAAAACATTTTTCCCTGCCGGCACAACAAAAACGAACAGGGCGATCAATATCTGTAGCCCAACTCCCCAGCCGATTACCCTCCAGTTCATGTTCTTTCTGTCGGCCGAGAAAATCCAGGCAAAACCTAATAAAATAAATATCCCCGCGAAACTGACAAGATTATAGATATTCATATCACCTGCCCAATGTCCCCGGAACCAACACGGGACTATGCAAGTTGTATTATTTACTTTGCTTTTGCTGCCTAATCGGTACATTAAGCAAAATTTTCTGATACGTCAACTGTTTAGCTGCCCGGCAGGATTTAAATTGCCTAATTATTGTGGAAGATTATAATAACGACATAATGCTATTGATTTAATTGACCAATTCGAACTGTCATACCCGCGAAGGCGGGTATCCATTTATGGTATAGCAAGAGTGGATTCCTGCTTTCGCAGGAATGACAACATATGATAGGTTGTCGTTACATATTCACCTACGACAATACTTTATTATAAATTGGTCAGTTTGAGTAGTTAAGAGACATTTTGAATAAAAAGGGAATGTAGTTGATAGAGAAATTCTCAGGTAAGTTTATAGTTCTCGATGGGCCGGACGGCTGCGGGAAAAGTACACAGGCGGAATTGTTGGCAAAATGGTTTGATGAGCAGGGTGTTGCTACCGAGAAGTTCCGCGATCCCGGTGATACCGACATCGGCGAAAAGATACGGGAAATTTTGCTCAATCCAGAACATCTGTTAATGAGCACGCAGACGGAGGTTTTACTATATATGGCTGCCAGGGCACAGTTATGGATCGAAAAAATAGCGCCGGCGCTAAAGGAAAACCGATGTGTTGTCCTCGACAGGTGGCTTTCCAGCACGTGTGCGTATCAGGGCTGGGCAGGGGACTTCGGGATAAACAGGGTTATAAGAATCGCAGAAGACTGTCTTGAGAGAGTCTGGCCCGACCTGACG
>Ga0315539_1001371_pt1 | contig 18024 bp, 18 predicted proteins | sample SalMarSW160150MG_FD_203097 | JGI IMG/M metagenome (GOLD analysis project Ga0315539, IMG submission 203097) | Salt marsh sediment microbial communities from the Plum Island Ecosystem LTER, Massachusetts, United States - Salt Marsh Sediment SW1601-150 ... | reverse complement strand
GCACCCTTTAGCATCAAATACATATTCACAGACCAATCCGGATGGTCCTCGGTCGATTCGTCTTCATGTGTGTATTCTATAAAGAACGTCTGCGGTTCGGTGGTTAGCGCTACCCGCTCCAATACAATGTCGATCCACTGTTCGCCTTCCGGTTTGTGGAGTTGGATTAAGACCACCATTTCCCTTTCCTGGTCAGACTTAGCTATAAAGCCGAGAGGATACGTTTCGCCCTCCACAAGCTGAGATATCCCCTGGGAAATCCCTATGGAAGTTGTTGCAGAAGCATTGGTAATATCTATCAATACCGCACTGCTCCCCGATAGGCCGGCACCGTGTACTACTTCAAGAGTAAAACCTCCCCCACCATACGAGCCCCATGAAAGGAGACCATTATCAAACTCGCCGTTTATAATCTGATTTTCTTGACCGAGGGAGATTGACCCAGACAACGCGTAAGTCAAAATAAAAGAAATTAAACAAATCGCTCTCTTAGACATAATAGTCCTCCTTTAAAAAAGTGAATATAAATAAAGGTTGTTAATTGGAATGTAAAATATTTTCACCGCGAAGCACAAATTTAGCATTAAAACTCAATGCTTCGCATAATACACATCCTCCTCTATTTGGAAAATTACTCGTCGGGGCGGAGTCCGCCGCATCCCGACAATAATTGCGCCCGAAGGAAGACCAAAATCCTCAGATGCCCGCCCATTCGACTCCGCTCAGAGCAGGATCTACGCAGGCACAAGCTTCACTATTGTCGTTTATACCAAATCAGCCACCTTCCCGTCAAGTACAATCTCTTAGTTATGTATTGGCATGCCTTTTTGATATAACTATGCAGAAATGCAGAAGGGGCAGGGGTGGACACCGCTTAATTGGTGTAATTTCTTCAAACTATAAAAGTTGAGTTTCGCACTTTTTATTAGAAGAATCCCTTACGAAATAAGGACTTACAAATAATTTGGTAATTTATGCATGTTCGGTAAATCGCTCGAACATTACAAAAATAATTATATTGTCGTGAAATGGCTCATAAGCTTAAAATTACCCAATTTAACACAATTCAAAAAGTGCGAAAGTTAACTAAAAGACATGTTCAAAAAAAACTCTGAAGTCTATTTTTTAGATTCTTACAGAATCCCCATCAGCTTTCAATTTTTAAGACACCCAGAGACCATTTAAAGGACGAATCCGTCTTGAAGGGTATCATAAAAAGGGCATATTTTCAGAGTTCGCGCTTAAAACCCGATGAGATTTATATGTCGGTATTCGCGCCATCAACTACATCTCATGGCTTTGACTTCACCAGGCCCATTAAAATTATTTTCTTGATATACCCGTTAAATCGGTGTATTTTTTGATTATGTCCAGTCGCTTTAAAACCACTATAAATATTATTGCTTTGTTTGTTATTATTGGCTTTGCTGTGTCCGTTTATTTGCTTTGCCGCTTTCATGATGCTAAATCCACGAAAAAAGAAGTCGTATATTTGCCGAAGTTCGCTCCGGAATTTTTGAAAGACATCGCAAGACAAGAGTATATACTCGTTGAGATAGAACCAAACGACCCCCGCATATCTAAAGAGTGGATAAAAGAACATATAAACCAGCGGGAGTTTTAGTTTTATCATCCTTATTTTTTCCTTTTCTCCACGCTTCCTTAGTCCACTGCTCCTTTGTGCATTATATTTTATCCTTCTCTTATTTATATCTCGAAGGGAATTTAAACGCCGAACTCGTCTTGAGGGGTATCATAATAGACTTATTTCCGCAAATCACCTTGACCTCGCAAACAAAAAGGTATATAATCATTCACATAACTAAGTCCCTTCTTTTTCTTCACTCACCATCCTCTAAAGGATTGCAGGGGCTTTTTCATCGAATGAAAAAAGCCAAGCACTATGTAGAAATAATGCCTGGCTCGACCAATGCACAAGAACAATCTGTATGGACTTTTTTGTCAGGAACTTCAGGTCTAACTTTTTTTCTTCGCTGGTGGTTTGGGTTGTTCGATGCAATCGGTGGCTTCAGGAGTTCCCTTTATTTCGAGGTCAGGCTTACCTGAAAGAAGGCGTTGTACTTCCATTTTGTTGTCCCATTTGTGAGAGTCGGGCCCATCGCATCCTGGTGACTCGGATTCGATTTCTGCCGTTACTTTTAGTGCTTCTTCAGACTCTTTCAACGGTGTTTCCTGAGAGGGTTCGGATGGTGTCTGTTGTGGCTCTTGAAGAACCTGAGATTTTTTTTTATAAGTCATAATTTATCTCCTTCCCTGTCATATGAAAATAAACTTAACTTTGCATAACTATTTATCGGCGTGTTCGGGCAGCTACTTTATCCTTTTCCTAATCAAAAAACAGGCTTTGCGAACCTTATAACCAGGAATACCCTACTCGCTTTTTCTGCTCGTCCTGGGTGTGGTGATGGTGAGAAGATAAAACCTCTCTTTTCGCCCTAATTTGCCTTAAAATCCCCGGACCCTATCTCAGATACCCTTCGGCATGAGTTTGGCTATTGTAGAACGCTAAAACCCCTCCCACAGTCGTCCTACAGAGAATCCTGAGCCGGTTTAACCTTTTAGCAGCGTATATGGAGTTTGTCCGCTATTGCCCTTAAACAACCGGGACCTATACCGAATCATTCGATATAAGCCCTTAATTGATGTAAACCTGCTATACTAACGACTCAATCTTAATTGCCAAATATATCACACGACTTACGGTGCCGGTTCCGGCGGTGGCCGATACAGCCGAATGTCATCAAAGTATACCTTACCTAAACCGCCAGCCTGTGGATTGTTCCTGTCGCCAAAGCCGATAGAAAGCGTATCGACGTCGGTCAGATTCACGCCTTGGTCTGCAAATGCCTGTAGATCGATAGTCCATTGGGACCAGGTAGTTATCCGCGCTGCATCAGGATTATCATGAGAGACAACCGCGCTGCCATTGAGAGAAACATACAACGTTTCAGCAGCGTTGTCCGGATCTCATCGGTTACTAACACGCGATGTGGAACACAGCCAGCCCATCTAATATCCTGCTGTAAGCAACTTGGTTCCATAGACATATACGCATGAAATTCACCATATTGCAGGAATTTCAAAAATAAATAAAAAAATACTTGACAAAGTTAGGCAAGCCTAACTATATTAGGCAGAACACATAAAATAAGGAAAAATAGCTATGGTTACAGCGAAAAGTGATAACCTAAGTGCCTCTTTGGAAGATTATCTCGAGGCCATTCTCAATCTTACCAATGAGTCCAACGTTGCCCGCAGCAGGGACATAGCCGAACAGCTCGGTGTCTCCAGAGCATCTGTTACCGGCGCGTTGCGGGTCCTGAAAAAAAAGGGACTGGCCAATTATAAGCCATACGATTATGTAACACTCACCAAATCCGGCAGGGTTGCAGCAGCCGAAATTGCCAATAAACATAATATCCTCGAGTCTTTTTTCGTCAACGTCTTAGGTGTCGAGTCGGATGTTGCCCAGAAGGCTGCCTGCAAAACTGAGCATGAGCTTGGTCCGGAGATTATTGAAAAGCTTCTGTGTTTTATCGACTTTGTAAGCCAAAGCAGTGAAAATGGTTGTGATTTGGCGGATGAATTTCAAAAATTCTGCAAAAACAGGTTGAAGGATAGAAGAACTTAATTAAACCCGCATTTCCAAAATATTTCGAGCTAAAAAATGATTTCATTCGAAAATTCAGCCTTTTTATGCCTGGTTTTAATTAATCTAATTGGTTTTATTTCATGCTTTGTAATTATGTCAAACCCACCATTAAAAAAGAAATTCTGGAATCTACCAAAGGCCATCGAAAAAATATATGTCTTAATTTTCTTTGCTGCTCCTATAGCTTTTTTACCTTTGTTGCCTCAGCCAAGATTCGAATTATACTATATAATCCTCATTATTGGAATTGTCCTTGCCTTATTGTCTGTACTTATATGGATACAGGCCTTTAAACAAATCGGAACAATTCCAAGCTTAAAGCAAAAATCAAAAGTAATCTCTTCTGGTATTTATGGTATTGTTAGACATCCAATTTATCTGGGGAATATTCTTATGCCGATAGGATTAGGTTTGGTCTTTAGAGCAGTTTATGCTCTTCTTTATGTGCCAGTCATAATTATTCTTTTTGCTTTAACGATATTCATCGAAGAGAAATCATTAATGGAAGGATATGGTGAGGAGTATATTAAATACAAGAAAGAAGTTAAATGGAGATTAATTGCCTGGGTAATATGAAATTATTCCACGTTAAACAGAAGAGAGAGGATAGCAAGTGGAAAATAAGGAAGTAAGGTCATTATCGATGGTCAAGGCAGGCGAAACGGTAAAGTTAGCCTCTATCAAAGCCGGCCGGGGTTTGAACAGCCGGCTCGCCTCAATGGGGCTTGTACCAAACGTGGAAATAACAGTCGTAAGCAACAGCCGTCCCGGTCCTTTTGTAATAAGCGTCAAGAACTCCAAGATGATGTTAGGCAGGGGAATGGCTCATAAGATTATGGTTATTTGATAAAAAAATAGTGTTTTAGCCAATCATATTCTCCGGCGGGAAAATTCATTCAAACCAAACTTTACAATAAAACCAAAGCTATAAAACATTCGATATGACTACGAAAAACAAAATTAAAGTTGCCTTAGCCGGCAATCCTAACAGTGGAAAAACCTCCATATTCAATATGCTGACCGGCGCGCACCAGCACGTTGGCAATTATCCCGGAGTGACGGTGGAAAAGAAAGAGGGCGTCTGTAAATACGCCGGTTTCGAAATAACGCTCGTTGATCTGCCGGGAACGTATAGCTTAACGGCCTATTCAATAGAAGAGCTTGTTGCCCGTAACTTCATAATCGAAGAGTGTCCGGATGTTGTGGTGGATATTATTGATGCCTCCAATATCGAGCGGAACCTGTACCTGGCGACCCAGCTTATCGAAATGAATGTGCCGTTAGTTCTGGCGTTCAATATGAGCGACATTGCCAAGCAAAAGGGATTGCAGTTCGATATCGAACAGTTATCTCAGCTTTTGGAGGCAATGATAATCCCAACCGTCGGCAATAAGAGCAAAGGCAAAATAGAGCTGCTCGATACCATTGTCGAAACGGCCCGGCAGGAAAAGCTGCAACGCACTCATAAGGTAAAGTACGGCAGGGAAATCGAGCATGAGCTGGCAGAAATCGAAACACTCATCAATGATAAAGAGCAGCAGTTGACAGAAAAATACGGCTCACGATGGTTGGCAGTTAAACTTTTGGAGCGGGACTCTGAGATAATTGCAAAAGTCCATAGCCAACAACTGCTCGATGCCGTTACAGCCAGCAATGAACACCTTAAAAGTATTTTCGGTGATGAACCGGAAATTGTAATGGCGGACCGACGGTATGGTTTCATATCGGGTGCCTGTCAGGAGACTATCAAGAGCACAGTAGAATTGCGTCATAGCACCAGCGATATGATAGATGCGGTAGTAATAAATCGTATCCTGGGGCTGCCGATATTTCTGATATTGATGTATTTAGTCTTTTTTTCGACATTTAAGATAGGCGAATATCCGATGAGCTGGCTCGAGCAGTTTTTCGGCTGGGCTGGTAAAACGATAGCCGGCTTTTGGCCCACAGGCTCACAGAGCTGGCTCAGGTCTCTTTTGGTTGATGGCGTTATTAGTGGAGTAGGGGGGGTGCTTGTGTTCCTGCCGAATATCTTATTGCTGTTCCTGGCTATTGCCCTTCTTGAGGATTCAGGCTATATGGCAAGGGCCGCCTTCATTATGGACCGCCTAATGCACAAGATAGGCCTGCACGGCAAAAGCTTTATACCCATGCTTATCGGTTTCGGATGTTCGGTCCCGGCCATAATGGGAGCACGAATACTCGAAAACAGACGCAACAGGTTTACGACAATAATGGTAATACCCCTGATGAGCTGCGGCGCAAGGCTGACGATTTATGCGCTGATAATACCGGCTTTCTTCTCGGAAAAGTGGCGAGGGCCAACGCTCTGGTTTATTTATTTGATAGGGATTGTGCTGGCGATTATTTGTATTAAGGTTTTGCGATTGACCCTCTTTAAGGGTGAAACTACGCCTTTCGTTATGGAGCTGCCGCCTTACCGTATGCCCACCCTCAAATCCGTCTGTATTCACATGTGGCATAGAGGCTGGATGTATTTGAGAAAGGCCGGCACAATAATCCTCGCCATATCGATTATACTCTGGGCGGCGGGCAGTTACCCTAAACCGAGCGAACAGTCTTTGACAGGTTTGAGTGCCGAGCAGGCAAGGCAAGCCGGATTGGAGTATTCGCTGGTTGGCCGATTAGGACGAACAATAGAGCCTGCTATGAAGCCGCTCGGTTTTGACTGGAAAATCGGAACGGCCCTCATCGGTGCAACCGCTGCCAAAGAGGTGTTCGTATCACAATTAGCAATAGTATTTGCGGTCGGTTCACACCAGGCCGAGGGGGTTGGCGGCGCTGAGGAAAAAACGCAGAGTTTACGGGAAAAACTGCGGGCAAACTATACGCCGTTGACAGGTTTTTGCATTATGTTGTTTTGCCTGATTACAATGCCGTGTGTTGCAACGGTCGCAATGACAAAACAGGAAACAAATTCCTGGGGCTGGGCGCTGTTCCAATTCTTCGGCCTGACGGCTTTAGCTTATGTGATAACGCTCATCGTTTATCAGCTCGGTAGCTTTATATCAGGTTAGAGTCACGATAAAATCTATCATTATGGCATTCTTTTTGGGGAGGCCTCCATGAAAAATCCTCGAATAAATCACTGGATCACTGGACTATGTACAGATGTGAACCATACTATGGGGTTGGAGCTTCGAGGAGCGTGCGGATTTCGGACGGGTGGATGCCGGCGGTGTCTGCGATTACTCGAATGGTCATATCGGTGCTTGCTTTGAAACCGGCGTCTTGCAGTTTTTTGACGGATGTGTTCACATCAAAGCCCATCTGGCTGCAATACTCTTTCAGTGTCATCTGACCGATGCCGCGACCGGGTCCGCCCTGGCCATGCCGCTCTCCCTGCTCCGGCCCTCCATGCCCTCTACCGCGGACAGCCTGACCTAAAGCGATGTCATAAAGCCGTGCCGGTGTCATATTGTAGGTCTCAGCAAGCTCACCAAGCAAAACATCTGTTGACTCAACTTCAATCCCCCCGGCCTTTAGGTTCGTGAGCATGGTTTTGAGGTCAACGTCACGTACCTGCTCGGCAAGCTCGGTGAGGGTCAGCAACTCAGCGTGGGGGATAGGGGCTCGTCGCTGCGGACTGTCCCAACTGTGTTTTATGCTCTCGTTCCAGGCGAGCAGCGAGGAGAAAGGCATAATGTCGCCAAGAGTGCCAAGAAAAACGATGCCGCAAATGACCAATGCCAAGGCCCATTCAATGCGCAAGGCGAAGGCTTTACTCACTTTGCTCTTGAAATAGCTAACGAAAAGCTTCCAATTGAGGTACACGTGGAAGACCGATGCGACCACGAAGATGATGCTGAACCAGTCATGCAGGCCAATCCATTGGTGCTTTGTAAGACCAAGGAGGGTCCAGCCGGTCCAGTTTGCGATACGGCCCGGCGGGACTACAAAAAGTATGACTCCGGTAAAGACCATTCCAATAAAGGACAGTGCGGTAAGGACGGAAAAAAACGCCCGCCAACTGAATTGCTTTGTTGTGTCTTTGCTCATTATTTACCTTTCTGTTGACTTTTACAGGCGGTCAGTTTTCAGACCAGTGTCAACCGCGTAGGGCGGTTTTACCATCTGTCTTTTCACATATACGGCACTTATCAACACCACTAAGTCCGCTTAATACGACAGACTACTATATATGTTCGGCCGAGACAATTGAAAAAATGGCTTCCCATAGCACGTATTTATAATGATGTTGGCATGTGTCGAGGACTTTCGCTTCTTCTACAGAACTCATCAAAGAATACACTTGCAGAGTAAGTCCGTTTGGCTCATACTAATAACGATAAATGCCGGCTGATTGGCCGAGAGGAGTATATTAAAGAAACGCAGATCTCTTGAAACAAACATTTATAGGAGCTTCCGATTATGTTGGATAATAAAATTTCTCGCAGAGGATTCGTCAAAGATTTGGCAATGGCAGGGGGGGCGATTGTAATGGGAACTCAGACAGTCGGCACAGCTCAACGCAAGCGGGCGCATAAGCTGCACCTGGCCTGCAACCAGTATCCCTGGACCGTCTTCTATCAGCGTGACAATCGCAACTTCAACAACGAGCTTGATAATGGACTTGGCGAGCTTGCGGCCAGCGTGATGGACGGCTATGAGCCGCTCGCCAACAACCCACAGGAGCTCGACCGCCTTGGCCCGCTATTGAAAAAACACAGCCTCCAAATGCGCTCACTGTACGTCAACAGCGTCCTGCACGAGCCGGACAAGGCCGATGAGAGTATCGAATATGTATTAGCAATTGCTGAGAAGGCAAAAAGCATCGGCACAAAAATCATCGTAACCAATCCGAGCCCTATTCAATGGGGCGGGCCTCAAAACAAGAATGATGCTCAGTTAAAAGTGCAGGCCGCGGCCCTTGAGAAATTAGGCCGGCAATTAAAAGAGATGGGACTTACTCTGTCGTATCACAACCACGATATCGAATTGCGCAATGCCGCCCGCGAGTTCCATCACATGATGGTCGGCACAGACCCGGCCTATGTAACGCTGTGCCTGGATGCCCACTGGATTTACCGCGGTTCCGGCAACTCGGCCGTTGCGCTTTTCGACGTTTTGAAGCTTTACAGCTTGAGGATTACCGAGTTGCATCTTCGCCAGTCTAAGGACAACATCTGGACAGAGACCTTTGGCGATGGCGACATCGACTACCCGGCCCTGGCAAAATACCTGCTAAATATCGGCGTTCGCCCGCATATTGTGCTCGAACAGGCCATAGAGTCCGGCTCTCCCAACACAATGAGCATCCTCGAGGCCTTCAAGCAAAGCGCCCAATACGCCCGCCGAGTCTTCGATGGCTTTGCATAGTCTTCGGCTCGGTTGTCTTGCTTAAGGACAAGCGTATTCACGAAGCGGACGGGTTTTGATGACGACCTGAGTTAAGTCTTTTTCTCAGACAAGATTTTGTCTAAACACCACAGTTCAGAAAATCCAGTTCAGCGAATGGATAGATCACGCATTAGGGCTCGTGGAAAGTAATTTATAGATCACTTCGGAGATACCTTGTTTGAAACTCTCCGTCGGGCAGATCTCAGCTTGTCATCGAGTTCCTGCGATTTTATTGTCTGCACTCACAGCGTCGAAGTCGAAGACTCCACCAGACGAGAGTTGAAGGCGCTCCCTATGAAATTTCTGACCGAATTTCTTAGGCATCCAGTTGCGTCGAATCCAATCCTCAACCTGTATCTGTATACGTGTGTCAGCCATTTAAGTCAACCCCTTTGGAGTGATGCCATGATTATGCATTATTACGGCGTCCTGTACCCGTTGCACCCCGCCGAAACGTCGGCGTAACTATATAATATATCCCATCGAATAATTACAAACAATCAAAATGAAAAATCCAAAACGAAATTGCTTCGCAACAAACGCAAAGGCCCCGCACCAAATTACGGCAGAGTCTATTTTGTACAGAACAAGCACATCTTTTTTATTCTATCACGTGGATGTTTTTCTTTTTGCACATGTCCTTTAGAATTTTTGGCCAGACGGTTGCGCTGACTTCGCCGATGTGGGCCTTTTTCAGTAGAATCATAAAAGTACGCGACTGGCCTATGCCCCCGCCAATGCTCAGCGGAATCTCATTATTCAAGATAGCCTGGTGGTACGGGAACTTCAGCATATCAAGCTGGCCTGAAAGCTCCAATTGTTTTTTAAGCGTTTCGGCGTTGACGCGGATGCCCATAGAAGTCAACTCGTGGCGGCGCTTCGTTACCGGGTTCCAGACGAGAATGTCACCGTTAATGCCGTGCATAGGTCTTCCATCTTCGGAGGTTGTCTCTGTGACCCAATCGTCGTAGTCGGCGGCCCGCATTTCGTGCGCGTAGCCGTCCTTGAGGACCCAGCCGATGCCGATAATGAATATGGCGGGGTATTCCTGGAGAATCATTTCCTCCCGCTGCTTGCGCGGCAAGTTAGGAAATCTTTCAAGTATTTCTTCGGCGTGGATAAAGGTTAGCTCGTCGGGAAGGTCGGCGTACTTATCGGTTTTTAGTTGAGGGAAAAGCTCCTGGACGTGGGTCTCGGCACCCTTGAGGACTTTCCAGAGCTTCTCCACCACTTCGCGCAGGAACTTCAGGTTGCGCTGCTCGGCTGTAATGGCCAGCTCCCAGTCCCACTGGTCAACGTAGGCACTGTGGTCGTGGTCGAGGAAGTAGTCCTTGCGTACGGCACGCATATCGGTAAGCAGGCCCTCGCCAACCTTCATATCGAACTGCTTGAGGGCCATGCGTTTCCACTTGGTGGCGGCCTGGACAACCTGGGCATCTATCGGATTTTTGTCATGGTCATTTGAGATGTGGAACCCGATTGGGGTCCGTGAGCCGTCGCGGTCCAGCATATCGTTGACGCCGCTCTCAACGTCCACGATAAGAGGGACGGTCACGCGGATGAGATTTAGTTCCTTGCAGAGATTTTCCTCAATGTAGTCTTTGGCGGCATAGGTGGCAATCTGCGTCTCCTTCGGGCTCAGCAGAGAGCTGTAATCCTGTGGAAGGGTTTTCTCTAATTCAGCATAGTCACCGATGCCGGGGCCGGCCAAATCCGCTTTTTTGTCTGTCATTCTGTAGCCTCCTAAATATTTTGTATAATCATTTTGTTCTGTAGAAAAGACCATATGTCATTTCGACCGGAGCCCCCGTTCTTGCTTTCGCAAGAAAGCACGGGGGCGAAGTGGCCTGCCCTGAGCATAGTCGAAGTGGAGAAATCTACTTAAAAAACAAATTCCTCGGCTCGCTCGAAATAACATCTACAGTGCTTTCTACACAACATAATCATTTCTCAAAACATAGCTCTTCGTCACTTAGGCGTGCAAATAATAGTGAAGGTGGTGATAGTTTTCAAGGCTCTTTCTGAAAATTAGTAGAAGTAAATTGAATTATGCGTTTTTTCTAAGCCATTTGGTGAAATTCGCCAGGCCGAGCTGGATGGTTGTTGAAGGGTTGTAGCCGAGCTCTTTGGCGGCTTTGCTTATATCGGCATAAGTTCGTTCGACGTCACCCGGCTGAGGGGGCTGATATTCCTTGACAGCTTTTTTACCAAGCGCGTTCTCGATTTCAGTGACCAAATTGTTGACCGTGATCGGTTTTGATTCGCCGAGATTATAGATATTAAAGCCTACGCATTTGTCCGTTGCCGCGACTGTGCCGTCGATTATGTCGTCGATATAAGTAAAGTCGCGCATCATAGTGCCGTCCCCATAGACGGGTATAGGTTTGTCCTGCTCGATGAGTTTTGCGAATTTATGGATGGCCAAATCCGGTCTCTGCCTCGGGCCATAGACGGTGAAATAACGCAGGCAGGTTATATGAATCCCGGAAAGGTGATGATACGTATGGCAGATAAGCTCGCCGGCTTTTTTGGTGGCGGCATAAGGCGAAATTGGGAAATCAACATTATCTTCTTCCGAAAAGGGGACTTTTTCATTATTGCCATAAACGCTGGAGCTTGAGCCGAAAACAAATTTGCCGACTTTATATTTTTTAGCTGCCTCGAGCAAGACCATTGTCCCATTGACATTGACGTCGGCGTAAAGCAACGGCTGGGCAATCGATGGGCGAACGCCGGCCAGGGCGGCCAAATGGACAATTATTTCGACGCCGTCGCCGACCGTTTTGTCCATAGTTGCACCGTCACGGATGTCGGCTTCGACAAGCTGGAAATTTTTGTTTTGAAGGCAGTCGCTGATATTCCCGCGTTTAATCTGAGGGTCGTAAAAATCATCGAAATTGTCAACGCCGACGACCGTCCAGCCATTTGTAAGAAGGCGTTCGCTTAGGTGTGAACCGATGAAACCAGCAGCCCCCGTGATCAATACCTTCATATTACGTCTCACGTCTCTTGTGTTCTTACGCGGAAAAGATAATTATTAATCCTACGGCCAGGACGATTACAGCGATGACTCGAAAAATTAGAACCGGCTGCTTTTGGTACCACTCGAGCATCCGTCTAATCTTTTCGGGACCGAGTACAAATATCAAGAGGCCTCCTATTATGAAAAGGAGCCCGAAAGCAAATATTAGCCAGGGGTATTTGCATTCACGAGCACCGGCGAAAAAAACGATGGCCAGGGCAAATCTTATCACTCCCGCAAAGTATATGCGTTTGCCATTTTTGAAGAATTCCATCAGCCATTTCATAATGTCCGGTCTTAGCAAATACACAATTCCGATAATACAGAAAACTATGCCTAAACTTTTAATAACAATGTCCATAATTTTATCCTTTATTTTAGACTCAAAAAAAAGACATTTTCAAACCGGAGCTCTTCCGATACTGTAATATTCAATTCCTGCCTTTTTAACTACGTTGGGCTCGTAGAGGTTTCTGCCGTCGAAGATAACGGATTTTTTTAGTTTCGCTGTAATAAGCCTGAAGTCGGGATTTCGGAATTCCTGCCAATCGGTGAAGATAACAAGCCCATCAGCATTCTCAAGCGCATCGTATCCATTTTGGAACGTTTCTATTTTGCCTTCCAGGGCCGTCATCGCCGCGGTGGCCGCTTCAGGGTCATAGGCCCTTATCTTCATTTTGCAATCGAGGAACTTTTTTATACAGTAAATTGCAGGTGATTCTCTTACGTCATCGGTTTTTGCCTTAAACGCCAGTCCCCAGACGGCCAATGTCGTTTGGTCTTCTCGGCCGGCGAAATAATCGATAATCCGTTTTGCAAATCGCTCCTGCTGATGTATATTTACCTGCTGGACAGCCTTGGCTATCGTCATTTCAACGCCGTTCACTGAACCGGTATGAATCAATGCCCGAACGTCTTTCGGGAAGCAGCTGCCGCCGAAACCGACACCGGGAAACAGAAAAGACGAGCCAATTCTTGAATCACTGCCGAGACCCCACCTTACCCGTTCAATATCAGCACCGAGTTTCTCACACAGTACCGAGATTTCATTCATAAATGAGATTCTCGTTGCCAGCATCGTATTGGCTGCGTACTTTGTCATTTCGGCCGAAGCAGGGTCCATAAATATAATTCGGCTGCTCTTGCGCATAAACGGGCTGTACAATTGTTTCATTATTTTTTGAACTTCCGGATTGGTTGTCCCGATGATTATCCTGTCGGGACGCATAAAATCTTCGACAGCGGCGCCTTCTTTCAAAAACTCCGGATTGCTGACATAATCGAATGGCGTTTTGGTCTTCGATTTCATAATATCCGTTACCTTCTTATGAGTACCTACCGGCACAGTGCTTTTCGTTGCAATGATGCGATAGTCGCTGAGGTTTTCGGCGATATCGGCGGCTACTGAAAGGATTGCCGATATGTCGGCCGAGCCATCCTCTGCCGATGGGGTCCCGACCGCAAGAAAAATAATAAGCGAATTGTCAACGCCATATTTTAAATCGGTGGTAAAGTGTAGTCGGCCGAGCTTCTCGTTGTGTTTGACAATTTCAGTCAGGCCCGGCTCATAAATAGGTATTACACCATCTTTCAAACGGGCAATTTTCTCGCTGTCATTGTCCACACACACAATATTGTTGCCGGCCTCCGCCAGGCACCCCGCTGTTACCAATCCGACATAACCAATACCAACCACACAAATCTGCATTGTATTGGCTCCCGTTATTAGAGTACCTAAAGTGACACGTAAATGTCATCCTGAGGTGAAGCCGAAGGATCTGGCCAACGAAAAAAAGATTCCTCACTTTGCTGCGCTACGTTCAGAATGACAGCAGAGCTGTCACTTGGCTCACTTTAGTCACTTTTAATTTTACGTTTTGCGACAATTGATTATTTAATGAAAAGCATATCCGTTAAATCCGTTGTTTATCAAAGATCCAGGACTTCTATCATATCGATATCTATCTCAACGCTCGCGGCCTGGCCGAGCATATCTACCTGCAACACTAAGCGTGTAGCGCCCCGCGTTGTGACCACAATACCCTCCAGGCCAATTAGCGGCCCTGCTATAACCCGGCATCGTTCCCCTGCCTTGATGTACTTATGCGGTACCAGCGGAGCACCCGTTCGGAGGGCATGGGCAATTTGAACTAATTCGTCGAGTAATTTCTCCTGGTCGTGCACTTCGATAAGGTTCGCAACGCGATTTGTTTTCAATAGTTCAACCCGTTGGTCTTCCTGGCCGCAGAAGAACAAATACCCGCTGAACAAAGGCAGGAACGAGCGTATCTTTCTGCGGCTTCGACGCCGAACTTTCCAGCTCATCGGAAGAAAGTAACTGATATTTTTGCTAATTAAATCATGCGCCAGCGCCTTTTCGTTCCTGCTTCTCGTATGGGCAACCCCCCATCGACCGGTAAAATCACGAATCGATTCTACCTTCGGCCAGATGATTGGTGGATTTTCGCTTGCTTTCAGCATTTTATCGTCCTAACTGATTCCATAAAATTTAAGTACTGTTTTAGCTACATATTCAATTTGTTCTGGTAAAAGTTCAGGATAAACCGGCAGGGACAAAACCTCATTACAAAGCCGTTCGGCAATCGGAAAATCGCCCGGCCTGTATCCAAGGTCACTGAAGCAGTCCTGCAGGTGTAATGGCTTTGGATAAAATATTGCCGAGCCGATATTGTTTTCAGCCAAGAATTTTTGCAGCTTGTCTCTTTCCGGCACAGTAACCGTGTATTGGTGATAAAAACTGACGTTGTTTGCATCGAGCTTTGGCGGTTTGACCGCTGAATCGGCAAAGAGACTGTCATAAAGGGCGGCGTTTTGCCTTCGTTTTTCATTCCATTCATCGAGGTATTTGAGCTTGACCGTAAGAACGGCGCCCTGGATACCATCGAGACGGAAATTGCCGCCAATCATTTTGTAGAAGTATCGGGGATTTTGGCCATGGTCGCGAAGGGTCCTGATTTTCTGAGCAAGGTCTTCTCTATTGGTTGTTACCAAGCCGCCGTCGCCAAAACCGCCGAGGTTCTTGGCCGGGTAAAACGAAAAGCATCCGCAATCACCGAAATTGCCGCACAAGATACCATCCTGGCTCGCACCTATCGCCTGTGCCGCATCTTCAATAACGGCAAGATTGTGACGCCGGGCAATCTCCATGATGACTTTCATTTGAGCTACCTGTCCGAATAAATGCACCGGAACAATTGCTCGCGTCCTTTCGGTTATCTTTTGTTCGATACCAGACGGGTCGATGTTGTAAGAATCGGGGTCAACATCAACGAAGACCGGTTTTGCGCCGAGTCTGACGATAGAGCCAGCAGTGGCGAAGAAGGTGAATGGAGTAGTTATTACTTCGTCCCCCGGTTTTATTTCCAAAGCCATCAAGCTGACAATCAGAGCATCCGTTCCGCTGGAAACTCCGATTGCATGCTTGCTGTTGCAATACGTGGCGATTTTTTCTTCAAATTCGGCCACGGCCGGACCAAGGGCAAAGGACTGACTGTCGCAAACTTCGCTTATAGCCCGCATTACTTCGTCCTTGATAGTAGCATATTGTGTCTTCAAATCCAGAAGTGGAACCTGCATTAAAGCTCCTTTGAATGTTGTCTTACACATCTCTTTTTTCTACTCCGGATTTCCAATCAATAATTGAGAATCAGAAACCTGAGAATATTTACCTATCCAACAATCACTAAACCGGCACCTGTTTTTGGTCGATTAATCAAACCAAGGTAGTTTACCCCGTTAGAAATCTTTGTCAAGCGGAAGATAAATACTTTGGCATCTTATTTCTAACGGTGAAAATTTGATTTTCGAACTATCATTCTCGATTTAGAAATTGCGAATTAAATATTGACTATTTTCTACTCTCGGTTAAAAATTGGCAGTTGAAAATTAAACACAGATTACAAAATAAAAAATCAAGAAATAATGCTATTTCTAAAAAGTGAGTGTAACATTCTATACGTACTGTTATTCCGACCGAAGGCACGGCTTTGTCGTGCCGAAGCGGAGGAATCTATTTCAATAGCTTCGCCGAAGGCGAATCAAAAAGTTAAACTTATTTATTGGAAACGGCACTAAAATCCGTGAAATCTGTGAGTGCCCCCGCTTCGCGGGAACTCAAATCCGTGATTGAAATGGGTTAGCAGTGAAGAAACGAAAATCAAAAACTGAAAATAACCTGGGCGTTTTATTCACCTGCATCGGCAGGCGTGTCTCACTACTGGAGAGCTTTCGCCGAGCGGCTAATCAACTGAAAATAAACGCTGCATTTTTCGGCACAGACACTACCGACCTAAGTTCGGCCCTGCAATTGTGCGACGAAGGCTTTCTGGTCGAGCCAACGACACACCCCGGCTATATCGGGCAATTGCTGTCGATTGTCAAAGCCAACAGGGTGAAACTGCTCGTTCCCACCGTTGACCTCGACCTGAAAGTTCTGGCTCGGAACAAACCAAAATTCACTGCAGCCGGATGTCGTGTGCTTGTTTCAACTCCCCAAGTAGTCGATATTTGCCAGGACAAGAGGAAAACGTATCAATTCTTGGCCAAAAACGGCTTTGATACTGCCCTTACTATGAGCGTTCGTTCTGCACTTTCAAAAAAGAAACTGAATTGGCCTTGTTTTCTAAAGCCCTGGGATGGCTACGCCGGCAGAGGAAACGCCGTCGTTAACAATCGCAGGGACTTGTTATTCTATGCCAAAAGGATACCAAACGCCATCTGCCAGGAGTTTATCGAGGGCACCGAATATTCCTGTGATGTATATATCGACTTCGGTATGAAGGTTCGCTGTGTCGTTCCTCGAAGACGCATCGAGGTAAGGGCCGGCGAGGTGAGCAAGGGACAGATTGTAAAAAATCCCCGCATTATGAGCGAAGCTGCGATGTTGGTCGAGACGCTCGGCGCAGGGCCGGGCGTCATAACTTTACAGTTGTTTTTGACAGACGATGACAGGGTCAAATTCATCGAGATAAATCCGCGTTTCGGGGGCGGCGCACCGCTCTCAATAAAGGCCGGCGCCAACTTTCCAAAATGGATATTGCAGGAAGCATCAGGCAAAAAACCAAATATCCGCTTCGACGGCTTCAAAGATGATTTAATCATGCTCCGCTACGACAGCGAAGTCTGGCTGAAAAATCCTTAATCGACACAGAGATTTGTTAATCGGCTATTTTCCAGACAATGCCCTTACCCTTATGTCCGGCTATCGGTGAGACGGCATAAACATCTCCTTCCGACAACCATTGCTCTATGGATTTTTCACTCAACAACGGCAAACCTTCACTGCCGGCATGTTCGGATATGATTCTGATATCTGCCCTCTTTCCCTCAACTTCCTGTATATACAGCAGTGGATAAACCATCGTGTTGTCGGCGTAAACGACAGCGTCGGGCCCAAGCTTGTCGAATACTTCATCGGCGAACTCTTCCGCCCCACTATAACCTGCCTTCCAAGGCTGCAAGAACCATACATAATCATTACGGCGGGGGACATCCGCCCTGGTGGAAAGATTAAACTTCTGTTTCTGGGCTATGGCTGGAGCAACAATATAAGTTGGGATTGGCAGCAAGGATAAGATTAAAATCACCAAACACAGAATTTTGCTATTGTACTGAGCAATAAGCAAATTAACACCAACGCCAATAATGACCGAAGCCAAGCAATAAAAGGGTATGAAAAACGCGTATCTGTCCGGCACCGTATATCTAAAAGCAAATACAAAGAAAAGTATCAACAACGCCAGAAGAACCTTCGCGAAGCCATGACCTCGTGGCACTTTTTTCAGCCCATAAAGACCCGCAAAGAAAAATATGACATTGGGTGTAGGAAAATTGTACGCAAAAAATATCAGGTTTTCTTTGATAAGGCCGGCCGAGAAACTTACGTTAAGAACATTCCTCTGCCAGCTTTTGCCAAAAAGCGCTGAGGCCGCGGTAGCCGTAAAACTTC
>Ga0315539_1001356_pt1 | contig 18132 bp, 15 predicted proteins | sample SalMarSW160150MG_FD_203097 | JGI IMG/M metagenome (GOLD analysis project Ga0315539, IMG submission 203097) | Salt marsh sediment microbial communities from the Plum Island Ecosystem LTER, Massachusetts, United States - Salt Marsh Sediment SW1601-150 ... | reverse complement strand
TAAATCATCTACCTCATTTGAGAGTATGACCTCTATTATTTCAAGCTCTGGAGGTTCAATAACAAAATCAGCACTATTTATAAGCTGGCCGTTGTGGTAAAAATCAACACTGTAATTTCCAGGTTCTCCTATAATGCCGCCCTCTTCACCGGGTACAATGTAATTTGAGAGGTAGCCTTCCATATAGCCGCTTTCATTTTCAGAATAATTACCTGTTGAATCAGCGATTACTTCTTCAGTATCTCTGTTCCTCCAGATAAATTTCCATAAATCCTCTGCTTTTACTCCGGATGCATCAACGACTGCAAATATTTTTCCCACTCCTGTATCAAAGCTGTCTTTTATTCCTACAGGGGCGAAAGTATCTGCGTCCACTTCCAGGCAAACTACCAATTCGTCGAATTTTAATTCCGGCCTGCAGGAGGGAATAAGAAAAGCAAATGTCATCACAACTGAAGCTGTTATTATAATCATTAGAGTTTTTACTGCATTTTGATTTTTCATTTTCATATTGAGAAGATATCTAAGAATATTTAATTTATATTAGCAACAACAGGCAGATGATCCGAAGCAGTACTGTAAGGCACATCCACATCTGATATTTCCAGATCTTTTGTTACCCAGATATAATCTATCCTCCTATAGGGCTCATAGTGTACCCAGGTCAGTTTTTCTTCCTCCCCCAGTTCAAGCTGTGAATCTATAAGTCCTGCATTATACATCTTTTTAATTTCAGGCTCGTAAATTTCTGCATTAAAATCCCCCATTATGGCAGTCCTTTCTAATCCACCCCATTCTTCCAGGATTTTTTCTACCTGCTCTTCCCTGATCACGCCTTCATCTTTTATGTGATGAATATGCACACACATCACATGTATGTTTTCTCTCCCTTCAAGCTCTATCTCGGAAAGAAGGTAACTTCTCCGGAGCGGTGCACCCAGCCTTGGCAGATATCCGCTCTTCATTAGTTTTAACGGATACCGGCTTAAAACAGCATTACCCCACACGGCATCCGATGCAGGCATAAATAAATAGTCCATATCCAGCCTGTCCGACAGCCATAAAAGGGTATCTGTAGAACCATTTATGACCCATCCTCTGGAAACTTCCTGAAGGCATACTACATCAGCTCCGCTGCTCTCAATGACTCTGGCAATGCTTTCAAGGTCAAGGTAACCTTTAATGTTAAATCCCTGATGGATGTTGTAATCCATTACCCTGACAGGTCCTTCTTCACAGGTATCCCTGTCTATATTTTTAGGAGGAAGGAGCATAATGAGCGGCGCTACAAGCAGGGCTGCTATAAGATAAAGAAACGCGAGTTTAATGCCTGTATATTTTTCATTTATGCTTTTAGCTTTAACGCCCCCGAGTGCTAAATTTTTAAGGCAGGATGAGATCAGAGCACAAATTGATATTAAAGCAGCCGTTACAATAGGAATCACCCAGTTCCCAAAAGGCAAATTCAGGTCATAGCTGCCATAATACATAAAGGCAAAAATAAAAAATACCAGTCCTCCGACACCAACGGCAGAAGTATCTTTCCAGGGAACTTTTACTTGCAATGTAACTGACGCTTTATTTAAGACTACCATAAGCAGCCAGAAAGCTCCTATATTTCCCAAAATCACCTGCAGGATATACAAATATCCTGAGATATCAGGCCATAAAGACAACAGCAGAAATAAAATTCCGAGAACAGTCAGCGGGATCCTGACCTTCTTTATAAGAAACAGATATATAAACCCCATTGCTGCAATATTTGAGAGCAGTATCAATGCCAGCGAAACACTTATTCTATTTCCGGTAACTGCATCAAGCGCAGCAATATTTTGAAACTTTAAAAGCTGGAGAAAAATAAAAGGCATAAATACAATCAAAGTATAGAAGACAGACCTACCCCCATCAGAAGGTCTGGTATCACCCAGATCGCGATAAACATTGTAAACCATCCATAATTTTGCTATTACAATAATTAGAACGGCAAAGGTTACATACCAATCCTGCCTCCATATCATGTCCCATGTCCCAAAAAGACCGCTGACAGCAGTGGTAAGGCTGATACCAAAAATAATACCAGGGAAAAAAGTAGATAAAAGATCGATTTTTTTCTGCTGGACCAGGGATATGAAAAAAACAAAGCTTGCCGCCCACAAAATAGTGCCCAGAGCCGATACCGCAAGGCTAAACGGAGGCCAGGGGTTTATCTGCAGGACAAGTCTTGTAATCCCAATACCTGCTGCGAGAATCCACAATATGACGCCATACCTTAATCTGTATAAAAAAGCTGTGGCAAAGACCAGTATAAAGGTCACAGCTGCATAAATGCCTACATCTGTAAGTGATATATTCGGCCTTTCTCTAAAGAAATTTACCAGCAGGGATAGAAAAACTTTGAGGATCTGCAGTCCGAAAAAAATATTTATGGCTACTATTAAAAAATAAAGCCACTTTGAGTTCTTAATTGGTGTTACCTCTTTCATTTTTTATACATTATAACTAATTGCATTCTGTTTATCTATTTATAAAAGGCCTATGAAGGCTGGCCTTTATTGGGAACCACGCATATAATGCTCATCCCATTTTCACCGGCACGGAACTGATGAAGCTCTGAGGGCTCTACGAAAATAAAGTCATCCTGTTCGATCCGGATCTCCTCTTCACCCTTAAAAACATACCCATCTCCTTTTATAATATAGACTTCATGCTCCCACTCGTGGCTGTGTCTGGGTGTATAGCCATCAGGGTCTATTTCAAAAAGCCTCATGGCAAAATTAGGCGTACCGTCTTTGGCAGTAAGCATGGGGTAAAACCTGATCCCTTTCATGTCCTCATTTTCTTTGATCTGAGGGTTATGATCTCTTTTCTTCTTGATTATCACAAGCACTCCTTTAAAGCCGGATATAATAAAATAATAAAGATTATATTAGATTACAATAAAAATAAATATATATAAAAAAATTTTTTATCCTTTTTCTGCCAGAAGTTTTATTTCTTCAAAGATTTCTTCCAGCGCACTTCCTGCCATCTCATTCCATACTTCATATGCAACCTGGTCAAAATGTGTCCTGCCCTTATCTATTATAATATATTTTTTCGCCATTGCAGGAAGACTTCCTGCCGGGGTTATCTCAAGACTTGAACCTATGACCAGTAGAACATCACTGTTTCTTACTTCTTCTGCTGCCTTTATAAAACAATCTGGAAGCTCATCTCCAAATAATACCACATCAGGCCTTAATATCCCCCCACAGCTGTCACATACTGGAGGTATGCTTCCGCTTTTTACCTTTCCTACCAGAAGGTCAAAACTTACCTTTTCGCCACAGGATATACAATGCCCTTCTCTTAAGTTTCCATGAACCTCATATACTTTTTCTGAACCGGCTTTCAGATGAAGACCATCAATATTCTGGGTTATGACACCTGAAACAAGGTTTTCCTTTTCCATTTCTGCCAGAATATAATGTGCTTTGTTAGGCTTTGCTTTTCTTATTTCCTCAAAGAAACCAAGCATTGGTGCCGCCTGCCTATAAAAACTTTTTGGATCTCCATACAGCTTATCGCTGGTCATTATTGAAGCATCAAATCTTGACCATATTCCTCCCGGACTTCTAAAATCCGGTATCCCGCTTTCGGTTGAGATCCCTGCTCCTGTAAGGACCGCTACCCTGCTGCTTTCAGATATTACCTTTGCAATTTTTCTTGATTTTTCTTTATCCATAATCATTTATATAATATTACATATCTTATATAAAATCTTCTAATTTAGATTATAATTTTGGCATAAACAGTTGACATTTTACACTTATTATTTTAAAATTTTTTGCTTGTATTTGTAAAAACGGTTCCTCACAAGAACGCTTTTATCACAATTTAGTTCAGTAAAAGCTGTTACTTATACCGTTACCCTTACTATAACAGTATACCAATAACAGACCAGTTAATTCGTACCAAGGAGAAAAACTTGAAATCTATAATTGAATCATTTACAAAACATAAAGAATTTCTACCAAAACTACTCACTATAGCAACTCCTATAGTGCTGCAGAATTTCCTTACCTCTGCCTTAAATTTTTTAGACGTATTTATGGTAGGCCAGCTTGGTGAAACAGAAGTCGCTGCTGTCGGTATCGGCAATCAAATATTTTTTTTGTTTTTAATGTTTATTTTCAGTATAGCCAGCGCAACTGCGATTTTTACCGCCCAATACTGGGGTAAAAAAGACCTTAAAAAAATACACTCAAATCTCGGGATAGGTATTACATTTGCCCTCGTAATATCAGGTATTTTTACTTTAGTCACTTTTATGTTCCCGGATACATTGGTAAGAATATATAATAATGATCCTCAGGTCATAGAAATGGGCGCACAATATCTGAGTATAATCGCGTTCAGCCTGATCATGACCTCAATATCCACTGTTTACGGTACAATTCTTAGAAGCACAGAAAATGTAAAATTCCCTCTTGTCACCGGTATTATAGGGCTGCTGCTGAATACAGGTTTAAATTATTTACTTATTTTCGGTAAATTCGGATTTCCTGAATTGAAAGTCCAGGGTGCTGCAATAGCGACGGTTATCGCAAGAAGTGTTGAATTCATCATTATTCTATCCTTTACATATATAAGAAAGTATTCGTTAGCTGCCAGCCTTAAGAATATTTTTAATTATTCAAAAGATATGTTAAAGAAATATATAAAAATATGGCTTCCTGTCATGGGTCAGACTGTGGGATGGGCACTAGGCTACAGTATGTACAGTGTAATATACGGCCACATCAGCACCAAAGCATTTGCCGCTTATAATATAGCCTGCTCAGTCGAACGTTTAAGTCTTATGCTCTTTTCAGGGCTGGGGTCCGCCTGTGCTATCATGGTCGGAAACAGGATCGGGGCCGGTGAAGAACACAAGGCAAGGGATTACTCCAAAAATTTCCTTTCCATAGCTGTAGTTTTCTCTATACTGATTGCAGCGATTCTTATTTTTGTAAGAAAATATATAGTCAATTTCTATAATCTTTCAGAGCAGAGCAGTACATACCTTTATTATCTCCTGCTGGTAATGGCCCTCATAATGCTTTTGAGAGTAATGAACATCACTTTCCAGATGGGGATTTTAAAAGCTGGCGGTGATACGCTTTATAGTATGATAATAGAAGTCGGCGGGATATGGTTCGTAGGGGTTCCGCTGGCGGCCATAGCCGCATTTGTCCTAAAACTGCCCGTGCATTATGTTATGTTAATAGCAGCCACAGAAGAGCTGGTAAAAATGGTAGCAGCCTACTACCGCTTCTTATCTAATAAGTGGCTCCATAACCTGACCAGACAACCAGAATTAAAAAGATTTCGGGGGTGATATATTATGAAAAGAGAAACAATAGCATATGAGAGAATATTGTATTATATGGGTAATGATACACTGATGCATTTTGCCTTCAGGGTAAAAGTAGAACCTTGCGTTAAAAAATCCGACATTAAGCAAGCTTTATTAAAAGCACAGCATAAACATCCACTGGCCGGAGTAAGAGTAGTAATGATCAAGGATAAAAATCAGTTTATAAGACAATTCATCACAACTGAAAATGTACCTGAGATACCTTTACAGGAACTTGACGGAAACAAAACAGACTGGAAAACCGTTATAGCCGAAGAACTCTGCAGGTATTTTGACATTTTTAAGGGCCCAATGATACGGGTATTTTTAATACAGGGAAAAATCAACTCTGATATTATAGTTGTTTTTCATCATGCAATATGTGACGGATTGTCTGCTGTAGTTTTTCTTCACGACATGTTATTATTCCTGGCAGATAAGAATAAACCTGTAAACCCGTACCCTGAAGCACCTGTCTTTACAAATCTGATCAAGAAGGACATCCTTGAAATAATAAAGAAAAAGAAACTTCCTGAATGGGTTAAAAATAGAGATAATGCAGAACAAAAACCCATTAAAAAAGAGACCTTCCCGAAACCTGTTTATGTGATCCATAACTGGTCCTTTGATGAAGATAAAACAAAAAAAGTAATATCTCTTGCAAAAGCGAACAGCGTTTCAGTACACGGTATACTTGGTGCCATTCTTTTAAAATCATTTGCGTATGAATTTGGACAAAAAGAAGGATTCAAGAGAGTACTGCAGAGTCCTATTAGTTTTAAGCCTTTTCTGGTAGATGAAGCAAAGAATTACTTCGGCCTTTTTAACGGTATAATTACAGCAGAGATCGACTGCTCTCCCAAAAGAACAATCTCGGAGATTGCATCAGATATAAATAAAAAATTAAAAGGACAGCTGGAAAAATATGATCCTTTGATCGGGTATTACTTTTTCAATACACATATGCTTGAAGGTGTCAAGGATCCGGAGTCACTCTTCTCAAAAAGGCAGGGTATGCCTATGGATTATGATTTCTCATTTTCCAATTTAGGAGTGATCCAGATGCAGAAAAAATACGGAAAATATGAGGTTGAAAATGTCTACGGCCCTATATTCAGTGCTATAAGAAATGAGAGGGTAATAGGTCTGACCACTCATCAAGGAAGAATGTTTTTTACCTGTATATATGATAAAAATGGTTTTGATCATACTATTGGAAGCAGGATAATAAAAAGAGTACTGGATAGTTTCCAGGATATAATCAAATAAACGATAAATATAAAGCTTTCAGACCAAAGTTAAAATCCTACACTGAAGCCAAAAAATCTAAAAGATACTGAACTGCCTTAAACGGCTGATCTACATGAACCACATGGCTTGATTTTTCCAGATATTCTATAACACAATTACTAATCATCCTCTTTAAATAATCAGCTTTTTCTTCAGTTATAAAAGCGTCAAGCTTAGGATTTCCTCTCAGAACCAGCACCGGACATACTATTTTTGAAAGAAGCTCATCCAGATTGAACCCATTAAATATAGTCCTGTCCAGTACAGTTTTAATTGTTTTTTTATCCAGTTTCAGAAAATCTGAGGCTCTTTTCCTAGCAAGTGTCCCTGTTTCTTTTATATTTTTACTGATTGAATCAATATCACTATATTTCGTACACGCTTCCAAACAACCCTTAAAATATTTACGTGATTTCTTATCATCCAGCCTGTCTTTGAAAATAAAAGGTTCAATCAAACTTATACTTCTGCATTTTTCCGGCCACCTGGCAGCTATGACCAACGAAATGGCTGCTCCCAGTGAATGTCCAATAAGAGATACCGGTTCACTGAACAACTCCGTTAGAAATAATTCTATATCATATGTGTAATCCAATATTGTATAACTCTCAGCTCTGTATGATTTACCGTGTCCTCTTAAATCAGGAACATATACTGTGTAGCAGGATGAGATAAAGGGAATAAAGCTCAAATAGGTTCTCCAGGAATCGCTAAGTCCATGTAGCAAAACTACCGGTGGACCGCTTTCCTGGCTTTTCATATAGTGAAGTCTTATATTATTATGATCAAATTGATTACTGGTAAGTATCGCAAACCCTCCCGGCACTTCTATAATGTGAATATTATTTAATAAAAAAAGAAAAAAATAAATGTTTTTTAAAATAAAAGAAATTATAAACTAATCAAAGGTGAAAAATTATGAAAAAATGCTTAAACTTCCTCACAGAGTATGCGAATCGACCTGTTATGTGAACGGGCTGGAAGACATACTGGAAGTAATAATTTCATTGTTCCCATTGACTTACTTTAACTCATTAAGTACATCCTTTAACTTAATCTCTGCATATGCAATGTAAGTATCAGCTGCTCCATAGTATATCTTTAACATTCCTTTTTCATATAAAACTCCGCAGCTGAAAATTACATTACCAAAGAAACCATTTAGCTCGTAATCCATTTCAGGCTCAATTATCGGTTTCTTACTCCTTGCTATAATTCTCCAGGGTTCAATAGTATCCAATAAAACTGCTCCAAGACAGTATTTATTAGCCTTTGATGCTCCGTGGTATATCTCCAGCCAACCTTCTTCTATTCTGAATGGAACAGCACCACACCCTATCTTCCCATTATCCCAGTATTTCTCTCTTACACCCATTAATCTCCTGTGATTACCCCAGCAAAGAAGGTTATTAGATTCAGATATCCATATATCCGCTGTCTTATATTCAGCAGATATAGGGCGGTTCAAGGCATAATATCTACCTTTTATTTTTTCAGGAAAAATGGCAATGTCCTTGTTGTCGGGCATAAAGATTACACCATGTCTTTTAAATGTAATAAAATCAATTGTTGATGCCAGACATGTAGTAACTCCGGTTATATCAGATATTGCACTATAATTTATATAGTACTTTCCATCAATCAGGGTAACCCTCGGATCTTCTATGCCAAATCTCTCATATTTATTTTCAGGTAACATAGCAGGCTTTTTGTCTATTTCAAAATCAAGACCATTTTTACTCCTGGCAATCCTTAAATGGGAAATAGATGTAAGGTAACATCCATCAGATGTCTTTACAAATCTGGAATCAGATAAATCCACTGTATAATCTGCTTTGTCTAATTCCTTTATAATAAGCTTACCTGTCTTTACATTCAGTATAGGTACCAGTTTCTTTTTTGGATCACTATTAATTGGTGCTTCAGCAACTCTCATAAGAAGCAAGATTTCCCCATTGAATTTTGTGACACCGCAGTTAAAAACACCAACTACTTTGAGATCACGACTTGATGGTTTTATGTTTTCCGGTGATATTATTGGGTTTTTCCCTGATCTAAATATGTTCATATTTATTGTCCTGCTGCATGATTCTCAATAATCCCCAGTCTTTTAGCAGCAAGAAATGCCATCAGGAAGCATATATTTGATTCAGCCCCCTGATTTAAATTGACACCTTCCGGATTTAATGCATCATAACATGCAAAATTCTCATCTATAAGAGATGTATTATTTATATTATTGCCAAAAAACCACCTGTACCATTTTGCAGCCCAGGTTAGATAATAACTATCTTCTGTTGCATAGTATGCTTTTTCAAGACAGCAAACCATATAGCTTGAATCAATTGGCTGTTGGTCAAATAAGGCTTTGTCTCCACCTTTATAATACCAGCCTTTATTCCCGATGGGCGAAGGAATATTATTTTCTTGACAATTATTTATCAAGAAATCAGTTGTTTTCTTAGCAATTTCAAAGCTTGTTTTGCATTTTCTTTTTAAATAGGTTTCCCAAAGTGCCCATGGGATTAAAGCATTTGCATATACAAGATAATTTTCAAACCACACCCAATCATCGGAATATGACTCAAAATAAAAATTATGTAACTTTACCTTTAATTCATTTTCCAAACCATACTGGTAATCAAGACTTAACAAACCCAATAAAGCTGCTGATATTGCTCTTATTGAAGTCCAGTTGGAAGCATCTTCAATTAAATTTCCAATAATCTTTTTAATAAAACTGTTTTTATTGCTTTTTGTTGATAGAAGAGACCATAGAGTTATACCGTAAGCTTCTTTTATATTAGATTTTGAATCATGTTCTTCATTTTTAAATAGACCCTTACCATTATTTTCATAATAAAAATGATAAAGTAAACCGTCTTCTCTTTGTGCCTTTAAAATAAAACCTAAATAAGTATCCTTAAGATCTTTATCTTTAAATTCATCGGCTACTATAAGAGCCCTTGCCTGATCTTCTAGGGCATATCCAAATTTAGGAGCAGGATTATTTAGTTTTCCGTGCTGGTAAATTCCAATATCTGAAGTCATTGACCTTATTTTTTTTAGCGGATCCATAAGAATTTTTTTTATTTGATTTTTTAATACTCTTTTATAAAGGTTTAACTAAACTGCCTTGATAGACCTTTTATTCTCACGTTTATCTAAAATCTCATTAAATAATTCTAAGTGCTGCAAAGCTACATTATACCAGGTCATCAATCTTCCGAATTTATGTGCTTTCTTTTCCATTTCCAGTTTCCTTTGAGGATCCTTACAAATATCTATCACAGCATCTGCAATGGCCTGGGAGTTTCGGAAAGGTACAATTATTCCTCTTCCCTCTGCTAAAACTTCTTTCGCATACAAATAGGGAGTTGAGATACATAATTTACCTGCTCCAATTGCGTATGCCAGAGCGCCTGAAGTGGATTGTTGTGGATTTAAGTATGGAGTTATGTATATATCGATGATTCTTAACCATACTACCAACTCTTTTAAAGACATATATTTATTTATAAATTTAACATTTTCCTGCAAATTATAATGCTTGATTTTTTCTTTTAAAAAATTCTTATATTTTTGGCCTTCTTCTTTTAATACAATAGGATGTGTCTGACCAATTATTAAATATAAAACATTATTTAATTTCTTCTTTATTTTTTTTAAAGCTTCTATAGTATATTCAAGTCCTTTAACCGCTGATAAAAGATTTATATTCCCCAGGATTACTTTATCTCCCAATCTTTTTTTCTTTTTATATTTATAATTAGATTCCAGAGGTATATCAGGAACACCATGGGGAATAATATCTATTTTTTCTTTGGGATAATCATATCTTTTCACCAGCTTCTCTAAGCTTTCGGGCATCATAACTATTACTTTATCCGCAAATTTTATAACGTCTTTTAAAACCAAGCCGTATCCATTATTTGAATTATCAGGAATTGTATGAGCAGTTATAATTAAGGGTTTTTTTATCAACTCTATTAACTTAATAATATATTTTCCAAATTCACCGCCATGCAATCCGAATTCATGTTCCAGAACAACTATATCCGTTCTAGATTTATTAATATAATGGGCAGCTTTAATATAGGAATCAATCTCGTATTGGTTGATTTTAAATTTAACTTCTGGAGGATGATCAATTTTATCTTCCGGTCTAATCAATGCTACAATCTTTGATTCGCAGTATGGATTTATAAGATCAATAGCTCTGGTTAAATCACTTGTATAAGTAGCAATTCCGCATTTTCTTGGGACATATGATGATATATATATACAATTAATGCCTTTGCATTTTTCTCTTAAAACCTTCTTGAGTTTATTCAAAATAACACCTCTGGGAGATTTTTTATAAAGCTGCTTAAGTGCCCTTTAAAAATCAGGTGGAAAATCTATTTCTCTCCCTTGTATTTTCTTAAGTCTTGCATATTTATATGCACTTTTATATTTTTTAGCAATTATTTTCCAGGATACAACTTCTTTTAAATATTTTTTAAGATTCTCAGAGAGCTCCTTCCTTAAATCCTTATCACATGCCAATCTAATGACTTTTTCTTTTAACATCTGTTTATTTGTAAACAGTAGTCCACCATTACTTTCAAGAGTCTGGGCTGTTAATCCCTCCAAAGGAGCTGTGGTTATATAAGGTTTATTTAAAGCAATAATTCTTGCAAGTGTTCCTGATTGAGTTTCATCTACTGTTGGAAGCACTATAAAATTACAAATTGCCATCACTTTATAATAAGTTTCCCCTCTCGGAATAAACTCATAATAATGTGCAATACCTTTCTTTTCTAAAATCTCTAAGCTTCTCTTATAATTATTATAATCTCTTATATGAGCTTCATCTCTCATAAAACCAGCAGCAAGCAGATCCCAATCCTCACCATTTTTTATTTTTATTTCTTTAATTATTTCTTCCCACATAGAGGTTAATATATCCCACCTTTTATTAGATTGTATCCAACCCACCAGTCCAACTAACTTATTACTTAAATGTTTAATTTTATTCAAACCAAGCGCCTCTTTCAATTTTGGAATATCTTTTTCACTCCACTTTACATCTTCTCTCGCTCCATGGGGGACAATCATAATATTTTTAGGCATCTTCCAACCTATTTGAGTAAAAGTCCAGTTTAATCTCCACTTCTGGTAATCACTTTTAAATAAAACTACGTCAGCGTCTTCACATAGTTGATAGATAAAATTTTCTTCAAATTCCTTCAGTCTGCCATGCACTGTATGTAGTTCTACCACAATAGGATATTCGTTAATAGAGCCTAAAAATTCTATAAATCCCTGGTTTTTATCCCCAATACCTCTATTGTCTACATGCTCATACAAACCATATTCATGTTGTATATGTACTACATACGGAGATAATTTTCTAATTTCTTTTGCCACAGGTTTCCACCAAAAACGGTTTGAGGTATCTATTATAGGGTGAACCCCTTCCCCAGATCCATCTGTATGGCTTATTACTAAAACATCTCTTTCTGGATTTGCCTTTTTAATGAACTCCCTGGCTTCTTCACAAAATGTAGCAATACCGCACAACCTTGGATAATAACTTGATATTAAAACTATTGGTTTTGGCTTAGCCATAAATCCCTAATTACTTCTTGATTCTTCTAATCCTATTAATTTTGAAGCTATTAATTTGTTTGCTCACAATAATAGGTATAAAGCCTATTCTTGTCAATTACTGTTTCTGTAAGAAACGCAATATTATTTATATTTTCAATCTTTCAACTTTAATATTTTAACTTTCTTATAATTGAACACCAAAGGTTTGAAATTTCAAACCATTTTTTAAGTTAATCAATTTAAAAAATATACTGATCCCAAGACTATTCCTGGTATATCTAAACCTTTGTTTTTATTATTAAGCGGCTTGATTTTATACTTTTTAAATCTATGCTTCAAAATACAGTTGCAGTTATATGTAAACAAATCTCATATTTTAATTTGAATCAATTATTACATTTAAAAAAAACATTAATAATTATATAATTTTGTTAATTTTATAAATATCGTGTAAGGAGTAGACATGAGTAAAGTTGCAATAGTAACTGATAGTACTGCAGATATTCCTAAGGATTTGGTTGAAAGATATGGAATAAAAGTAATACCTTTATATGTAAATTTTGAAGACAGAAGCTATTTAGATGACAGAGTAGATATTACCAGCAAACAGTTTTATGAAAGATTAAGAAGTGTAAAAAAGCAGCCAACAACATCTCAACCAACACCACAAGACTTTATAAAAGCTTATAGTGAACTTTTAAAAGAAAATGGGTCTATAATTTCAATCCATATCTCAAAAAAGATGTCGGGGACTTATAGCTCTGCAGAAATGGCAAGAAAAGAATTATCTGACAGTGACATAGAAGTTATTAATTCTGAACTAGTGCACATACCTTTGGGCATCCTTGTAATAAAAGCAGCCGAACTTGCTCGTGATGGTAAATCAAAAGAAGAAATATTAGACGCCATAAATAAATTAAAACAAAAGATTACAGTTCTTTTTATTCCAAGCACCTTAAAATACTTAATAATGGGTGGAAGAATAGGAAGAGCCAAAGGTTTGATTGCTTCAGTTCTTGAAATCAGGCCTATACTGACCCTGTGTATGGGAGAAGTATCCCAGTTCAAAACTACAAGAAGATTTAGTCAAGCAAAAAATGAGCTTATAAACTCCATGAAAAGTATGGTAAAAGATACAAATAAACTAATGGTTACCATTTCCGACTCTGATGCAAAAGCAGAAGGCGACGAGATGGCTGAAAGAATAAAGGAGACATTTAACCCAAAACAATCTATGCGAGCTGAAATAGGAGCAGTTGTTGGTAATAATCTTGGTCCTGGTGGCGTAGCAGTCACTTTTTATGAGCAGTAACTTTTACTTTAATTTATTTTGTTAAAATCATGTTTAAACCTTTTTAGATATTTAAAATATATACCTAAATTGGCTGCCCCAAGGTGTGAAATTTTAAACCAAATTCTAAGGGAATTAGTTAATTTGAAAGACCTATTTATTAATTAAATAATATAAATGTTTACTTTGGCCGTCATAGTGAAAATTTTTTATTTAAAATAACAAAAGAAGTAAAATGTTCGTGATAAAAGGAACATGGTTCAGCTTTTAATTTAATTAAAATAATTTGGAGGCTTATCATGAAAAATAATAAAATAATTTTTATTATAATAGGTATAGCCATATCAATTGTTATAATACTAGTAATATTTTTACTTATTATCCCTACACAGTACAGCAAACAGGAAAGTTTAACTACTGAAAAAGAAACTGTAACAAAAGAAACCAACGAAAACCTTATTGAAGAAACTACATCCAAGGAAAGCAAAGAAGAAACTGTAAAAGAAACAGAAACATCAAAAGATACAAAAGCAGTAGAAGAGACTCAAGCCACTACTGCAGAAGAGCAGAAATTAGAAAATAAGCTGGTTCGTAAAGAAGTGTCTTTTAATGAAGTCAATCAAGGCCGTTTGATGATTGTCCTAACATTTGGACAATCTCAAGCTGCAAATTATGGAGAAACCAAATATAGCAGTAAAGAAAACGTATATAATTATTATAATGGTAAGTTTTATACAGCCGTAGATCCTTTATTGGGCACTACCGGAAAAAGAGGCAGTGTTTGGACAAGGTTAGGAGATAAGATTATTGAACAAGGATTATATGATAATGTTTTATTTGTGCCTATCGCCGTCGGAGCATCGGGTATTGAAAGTTGGTCTCCGGATGGAAATTTATATCACTGGATCACTGATGCTATCGATGGATTAAGAAAATATAAACTGGAAATTACGCATATGTTTTGGAGTCAAGGTTCGTATGACTCTTGGCAACATACTCCTGAGGCTGCTGAAGAATATAAAGCCGAATTTATGGAAATGGTTGATGGAATTAGGAAATATGGTGTTACTGCTCCAATTTATGTATCTATAGAAACATATAGTTATGGAAATTCAGATCCTTATATTCAACAAGCTCAAAGACACCTCGTAAATATTGATGCCAAGATATATCCTGGTCCAAATAATGATGAGATTAAAGAAAGATGGGATGGAGTTCATTTTTCTAATAAAGGATTAGATAAATTAGCGAATCTGTGGTTTGAAATAATAAAAGAGTATAATTGAGTTAAATCACAAATTTTACGTTTTATCAGCAAACCAATAATTAATTTTATATATCAATAGAAATTCTATAGCAATACTAAGAAGATAGTTAGAGAATACCAACTGCCTATTGGATACCCGATTTAAAATTTTTTTCCTAAATAATTCTTGTACTAAATAGAAGAAATAAATTGAAAAATTGTATATCCCCTGTATAATCAAATCTGTACAATTAAGCCTGTGCAGTGTAAAAACTGTAATGATTTCTAAGAAATATACCCTATTTAGTTGGCTTATAAGGTAAAAAATAGTTGGAGTTAGCCTGTAAGCCGAGTTATAACCTAAAAATGCTTAAAAGTTTTGTTTAAGGTTGTAATAAGAAAATTACGTGACTAAATTTCTACAGGGATTAAATATTCAGAAAGACAAAAATGTATTATAATTTAAGCGCTTAGCTCTCCAGATTAATCTATAAGAAAATCTTTTAATGAGCTATTCTTCCTAGTGTTCCGTAATTTACATAGTACTTTAAATTCGATCTGCCTAATTCTTTCCCTGGTCAGGTCAAACTCTCTGCCAACTTCTTCCAGTGTTCTGGGAAGGCCGTCCAGAAGTCCATATCTTAATCTAATAATTTTTCTTTCCCGATCCTTTAAAGTGCTTAAAACTATTTGTAGATGTTTCTGAAGCATGGAAAAGGTTGCTGCATCAAGAGGAGCTTCAACTTCCGAATCTTCAACAAAATCACTGATATGCGTTTCTTCGCCCTCACCTATCGGAGTATCAAGTGATATTGTTTCCTGTGCTATCTTCCTAATTTCTCTAACCCTGTCTGGCGTAACACTTAATAACTCTGCAATTTCATCAGGATTAGGTTCTCTACTAAGCTTTTGAATAAGCTTTCTTTGAATACGAATATACTTATTGACAATTTCTACCATATGAACTGGAATTCTGATTGTTCTTGCTTGGTCTGCAATAGCTCTGGTTACGGCCTGCCTGATCCACCAGAACGCATAAGTTGAAAACTTAAAACCCTTTTTATAATCATATTTATCTACAGCTCTTATGAGCCCAAGATTTCCTTCCTGAATAAGGTCTAAAAATACCATACCTCTGCTGACATATTTTTTAGCCACACTTACAACCAGTCTTAAATTTGCTTCAATAAGCCTGCTTTTTGCAGAAAGGTCTCCTTTTTCGATCCTTTTTGCAAGATACACTTCTTCGGCAGCAGTTAGAAGTCTTACTTTACTAATTGCCCTAAGATACATTTTGACGGGGTCATCAATAAATGGTTTTATAGCTTGAGTGGTCTTGATGTTTAGGGATTTTTTATTCTCTTTATCACTGACATCACTATCTATTTCATTTTTAAGACTACCTTTAAAATCATATATATCGTCTATGGGGATTATTTTTTTAAAATCTATTTCTTTTATAGTCTTATTGATTTTATTATCAGTAAAGATGTGTTCTCTTTTATTTTTTATCAAAATCCCTGTATTTTTTGATCCACAATCAATTTTTGTCATTAAATTTTATCAACCTCTCTGGATATAAAATTAAACTCCAGTAATAATGCCTTCCATTGTCTTAAACACTCAGAACTTTCTTACCCAATAGTTTTAAGGCTTTTTTTACATTCCAGAATGTATTTTCATATTCCGGATAAATAAGTAAAATTTTCACTAAACCTTCTATATGTTTGTTTTAAAATAATGATTTGTTGTTTTATTTAATATATAAACAACAAATCATTATTTTTAAGAATTAAATCTACATATAAATCCTTTTAAAAAACCTCTATGTAGTTTTATTATTTAATATCTTCTATCAGTTCTTGGCTTCTGTGGAAGAGCTTCATCAACTTTTAAAGTACGACCTTCAAAGTCTGTGCCATTTAAAGCTTCTTTTGCTTTTTCTGCTTCCGCATTATCTGATAGTTCAACAAAACCAAAACCTTTATCTCCAATTACATTGGCTGATTGAACCTTGCCATGTGTAGAGAAAAGCTCTTCTAATTGCTTATTAGTAACAGAATAGCTTAAATTTCCTACATATAGTTTGCTACCTTGCATATTTACCTCCTTTCAAATACTTTCGTTTCTCTAAGCTCTACGATATTTTATTTAGAGAGGTAACAGCAGGTAACAAATAACTCTTAATTAAAATACTATCAAACATAAGAGATTGACTAATTAAATAAACCCCGAGTTATCTTTTACCATAACCTTACGACCTTAGGTTACTTAACACCTCGGGGCCTAATTCTTTGAACTTCATTGACCTCATTCAGATTTTTTTCTCTTCCTGCATTCTTTCGTCTGCAAATTTCAAATATTACTAAATGCTATCTCTATCCAAAGATTGATTTTAATATTATCATAAATTATAAGATTTGTCAAATAATTTATTTATAAATGTTTTTAGAAATATTTTTAAATATTTTATTATTGTTTTATTAAGTTTATAACTTAAACAAAAATATGACTAATATATACCTGGGAAAATCTTTAGCTGTGATTATATTTCAAAAAATATATATAAGATATAATTATTAAAAAAATACGATTATTTTAATAAACCAATAAAATTGGAGATAATAATGAAGAAAAGCCAAAAAAATACATTAGAAATTGGTATAGTAATTCTTCTCTCTATAATTATAGGAATTATAGCATTTTTTTCGATGAGAATTGGTAAGTACGTAAGTCTGTTGATCTTTGGTCTGGGTTTAGTTCCGATTTTGATTGCATATATTTTTAAAATTAATCTAAAAAAAATGTTACCTGATATTATTTTTGGTATTATTGATAATTTATTATTGATCATCCCAGCTATAATCGGTGTATAGCTTTTTGGTGCCGTCGGAGCATTAGCAGGAGCTGTCGTTGGTAATGCTATATCAGATTCTATAGCAGGTATTTTTGAAGGCAGCATATCTGAATGGCTGCGTTTAAAGGAAATTGATTCAACGCGGACTATACTTGGTTCGTCACTAGGCAAAATGAGCGGTTGTCTGCTTATTGGTATATTTTTAATCTTTTTTAAATAAATTTATTTGTTAAAATGGGTTGCTTTCAGTTTTTTAAAGCAAGTACAATATCTACTTCATCTTCTTCAATGGTTTCCTTAGGTATATTTTATCCCAAATAAAAGCTAAGGTGGGTTTTATCAATATAGGGTACATTTTTTTAAATAAGCCAGGATATCATTTAAATTAGCGGTAGCTATAGCTACTACTGAATCAGCAGCGCCATAATAAACTAAAAGTTCATTTGTTTTTTCATCGATAACCGCACCACAGGGAA
>Ga0315539_1001355_pt1 | contig 18139 bp, 17 predicted proteins | sample SalMarSW160150MG_FD_203097 | JGI IMG/M metagenome (GOLD analysis project Ga0315539, IMG submission 203097) | Salt marsh sediment microbial communities from the Plum Island Ecosystem LTER, Massachusetts, United States - Salt Marsh Sediment SW1601-150 ... | reverse complement strand
GGGGATGCGCTGGAGTCGGGCAGGGATAGAACGACTGATCCCCATTCGTGGAGCGATTATGGGTGACCGGTTTGATACAATGTGGCAGCAGGTTTACTCCAACTCGCCCCAAAACTGAAATGCTCCTTTCTTACTGCGGCGTGAAACCCGTGTGGCCGGTATACCTCACGCCTCGATAGTCGAATGTGACCGTGATGGGTACGAACACGCCAGGCGCGTAGTCCCTAACCTGAGTGGTGCACACACCTGTTCCATAAATGACGAGTACATCGCAGGATGCGGTCCCACTCTTCTTTGTCTCGTCTGGCCACGTTGCATGCATCATGATGCCGCCAAGGTGAACGCCATTCTTTATTAGACTGCCGAACACGGTAACCCGCGAATTCTGGGACGGGCTAGGGTTGTCCACCCAGGCTTCCACCTCGAACTTGTCACTAGGAGTCGCAGACGGCTGAGGAGTGATTTCTGGCTGTGACGTTGGTGACGGGGCAGGCGTCCACGTCTCTGTGGCCGCGGCAGTTAGACGGGGCGTGGATGTCGGCACTGCTGTCGGTGTCGCCCCTGGGGAGCACGAAGCCAGAATCAGATAGAAGATCAGGAAGAACAACAAGCGCTTCATAGAGTTGCTTTCGTGCATGGCAGTCAGGGATTCGACGAATCACGAAAGTGAGGGGCGCAGCATTCTCGGATGCCCTCAACGCCGCTAGACAGAGTCATTCCCTTGGAAAACCCCCATTGCCCATCCGTCCCAGAGGGAGCAAGATGGGTCGGAGACCCCGTATGAACACATTAAAACGCCAATGCAAAAACTAGCGCTAGTATATCGCATTCTGTTATCCCTGTCAAGTATCCCAGAAATTTTTATAGCACCCCAAAGCGGGGGGATGGGGAAACCCTTGCGAAGGTTAGGTGATAGATTTCTGCACAAAGGCGCCTTCCATATCTTCGCAAGGGTGGCGGTGGGTTATCCCCTTGCTTTGACGTGCTATGAAAATATGCGCTTGGATCAAACCGCCAAGCGCATATCTTGACTAAAGCAGTGCTCTAAGAACTTGCTTCTCAATATCAACTCTCCTGAGGCCTCTCCTCGCCAGTTTCTACCTGGGGCGCTTCCTCGCCAGCTTCTACCTGAAGCTCCTTGTCACTCCCCATTTCTTCCCCTTCAGCCTTGAACTGCGCCTCCTCTTCGAGGACAACGGTTTCCTCCGCCGTTTCTCGCACCTCCCCAGGGACTGCCTGATCGTCGGAGGTAAGCTCGGGTTCCAGCTCCTCCTCGACCTCGGCTAACCCCTCTGCTTCCTCTTCGGGAACAAAGATTTCCTCTACCGCTTCTTGTACCTCCCCAGGGACTGCCTGATCATCGGGGGTAAGCTCAGGTTCCAGCTCCTCCTCGACCTCGGCTGTCTCCTCCGGGGGTGGCGCCTGACGCAAGCTCAAGCCGATGCGCCGTCGCCCGGCATTTATGCTGATGACGCGCAGGGTCAGCTCGTCGCCCTTCTTCACCACGCTGGAAGGGTGGCTGATTTTGCCCTGGGCCAACTCAGATACGTGGATCAAGCCCTCCACCCCCAGCTCGAGGCGAGCGAAGGCCCCGAAAGCGACGACGTTGGTGATTCTGCCCCGCACCAGTTGTCCCACCTGGTACTTCTCATCCACCAGGGTCCAGGGGTCTGGTTGCAGGCGCTTGATGCTGAGGCCAATCCTCCCTCTTTCGTAGTCCAGGCGCAGAACATAAACGTCAACTTCATCGCCCACGCTCAGCACTTCGCGGGGATGCCTTACCCTGTGCCAGGCGAGTTCGGAAATATGCACCAGGCCGTCGGCGCCCCCCAGGTCAACGAAAGCGCCGAAATTACACAGGCTGCTGACGGTGCCCCGTCGAACCTCACCTTCGTAAAGCTCATTCATCAGTTGTTGCTTTTGCTGTTCACGCCACTCGCGTTGTGCCACTCGTTCCGAGAAGATCAAACGTCGCCGGCGGCGCTGCACCTCGATGACTCTTAGAGGCAAGGTCTCCCCTACGAACTCGGACAGCCTGGCCATTTTCTGCTCATGGGAGAGCCGACGAGGCATGTTTACCAGTTGCGAAGCTGGAACGAATCCCGAAATCCTGCCGAAGGGAACAACCAGCCCACCCTTGTTGCAATTACCTACCTCTCCTTCGTATATCTCGCCGCTCTTAAAAAGCTCTTCGGCCCTCAGCCAATCTCGATGTAACAAGGCCATATTTACAGAAACGATCACGTTCCCGTCGTTATCCTCAGGCCTGAGGACATAGACCAGTATTTCATCGCCAACCACTATCGCGCTTAGTTCACTTTCCCCCAATCTTACGAGGTCGCTCTCCGGGACGACCCCGTCTCGCTTGGCTCTGACATCCACGACAATCTGCTGAGGTTCGATGGACAGCACCACGCCTTGGCGGATAGCGCCGCGTCGTGGACGTTCATAATCGTATTCTTCCTCAAAGAACTCCCCCATGGGCGAAGGAGCCTGCTCTTCCTCAACCAACTCACCTGTTACTAAAATTTTTTCCACGGCTCTTACTTTTCCCCCTTGAAGTTTATCGCCATGCATACCATCAGGAGTGATAGGCGTCTGACGGTAGCACTTGTTTCTCTGAGGTCTGCTTCCCCACAAAAACAAAGACCCGGCCTCTATCCCTTAACGCCGAGGATAGTAGCCGAGCCTTCTGCTGCCTTATGGCGGACGTTTGCTGGAATGTAATGCTTATGACACCTTCGTAGGGCAGTGCATCTAACTACATATAAACCACTCCTGACTCGGCAGCGTAAAATTCGTTGCCAAACAGGCTAGTTCAACCCCTTAGGCTTCCAGAAATGCTTCATAATCCGTGTTCAGGCGAGCCGAGCCTTAGACCTCCGTACGTCCTCTTGAAGGGATAGGTTTTTTATCACTGGTTATAGTTCTAAAACAATTATACAGGATGGGATAAAGATTGTCAAACTTTGACAAATGTTCCCAAATCATGTATAATTGAGTTAGCCAAAATCAAGAGCGCTAATTCCCCTTCCCAAGCCAAGGGTTTTACTCCTTGTGTCATCTAGACAAGTAACAATCTGAGGGTACCCCCCCAACATCCTCCTAAAACTTCTATAAAGGTTTAGCTTAAGCGAAAACGACGGTGGTAGAACGACGTGAGACTTATACAAACCCTCACCTCGTTCACCTCCGGGGATGTTAGGGTAACAAGAACTCGGCTCCAAGCCTCAGAGATGTTTTGGCGAGGTAGGATGGCCGAGTTCTTGGTTGGAGAGCCAACCGATTAGGGCCTGGCAAGTGACGTGGGATCCCAGAAACGAGGTAATGACTCAGATGTCTTCGGAGCGAGAGAGGCTAGAGCAAGAGTTGGAAGAAACTTTAGCCAAAATCGGGCAACTGAATAAAAAGCTAGAGGACAAGGCCGATTATGGTATTGGCAAGGGAGGCTCAACCATTTATGAGTGGGAGTTCAATCTCGCCATGCGACAAAGCTTGGAAGCCAAAGCCAAATCCATCAGGGCCGCATTGCGCAAGATGCAAGATGGAAACTACGGAATATGCGAGGTGTGCGGTCAGGAGATAGATGCCGAACGCCTGGCGGTGCTCCCTCACGCCACTCTCTGTATCAAATGCGCCCAGGCCAGGAAATGACCCCACTTCGGTCAGAAGACCCTCAGCGAACAGAGAGAGGGAAGCTCAAGTAAGGAGTGAATTCTATGTTCAAAATCGGCGATAAGGTAGTTCATCCCTACCATGGAGCTGGCAGGGTAATAGACATCGAAGAGAAGAAGCTCTTGAGGGAGCGCGGGCGTTACTATATAATAGACCTGGTTGCTTGCGATGGCATAGTGATGGTGCCTATTAATAACATAAAGAAGATAGGCTTGCGGCGAGTATCGGGAAGACGTGCTATTTCACACGCTATGGATGTGTTGGCTTCCACTCCTGATACGCTGTCTAGCGACCACAGGGAGCGACAAGCGCGCGCCCAGGAGAAACTGAATACAGGAGACCTCATCAAGGTGACAGAGGTGGTACGCAATTTAGCCTGGCGCAATCACCAGGGGAGACTGACCATGGCCGATAACAAGCTCTATCATCGAGCTCAAACTTTCCTGGCCGGCGAGCTGGCCCTAGCCAAGGGGATAGAGCTTCAGGAAGCCATGAAGCGTTTGCAGACAGCCTTGGACAATGAGCACTAGCTCTGGTCAGTAGAGATAGTAGAGAGGCGGCGGCCCTTTGCAGAAGTTGCAAGGGGCCGCCGTTTGCTTGGTGAGATTCTCACGATGAGGCTTTAGAGGCGACTGAGATACTGACCCGTGCGGGTGTCCACGCGGACGCTGTCGCCCTCCTCGACGAAGAGAGGCGTAGTGACTTTGAGGCCCGTCTCCAGGGTGACCTGCTTGGTGGCACCGGTGGCCGTGTCGCCAGCGAAGCCCGGCGGAGCCTCAACTACCTTGAGGTCAACGGTAACGGGTAGCACGATGTCAATCGGTTCGCCATCATAGGTGGAGATCTGCAGGGCCATGTTCTCAGTCAGGTAGTCCACGGCATTGCCCAGGATATCGGCCGAGAGGACCGGCTGTTCGTAGGTCTCGGTGTCCATGAAGTAGTAGAGGTGTCCGTCGTTGTAGAGGTACTGCACCCCCCGCAGCTCCAGACGGACGTCGTCCAGGCGGTCATCGGGCGAGAAAGTGCGGTCGGTTATCGTCCCCGTGCGCAAGTTGCGCATCTTGACTCGCACGTTCGCGCTGCCCCGTCCGATGAAGGAGTGTTGGTACTCCACCACCTGATAGAGCTCCCCGTCCATTTCGAAGGTTGCCCCTCGGCGTAAATCATTAGCTGAAATCATTTCCTGTCTTCCTCCTCCCGTCTATGTGAAATACCTCTAATGTACTTTCAGCTTGGCCGCCTTCAAGGCTTTGCCCCACGTTGGAAACCTGTCAAAGAACACTTCCAAGTCATACCTGCTCATTTTCTGCACATCTTCTGGCGTCGGCAAACGGCCCAATTCCGCCGCCAAATCACGCAATGCCAGTTGCAGTTCTTTCTTGGAGTACTTTTGCTGCGGCTTGCTTATGCTCTGGCGTTCTACGTAGCCTTTGCGCTCCACTTCGGCGATTTTCTCCCTCGTTATCCGCACGTAGTTTTCGTCAATGTCAATCGCCACGTAGCGCCGTCCTAATCTGACCGCGACGACAGGAGTCGTGCCTGTCCCACAGAGCGCATCGAGCACAATGTCACCCTCGTTCGTGGAAAGGCGGATAAGGCGTTCCATCAATGCCTCAGGCAACTGGCAAGGATGATAGTCTCGGTCACGACGATGTTTGATGCGGTGGATGTCCCACCAGATGTCAGTGAGCGGCATTTTGTCATCAACCCCTGCCGCCTTGCGCTTGCGGATACATGAGGCACGCAGACAGTAGTAACGAGCATCCAGTTGTCCCACCTGGTCATAATTGAAAGTGAAGTCTGTAGGATGCTTGGTATAGAACAACAAACCATAGTGGGCCGGCATTAACTTGCCCCGTGGTTCGGACAGCGCATCCCACACAATCCAGTTTTGAAAATAGAGCCGCTGATTGAGAAACGCAGCATGATACATCGTCCAGCGCGGCAGATTCAGGACGTACAGCGAACCGGTGGGTTTCAATATCCGCACATATTCCTGCAGCCATGCATTGCACCATTTGACGTACTCCATATCCGCCTGTTCATCATCATAGACGTGGTACGCCTTGTCGAGATTGTACGGCGGGTCGGCGAAAACGAGGTCTATGGAGTTGTCGGGATACTGCTGGAGTATCCTCACTGCATCGCCGTGATGAACGACGTCAAACATCCGGTCCCCCACCTCATTGACGACAGCGCTGTATCTCACATCAGGTTTCAGAAAACCAGGCAACCGGTACTGAACAGGCGGCTCTAACACAGCTCTACCAACAGCGATACCTTCTTTGGGACCGATTATGCCCCTGACCTCGCCGGCGGGCATCTGGATGTCGGTTTGCTGAAACAGATCGATGTTCTTTGCTTCGGAGAGCCTAAAATCCAACATCTGCAAGATAGTGTCGAGGACGGGAGCTGAGATTTGGGTGTAGTTGTTTGCCAGCGGCAGGTCTTTCCACACGTCGGAGATTACATAGCCGTCAGGGTGCATTAAATGCGCTTTGCCGCCCCAATCTTTGAGGGTCCTGTTGCAGAAAGTACAATGCTGGTGGGGAAAGCGTGTTCGCTTCACATTGAAACGCTCGTTGCCTTTGGTGAACAGAAGTACGGCCGCGTGCACTGACGGCAAGCCATGATCTCTGTGCTGTGCTGAGGACTCAATCGCAATCCAGTACTTGAAGTTTAGACACTGGTCGAGATAAACGCCCAACTCCGGCAAGTAGCCGGGGCGCCCTTGCACGAAAAGCAATCCTCCATGCTTCAGCACCCGCACACATTCGTCCAGGCACGCTTTAAGTCTATCGGTGTTGACTGGATTGAGGGCGGCGGTGATGACCACGATGAAGTTGAGGGAATGATTACCTACTCTCTTCAACGTCTGACCGAAATTTTCTCTGTCTGGATATACAATGTGCATAATTATCTCTACAGAATACACAAACCTGTTCCAGGGTCTTACCCACGCGTCCGAAATTCCGCACGAACTGATTATAAACACTCTCCTGCTCGCTGTCAAATCAGAACAGGCTCTGTTGCTGCGCCTCTTTCTCATCAATCCAACGGGCAGCCGCAGTGGGCAGCCCAGCCAGGGGGCCGCGCCGCACGGTGCAGGCGGGCAAGGAGTCGAGGAAGGCGCGGCCATAGGACTTGGTCTGGATGCGCTTGTCCAGGATCACTACCACGCCCCGGTCGGTCTTGCTCCTGATGAGGCGGCCAAAACCCTGACGAAGGCGCAGGATGGCCTCCGGCAGAGCGTACTGCGTGAAAGGCTCGTCGAAGGTCTCGCTGCGGGTGGCGAAGACAGGGTCGCTGGGCACGGAAAAGGGCATCCTGGCAATGACCAGACAACTCAGGGCCTCGCCCACCACGTCAATGCCCTCCCAAAAGCTGCGAGTCCCCAATAGCACAGACCGGGGAGTGGTGCGGAAGTTCTCCAAAAGCTGGGCGCGAGAAGAGCCGCCGCCCTGGGTGTAGACCACGATCTCGTCCTCGGCCAGGGGACGGGCAATGGCTTTGGAGGTGTTGCGCAGCTGGCTATAAGAGGTGAACAGCGCCAGCGTCCGCCCGCGAGTGGCCCGGCAGAGATTAATTAGAGCCTGCTCCACCGTTCTCTGGTAATAGGACTGATAGGGCTCAGGGATGTCGGTGGGCAGGTAGAGAAGGGTAGAGCTGGCATAGTCGAAGGGTGAGCCGACGGCGGCCTCATCCGCCTCCCACGCGCTCAGCCGCTCGCGGATGAAATCGAACTCGCCCTCGGTGCGCAGGGTAGCCGAGGTGAGGATGACGCACTCCTTGGGCATGAAGAGATGCTTCTGCACTAAGGGCCCCACGTGGAGGGGAGCAGCGTGCAGGGAAATCTCCCCATCCTGCGCGCTGACCTCGGCCCAATAGATGCCCGCCGACGATGGCTGGACGATGAGGGCGTTCATCTGTTCGTAGATCTCCCGGATACGACTGGTGTAACTGAGCAGCTCCTGCAACAGGTCTTCTTGATCTGGGATATCGTAATCATCCAGTCCGCCGGACAGGCGTTCCAGCCCCTCGCCGATGTGAAGTAAAGGCCGAGATAGATTATCCCAGGCGATCTCCACGTTGGCCCAGGCAGGCTGCACGCGAATGCCCCCCGTCAGGCGAATCGTCTGGTTATATGGCCCCTCGTTTTGGCCGTGCTCCTCCAGGAAAGAATCCAGCCTGTTGAAGAACTGGTAAAGGAGCCGGCGGGCAGCCTCTACCTCCCCTTGCAGATCGTTGATGTGGTGTTCCACCTTCTCTTCGATGTCTTTCGGCACTTTGCCACGGCAGCGGACCGAGAACTCGGTCAGGAACCCCCCTGGCTGCCCCTTACCCAGGTTCTGACTCAACCCACTCAGCAGCCTCTCCATCTGCTTCCGACGGACGGTGAAGCTCAGTTGTCGGGTGGTGCTCGCCTCCAGGTGGTGGGCCTCGTCTACGATGAGGTAGCGGTAATCGGGCAGGACGCGATTCTCGACGGCCACGTCGGACAGGAGCAAGGCGTGGTTGACCACGATGAGGTGAGCCCGCTCCGCCTCTCGGCGGGCGCGGTAGAAGAAACACCTGCCTTTCTTGCGATAGCTGCACTGATCGGACAGGCAGGTTTCGGCGTCGGCGCAGACGCGGCTCCAGAGGGCCTGCTCCTTGTAGTCAGGCATGAAAAGCTCGGCCTGGTCGCCGGTTACGGTGCTGGGCAGCCAGACCAGGATCTTGGCCAGCAGCCGCATCTCCTCCAGCGAAGAGGGCCCGCTGTGGCGAAAGGCGGCCAGTCGGCGCAGGCAGATGTAATTGCTGCGCCCCTTGAGAAGGACCGCCTTGAACTCAAAGGGCAGGATGCGCTGTAGGTCGGGGATGTCCTTCCCATAGAGTTGATCCTGCAAATTGATGGTGTTGGTGGAGATGACCACCCGTTCCCCGTTCTGGGCGGCGAAGCAGGCGGCGGGTAGGAGATAGGCTATAGACTTTCCCGTGCCCGTTCCCGCTTCCACCAGCAGATGTCGGCTCTGGTTGAAGGCCTGGGCCACGAGCCTCAGCATCTCTACCTGTTGGGGGCGGTACTCGTAGCCGGCGAAATCCTGGGCGAAGACTCCGCCCTCCTCCAGCATGGCCGCCAGACCGTCTTCGTCCAGGGGCTTTCGCTCAGGAGACGGCTTCAGGGGGCGACTGTCTTCCCTGGCGAAGAGGCTCAACGAACCCTCGCCATCCAGAGCCCCCTTGGCCAGCAACTGTTGGCCGATGCTGCCCGCGAAAGCCGAGCGGGCCTTGGTGCGCTCCAGGTCGCGGAAGACCTGGCGGAGGGGCCAGTCTATCCGAGCTGCCAGGCGATTGATCTCCTGGATGACGCTCAAATCCAGTTTGGATGCCTGTTCCACCAGGGCCAGGAAAAGCTCCCTGGTGGCCAGCGCGTCTTCCAGGGCGCGGTGTCGGGTGGGGAAGCGGATGTCAAGAGCTTCAGCCAGCTTCCCCAGGCTGTAGCGAGCGACGTGGGGCAGGAGGATGCTGGCCAGCTCGAAGGTGTCAATAGCTGGATTATTCAAAAAGATACCCTGGTGATTGAGGAAGCCCAGGTCAAAGGACACGCTGTGGCCAACGATGGGGTAATCCCTGACGAAGCTCAACAGGGTTCCGATGACCGAGGAGAGGGAGGGAGCAGCGTCCACCTCTCCTTGGGTGATGCCCGTCAACTGTTGGACCCGGTAGGGGATGGGTCGTTGGGGGTTGACCAGGCTGGCCCACGTGTCCAAGACCTGCTCATCGCGAAACCTCACCAACCCGATCTCGGTGATGGCATCGCGTTCAGGGTTCAACCCTGTAGTTTCCAAATCCAGAGCGACGTAGATGCGGTTCATAATTCTTCGATCCAGTCAAGCAGGAGTTAATGAGGCAACGAGGCAATAAGTCAACGAGTCAATGAGTTAACAAGAGCCCCGTTGCTTCGTCACCCGTTAACTCGTTACTCGTTGACTCGTCACCCGAATTATACTACAAACCAGCTTCAGTGGAAAGAACGCTGCCGCGCCGCCTCGAACAGGATGACGCTGGCAGCCACGGCGGCGTTCAGGGACTCCGCCCCGCCGTGCATGAGGATGGCAATCGTGGCCGTAGCTAACTCCGCTGCCTCCCGACTGGCACCGTGGGCCTCGCCGCCAATGATCAGAGCCGAGGGCCTGGTCCAATCCACTTCGTAGTAAGCCCGCTCACCCCGCGCATCGGCCAACAGAACTTGAATACCGGTCAGGGTCTCGGCGATCTCCGGCCAACTCAGGGCCACGATGGGCAGCCGAAAGTGCGCGCCCATCGCTCCCCGCACCACCTTGGGGTTGTAAGGGTCCACCGTCTTCGGGGCCAGGATAACCTGCCCCACTCCAGCAGCGTTGGCTGAGCGAAGGATAGTGCCCAGGTTGCCTGGGTCGCGCAGGTGGTCCACAACCAAAACCAAAGAGGGGCCGAGAGGCAGAGCCAGTTCGACGAAGGGGACGACAGCCAGTAACCCCTGAGGGGAGACAGTGTCGGCCATGGTTTTCATCACCCTCTCGCTTACAGCGACAGCAGGAGCTCCCACTCTCTGCGCCTCTGCCAACAGCTCTCCGCTGCCGGGGGTGGCATCCATACTCTCGCTATAAAAGACAAGAGCGGGCACGATTCCCGCTCTAAATGCCTCCCTCACCAAACGGACGCCCTCGACGACGAAGTGCCTCTCCCGATAACGAACCCGCCGCCTGTAGAGGGAGCGAACGTATTTGACCTTCTCGTTGGTAATGCTGGTGATCATGACGATCCAATCAGTATTCGGTAAATTCCTCACGAAAACCTGAAAGGTCTAATCTCTCCTCTCTTGGGTTGATCCTAATATTCCAGCGTTGCATCTCCGTTGCCCCCAAAAGCATATCTATCTCTCTATCTTGGTTATCCAGCCCCAACTCTTCCACTACGAGGGCCCAGAAAAACAGCCTTTCATCTTGCAGTTCTCCATAGATGAAACAGGCTTCGTGGACGCTTCTTGTTTCGCCTCCAATTCCAACGGTAAATGGTTTCGGCAATCGGTTGATAGACAGCCCCCTTGCTGCCTTCTTGGTTACGTAATTATGTACTGCTACTGTATCGAACAGTGCATATAAAGACTTGCTATCTGAGTGAATGGTATCATATATCCTTCCCATTCTCTTCCTTAATCTATCCCCCACCCTCGGCTTTGGCTACCTCGACCAACTGGGCGAAAGCATCGGCGTCCTCAATGGCCATCTGGGCCAGCACCTTGCGGTCGAGTTCCACTCCCGCCTGCTTGAGACCGTACATGAAGCGGTTGTATGATAACCCACTTTGCCGGGCCGCGGCATTGATGCGAGCGATCCAAAGCCGTCTCATATCACGCTTGCGGTTACGGCGATCGCGATAGGCATAGCTTAGCGATTTCAGCATGGCCTCGTTGGCGCGGCGGAACAAGGCGTGCTTACTTCCCCACTGGCCCTTGGTGAGTTTGAGCACTTTCTTATGACGCCGATGGTCCCTGGGCCCTCCTTTGACTCTTGGCAAGTTTCAAATCCCTCCCCTAGCGGTTTTTCTTGAGATATGGCGCTAACTTCTTAACACGCTTGACATTTCCCCGCGTGGTTACCTCGTGCATCTCGCTGAACATGCGCTTGACGCGCTTCGACTTCCTGCGGCGCAAGTGGCTCTTGCCCACCTTGGTGCGAAAAAGCTTGCCACGTTTGCTGTACTTAAACCTCTTAGCTGTCGCCTTGTGAGTTTTGATCTTAGGCAATGAACTACCTCCTGCTATTTGTTAGGACTCAGGATCATGAGCATGCTGCGGCCTTCCATACGAGGCGACTGCTCGATGCTGGAAACGTCCCCTAATTCCTGCGCGATTCTGTTCAGCATCTCCCGCCCGATCTCAGGGTAGGTGATCTCGCGCCCGCGAAAGCGGACCCGGACCTTGACCTTGAGACCATCGTTGAGGAAACGGCGGGCATCCCTGACTTTGAAGGCCACGTCGTGCTCACCGGTCTTGGGACGCAGACGGATTTCCTTGACCTCTGTCTTCTGAGCTTTCCTGGCCTTCTTCTCCCTCTTGGCCTGCTCGTACAGGAATTTGCCGTAGTCCATCAGTCGGCAAACGGGAGGGTCGGCGTTGGGAGCTACCTCGACCAGGTCCAGGTCACGAGCCTGAGCGGACTCCAGGGCATCACGGAGGGGCACAACCCCTACCTGCTGACCTTTCTCATCAATCAGCCGAATCTCTTTAGCTCTGATGCTCTCATTAACGTGATGTCTCTTTGTGCTGATCCTCTCTCACCTCGCGTATTGATCTGATAGCCTGCCGGCCGGTAGCCAATTGGCCCAAGTCCAAACGTGGACTTTGGACTAATCGCCCTGCTGACCAAGAATATAGCACATTTGAGCGGAGAAGTCAAATCGTAAGCGTCTTCAGACCCTTGGGGTTTTACAAACCCCAAGGGTCTTATGAGCTAAATTTCGCGCTTCTCAGCGATGGCCTCTTGAGCCATCTTGACGAACTCGGCCACCGGGCGCGGCCCCAGATCCTCCTCGGTGCGCAAGCGCAGAGACACCATCCCCTCTGCCGCTTCCCGATCCCCGATAACCAGCATGTAGGGTATCTTCTCCAGTTGGGCCTGGCGGATCTTGGCCCTCATGCGCTCGTTGGAATCGTCCACCTCGACGCGCAAGCCTGCGTTCTTCAACTGGTCCCGAACCCGGTAGGCGTAGTCGTTGTGGCGGTCGGCAATGGGAATGAGCCGAGCTTGTACCGGCGCCAGCCACATTGGGAAGGCCCCGGCATAGTGCTCGATAAGGACGCCAAAGAAGCGTTCCATGGAGCCCAGAAGCGTCCGGTGAACCATGTAGGGCCGGTGCTCTTGCCCATCCGGGCCCACGTAGGTCATGTCAAATCGCTCTGGCAGGTTGAAGTCAAACTGGATGGTCGTGCACTGCCACAGACGGCCCAGAGCATCTTTGATGTGGATGTCAATCTTGGGGCCGTAGAAGACCGCTTCACCTTCCATCCGCGTGTAAGAGAGTCCCTTCCGCTCCAGGGCCTTGACCAGCGACCCTTCCGCCACCTCCCACGTGGCATCATCACCGATGTACTTCTCTGTGTGCTCCGGGTCGCGCACCGAGAGAGCGATCTCGTAGTCCTGAAAGCCAAAGGCTCCTAAGATATGTGAGGTCAGGTCCAGGACGCCCAGTATCTCGTCCTCGATCTGGTCCGGCGTGCAGATGATGTGAGCATCATCCTGGGTGAAGCCCCGCACCCGCATCAGCCCGTGCAAGACACCGCTTCGCTCGTAGCGGTAGACCGTGCCCAGTTCTGCCCAACGAAGGGGCAATTCGCGGTAACTGCGCGTCCTGGTTCTGTAGATCATGATGTGGAAAGGGCAATTCATGGGCTTGATGAAGTACTCCTGGCCCTCGATATCCATGGGCGAGTACATGTTCTCCCGATAGAAATCCAGGTGCCCGCTCGTCTGCCACAGCGACGCCTTGCCGATGTGAGGCGAGTAGACGATCTCGTACCCAGCCTTGTAATGCTCCTGTCGCCAGAAGTCCTCGATAATGGTGCGAATGCGTCCCGCTTTGGGATGCCAGTGGATCAAGCCTGGGCCGCCCTCGTCGTGGATGCTGAAGAGGTCCAGCTCCCGGCCCAGCCTGCGGTGATCGCGCTTCTTGATCTCCTCCAGCCTATAAAGGTAGGCTTCCAGCTCTTCGCTGGTGGCCCAGACCGTGCCGTAGATACGTTGCAGCATGGGCCGCTGCTCGTCGCCTCGCCAGAAGGCGCCGGCGATGCTAAGCAGCTTGAAGGCCGCCGGGTTGATCTGGCCCGTGTTGTCCAGGTGTGGCCCCCGGCAGAGATCGGTGAAGCCATCGTGGGAGTATGTGGAGATGACCTCTCCCTCTTCCATATCCCCGATGAGTTCCAGCTTGTAGGGCTGGTCGGCGAAGAGCTTCTCTGCCTCCTCACGGGACACCTCGCGGCGCACAAATGGCTTGTGGGCCTCGATGCTCTCCCTCATGCGAGCCTCGATCTCCCCCAGGTCCTCTGGCGTCAAGGAACGGGGCAAGTCGAAGTCATAGTAGAAGCCGTCCTCGATGGGTGGCCCGATGGCCAGCTTGGCCTCAGGGAACATCGAAAGCACCGCCTCGGCCATGACGTGGGACGTGGAGTGGCGCAGTACATCTAAATCCTTCTGTTCAGACATGGTAGTCCTCCTCACTTAAATACTAATCGAATGTTGGTAAAATCAAGCAGCATCACAGTACCAGTGTCGTCTTCGGTCATCTCGATCACCTCCCGTTACTCTTTTAGAAGCCCCCAAACAAAAAACCCCTCACCCTTGGGGCGAGAGGTTCTACTCACGCGGTTCCACCCAACTTCAACAACAGATTGGGAAACAAACGGATTTGCCAAAATCCACGTGTTTCTTAAATCTGCTGTCCTCTTCCGGCTGATAACGGAGACATCCGTGACTCCATACTCGGTCTCAATGGCCTTTCCGGAGCCCAGCTCGCAGGTGGTTTTCCTCGAGATCGGTGCTGGAGGGACTTGCAGTCAACGGCCCCTCCTCCCTGAAGCCCTACTCTCAAGTACTCGTCCTGGTCATCGCTTTTAATCCTACAATATCAAATTAAGCCCTACAGATGTGCCAAGTCGATCGAACGTTCTCAAAGTAGTTTCTTGAACTCCTCAACCATCATCCCCGCATCCTTAATGATTCCGCCCATTGTGAATGCATTGATTGGATTTGCCCGAGGAATGATGATGATTCGCTCCCCATCGGTCATGGAAATATGCTTACCTTCGCGCACTACCCAGAAACCTGCTTTTTCAAAGGCTTTAACTGCCCGGCGATGAGAGATACCTGGAAGTTTTGGCTAACTACGCTGGTACTTCAACAAGACGAAAGGTCTTGCCCCTCGTAAGTTCTTCAACCGTTACCAGGTACGTTTCTATTGCATCCTTTATGTTTTCGAGCGCTTCTTCCTCAGTAGTCCCTTGAGACCAACATCCTGGCAACCCAGGACACCAAACAGCGTAACCCTCTTCCGTCTTTTCAAGCTTAACTCTGTACTTCATAATTCCCCACAAGCTGATGTAATGTTCACAGCCTATCCATAGTGGGCGGTACTGGACTCGAACCAGTGACCTCCACGATGTCAACGTGGCACTCTAGCCAACTGAGCTAACCGCCCATTGATTAAATTATACCACAGAAACCCTAAAATGCAAAATTGACGCTCGGCCATTTGGAATGAAAGGCGATCTATGGTACAATATTGGTGAAGTGAGTTGTTTAAGGGGGGAGCGATGTGGCAGGTGGTGGGTCACAAGTGGGCGGTGGATCTGTTGAACCGGGCCCTGGCAAGCGGGCGGGTGGGCCACGCTTATCTCCTGACCGGCCCGCCTCAGATAGGTAAGAAGTCTCTGGCTCTTAACTTCGCCCAGGCTCTAAACTGCCTCGACGAGGAGAGGCCCTGCGGCCAGTGCCTGGCCTGCCGCAAGATCGCCCACGGCAGCCACCCCGACGTCCAACTCATCGAAGGTGAAGGGGGAAGCCTCAAGATAGACCAGATGCGGACACTGCAGCACGAAGCAGCCCTCTCCCCCCTGGAGGGACGATGGAAGGTCTATATCATACGCCAGATGGAGCAAGCCACCGCCGAAGCCGCCAACTGCCTGCTCAAAACGTTGGAGGAGCCGCCGGCCCACGTGATTCTGCTACTCACCGCCAGCCAGGCCGACGCGCTGCTACCGACCATCGTTTCCCGCTGCCAGGTGCTCAACCTGCGGCCCCTGGCCAACGAGACCGTGCAAAGAGCCCTCCAGGAACGATGGGGAGTGGATGCCGAACGGGCTCGGTTTCTGGCCCGGCTGTCCGGCGGACGGCTGGGCTGGGCAGTGGCCGCCAGTCAAAACGATACCATCCTGGCCCGTCGGGAGAAGCATCTCGACGAAATGATGGAACTGCTGAGCCAAGGTCAAGTGGAGCGCCTGGGATATGCTCAACAGCTCAGCCGCAACCCCGAAGCAGCACCGGAGTTGCTCCACCTGTGGCTCAGTTGGTGGCGGGACCTGCTCCTGGCGGCAAGTGACAGTTCTGCGGGAATCATCAACATTGATCGGGAAGACGCTTTAAGGGCCCAGGCACAGCGGTACAGCCTGGGTCAGGTGCGGGACTTCGTAGAGGCTCTGCGAGCCGCCGCCTGGCGCCTGGAGCACAACGCCAACACTCGTCTGACCCTGGAAGTGCTGACACTAAGCCTGCCAACAACGAACTGGTAGTATTGAACGGGCACTATTCCAGAACGGACAAAACAACGTACATTCAAGATAGGGGAGCCAGATGCCAAAAATAGTGGGAATCCGTTTCAAACCGGTGAGTAAAATCTACTATTTCGACCCTGCCGGCTTCGAGGATTTAAAAGCTGGCGATTACGTTATCGTGGAAACGACGCGAGGCCGGGAGGCAGGGGAAGTAGCCATAGCCCCCAAAGAGGTGCCGAAGGACGAAGTGGTCAGCCAATTGAAGGGCATCATTCGCCGGGCCGAACCCTGGGACCTGGTGCAAATGGAGCATTATCGCCGCCTTGAGCCCGAGGCCCTGGAGGTGGGCCGAGAAAAGGTGGCGGAGTACGGCCTGCCTATGAAGCTGGTCAAGGCCGAATATAACTTCGATGGTAGCCTCTTGGTTTTCTACTTCATAGCCGAGAAGCGAGTAGACTTTAGAGATTTGGTACGAGACCTGGCCAAGACCTTCAACGCCAAGATCGAGTTGAAACAAGTTGGGGTGCGCGACAAGGCCAAGTTGATAGGTGGCTTGGGCCGTTGCGGGCGCCCTCTCTGTTGCAATTCTTTCCTCAGCGAATTCAGCCCTGTCTCCATTAAAATGGCAAAACAGCAGGATCTGCCTCTCAGCCCGACGGAGATATCGGGGCCATGTGGACGGCTGCTCTGCTGCCTGACCTACGAAAACGAGTATTACGCTGAAGTCAAAAAGAAGCTGTCCAGAGTTGGGGAAAGGGTGAACACCCCCTACGGCCCAGGCAAAGTAAACGGTATCAACGTCCTCAAAGAAACAGTCAACGTAAAACTAGAAAGCGAAGCGACCGTCGAGCTCCCAGCTAAAGACATAAAAGGCAAGAGCAAACCTGCCAGAGGGAAACGACGCCGCGGCCGAAGCTAGGCCCTCATCTTTTTTGCCAGAGCCCGCAGAAGTTCCACCGACTCCATAGGCACCTTTACACCTCCCATATCAACGGTATCCAACACGTCTGGGCCGTGGAAATCACTTCCCCCCGTAGGTATCAGGTCGAACTTACGGGCCAGATCGGCCAACCCCCGTATCTCCTCCGCCGAATAGCGGTTGTAGTACACCTCCAGGCCCACTAGCCCCCGTTCCACCAAAGCAGGCAAGAAGTGCGTTACTTTAAGGGGATGGGCCAACACAGGCAACCCCAGCACCTCTTTAACCAAGGACACCGCATCTGAGGGACTGAGCTTGTAGCGCTCCACGTAGGCAGGGCCATTGCGCCCAATGTAAAGGTCAAAAGCCTCGTTAGTGGAAGCCACGTATCCCATCTTGAGCATGGCCTGGGCGATGTGTGGCCGGCCAACGGAGCCATCGCCCGCCAACTCAGCTACCACCTCCCACGGCAATGGGAATCCTAGAGCCGCCAGCTTGGCAACCATCCCCTTGGCCCGCCGGAGTCGAGCATCACGCATGGCGCGCAGCTTCCCCTGAATGGCCGGGTGGTGATGGTCGAAGTAGTACCCCAACAGGTGCACCTCCTCGTGGGGAACGTCGCAACTGATCTCCACCCCAGGGATGACTTCCAGCTCTGTACCTCTGGCGGCCTCCAAAGCCTCGTCAATGCCCGCCGTCGTGTCATGATCGGTAATGGCAATGACCCGGAGATCGCACTCCAGTGCCCTGGCCACCAATTCCGAGGGAGAAAACTGGCCATCGGAAGCGGTGGTGTGTAAGTGCAGGTCAACCTGGCTGATCATCGGGGCTCCACGATCAGCTTCATCGCCGTGCGCTCTTGGCCCTCGATTTCCACCTCGGTGAAAACGGGGATACAGATCACGTCTATCCCATCGAGAGCCAGATACCCCCTGGCTATGGCCACCGCTTTGACAGCCTGATTCACCGCTCCCGCCCCGATCGCCTGAGCCTCAGCTCGCCCGCTTTCTCGAACCGTCCCCGCGATGGCTCCCGCCACTGCCGTGGACCTTGATCTGGCTGATACCTTGAGGATCCCCATGTTTGCCTCCCATCGTAGCCATAATGAGCACCCTTCCTCTTCCTCCCATTGATATTTTACACGATTATCGCAATGTGAGCAAGATTTCCGCTCCCAGGCACTTGGACATAAATATCCTTAAAACATTCTAGACTTTAAGATTACTGGCCTGAAATCCATTGCCAAAAAAAGGGAA
>Ga0315539_1001354_pt1 | contig 18139 bp, 14 predicted proteins | sample SalMarSW160150MG_FD_203097 | JGI IMG/M metagenome (GOLD analysis project Ga0315539, IMG submission 203097) | Salt marsh sediment microbial communities from the Plum Island Ecosystem LTER, Massachusetts, United States - Salt Marsh Sediment SW1601-150 ... | reverse complement strand
TCAAACTGAGCGCTGAGACCCAGAAGACTGTTCACCTCTGTGTATTAGACGGACATGATGTTGTCTATATCGACAAGATCGAAAGCCATAGGACACTTCCCATAATGTCGAGGATCGGGAGCCGTGCCCCTGCTTATTGCACTGGAGTGGGAAAAGCGCTTTTGAGCGTACTGCCTACAGATCAAGTGGTCTCCCTACTTCAAGAAGCTCCCCTTAAAAAGCGCACTCCGACTACGATCACCGATCCAATCAAGTTGCTGGAGGAGATCAAGACGACCGCTGAACGCGGCTATGCGATCGACAATGGGGAGCATGAAGAGGGTATAAAGTGTTTCGCTGCTCCAATCAAAGAATACGGCGGAGATGTAGTGGGGGCAATCAGCCTGACAGGACTCAAGCGTGAGTTCGACGACCAAAAAGAAGCCGAGAGGATGATCGCCACGGTTACGAAAACGGTTACGGAGATATCGCGGGGACTGGGGTATGTGAGGGGCTGAGGGGTGCAGCGGATGGAAGCATGACGAGTGATTTTCAACCTTTCTGGTTGTTTCGGCGCGGGAAGGGGGTATCTTAGGAAGTTCGCGGGACATCACGGGTTGCCCTAGGTGCCTAAGATTTCTGTATGACTAGCTTTGAATTATGATTAAGCGGAGTAGGTAGGCCAAAATTTGGGGATCTTGCGAGGTGCTGCAGAGGATGGGGATAAGCAGCTGTCGAAACGATAACGGAATAATAAAAATGGATGTAAAGAAATATCAACATATCTTGTCGCCAATAAACATAGGTAGTCTTACTTTACAAAATCGTATTGCACTTGCACCAATGGGCAACCATCTGCAGGGCGAAGGCGGTTCCGTAACTGAAGAATTGATCGCCTATTTGCGCCGGCGGGCTCATGGAGGAACCGCTCTTATCATTACTCCATTTTGTTCTACCACCAACGATAATTTGACTCTCAGCGCCTACACCGACGATTCGATCCCAGGCTTTTCTGCGCTAGCTGATGCCATCCATGAAGAAGGAGCGCTGTTATTTGTACAACTTGGTCACCTTGGGGCAATGAATCCAAATGACCCGGTTGGCCCTTCTGCCATTGCCAGTCCATTCTACGGAGAGATTCCCAGGGCGCTTTCTTTGGAGGAGATACATCAAATCGTGGGAAGCTTTGGGGATGCAGCAAGACGTGTTGTAGAGGCGGGAGTCGACGGCATTGAGTTGCATGCAGCTTATGCTTACCTTATAGCTTCCTTTTGTTCTCGTCACTTGAACAAGCGGACGGATGAGTACGGTGGGGATTTAACTAGACAAATGCGCCTACTTTTGGAAATCGTTTCAGTTGTAAGGGACTGCGCTCCAGGGCTCCCCATTGGGTGCAAATTCAATGCACATGAGCATATCGAAGAAGGGAGTGGAGTTGAGGAGGCCAAGGCAATCGGTGCTACCTTAGGGAGAACTGGAATTTGTTATTTGCATGTCGTCTCAAGCCATCCGTTCCTTAGAGCTTCAGAATGCGCTTATAATCTTCTCCCGCCCATTTACGCTGGAAAGGCGAATATGGTCAAACTGGCAGCCCAAATCCGAAGTGCAGTTAATGTCCCGGTCATAGCTGCAGGGGGGCTTGACGATCCTCTTGAGGCAGAACGCATTATTGCTGAAGGCCAAGCTGACATTATAGCTATCGGCCGGGGGTTGATCGCCGATCCAGATTGGGTAGAGGTACTTACAAAAAACCGTCGTCGTTGTCCCTGCATTCGATGCAATGTTTGCCACTCTCGGGAAGCATTCGAAAGCACACCAGTTCGTTGCTCTGTGAATCCCCATGCTGGTCGCGAACGATGGCAGGCAGGGGAGGGGCAATCTCTCCGTCGGCAGCGCATCATAATTGTCGGAGGGGGGCCTGCTGGGATGCAAGCTGCTTTGAGCGCTATTGAATACGAGCACACTGTTACATTGTTTGAACAGGAAGACGAACTGGGAGGCAATCTCCGCTACGCGAGCGTCCCGCCTTTTAAAAAGCCGCTGCGCGAGTTCTTAAGCTACATAGTGGAGCGGATTTATGGCGAGGATATTGAAGTTCATTTGAATACGTGTGCTACCGCTGAACTTGTCCTCCGGGAGCGTCCTGATTTGGTAGTTGTCGCTACGGGGGCTCGGCCTATCTGGCCTCAGATCCCGGGACTAGATCACGAATTTACACGGGAGGCGTATCAAGTACTCATCAACCGAGGTTGGGTGTCTGAGGCGAGGCGAGTCGTAGTTTTGGGAGGGGGGAAGGTTGGATGTGAGACGGCTTGGTATTTGCGGCTTCTAGGGAAAGAAGTGGTTGTTGTCGACCAACTGGAATTTGACGGTTTGCTTTCTGAGGAGCATCCGCTAAACCGATCAGCTCTTCGAAAGGGATTACGAGAGCAAGGGATTGCAATCAAATGCCTGAGGAAATGCATCAGAGTCGATCAAGAAAGGACGCTGGTGTTAGAGAATGAAGCAGGAAGTTACGACAGCTTGCAATTTGATAAATTAATTCTTGCGGTTGGGTATGAGCCATGCAGGACGGTACTATCTGAATTGACGAATACAGCTCGGCACGTTCGGGTTGTGCCTGTTGGTGATTGTGTGCGGCCGAGGGACATTTACTCAGCTGTACAAGAAGGTTTTCTTGCAGTCCAAGATACCATGGGTAATGGGAGAGGTCTGGAAGGCATTAGGTCTCTTGAAGCGGGAAGAGTTCTATGAATAAAAAAGAAGACAGGTTTATCCTATCAGCCAGAGGTATAGATAAGCGTTTTGGAGGTGTCCAGGCATTAAGGAATGTTGAGTTGAACTTGCGCGCTGAAGAAGTCCTCGGTCTCGTTGGGGATAACGGGGCAGGAAAATCCACGTTGATCAAGATCTTTACAGGTGCTTACGTGGCTGATGGGGGAGAGATCTTTGTCGACGGTCGCAAGGTAGAGATCCGAAGTCCAGTAGATGCACATCGTCTAGGTATAGAGGCACTCTATCAAGATTTAGCTTTATTGCGTGGTATGGATGTAGCTAGGAACATCTTTTTGGGACGGGAAGAGGTTAACAAGTTAGGTTTTTTGCGTAGGAGAAAGATGATGCAAGAGTCCCGGAGGGCTCTTCAAACGGTGGGCATTACCCTCAAATCTTTAAATGTGCCGGCAGGCTTATTTTCGGGCGGGGAACAGCAAGCGATTGCCATTGCTCGGGCACTGTATTGGAAGGCGCGCGTTCTGATTATGGATGAACCGACCGCGGCTCTGGGAGCTGTAGAACGTGATAAAGTGTACAAGCTCATTGAAAATGCTAAGGCCAACGGCGTTGGCCTTATCTTTATATCCCACAATTTAGAGGACGTATTCGCTGTTTGCGATCGTATTCAAGTGTTAAGGCTCGGTGAAGTGGTCGAGGTATTTGAGGACTCCACAGCCGTAACTCCCGAAGAAGTAGTTGCCTCAATTACAGGAGCTGTGGTGTGCTAAGTAAGTCCGAATTGGATAATAATCCCAAAGCAAAAGGGGGTGGTAGCGATAAGTGATTACCTAACACAGGTTGCTAGTGGAAAAGTGGTGGGCATTACAGGTCAATTTCAGAGTAACTCAAGGAGGTACTGATGAGAAAGTTTCGGTTTAAGATGGTTCTGTTGCTGATCTTGGGCGGCTTGTTCGTCTTGAACTTTGTAGGTCTTGGCAAGTCCTACACTATTGGAGTCTCAGCTCAGCTTGTTGCACACGACTGGTCGATTCGTGCTACAGAAGGCATCAAGGAAGAGGCCGCAAGACTTGGAATCGAAGTAATACTACTGAGCGCTGGTCAGGATCCCGTTAAACAGCTTGCAGATATTGAAGCGTTAATCGAGCGCCAAGTAGACGGTTTAATCATTTTGTTGGCAGAGACTTCGGTGCTTGAACAGGGCGTAAAGAAGACGGTTGAGGCGGGCATTCCGGTTGTATACGTCGATGGAGGGTACGTAGTGCCGGGAGTTATCCAGAATATCTCCTCAGACAACTATCTCATTGGCCAAATGGCTGCCTATTACTTGATTGACCAACTTGGGCCAGAATTCAACATTGTATTGCAGACATATCCTGTCCTTACGGCCACTGATTTTCGGACGAAAGGATTTAAAGACGTTGTCCAATACTTCCCGCGTATCAAGATCTTGGCGGAACAGCCTCTGCTTGGACCTAACTGGGTGGAACAAGCCCGAACTCATACTGAGCAGATGCTAGCTAAGTTCCCTGGGCAGATTGGCGCATTTGGAGTCTGCAGCGATCTGTTTGGGACCGGCTCCTCCCCGGCGATTGACGCTGCCGGGCTTTCCGACAAGATTTTCGTAACAGGTACAGATGGGCTCGCTCAAGTCATTGAAAGCATCGCGTCCGGCACAAGTTCCATGCGCATGACATTTCTACAGGACTCAAAGACGATGGGGATAGGAGCTGTCAAAACCCTTAAAACGTTCCTTGATGCTGGTGGTGTAATTCCACAGGAACAAGGCGAGGAAATCGTCCCACGGGTTTTGCAGGTCCCGGCCATCATGATCACACGGGAAAATGCTGAGCAATATGTGGAATAGGGGCTAAGGTAACACCCGGTCTCTAAGACATCGGTTGATAAGGAGCAAGTGGGAGGGGAGTTGTAATCCCCCTGGAACGTAGTGGGGATCACAGACTCCCCCCCTTTGTAAATGGGAAAGGTTTTGATTCTAAAAAGGACGGAAGCTGTTTTCTCAACTAAGGATGCCTAAAAAAGGGAAAAAACAGAAAAATGAGCTGACAGTCAGGGCTTTGGCTTTCCTTCTCGGGTATAGTCCACTAGCAGCCTTACTGATGCTTATTGTAATCCTTCCTTTACTTGAACCCATGTTTCTTTCTCCTTTCAATATCTATTCGCTATTAGCTCAGGTGTCAATCCTTGGCATCCTTTCGTGCGGTTTAACGATGGCAGTTTCTGCAGGCGAGTTTGACATCTCGCTTGGGGCCAATCTGACTTTTTGTAGCGTGGCGGTCATGGCATTTCTTGGTGCACGAGTTCCTCTAAGTCTTACGATCTTGGGAACTTTCGCCCTTGGAGGGGTAATTGGTCTGCTAAAATGGTTGTTGGTATGCAAGTTTCATATCCATTCAATCATTGCTACCTTAGGAGTAGCAGTCGTATTGGATGGGGTGGCCCTCGTTTACACAAAAGGGTACCGGTTGTATAAAGGAGTCACGCCTGCCTTCAGGTTCTTGGGGGGGGGCAAGGTAGGTTTCATTCCCATGCCTGCAATCATTATGATCCTAGGCTTGCTAATTTTATGGGTTCTCAGTACACGAACTAGTTGGGGATGGCGTTTGTCCGCGGTTGGGCAAAACGCGAGCGTGTCAAGGCTCTTAGGGGTTTCCCCGGATCGCTATAAATTCTATGGTCTTCTCACCTCTAGCCTCTTTGCTGCATTGGCCGGTATCGTTTATGCCGCCCGAACAGGGACAGGGGAACCATTTAGTAAATTTGCTTATACCCTTGATTCGTTTGTCGCTGTCTCAATTGGGCTAATGGTGCTTCGACGCGGCATGCCGCACATTCCGGGAACCATGGTTGGGGTATTCATTTTGGGGGTCTTAAACAACGGGCTTGTACTAGTTGGAGCCCCTTTTTACTTGCAAAACATATTGAAAGGGTTTCTCATTTTACTGGCCATTATCGTTAACGCGCGGCTACAAGGGGGGTCGGAGTCCCTGCGATGAATTCCTTCAAAGGATTCCCAGGAAAGAGAAAAGGCTTGAAAAGAGTAATCATGCAAGCTGAGCGGCGTTTTCCTGCAGTTGCTCCTTATGCAGTAACGCAACCCGTCTTACGGAGAGTTTTAAGTTTCTTGTCCCGGTATGGATCACTGGGTGGGTTTGTCCTAGTTGTAACTCTTGCCTCAGTTATTGGGCCCGGCTTTACGAATTTGAGTAATTTAAGAGCCCTTCTATTTCAACTGCCTATGCTTGCAATCGTTTCTGCGGGGCTTACGTTGGTAATTTCAGCCGGAGACTTAGACATTTCTACTGGTGCGACTGTCAGCCTTGCGGGAGTTCTCGCAGCGAAGCTTTTCTCGGTGGGGATTGAGGTCCCGGTTGTGATCGTCGCATGTTTGGGAAGTGGGCTCTTTGTAGGCGTTCTCAACGGGGCTCTGGTGGGGTTGTTCGGTATCAATTCCCTTATCACTACGTTTGGCACTTCCGTGATGATTCAAGGGGTCATATACGCATTATGTGGTGGCACAACAATTGTGCTCACTGGAGCAGCGGCCAAAGTTCCCTTCCTGTTCTTAGGGCAAGGTACCCTGTTAGGCGGCGTTCCGGTTCCTGGCTTTGTGACTTTTCTACTTTTTCTGGGTTTGATTATCTACTTTGACTTTACACGTCCCGGATGGCACCTAAGAGACGTAGGGGACAACCGATTGGCAGCTCGGCTGTTTGCAGTACATGACCGCCGCGTAATCGTAGGAGCTTTTGCGGTCTGCAGCGTTTGTTCAACCTTGGCTGGGCTTGTGTTGGCCGCGCGTCTCGGTGGGGGGAGTCCTATAGGAGGTGATAACTACACTCTGAATGCAATTGCAGCCATCTATGTGGGGGCAGCCTTCTTTGGTCGGGGGATTCCCAATCCGATTGGAACCCTTTTGGGAGCAGCAGCGTTCGTGATCTTGGAGAACTGCCTTTCCCTTGCGGGAATCGAATTCCAGATACAAAGCCTCCTTAGAGGAGTTGTAATTATTTTAGCGGTCACAATCGGAAGTATTAGCCGAAGGGCGAGGTTCTCCAGGTGAGAAAGGATTGGAGAGGGAAGGGAATGGTCTGAAAAAAACAAAAAGCCTTAGAGACAATTCAGAATAAGGGGGGTTAAGATGTCCGTAAAGGTAGGCGTAATCGGCGTTGGTTTTATCGGTGAGCTTGAGACAAGGGCACTCACAGAAATACCCGAGGCAGAGGTCATCGGTGTTGTGGATTCTGACTTACGCCGTGCCCAGGAAGTAGCTGATAAGTATGGCGTAAAAAGGTCTTTTGATTCCGCAGAGGCCCTTTTCCCCTCCGTTGACGCCGTAGTTATTGCTACTCCCGAGTCTCATCACAAAGGGCCGTTTATCAAAGCTAGTTCAGCAGGGTGCCACATCCTTTTGGAAAAGCCGATAGCTTCTACGCTGAGCGAGGGGCAAGCAATATTGGATGTGGCTCGCCAATCTGACAGGTTCACTATGGTGAGTTATGTTTTGCGTTTCGATCCCCGCTATGTTGCAGCAAGAAGAGCGGTCGACAAACTGGGTAAACTTTCTTCGCTTCATGTATGCAGACGCGGATGCATCGATACGCCACGGCGGGTAAAGGACTGGACTCACCTTGTTTTTTACGCTCTTATGCACGACATCGACCTCTTGCGCTGGTACACAGGTAGCGAGGTCGAGACCCTTTACGCGGTCTCAAGTCAAAACGTGCTGGGGGATGGATATGATGATTGTCTGGCTGCTGCTATGAGGTTAGCAAATGGTGCTATAGCCACCATTGATGGGAGTTGGGTCATGCCATCTGAGGTGGCAGTTGATCCTTATGCACGAGCTGAGATCCTTGGTGAGCGGGGATTTGTGCACGTGGAAAGTCACGACCAAGGGATCTTCCAGTGCTTGTCCGGAGAGGGATATTCTTTCCCGGATGTCAACTGGTGGCCAGATGTTAATGGTCAGATTCAGGGCGATTTGAAGCGTGAACTGGAGTATTTCATACGATGTGTCCAGTTTGGGAAACCTAGTTCGCCAGTGGCGGCAACGATTGAGGACGGGTACGAGTCACTTAAGATTGCCTTAGCAATTAGAGACTCCATCACTTCAAGGAGGCCTGTCACGCTCTAAAAAGCTAGTTGGTACATGCTGCAAAAGAAGTTGCGAGTTCAGCTTTTTATAACACAGCTGTAGATGATTGTGCGTTAATGAAGGAGAGGACATGAACGGTGTTTGGGGACGTTATGGCTACATAGATTTATCAACAGGTAGAGTTGAGGACTACGGAGTTCCCGCTTATTGGTACAAGAAACATCTTGGAGGTCGAGGCATCGGGGCCAGGATCTTAGTTGAGGAAGTGGTTCGAAAGCAACGGAATGTTGATCCTTTTGGAGAGGACAACTTTCTTATCTTTGGAACGGGTCCGATGCAAGGGACAGGGGCGCCTGGTAGTGGTAAACATGTGGTGATGGGTTGGTCTCCAAAGACGGGGGCTGCCAATGAGTCGTATGCTGGCGGTTTTTTCGGGCATACGTTAGCCATGTCTGGGTATGACGGATTAATAATAAAAGGCAGCGCTAATAGGCCTTGCTATATAACCTTAATTGATGGAGAAATTGAACTTCACTCCGCTGAGAGTTTGTGGGGGCTTATCACTGGCGAATGCGAGACCCAGCTCAAAGCTCTGCACGGTGACAATGTCAGAGTCGCTTGTATAGGACCTGCTGGGGAGAACCTTGTGAAATTTGCTTGCATTATCAACGATCGTAGTCGAGCAGCCGCTCGCCCTGGTTTTGGAGCAGTCATGGGGGCGAAAAAACTGAAGGCGATAATAGTGGGAGGGGGCACCCGGCGACCAATTGCAAGGCTTGATGACCTGCAAAGAGCCATACGAGATTTCGCTCATTTGGTAAGAACGAATCCGGCTCTTCAAGCGCTGGGAGAGTACGGCACCAGCTCTGGGGTGCTGGGACTTAATGAATTAGGAATCCTGCCTACGCGGAATTTCCAGGAAGGTTTCTTCTCACATGCTGAGGATATCAGCGGGCAAAAAATGGCAGAAACCATTCTTGTTGGCCGTGATACCTGTGCAGGTTGTCCTGTGCGTTGCAAGCGAGTTGTTAGCACTAACTTTGAGGGCGAACAAGTTCTGGAAGAATATGGTGGACCTGAATATGAAACCATCGGGGCGTTCGGCTCTCTATGCCTTGTCGATGACCTGCGGGCCATCGCGCTGGCCAATCAGAAGTGCAATCAGTACGGTCTCGACACGATAAGCACAGGGGTGTTGATTGCGTTCCTGATGGAAGCTACAGAGCGGGGGTTCTTTAAGGAAGATGGCGGCATCCACTGGGGAGACGGCAAGGCCTTGGTCAAATATGTTGAAATGATTGCAAAGCGTGAGAAGATAGGTGACTTCCTCGCTCAGGGATTGGATGCGGTAGCGAAGGAACTGGGTGGTGAAGCGTTCGCGGTCCATATCAAGGGTGTAGAAGTCCCTCTTCACGATCCACGCGGCAAGAAGGGCTTGGCGATTAGTTATGCTACCAGCCCTCGAGGAGCTACACATCTTGAGGCTATGCACGACGAAATGTTTGAAGGAGTTGAGGTGCCCACGCCTGAGATTGGCGTAGTTGAGCCGATAAACCGTCTTTCATGGGATGAGAAAGCACGGTTATGCAAGGTCTACGAAGACCTTTATTCGTTTGTCGATTCAGCAATCATTTGTGGCTTTGTATCCTGGAACCAGGCGGCGGCGGGTAAGTACTATCCATTCCCGGCGATACGCAGAATATTAAAAGCAGCTACGGGGTTGGGAATAAACGCTCATGAGATGTTGGCTATCGGCGAAAGGAACTACGCCATACGAAAGATCCTTTCCGCCTATAGTGGATACAACCGGACCCATGATGATCTTCCACCTCGCTTGAAGGCGCCTCTGCGTGGCGGCGCATCGGAAGGTGAGGCAATACCCGATAAGGTATTACAAGAACAGATAAATGAATACTACGATTTGCGTGGGTTTGATGACTATGGTCCGACAGATCAGAAGTTAGTACAACTCGGGCTTCCAGAACTAAAGGGGCTAATCGTGCGTAGCCCTAAGGCGTAGCAGTCAGTATGGGAGGTAAGTGATATGTCTCAAGATACAATCGAAGCACGTTTGAAAGGGATAGGACTGGAACTCCCTAAAGTTCCCCGTCCAATGGCTAAATATGTGCCTGCAAAGCTTGTTGGAGAAATCGTCTATATCTCTGGGCAAGGACCGATTCGGGATGGAAAGGCGGTTTATATTGGCCAAGTAGGCGCAGAGGTGTCCCTTGAGGAGGGATATCGAGCAGCTCAGATCTGTTGCCTGAATTGCCTGGCGGCCGTTAAGGCGAGCACAAGCTCACTGGATGCGATAGAAGAGATTGTGCATGTGCGTGGGTTTGTAAACTCCGCACCAGATTTTCATGATCAGCCAAAGGTGGTCGATGGCGCCTCGGAACTTTTGGTGAAGTTGTTCGGGGACAGAGGCCGGCATGCTCGTGCTGCCTTGGGTACTTCAAACCTTCCGGGGAATATCCCTATAGAGATGGAGATGATCGTGCGTTTAAGGACTACGCAATGAATAAGGAGATAGCCGGCTGATGTCAAATCTATAGATATGTGGGTGACTACCCCGACTTGTCGAAAACTAGAGCGTTGCGCTGGCAGATTGTTAGGTGGAGGTAAAATGTGGATGAACATCCAGACTTCTTGAAGGATTCAAGGTTTGGAAGATCAGGTTCTGCTGGTTGTTTATTCTCCTCACGCGAAGCTGAGAATGGCTATGTGTTGCAGTGTGTATGATTCGGATGCGGTATTCTCGCCCATCTGTCAGAAACTCCAATAATGACAACCGGGCGTGTTAATCTTGTGGGAGAGGAAGCGGACAAGATGACTGGTTTGAGGATCTAGAAGTGAGCGGAAGCGTTGAAATTACAAGTTTTAAGGCCTTGGATAGCACTTCTTGTCTCTTTTTCGTTCTAGGATAGGGGAGAAAGTATGGCTACACAGTTTGAAGAACCTGTGCTACAACGTGTATCCCAAGAGGAAGTTTTTCAATTGGTTTGGCAATTGGTCTCTATCCCCAGTTACCCCGAAGTGGGAGATCAGGCGGTAGCAAAGTGGCTACAAAGCTTTTTTGAAAAGGAAGGGCTACTCACCTATATCCAGCCAGTAGAAGGGACCAAACATTTCAACGTTGTAGTGGAGGTGCCCGGGACGCAAGCAGGATTTCGATTGCTATTAAACGGGCATTTAGATACAGTGCCTCTTCCATCCAGCGCGCAAGCTCCACGGGTTGCTCAAGGGAAGCTGTATGGGCGTGGGGCAACAGACATGAAAGGGGCTATAGCAGCCATGGCTATGGCGCTAGTGGCTCTGCACAGGGCCCGGGTTCTGTTGCGTTATGGAGTTCTCTTTACAGGGGTTGCTGGTGAAGAGATCGGGGGAGTGGGCACCAAAGCTTTTCTTGAAGCAGGGGGCAGAGCTGAGATGGCCATCGTAGGCGAACCGACAAAGTTGCGGTTAGTTGCTGCCCATAAAGGAGTTGAGTGGATTAAGGTTGAGCTTGAAGGGCGTCTTGCTCATGCCAGTTGCCCAGAGGAAGGTATCAATGCCATTTCATGGGGAGCGAAAGTTGTCTGTGCATTAGAGGACTGGGCAGCGCGTTGCAGGGCGGAGAGAAGCCACCACTCATTGCTCGGGCCGCCCACGTTGAGCATGGGGACCATTGAGGGGGGGGTGGCCCCTAATGTGGTGGCAAACCGCTGCGTGATTCGAATGGATCGGCGTTGGCTGCCCAATGAAACAATTGAGCAAATCTATAAAAAACTGAGAGATATCATCTCTCAAACTGTGAAAAATGAACCACGAGTTCACTTTTATCTATCCCGTATGGAAGAGACGAAACACTGCATTCCAATGGAAACTCCTTTGGATCATTCTCTAATTAAAACCATTCAAAGGGTGCTTGCAGATGACGGGCTTTCGCCCGAGCCACAGGGAGTGTCTTACGGGACAGATGCAAGTTGGCTTTGCCAATTTGGTATTCCCACTGCAGTTTGGGGACCAGGCGACATTCGTCAAGCGCACTCCGATAACGAGTTTGTAGATTTAAACCAGGTTTGGTCAGCAACTCGGCTCTATCTAGCGACTGTTTTGCGTCTTTGTAGTGCAAACGGTGAAGGAACAGAGGGTAAAAAGTAATGATCTTTTTGCTGTACATGCCCAGGAGTGGTAAGAGCGTAAGGGTAAGATGATTGAAGGTTTGCAAGATGGAAAGTTGTGATGGGAGCAACAACAAGTAGATGATGAGAGGTTTTAACTGCTGTAGCAGAAGAGGTGGGGAAGTTTGGCATTGTCGCCAGTAAGTGGTTCTATAAGCAAGCTTGCCATGCAGACTAGACTTATTGCATGAGTTTTGGGACACCCCGTTCCTGAAGGTATGCCTTCGGGTGCGCAGAGTTCGGTTTAGTTGATATACAACTCTGACTTGGTTACTAGGAGGTAATCTTATAATGACAGAAAATGACGGTTTACATAGCTTATTCCATGGGTTAGAGTGCCAGAAATGTGGTGCCATTCACCCGTTGGGAACTTCATGTTGCCCAAAGGATGGCGGATTGCTTCTTGCTGATTACAAATTAGAGAAGGGGCACACATCTGTGCAATTTCGTTCTGATGAAGTTGGGGTCTGGCGGTTCTCGCCATTACTACCACCTTTAGAGCGACACCTATCGCGGGGTGAAGGAAGCACTCCTATGTTGCCTAGTCGAAAGTGGGGACGCAAGCTCGGGCTAGACCTTTTCTTCAAGGACGAGGGAGCAAATCCTTCGGGATCATTCAAGGATCGAGGTGTAGCTATTATGGTGAGTGCACTCGATCGCACAACTCAAACCGTGATCATGATGTCAAGCGGAAATGCCTCCAGTTCTGTTGCGCTCTATTCGGCTCTTGCTGGCGTGCATCCCGTGGTGTTGATGTACCAAGGCGGGACGCGAGCGAAGGTTTTGATGACCCAAGCGTATGGGGCTACCGTCTTTGCAGTGCATGCAGAACGCGAGGGGGACGTTTTACACTTAGCAGAAACGATAGCTCAGAAGAAGGGATGGCCCCTTATGAATACGACTGCGATGGGAAATCCTCTAGTTGTTGAAGGGTACAAAACTCTGTCCTATGAACTTGCGGAGGAGTTGAAAGAAGTTGATGTTGTGCTAGTTCCGATGGCGTCCGGGACGTTGCTCTGCGGAATTTGGAAAGGATTTGATGAGGTACATCAGTTGGGCATGATTTCGAGAGTACCTCGCTTGGTGGGGGTGCAGCCGACCGGAAGTTGTCCGATCGTGAAGGCATTTGAGGCTGGTTTGAAGGATGTCCCCAGGTTGCCGGAAACGCCTGATACCATTGCTGCTGCCCTATCACTTGACGATCCCGGCGAGAGCGGCGCTCTGACCCTCCGCGCCATTCGCGAAACCGAAGGGGGATTTATTGCGGTAGAGGACAAGGCAATCTTGTCTGCGTGCCAGTCCTTGGCATTAGATGAGACGATCTTTGTGGAACCTGCAGCGGCTGCAGGATTTGCTGCAATACCTGAAGCTCTCAAACACGGCGTAATCCGAAAAGGGGAACGCGTCGTTTGTGTTCTCACAGGACATGGCTTAAAAGATATTGATCCTGTGGCCCAGTCTCTACCTGCTATAACAACTATTACCGCAGAGGAGTCGGAATTCATGACTGCTTATGGCATGACAAACAAGACTGCGACGAATTTGCAAGAGAAACGGTATTGACCTTTTGCGTTGTTAGTTCCCGAATCACCGTTAGGAGGAGGACAATGTGGAAAAATTGAAAGTTATTGAACGACTTAAGAAGGAATGCACACTTGGCATCATCCGGGTCAACCATGCGGAAGGCCTCGTTCGCATCGCGCAGGCCCTGCAGGACGGTGGGCTCGACTGTGTTGAGATCACGATGACTACACCAGGGGCACTGCGGGCAATCGAGGAGGCATCCGAAAAAATAACCGGTGTCCTTATGGGAGCCGGCACAGTGCTCGATGGGACTACCGCCAGGCAAGCAATCCTCGCCGGGGCGAAGTTCCTTGTCACTCCTACCGTGGAGTTAGACGTGATCGAGATGGCCCATCGCTATGGGGTGGTTGTCATCCCTGGCGCGATGACCCCGACCGAGATACTCACCGCCTGGGAAGCTGGAGCGGACATGGTGAAGGTATTTCCGGCAAGCGTTTTGGGCCCAAGTTATCTCAAAGCGGTGCGGGGGCCACTCCCACAGATTCCGCTCGTACCTACGGGTGGGATTACCGGGGACAACGCCGGTGAGTTTATCCGGGCCGGTGCAGCGATGGTATGTGCTGGCGGTTGGCTCGTGGATAAGAAGGCGGTGGACGAGGGACGCTATGAGGTCCTTACCGAACGGGCCCGCAAGCTTGTAGAAGCAGTGCAAAAGGCGAGAACGGAGATGTCCCGATGAAGAAACTGCGCCTGATGATCCCTGGGCCGATCGAATTAGCTCCAGAGGTGTTGGCCCCTATGGCGGAGCCGATGGTGGCCCATTATGGCAAGGAGTGGACAGCATTCTATAAGGAAACTATCGGGCTTTTGAAGAGGGTGTTTCAAACGGAGAGAGGCGTTTTTCTGCTCCCAGGATCGGGAAGCGCTGGGCTCGACGCTGCCCTTGGATCAACACTGTTTCCTGATGGCAGGGTGCTAATCCCCCGAAACGGCTTTTTTGGCGACCGGCTTGAGGAGATCGCCCGGACCTATACGCCACATGTTCGAACTATAAAGTTTCCCCTTGGCCAGCCAATTGAACTGGACTCGGTAGAGAAAGCCCTCCGGAAGGAACATTTCGAAGTCGTCGCGGCTGTGCATTGTGAGACATCCACCGGCGTGCTCAACCCAATCCGAGAACTGAGCAAGCTGTGCCAACATTATGGGGCTCTGTTTATCGTAGACGCCATTTCCTCCTTGGCCATCGAGCCTCTCGAAATGGACGCCTGGGGAATCGACCTCTGCGTATCCGCGTCGCAAAAAGGTCTTGAGTCGCCACCAGGATTAGGACTGGTAGCGGTGGGGAAAGCGGCCTGGAAATGGATCAACCAGGTAGAGAGTCCTGGCTGGTATCTGAACCTCAAGGTTTGGAAAGAGTACGAGAAAAAGTGGGGCAATTGGCACCCTCATCCTGTCACCCACGCAGTGAACAACGTGCGCGCTCTTCGTGTAGGAGTGGAACGCATACTGAGTGAAGGGCTTGAGAACCGGTTTCAACGCCACCGCGAGACGACGGCACAGCTTCGCCAAGGGTTGCGAAACCTTGGCCTTGAGCCCTATGTGCCCGATGAGTCTGCCTCCCATGGGGTGACCGCGGTGATCGGACCGGAGGGCAAGGTGGAGGAGCTGCTTGCCTACATGCGGCAACAGCACAAACTCCTACTTGCCGGAAGCCTGGGAGAGCTTAAAGGCAAGGTATTTCGGATTGGGCACATGGGGCCTGGGGCAACTTCAGAGGCGGTGGAGACGGTGCTTTCGGCTTTGGACAAGGCACTTAGTACAATATGAAGCTATAGGGTAAAGGAGTGACAGTGGGACATAATCATGACCTTGTAACCTTCGGTGAGACGATGATCCGCCTCTCACCACCGAATTTCAGACGGCTGGAACAGACGAGCCTTCTCGATGTGAATGTCGGAGGCTCGGAGTTAAACGTGGCCGCCGCTGCAGAACGACTGGGGCTTGGAGTGGCCTACGTCACTCGCCTCACCAACAATCCTCTGGGTCGAATGATCGCGAACAAGGCCCGTGAGCACGGAGTGGATACCTCCTACATTGTCTGGACCGATGATGATCGGGTGGGAACCTACTTTGTGGAGTTCGGGGCAAGCCCCCGTCCCAACTCCGTGGTATATGACCGCCGTGATTCAGCGATCGCCCACATTCGCCCTGGAGAAGTCGATTGGGATGCGATCTTTAAAGGGGTAAAGATGTTCCACACATCCGGGATCACCCCAGCCCTCTCTTCCACAGCGGCTGAGGCGACAAAAGAGGCGGTTCGTGTAGCGAGGAAGGCAGGCATCAAGGTATCGATCGATCTCAACTACCGAGCACTGCTATGGTCACGAGAAAAAGCGCGTGAGGTCATGTCAGAGTTGGTGGATGCAGCCGACATCCTCATCACCACTGAGGAGGACACAGAGCGGGTGTTCGGGATCAAGAAGGATAACTACGAAGAGGTTGCCAAGGCTCTGGCTGAGCAATTCCACCTCGGAGCGGTAGCAATCACCTTGCGCGAGACACCATCGGTGTGGCGAAACACCTGGACCGCCATCGCATACGCCAATGGGAAGATCCACCGCGGGCCGAAGTTCGACATCGAGGTCGTGGACCGAGTTGGCTCTGGTGATTCCTTCACCGGTGGGTTTCTTTTCGGTTACCTGCACGACGGCCCTGCTGCTGCGGTGCGCTATGGCGTTGCCATCTCCGCCCTCAAGCAGACCAACCCCGGCGACCTTTGTTGGGCGACCCGCGAGGAGACCGAACGGCTCCTTGAGGGTGGTGGCCTGCGCATCGTGCGCTGATTATAGGACGGCCAGTAGAATCTATGGACTTGGTCTATTTGGCGCTGAAAGGTTGCGGCAAATCTTGCGGGCGAGCTTGTCTGAGATCTCAGAATGCCGTGGAACCGCCTGATCATGGAGCATGATCACACAAAAGTGTCGAGTGCAGACCATATCTTGCCGCTCAAGACGGCAAGGGAATGACAAGCTGGTTGCAGATGCGCCTTGCAGTGTAATCTGGAATTTCCCGATGGCGCGGCACCGAGGTACGGCGGTTCGTAGCCGGGTTTTCCCAAATCGAATGTTCGCTACCTTCACGCACGAATCGGCAGCCATACTGACGCAGGTGTCGCAGCAGATCACGCCTTTTCACTGTGCTGTACCCTGGGGGACCAGGGCAACACGCGTCGCTGCTGTCAGTAGCAGGTGAATCGGTTCTTCCAAATCGGCATCAGGGTCTGTGTTGTTTGGATCAGGTTTGGGCAGTGGTTCGCCGTGTAGTAAGTTGGTCTCCGCCATGTCCACCAAGGCACTTGCCAGCAGCCGGCGTGTCTCTTCCAAATCTGCGCCCCACGTGATAACTCCTGGAAAATCCAGCACTTCGCCATGTATGCCTTTGTCGAGATACTTGTACATCGCCTTGTAGGTCAACATGATCTCTCCTCCGTAACCGTTTCGCGTATTGCATCCGCTGGCACACTGCGCAAACATCCTCTCGCCTGTCCTCAAGGATGAGCGCTATGGCCTCAGCCAATCCCTCTGTTGCATCATCTTTGATCTTCCCCTGCACGCAGTCTCGATGCATTTCACTTAAACTCTACAGGAACGTGCCGCACTAGTCCATGCCTTTTTGTCTCGACACCGCAAGTCAGCCGTGCGGTGTTGCCGGTGGCCTGCGCATCGTGCGCTGATGTAGAACCGAAAGCACGATGGCCTTAAGAAGTCAGCTTCTCCACCAACCCCTCGAGGCCGAGTCGCCGCGATCCCTTCACAAGGAGCAGATTCCTGTCCCCTTTTAGACTGCACCTGATACAACCCGCCAATTCCTGGCGGTCAGAGTAGATAATCGTACTGCGCGGAACCTCCTCCAACACATCCTGCGCTGCCTGGTTTGCAAGCTCTCCCACTGGGAAGATCGGGGAGATTCCAAGGCCAAGCGCGAGATCGAGGATCTCACGGTGGAAGCGCGCCGCGGCTTCGCCCAATTCGAGCATATCGCCAAAGACGAACGATCGTCGATTCACCGGCAATTCAAGCTCAGCCAGGGTTCGCAGAGCCGCCGCCGTGGAATCGGGGTTGGCGTTGTAGGTGTCATCAATGAGATGGCCGAACGAAGCGGAAAGAAGGGTTAACCTGTGAGGAATGGGCTTAAACGTTGCTACCCGCCGCTCGATCGCTCTTGGAGAAATATCGAGGTGAAGCGCGCAGGCAACCGCGGCCAGCAGATTAGTTGCATTATGCCTTCCAACAAGCGATGAGGAAAAATGAAGTGTGGGCTCCTTAATCTCCATGCGAAGGCCTGGAAATGTTCCGATGATTTTTCCGCGTAATTTCCCCCTCTCAAGGCCAAAGGGAATGAGATTCCCCTCCCACGCGTGAACAAGTGGGGCAAGCTCGGGGGAATCGGCATTGACGATCGCCGTACCATCGGGAGGAAGCAAGCTAATGAGGGCCCACTTTTCCCTTGCCACCTCCTCCACACTGCCAAACCCAGCCAGGTGTCCTCGCCCAACCATGGTAAGGATGGCCACTTGTGGGACAAGGAGGGCAGCGAGCGGTGCGATCTCCTCGGGCGCACT
>Ga0315539_1001345_pt1 | contig 18206 bp, 11 predicted proteins | sample SalMarSW160150MG_FD_203097 | JGI IMG/M metagenome (GOLD analysis project Ga0315539, IMG submission 203097) | Salt marsh sediment microbial communities from the Plum Island Ecosystem LTER, Massachusetts, United States - Salt Marsh Sediment SW1601-150 ... | reverse complement strand
AGCCTACCGGCCCAATGACCTGTCATGCAGGTAGAAGCCGAGTCGGCCGCGGGGTGAATTTAAACGATTTGAAACTCAGTGAAAAAATCACCCAGGCTGTTGAAACGAGACAGTTTGTACTTTTGCCGCGAGTCTCAGCCCCAACAGAAGAGGGTAGAATACGTTCTGCACTGATTGGGCCTGTTGTTGACCCTGCCGGGTGTTTCGGTGTGTTATACATCGATAACTCTATGGACCACGAACACTTCAGCCTGAGCGACCTGGACTACCTGATGCTGCTTGCAATCCATACAGCCGCAATCATAGAGAACTTCTAAAAACCATCGTATATCGTATAAATCCGAATCCCCGTTTTCACGAGGACAAGTATCGAAATTCGAAACAATCTCAAAATGACTAAAGTTTAGAGTGCCTAAAGTGACACTTACGTGTCATCCTGAGGCGAAGCCGAAGAGCCTGCCCTGAGCTTGCCGAAGGGATCTGGCCAACGAAAAAGAGATTCTTCGCTCCACTGCGTTCCGCTCAGAATGACAGCTTTGCTGTCACTTTAGTTCACTTGAATTTGTTTCGTATTTATCTTTTGTATTTGCCGACCAACTGTCCCTGGGCGAGGATGTGCCCTTCCATAGCCTTGAGCAACTGGCGTTTATTGACGCCGGCTTCCAGTCCAAGCTCTGTATCGAGCGCATAAATCTTAAAAAAGTATCTGTGTGTGCCGCTTGGTGGACAGGGGCCGCCATAGCCGATCCTGCCAAAGTCACTAAGGCCTTGCCTGGCTCCGTCAGGCAAAATCTTATCAGCAGGAATGTTTTCCGCCAGATATTTGGCATCGCTGGGCAGATTAAACAAAACCCAGTGCACCCACGTACCCATCGGTGCATCTGGGTCATCGCAGATAAGGGCGATACTCTTGGTGCCTTCAGGAACGGCATCCCACTGCAGCGGCGGTGAGACATCCGCACCGTCGCAGGTGTACTTGGCCGGAATCAAACCACCATCCTCAAAGGCCGAACTTGTAATCTTAATCTCCATCTTTTTGCCTCCTTCTGCTCCCAAATCAGCTTGCTCGCTGTCCTTGCAAGAGCAAAAAAATAATACCGGCACCATTATCAAAATAACAACACTCTTTGACATAGCATTACTCTCCTTATTCTAAATTACAAATAAAGTTATCCCTAACTTAGATTTTGCAGAAAACTTTAAGTTACGTAAATTTTCTTAGATACTCAATTATACCGGGTATTTGGTCCATCGTCAAAAACATCAGAGACAAAATTGCAATAATCCACATTGTTGGCTTAACTTCTCTTGCCTTACCTAAGATTATTTTGAGCAGTGTAAATGAGACAAACCCAAAGGCCAGTCCCGTGCTTATACTGTAACTCAAAGCTATCATCACGATTATGATAAACGAAGGAAAGGCCTCTTCTAAATTAGCTAAATCTATCCTTTTGACCTCCTTGGCCATAAAAAGCCCTACCATAATGAGGGCTGGGGCAGTTGCATATTTTGGCACTATTTCTACCACCGGCACAAAGGCCAGCGCCAGCAGAAATAACACCCCTGTGACTATCGAAGCCAATCCCGTTCGCCCCCCCTGCTCAATTCCTGCCGCCGATTCAGCGTATGCTGTAGTAGGTGAGGTTCCCAGCACTGCGCCTACAATTGTGGCGATAGCATCGATTGCCAACAGCTTATCCAGTCCTCTTATTCTGCCTTGCTCGTCAGCCATCCCTGCTTTATAGCAACAAGCCACCAGCGTCCCTATGCTGTCAAACATATCAATGAACATGAACGTGAAGATGCTCCCGAAAAAGCCCCACTTCAAAGCACCAATGATATTCAGCTTGAAAGCTATTGGGCTAACATCAAGGCTTGAAGATATGTACTGCCCGGGCAATGCTACTAACCTGAACACAACAGCCAGAAAAGTGGCGATGACAATACCTACCAGTAGTGAGCCGGTAACCTTTTTTATCTCCAGGTAAACCATCATGAGCAGTCCTAAAAGGCCTATCAGAACCGTTGATGTCACCGGTCCTGCTGTAACCAATGTATTCTCATCACTGACTACGAGGCCCAAATCCCGCAGACCTATGAAGGTAATAAATAATCCTATACCGACTCCAATAGCCGAGACAAGTGAAGTGGGAATCGCTTCGACAATACGTCTTCTCAGCCCCAGCCCGGTCAATATCAGAAAGAACAATCCCGCTATGAATACAACGCCCAGGGCTGTCGGCCAATCCATTTTTTCGGAAACAACCAGATAGGCAAAAATAGAATTAAGTCCGAGCCCCGGCGCCATAGCTATAGGTGCATTTGCTAAAAATCCTACGGTGAGTGTGGCAGCACCGCTCATTATACAGGTAACAGCTATAAGGGCTTCTTTGTCCATTCCGGCCGCACTTAGAATGGCCGGGTTGACGCAGATAATATACGCCATTGTAAGAAATGTTGTAAGACCCGCGACGCATTCAATTTTGATACTGGTTTTTCTTTCACTCAGTTTAAAATATTTGCCTATCATTTCGAATTCCTCAACTTTTTGATTCTTCGGATTTTTCCACAAAAAGTTCCGTCGCTAAAAGCCCGACTAATTCAGCGACCAGGCTGGAAGAGTTTTTAGCGGCCATTATATAAAACGTCTGCTTATCCAGTACCGCACCTTCATCGGCGTTATCACTGATACTGCGTATTACAAGATGTCCAATCCCGCGCTGATAGCAAAGTTGAGCGACCGCTGCGCCTTCCATCTCTACGGCGTCGGCGTTGAGCTTTTTTCGTAATTCAATACACTTGTCGGTCGAGGCGATAAAAGCATCACCTGTAACAACGACGCCTTTGACAACCTTTGGGGTTCTTTCGCCGGAGATTATATGTATCGAGCCAAGCTCGACTTGCTCAGCCGCACGCTCAGCCAGTCTCAGAAGTTGCTCATCTGCGTTGAAAAAGACCGGATTCTCCCAGCCGTCCAGGCGGTTCTTCACCCCTTTATGGAATAGACCCTCAGGCCAGATTGTTCCCATATCATGGTGCGCCGTCTTCTCGGCTATCACTATGTCACCCGGCTGCAACTGCCGGTTGACAGCTCCCGCAATACCCGTAAAGATTACCTTATTAGGCTGGAAGTGCTCTATCAGCAGGGTAGTTGTCATAGCAGCGTTAACTTTGCCTATCCCCGTGAAGGCGATGACAACTCTTTTGCCGCTGAGTTTCCCACTGACGAATCTGATTCCTTCGATTCTCTGTTCCTGCGCGTCTGTCAGCTCATCCTCGAGCAGTGTGATTTCTCTTTCAAACGCCCCCAATATTGCAGTAATCGGCTCGAAACTTACTTCACTTACTTCTCGGATAGGCGAGCTACACGAACTAAGCAAAAAAATAACTGATACGCAAACAACCGCCCCGAGTCTGCCGTGCCTCATTGGACTTTTTCTCCACATTTACACTACTGAAAACTGCGAGCGAGAGGACTCGAACCTCCACGTCCTTAATGGACACCAGGACCTAAACCTGGCGCGTCTGCCAATTCCGCCACGCTCGCTTCTCGTATTGCGTATCTCGTATTGCGTATGTCGTATTGCTTACCTTACTCTATCATCCTTCGTTTTTTCTTTTACCCCTCGCTCACGTTCAGGGCTCTGTTTTCTGTCGTCTGTCTTCCGGCTCTGATATCTTCTCAATTCGTTTTTCAGCCTTATTTAGTATTGTCCTACAGTGCTTAATCAAAGCCATTCCTCTTTCGTACTGCTGCAGGCTGTCTTGTAAAGGTATCTGGCCCTGCTCAATCTTACCGACAATATTTGTAAGCTCTTTTATCGACTCTTCAAAGCTCAAGTCGCCGAGGTCGTCTTTTTGCTTCTTGCCTGCCATTTCTTTCCTCATTATAACTAGTCTGTGTAAATCCGTGCCAATCTGCGAAATCTGTGTCTTATTTTTGTTTGTTAAGGGTTAAGCACCCGCCAGCTGTCAGCAAGCCCTGTAATTATATAACATTGGATTAGACTTTCTGCAATAGAGAAAATTAGCCACAGAGAAGGGGGATATCATAAATACTAAGCTCTAAATTCTAACGCTGTGTACAGGTTTTTTGAAGTGCTGTTCTTAGCCGAAAAATCGAGGTTTCAAACTGAAGTTTTCGCAGCTTGTGTAACATAGACCTCATTATTGAAACAAAAAACAAGGTTTTTCTGAGAAACTTGTACACAGCGTTAAATTCTAAACAATATTGAAATTATAATGTTAGTGTAAATATGTTTCTGTAAATTTGTGTAAGAAACTGATATTTTTTTTACAAATGCACAGATAAAAGATATAATTATAAAAAACTTAGTAATGGAATAACTAACTGAAAGGGATTAGTGATGTTCGAGGGCCTCTGGACAGTTCATTTCAATTCAAATCTTCAATTGTTTGGTAGTGGTGTATTGATTTTAGGGCATGATAAAAGTCTCTTAGGGGGAGATGCCGGCTATTACTATACAGGAAAGTATGAAATTACGGGTTCCAAAATAAAAGGGGAATTAGATGTCATAAGGTATGAGCCTGGTCACATATCTGTATTTGGAAACTTAGGGAATTTCCATCTTAATTTCAGTGGACAGTTATCAGAAGATAACTTTACGGCTGTAGGCTCGATTCCTAATATACCTGGACTTCAGCTCAACGTAGAAGGCGAGAAAAAAATCTAAACTCCGTATAACTATATGAATAGACAGGATATCATAAAGCTATATACCGAACGGCAAAGTCAATTTGAGTTACTTAAGAACGAAGCACATAAAATCATTTCTGACCAACTCAAAATGAGAGGTATTAAATTTCGTCTGGATGAGCGGGTAAAGGAATTAGATCATTTAATAAAAAAATCCAGAAGAAAAAAAATGGAGGATCCTTTCACGGAAATGACTGACATCGTTGGGCTCAGAGTGGTCTATCTTTTTCAGGGTGATATAGAAATAATCAAGGGCGTTATTCGTAATAGTTTTAGAGTGGTCAAAGAAGATGATAAGCCTTCTGAGATAGAAATTGATGTTTTTAAATATGCGGTACCTCATTTTGATGTCAAACTACCGGAAAAATTTAGTAAACAAGATATAGGTGATATGACGTTTGAGATCCAGGTGCCTACTATATGCCAAGATGCTTGGGTAGCACTTTCACACTGTTTCTATAAAGGGGAAGGCAAAATCCCGAGTAAGCTTGAGAAGGACTTTTATGCCTTAAATGGCTTATTTTACGTAGCAGACACGCATTTTGAAATACTAAGACCTCGTATGTTTGATAAAGTTTCTTAGTTTTTTATAAGGTCGAGATTTGAGTTCTCTGTGGCTATTATTTTTACTTTTTTGTTACCTTACTTTCAATCAAATTCTCATCGGTAAGTTCCGTAATCAAAAGGTCTCCGATTCGGACATCCTCTAAGGTTTTTACTAACAAGCCCGTCTTTTTGTTCGTGGTAATGCTGTATCCCCGCTGCAGAACCGATTTTGGATTCAATCCTGCCAGGCGATTGGCCTGCGCTGTTAGCTGCATCCGGCAGTTGCCAACAATCTCACTAATCCTTTTTTCAATTCGATACCGCCAGTTGTTCAATTCGTCTCTTTTGTTTCCGAGGAGCCGATGCGGCTCAATCCTGATAATCAGCTCATAAGCCGTCGAAATCTTCTGGCGTGCATCGGCCAACAGACCTTTTGTCACCTCAGCCAGTTCTGCACCGAGCTCGTCCAATTGCTGCTCGGCATTTTGGACGAGCAAAAGTGGATTTCTAAATAACGCATTAGCCAAAATAATTTCCAGATTCTGCCGTGCCAGTTTTACCATCGCCTTTGTTTGGCCTGTTAATCTGCGTTCTATACCGACCAATTGCCCCAAAACTTCCTGCATATCCGGAACTGCCACAACGCCTGCTTTTGTCGGCGTTGATGCCCTTGCATCGGCCACGAAATCTGCAACCGTAAAATCAACCTCGTGCCCAACCGCACTTATGACAGGTATCTTGGAATCGAAAATCGCCCTGGCTAAAACTTCCTCGTTGAAGGCCCATAAGTCCTCCAATGACCCGCCGCCTCTGCCGACAATCAGAACATCGAGTTTAAGCTCTTTATTGCGCCTGTTTATGTATCGCAACGCGGTGGCGATTTTTTCCGCTGCCCCTTCACCCTGAACCGGTACCGGATAAAAAAACAATTTCACGCAGGGCCAGCGGTGGTGAATGCTCTCAATTATATCGTGCACCGCCGCACCTGATTCGCTGGTCAGTATCCCTATCCTCTCCGGATATGTCGGAATTGGTTTTTTATGCACATCGTCAAAAAGACCTTCGGCTTGAAGTTTTTTTACCATTTGCTCGAAAGCTAACTGAAGCGCCCCAACACCCTCCGGCTCCAGCTTATCGACATAGAGCTGATACTTACCCCCAACCGTATAGACGTCGATATGACCTGTCGCCAGTACCGCCATTCCGTCCTCAGGCGAAAACTTGACACTTCTGAACTTGCTCGCCCACATAACGCACGGCAGTATGCCGCTTTGGTCTTTCAGCGAAAAGTAACAGTGCCCGCTTGTATGATGTTTGAAGTCGCTTATTTCGCCTCTGACTATCAGCCGCGAAGGCAGGTTCTCTTCGAGAGCCACTTTGATTAGTGAATTGACCTGGCTGACCGTATATATTTGTGTTCTCTTCTTCATTTGTCGCATACAGCTATCAAGTTCGCTATTGAACCAGGACCGACCAATAGTCTCGGGATGGGCATCGCAGTACCAGCTTACTTTGGCCTTCAATGCGTTTGGGAGATGACCATTGGCACTTCATTATGTCCAGCCACCGAACTATAGCCGGCTTTTTCAGCGCACTGATATCCAGCGTTACTTCGCCGCCGTTGGGAAAATAGACCGCATATTCGGTGCCCGGATTTGCAAGACAATAGGCTTCGTTTGCTTCTCTTTGTGAAAGCAAATTGTTGCCGGGCGCACATTTGAAAACATTCATCTTGTCCGTAATTAACCGCATGCTCCGAATATTCGCCTGGGCCTTTTCATCGAGCCCCAGTCCCGAATCCGGACGATGAAACCGGGCTGATGCCAGCCCGCCGAAGATATTGCGCCAGAACCGCTCCATACCGTCTCGGTCATTGCCGTATCTGCCGGTATCGGCCCCGTAGATTTTCACATTGTTCAGCGGACGAACGTTACCGGCTATTCGTGCCCGCTGACGCTGCGCATTGTCCCAGTGCGTTTGTCCCTTTTGATGATTGTTCTGCGAGATGTCCACGAACGAATAAGTTTCCGGATGGTCAAATGTTGGATTGTGCTGTGGATGCGCCAGGTCCCACTTGTCCCACATCTCGGTGGTGTGAACTGTAACGCCGGCTTCTTTGGCCTTTGCTTTGATATATTCCGACCAGTATTTGCCCCATTCCGGAGTTACTGATGTTTCGTTGTCCATACAGTAAAGTACATTGCCGAATTTCAGTGAGTAGGAAAGTAATTTGTCAACGAATCGCTGCTGATATTTGAGCACGGTTTTCTGGTTGCGCTCGGCAGGCACAGACCAGAAAAAATTATTCTCCGTGCGGGTAGGGTGAGTATTGACTTGCTCCGGCAGTCCCGTTTGCTCAGCGGTGTAGTTGATGTTGTTCTTCGGGTTGAACGGATTGACAGCCCAGTTGTCGCGATAATAATCAAAAGTCGCCCAGACCTCTATCTGCACGATGATGTCACGCTCCTGCGTCAATTTAAGGAAGTTCTCGAACCTCCGCCAGTATTCTTCGTTCCACTGATTTAGGTCATATTTGTCGTTGACTCTTTTGAACGGCCAGACATTGCCTTTGTCCCGGCTGGACATCGTGTTACGCACATAGTTGCCGCCCACGGACTTGAGCAGGTCCAGGTGCTCTTTCAAATCCGGAATCTGGAACAGGTTGTCATCTTTGGTACCACCTATCAGCAGTACCGGCTTACCCATATACTGCCAGTATGCCCCCCTGCTTTCTTGCGAAAGCAAGAAGGGGGGCTTATAAATCTCTATCCTTGGGAGTTGTTTGCTTCTCTGCGTGGGAGCCTTGAGAACACCTAAACGTTTTTTTTCATCAAAAGGACCCGTAGTATAATATATACCAGCTACGTGGTCGATTACAGCGGTTCCTGGAGGAAAAGATACCTTATACATATCTGGTGTTGTTTCAATGTTTACTCTTAAGGATTGGACGTGAAACCTGTAAAGTCTATACCCGTCTTTTTCAATGATCTCTTTACTGGCTTGCTCAGGGAACCATATTTTGTCCGTATCGGTTTCGACAAAATCGACTTTTGTAATGGTGATCCTCCTGGTATACCTCTGCGTATACCTCTCAAATTTCATTGGCAGTCCGCCTCTATCGGCTGCAAACCAGACAGTTGCGTATGGTTTTGATTTACCAGAAGAGAATGAATCAACAACATGGCACCATTCTCCATAAACTTGCTCAAGTTGTGGGCGCACGCGAGATTTATCTGAAAAACAATATCGTATCAACGGCTCGTCCGGCTTTTCGTACGGTTGAGGTCTGTTGAGTAGCATATAGGACCAAAGCATACTCATTTGTTCTCCGGATAATGATATCCTACCAGAAGTAATGCTCCCAGTTTTAGTCTCGGTGCCATAGCGCATCGTAACCGAACCATCAAAAGCATCTTCTGCTATAATAGCTGTATCAGTAAAACCGTTGGGATTATGTGTCCAGCGGACATAATATTTCTCACATGCTACTTCTTCGATAGTTTCAGTCGTATCGAACCGTACATACCGCTGCAACTCAGGTGAATCACCTTTGGTTTCTTCTAACATGTTAGTATAAAGAACATGCCAATTATGAATTTTAGAATACATGCTCTCATATAGGTCCAGTAGCTCCTCAGCGCTGAGATAAGCTGGTCTCGAAGGTTCCGCTGCCAAGGTGGATATTAATATGAGAAAGCACATAGCCATTACGAAATTAGGTGGGAATTTAGTATTCTTGTTCATAATACAACTCCGTATTTTTAAGGAATTTTCTTGTTTCGTTGATTATATACCCAAATCACCTGGCCAGCAATCCTGAGTCTGCCGCCTGCCAAAGAACCTGAAAAGGCATAAAAATACCATTACAGTATTGAGAATGTGGTGGATGTTGCTGTTTAATGAAAGTAGAGGAAAGTATATACAAAAGGGCTGTTGAAAAACTTTACGGGCTGTTTTGCTTATTTATCGCTTCGCTGCTCTTAGGACTCCTTGGAGGGCTGTGTCGTCTGGGATTCTTTCTCCTGCTGCTCTTGAGCTTCCTTTTTCTTGCTTTTCTCACGCTGAATTGCGTCGTATATTTCTCTTCGATGAACCGGTATCTCCTTGGGGGCGGTTATACCCAAGCGGACCTTATCCCCCCGGACATCAACTATGATAATCTCAACATCATCGCCGATCATAATCGACTCATCTCTCTGTCTGCTTAGAACCAACATTTCTAACTCCTTTTGTCGGCTGGTTTTACTATCATATATGTTACGAAAATTCTGGTCAAGTGTTCGTCCAGATACTCATCAAAAACTTTCAGATATACGCCATTATTATCAGAACTACCGAGTCTAAAAAACTACATCCGGCCGACAAATCTTAACACAACTATATTTCGGCTAATTTCAAGCCCGAAAATAACCATTTTTGTTTTTTTTGGGCAATGAAGATTTATTATAAGACGCTATATATATAACTGCTTAAATTATATAGAGTTATATAAAATGGAAGACTCAAAAAAAGATGTGTTGAATTTGCCAAATACTGTAGATTTTGCTATTTGCTTTCGTGTTTTCGCCAATAGCCATAGCGGACCCCCATCCAATAGCCGGCAATCGAGCCCAATGTTCCGAAAGCCACCATCTGCAGAGGCAGCACAGAAACAATTGTGTTAGAGAAAAAAGTCGGGGGCCATCGCTGAACAAGATATTGCAACACCTCTTGATTGGCATAAGTACTTGCAGCAAAGGCAGTTACCAAGGCACAGGCAATTGCCGGCCAGATATAGCTGACATCGAGAAATTTCTTGACTACGAAAGCGGCGAGTCCGAATGAGACAAATACGGCAAAAACTATCTGTCCGACAGAAGGCTGGGCCATTAGCGAGCCTAAACTGTTATCGAATACTTCAACATCCTGAGCAAATATTTTGATACCAAAATGAGCTATTAAAGCTGAGCCGACTAAAGCAATTATTGCGTTTAAGTATTGAACCGGCTTAGAGTTAGATTTCTTCTTTTTCTCAGCCGGCCTGGGGCTTGACACTATTTTCTGCCCTAAAAGCACACCGGCGAAACCGGCGGCGACAATAACCAGCCAGAAAATGGAATCCCATTTAAACGTGGCAAGAAGCGCCTGGCGCTGTTCAACTGCAGGGTTTAGCTGTAACAAAGCAGCCATACTGCCGGAGCGTACAGCCCAGATTGCCAAGCCGGATGGTGCGGCCAAAATGCCGATTTCTCGGCCGTAGGGCCAGGAAACAAAATAGGCAATAAGACCAGCTAAAAAAGCCAAAATCACCAAAATTATTGCGCCCACGAGACTTATATCACCAGCACGCACAGCACTGAGGGGCTCGGATGATGCTGCTAACGGCCAGGCTAAAATACCTATCAAAACCACACCCGTCACAATCGCAGCAGCGATTCTTAACTTCATTAACCCGGATAATTCCATAATTTAGATTCCTTAATTACACCGGTGATAGAGTAACATTAAAACCGAAACAGGTCAATGACATATTCATATTGCTTTGGGATGTCCAGGGAAATCCCATTTTATCTCAAGATTATGCTTGACGGGAGGATGGATATTTTGATATAAATGAAATTTGAGCTAATATGTGTTTTTTTTCTTCCTGTGGAAAGATTTTTGTATTTTTTGGTTGAATTAGCTTGGTGGGAGGATTAATATATAAGGTACAAAGTAATAACGGAGACCCTGAGGTCGGCCGTTGAGTTTTTTACATTTCAAATTAACTGCTAATATTAGGCTTTTAACAGCTAATATTGGGTTTTGAAGGAAGGAGGTAGTGTCAAATCGAAAAAACTTATCGTGGGCGATATAAGTAAGAATGTAGTGAGTCTGTAAATTGTTATCGGTCGTTTTGTGTGTAGTTGCCTGCACTCCCTTGTCTGCTGTTGCAGACAGCAAAGGGGCTAACGCAGGCGCAGGTGTTCGAGACAGGCACATAACAAGAATTAAGAAATCAGAATCGGAATTTATCTTATATCCTACATTCCGTATTCTGTCTTCTGTATTCGATGCTTGTTGAGAACAACGAGTGTTTTGGTGTGTGGCCAAAGCACAGTGAGTTATTACTATAACTTTTTTAAAGGAGGATTATTATGTGTAAGAAATTGATTTATCTAATTTCTGTATTGGTGCTGGCCCTTTGCCTGATACCGTCGGCCAAAGCTGCTAATATTACCTTGGTGACGGAAAACCACGACGAGGACGCCGATGGTATCCCGGATGACCAGCAGCTGGTGGACTGGCTTGTGGCTGAAGGGCACGTCGTTGATGTCCAGCGAGACTACTGGACCGCCTTCGGTCGCACTACGTCAGCCGAGCTTAATAGTGCCGACCTGATAATTGTAAGCCGTACTACCAGCAGCGGTAATTATATCGATGAGGATGAGCCGACCAAGTGGAACTCCCTCACGGTGCCGCTGATTCTAATGAGTGCGTACCCGGTCAGGAGCAGTCATTGGAAGTGGGTTGATTCCACTTCTGTGCTCGGGGAAGGCGGTGCTCCCATGCTGGAAGCCGTAGATCCCGGCCATCCTATATTTACCAACGTACCGCTCGATGCGAGCAACCAGGTGCAGATAGTGGACGGAGCTGTAGGTTCGGGCCACACCTCATTCATTGATGTCGCCGATGTGGGCAACGGTACACTCATCGCCACAGCGGAACCCAACGACTTGCCCTGGATTGTCGAATGGGACGCCGGAGTCGAATTCTACGCCGGCGCCGGAGAGGTTCCTGCCGGTAAACGTTTGATGTTTCTCGCCGGTACACAAGAGCCCCCTACCTGGGGACAGTGGAACTTAACCGCCGAAGGTGAAATATTGTTCCGCAACGCTATCAGTTATATGCTCGGCGAGCCTATCGTGCCCATCCTGCCCCCGCCCCCGGCATTAGTAGGGCACTGGAAGTTTGATGATGGCGAAGGGGCCGTAGCAGTTGATTCAAGCGGCAATGGGAACGACGGCATCATTAACGGCGACCCACTGTGGGTGGAAGGAATGTTGGATGGCGCCCTGGAATTTGATGGAGATGGTGATTGGATTGACTGTGGAACCGACCCGAGTTTGAATATTAATATTGCAAATGCAGTGACAGTCACAGCTTGGATCAAAGTTGCTGTTCAGGGGCTTGACCACAAAGTTGGGGGCAACCAGGACAATGCCAGCGGTGGCTATAAGATGAGCGTATATTCTGACAAGATCGAATTTGAAATTCGCACTTCCGGTAACTCGGCCGTTCTCAATAGAAGTGTTGAAGGTGGCACTATATTAGAAGCGGATGTTTGGTATCATGTCGCGGGTGTCTATTCTCTTTCAGATGGCTACATCAGGACTTATGTTAATGGGGTGCTGGACAGAGAGTTGCTTACAACTGAGGCGCTTGGCGCTTCACCAGGTTCTTTTAAGATTGGTTGTGAGCCTTTCACGACTGGCTCGTACAATTTCAACGGAGTCATGGACGATATACGGGTTTACGACGGGGCCCTGACCGAAGAAGAGGTTCAGGCCGTTATGATGCCTATACCTGAGCCGGTTGACCCAGGCACCGAAGGTCTGGTGGCTCACTACGCATTTGAGAACAATGCGGATGATAGTTCCGGCAACGAGCTCCATGGTACTTTGGTTGGCGACCCAACCTTTGCAGAAGGGCCGGCTGGCTACGGCATGGCGCTGGACCTCGATGGCGATGGTGACTACGTGGATTGTGGGGCTCCTCCGCAGTTCGATATCACCGAGCAGATCGCTATCACATACTGGATAAAGGTTGTCGCATTTGACAAGGGCTGGAACACCGTCCTATCCAGGGGTGACGACTCCTGGCGGTCATCAAGAGCGGGTGAGAATAACTTCATGGAGGCCGCTGTGAGCGGTACGACTGGGGACTGGACCTACGGGGTAACACCCGTGGACGATGAAAAGTGGCATCACATCGCATGGATATACGATGGCACGATGAACTACATGTATTTAGATGGAAAGCTGGATGCATCTGAAGAGTCAACCGGACTCATCACTGTCAGCACCTATCCTCTCTTTATCGGCAACAATTCTCAAAATACAGATCGCGAATGGACAGGCCTGATTGACGAGGTCATGATATACAACAGGGCCTTGTCTGAGGCTGAGGTTATGTACCTTGCTGGTAAACGCGCGACACCGGCTGACCCCGGCAGCGATGGTCTGGTTGCGTACTACGCACTGGAGAACAACACGGATGATAGTTCCGGCAATGAGCTCCATGGTACTATTTTTGGCGAGCCGGCCTATGTAGAAGGACCGGCCGGCTACGGCACGGCAATGTCGTTCGACGGTGTAGATGACTACGTTGACTTCGGAAACGACCCGCTCTTTGATATAACTGGAGAGGTTACGCTTGCACTATGGGTGAACACCCAAGATATTGGCACCGGTCAGGATAATCCCTGGTTGGGCAAAGGCGACACCACTTATATGATAAAGGGCTATAGGGAAGGTAATCAGATCGAGTTCTTCATCTATGATGGCGGCTGGCAATCGTCCTTTGCTGATGTTGGTGATTCGTTTAATGGTGCCTGGCACCATGCAGCCGGAACCTTTGACGCCGAACAGTTTCTAATCTATGTCGATGGTGAGTTAGAAACCACTTTAGGCTATGAGGGTGTTGGCATAGTGCCCAATACTTACAATGTCGCCATGGGAACAAACACCCAGGCATCCGGCCGTTTCTCCGAAAGTATCATGGATGAGGCCGTGATATACAACAGGGCTTTGTCTGCGGGTGAGATTCGTTACCTTGCCGGTTTTAGGCCGATGGTCGACCCCGGCACTGATGGTCTGGCTGCAGCCTACTATTTCGAGACCGACGCGACTGATAGTTCCGGCAACGGCAACGACGGCACACTCTTAGGTGATGCCCATGTTGCAGATGGCCTCTTGGTCCTGGACGGCGACGACGACGCTGTGGCAATCCCCGGTATCGGCGACGGCCTTACTGAGTTCACCTTCTCAATGAAGGTCTATCCCACCGTGGATGTCGTCCCACTACAATTTTCAGGCGGTATAAACACCGATAGCTGGGGCGGTGGTGTCCACCTCAAATTGAACTATGGTACGGTCAATGTTGGTGTCGAGCCCTTTGCCGGCGGTGACGTTGTAGGTACGTCTATCGCTCAGCCAAATACGTGGACCCACTTGGCATTGACAGTGTCACCTGAGGAGGTGGCTGTGTACTTTAACGGCGTGAAAGAGGGTTCCAGGATAGTCGAAACGGGACTATCCGTCAATGTTGGTGCCGCAACCATAGGCGCATGGAATAACGGCGGTACGGACGTTCAGAGGGAAATGACCGGTCAGATGGACGATGTCCTCATTTACGACAGGGCTTTGTCTGAGGCTGAGATTCTTTACCTTGCGAATAATTAGCAACATCGCCGTTCTCGATTGAGGAAAACCTGAATCAGGACGGGATGATTGCTCTGAAGAGTTATGCTCTTTGGGCCCAGAAGTAGGCTTAATGTAGTGATTTAGCCGAAGCCATAGAGTGTAGCCACAAGGGCAAAGAGACATGGTTGTTGTTTTTAGGCCATTTCGGGGCCTATACCAATTTGGTATAGGCCCCTTTTCAGTGATTATTTTGCAGTCGCTGCGGTGTCCGGCCGGGGGAGATTGCACTGCTCCGCGAAATACTTATTACTCTGCGAAGAACGAATTTTCCGTTCTATTTGAATTTATTGAGAAGAATTAATTATATTCGAAAGATTTTCCTTGACGAAAAGGTAGCTATTGTGGTATACGTGAATATGGAGTAGTGTGTAGATTTAGGCCTTTCGACGGGCCAAAATCCGGTTGTTTTTCATTTTAAAATTTACCGGGCAGGTTGATGAAAAAGATGCAAGGCTATAGGGCTTTGCTCCCCAGGAGATTGTTTTTATTTTCAATTAAAAAGCTCATATTTGGCTTTTGAAGGAAGGAGGTATTGTCAATTATTAGCAAATTTTTTCCTGGGAAAATATAGGTAAGCCGAAGCGACAGTGAAACTCGTTGTCGGCTGCTTTGGTGTGTGGCCAAAGCATAAATTCACAATCATTTTAATTTTTTTGAAGGAGGATTATTATGTCTAAAAAATTGATTTGTCTTGTTGATACTTCGGTGTGTGGCCGGAGCAAAATTTCATATCAGTTTTCAGTTAAAATTAGGAGGAACAAAAATGTTAGCTAAGAAATGCCTTTTGGTGGGAATTTTAACTTTGCTCAGCGTGAGTTTGGCGATTGCGGACCCACCTGCAGTACACCCAACCACTGGAGAACCGCTGGTGATAGACTGTCTCAGGGGTACTCCTGATGCAATTGACGGAGATCTGAGCGACTGGAATCTTGAAGCTATGACCCCAGCCGTTCTTGATGTGGCAGAGCAATTGTTTTCTGGACAGGATACTTGGGACAACCCTGAGGACAGTAGCGGAGAGTTCTATCTGCTATGGGATGACGAGAACATCTACATCGCAGTGGTGATGAAAGACGATGTGTTATCCATGAATAAAACCGGCGGCGATATCTGGAATGCGGACGCTGTAGAAATATTTTTCTCTACGACAAACGCCGTTCCAGATTGCAGTGAACATTACCAGTACGGTTTTAACGCCAATAACCAGAGATGGAACTGGTGCAACATGGATGGTGCTGGTGGGGTCGAGCCTGATTACCTACAGATAGCCTCCTCCGTAACTGCCGATGGATACATCTGCGAAGTCTCTATCCCATACGGACAGATGCCTTCATTAGACTTTTCAGCAGGCAACACCATCGGATTGCACCCTGTATTCGACGACACCGACAATGGTGATAGAGAACTTCAGATGACCTGGACTGGCCGTGAAGCTCACGACCAGAGTCTCGGATATGGGTATATGGTTCTCTCGGCCGAGCCTCCTTCTGCGCTGCCGGAGGGATGGCAGAGCCAGGATATAGGCACCACCGGTGGTAGCGCTGCTGAGAGTGACGGCACATGGGTCATTAGCGCCGATGGAGCCGACGTCTGGGGTACCGCGGACGAATTCCACTACGCGTACGTGCCGCTGTCCGGAGATGGTACGATTATCGCACACGTTGTCGATAATGGCACCGGCTCAAACAACTGGGCCAAGGGTGGCGTGATGATTCGCCAAAGCCTTGAAGCCGGCTCGACGCATGCCTTAATGGCTGTAACCGGCAGCGAGGGTGGTGGCGGTGCCTTCCAGTATCGGCCTGCCGCAGACGGCGATTCAATCTCAGCGCATGACACCGCCGCTGGTATAGCGCCCGGGTATTGGGTGAAGTTAGAGCGAGTCGGGAATGCTATTAGCGGCTCTTATTCGCCCGACGGCGTCGAATGGACCCAGCAGGGTGATGCGCAGACGATTGAAATGACGGATCCTGTCTTGATTGGTCTGTTCGTCACCTCACATGCAGCCGGCGAGATACGGACATATACGTTCGACAACGTGAGTGTAGTCAAGCTGGTTGATGTTACTGCGCCAGGGGATGCAATCCAGGGTGTCCCGAATGACGGAGATTGGCCTGGTGCTGAAACGCCCGACTTGGCCATCGATGATAACATCGAGACGAAGTATTTGCATTTTAAAGGCGATTTTGACCCCGATCCCGGAACAGGTGGCACTGGTATTCAGGTTACACCTGCAGCGGGCCCGAGTATTGTTACCGGGCTGACTTTAACCACAGCCAATGATGTTCCCGGTCGTGACCCGGTTGCATTTGAGCTCTCTGGTTCTAATGAGGGTATAGATGGTCCTTATGAGTTGATTGCCAGTGGCGATATCGTCGATTTCGCCCAGGAGGCTGAGTGGCCGCGCTTCACAATGAACGCAACGCAAATTTCGTTTGATAATGATGTGGCATACGCTCACTATCAGCTTATATTCACGGCCATTCGAGGCCCCGTAGGTGGTTCTGTGAATAGTATGCAGATCGCCGAAGTGGAGCTATTGGGGGTCCCCGCTGGTCCAGTGGGGCACTGGATGCTTGATGAGGGCGAAGGGGCCGTAGCGGTTGATTCGTCCGGCCGTGGCAATGACGGGACCATACAAAACGCCGACACTGGCGGCCTGGGCGATGGCGGCTCGGTTTGGGTTGACGACCCGGAACGTGGCACCGTTATTAGTTTTAATGGCACGGCCGAAGGTGCTTTTGTTCGCGCCGGCAACATTCCTCAAATGACACTGACCAACGACTTTACCTGGGCCTTTTGGGCGAAACATAATGCTGAAAACACGGCGGACAATGATATTATTCTCGGTAATCGGATGGACGAGAATGCAGTCGATTTTGTGCCGCGTCAGTTCATTAAGTTTACTCCGACTAAATTCGAGTGGCACATGAATGGCAACGGCGACGACAACCTGGATTATGACGACATTCCCGCCGACGTCTGGCTCCACCATGCGGTAGTGAAAACCGCAGATCAGTTGACCTATTACCGTAATGGCATTGAAGCCAGTTCAGGGACGTTCACACAACCCCTGGACTTTCCTCAACCACTTTTCTTTGGCGGTGACAACGAGGGTGCCGAGGGAGAGAATTGGAGCGGATTGATGAGTGACGTGCGTATCTACAATAGGGCACTGACAGGACTTGAAATTCTGGCTGTCGTGAAAGGTGTCGAACAGATCGATATGGAAATCGGCTATGCCATACAGCCCCCAGTGCTTGATGGGGAATACGATGGAATCTGGGCGGCCGCATCAACGCAGTCTTTCGTTCCTCTGGATGATCCGGCCAATGCCTCCGGCATCTGGAAGGTGTTGTATGATGCGGAGAATCTCTATGTTATCGTGGATGTTACCGACGACAGTCTGCAAAATGATTCGGCCAGTTCCTGGCAGGACGACAGCGTGGAGATATATTTCGACGGTGGTAACACTAAGGTAAACACCCCGCTGTCCGGAGACG
>Ga0315539_1001341_pt1 | contig 18231 bp, 16 predicted proteins | sample SalMarSW160150MG_FD_203097 | JGI IMG/M metagenome (GOLD analysis project Ga0315539, IMG submission 203097) | Salt marsh sediment microbial communities from the Plum Island Ecosystem LTER, Massachusetts, United States - Salt Marsh Sediment SW1601-150 ... | reverse complement strand
CTTTGCAAGGCTTCGCCCAGTTGCTCCGCATCCACTAGCATAGGTAGCCCTGGATGACTCCGCAGTTCGCGCCTCAGTTGGCCCACGGTCTGTCCTGCCGCCTCGGAACCCCTGGGGGCTCCCACGCCTGAGTAACGAAGTAGTTTTTGCAATCCTCCCTTGATCACCTCCACGTCATTCTCGATGCGGATTTTCCCCTTGATCGCGTCGGCGCTCGGCGCACATTCGATCTTTCGTATGACGTACTCAGGGTCTACTCCCAGTTCATTGGTGCGGCTGAGACGCATCCAGTAGCCGTAGTAGTTTTCTAGACCCTGCTTGAACTTACGCTCGAAATTGCGCTTGTATTCTCGCACGTCGCCCTGGCGATGAGTGCGCCGACTTAAGAGCGATTCACACACCAGCAACCGGGCGGCTCGCAAGAGCATCTCGCGGTCGTGCGTCAGCCGTCCACGAAGCGCAGGTTGGGGCGCGATCAAGACGACGGCGTTGTCCTTGGTCCTGAGCAGATCCTCGGCCTGGGCCTCCGTGATCGGCTCCAGGGAGAGTACGTACTTGAGGTTCGCTCCGGCCAGCGCTTCCGGCAGCGGTTCCTCGGGATAGAGATAAACCGCCTCAGGCAATATAGTATCTCGTAGTGCTTCTCGGATCTTCTCAGCCGCCTCCTCTTTCCCTTCTGGTTTCTGTATCAGCGCCCGAGACTGCTGTTCAATCTGCTTCAGCAACACCACCTCTTTGGTCACTAGCAGACGCTCTTCCATCTCATCCATGAACCAGCATTCCCGTCGCACCCTGTCAATATCGTTGCGCAGCACGTTGATATTGAGCCCAGGCCGGAAGTTGCCGATGAACACATCCTCAATGGTGGCACCGGCAGCATCAGCAGGCGAAAACGAATGGAGCAGAACTGTGCCCAGGATACTGTCGGCGTGATCAATCTCCTGGCAGCGTCGAGACAGATCCTCATGGGCGTTGCTGACCAAGTCCGGGTCCAGTTTGCGTAAATCGCTGGCCACGTTCTCGTCCCGGATGTCCAGGTCCCCGGTGAGGATCATGTCCTGCTGGGCAGAGTGCCGACGCAGAAGATTGGCGCAGAGATAGACGATGCCCCGCGTGCTTTCGTGGTGGGGAGCAGCAGCGTAGACCTGGAAAGCCTGCTTCAGGAAGGCTGAGTGGAAAGGATAGCAGGTTACCATTTCTCGCTCCAGGTCGGCCAACTGAGCAGCCAGCAAGGGAAACTCTGAACGTACATTCTGGTAAGCCTGGATGTAGCGGGCGACTACTTGTTGGGCTCTATCCTCGTCTACTTGACTGATCAACCGGTGGCGCACGATCTGCTGGCGATCCTCGGCCGTGCCCACGTCCCAAGAGGGTGGTTGGGTGCGGTTGATGATCTCCATCAGCCGTGGTTCGCGCCCATATACGGAGAGAGCTACAGCCAGGGGAACATCGGGCATGTTGGCCGCCTCCAGGAGATTCTGGAGGCCAGCCTGAGCCCGGTCTTTGGGTCGCCCATTGTCCAGTTGACGGAACCAAAGTTCTAGTTCGTCAATGATCAGCAGCGTTGGCATATCCGATGCCAGGCCAACCCACTGTTCACGGGTGGGATAGTTGCGGATATGTGCGTTGAGTTCTAGCCTACCTGCCCGCTCAAACAGCAGTTCCCAGAAGGTGTCCGGGTTCTCGGAGACGAGCTGGACCAGAGCTACCCTGGTGTGCTCGGGGAAGCGGCCATGTATGTCCCATTCATCAAGCCACCCCTGGGCCTCTGAACCGAGTGAAGCCCCGTGGTACAGCGCCAGCAGGGCGTGAGATTTGCCGCTGCCGTAATCCCCCCGGATGACTACGGCGCCCTTGGGATGTTCGCCGCTCAGTTTTTGGGCCATCAACTCCAATAGCCCGCGCAGTGGGATAGTTGGATATGTGGCGCGTAGAACAAAGCCGGCATCCGCTTCTTTGGAATCCGGGTCTTTGATCGCTTGGTCAATGAAAACCGCCTCCAGGAGTTCGCCAGTGCGTACCTCTTCTGAAAGTTGACAGATTTGTTGGATGGTCATAATCGCACCTCCCAGGTTGGCCCTAAGTTGATTCTGCTGTGAAGTCTCGGTGAGTTTTGGACACAGTTTCGTGGATGATAGCCCGACCTTATTATATCCTAACGGCAACACTTTGGCAAACGAACAAAGCCCGCAACCCCGAAAGCAGGGCCGCGGGCTTGTCTTGCCGCATGGCGGCTTTTATACCTGCTGCGCCAACGCAATGGCGCCCAGCACTCCAGCCCGATCGCCTAACCCTGGCGGCACGATGTAATCGTCTATCTGCTCCAGGATGGCCGGCGCCTGCAGGTAGCCGTGGAGTAACTCCTGCACCTTCCGCCGCACCAGCGGGAAGAGCGCGGGCTGTTGCATCACGCCGCCCCCCATGATGACGCACTGGGGCGACAGGATGCAGATGATGTTCACCAGGCCCAGGGCCAGGTACTTGGCCTCCAGCGGCCAGGCGGGGTGGTCTGCGGGCAGCAGCTCGCCTCGTTGGCCCCAACGCCCTTCCAGAGCCGGGCCAGTGGCCAGCCCCTCCAGGCAGTCGCCGTGGTAGGGGCAACAACCAGGGTAGGGGTCGCTATCCCAGTCGTGGGGAATGAGCATGTGCCCCATCTCCGGGTGGATCAGGCCATGGATCAAGTGCCCGTTGACCATGCCTCCCCCGCCAACGCCCGTGCCGATGGTCAGGTAGACGAAGGTGTCCACTCCCTGGGCAGCGCCCCAGCGGTGTTCGCCCAGGGCGGCCGCGTTCACGTCGGTATCAAAACCCACCGCTACGCCCAGCGCCCGCCGGATCGCTCCGGCAAGGTCGGTGTGTGCCCAGCCCGGCTTGGGCGTGGTGGTGATGTGGCCGAAGGTGGGCGAATCCGGGTTCGGATCCACTGGGCCAAAGGAGGCGATGCCAATGGCTGTCAGGGACTCCGAGTTGGGCGAAGGTCTCCGACCGAGCCTCTGATGCTGCTGAAAAAAGCGAATGGCCCGGCCGATGGTCTCTTCTGGCGTCGTGGTAGGGAAGCGCGCCTCCGCTCGGAGATCGTCGGGGCCGCTGCCCACTGCGCACACGAATTTCGTGCCACCGGCCTCAATCCCTCCCCAAAGCGGTGTCATTCATCTTCCTCCCTTGAAGCGCCAGGAAGATCTTCTCCGCCGAGAGCGGCAGGTCATTGAAACGGATGCCCAGGGCGTCGTTGATGGCATTGGCGATGGCCGGCGCGGTCTGCACCATCACGTGCTCGCCCACGCCCCGCGCGCCCCATGGGCCATCCTCCAGCGGCGTCTCGACGATGTCGCCGTGGATCTCCTGCGGCGCGTCCACAGCGGTGGCGATGCGGTAGTCCACCAGGCTGCGGTTGAGAGGCTGGCCATCCTCGTCGAACTGGAGGGCCTCAAAAGCCGAGCTCATCCCGTGCACCGCGCCGCCCTCGATCTGGGTCAGGACCAGGTCGGGGTTGATGGCCTTGCCCACGTCGTAGGCGCTGGCGATCTTGAGGATCTCGACCTGGCCAGTCTCGGTGTCCACCTCCAGGTCTACCGCCTGTGCGCCGACGGTGTAGTGCACCACCGCGCGGGCGCCCTGGCCGGTCTCGAAGTCCAGGTTGGTGACGTAGGTGGGCATGAACTTGCCGCGCCCCACGATCGGCCCGCCTTTCCACCCCTCGAAGTTCTCGTTGGGCAAACCGTAGACCACCATGTTCTGGAGCGGCTGCTCCTGCTCGGACTTGTACGAGATAACCTTGCCGTCTTTGATGTCCAGGTCGTTCGGATCCTCGCCCCAGTGGTCGGCCACGATCTCCAGGATCTGCCGCCTGGCGTCCTCGGCGGCGGCTTTGACCGCGTTGCCGGTAGACCAGGTGATGCGGCTGGCCACCGTCTGCCATTCGTAGGGGCTGTACCTGGTGTCCACCGGGACCGAGACGCGCACCCACTCGTAGGGCACGCCCAACGCCTGGGCCGCCATCTGCGCGATGACGGTGAAGGCGCCCTGTCCCAGGTCCTGCGCACCGATCTCCACGTTGACGGTGGCATCTTCGTTGAAGCGCACCACGGCCGAGCTGCCGGGATTGGGCGGCATGGCCGGAGCTTTCCACATGATGGCGATGCCTTTGCCTCGTTTCTTGTGCGGCGCGGACGGCTCTTCCTCCTGACCCCAGCCAATGGCTTCAGCGACCTTGTCAATGCAGGCCACCAGGTCAATGGCGGGCATCTCCATGCCGGTCAGGATGGTATCGCCCGTGCGGACGCAGTTGCGCCGCCGGAACTCGGCGGGGTCCATGCCGATCTTCTCGGCCAACTGGTCCATGATCTGCTCGATGCCCCAGTGGATCTCCGGCATGCCGAAGCCGCGCATGGCGCTGCCGATGGGGCGATTGGTATAGACGCAGTAGGAATCGCCCTTGACGTTGGGGATGTCGTAGGGGCCGGTGCAGGAGTAGCCGGCGGCGCGGGCGATGTTGACGCCGTAGTCGTTATAGGCCCCGCCGCCGAAGTGGTACTGGGTCTCCATGGCCAGCAGGTTACCCTCGGCGTCGCAGCCGATCTTGGTGTGGGCTACCAGGCTCTGGCGCGCGGTGGTGCAAATGAACTCCTCCTCGCGCGTCATGCGCAGCTTGACCGGGTGCCCCTTGACCGCCCGCGCCATGACCACCGCGTTCACCTCCATCGAGACGCCCGCTTTGCCGCCGAACCCGCCGCCGATGTAGGGCGACACCACGCGCAGGTTGCCGTGCGGGATGCCCAGGCTCAGGGCGATCAGGTCGCGCTGGGCGAAGGGCGACTGCGAACAGGTCCATAGCGTCACCTGCCCCGGTTGCTCCCACAGGGCCACTGCCACGTGAGGCTCGATGGGCACGTGCTGGATCTGGGGCAGACGGAACGTGCCTTCCACGATGGCGGCGCACTCCGGCCAGGCTGCTTCGACGTCCCCTTTGCGCAGCTTGAAGTGTTCGGAGATGTTGGTGCCCGGTTTGGGGAAGATGAAGTTGGCTACTTTGTACTCGCCCAGATCGGGGTGGAGTAGGGGAGCGTCCGGCTGGGCGCCCTCCACTGGATCAAAGACGGCTGGCAGTTCCTCGTATTCGACCTCTACGAGCTGAGCGGCCTCTTCTGCGATCTCCTCGCTGCTGGCGATCACCCCGGCCACGGGATCGCCGACGTATCGCACGCGCTCGCTGGCGAAGATGGGGCGGTCTATCAGATACAAGCCGATGCGCGCGTTGACGTCCTGGCCCGTGACCACCGCCTTCACGCCGGGCATCTCCAGTGCTTTGCTGGCGTCCACTCTCTTGACCAGCGCGTGGGCGTGGGGGCTGCGAACCAGCCGGCCGTAGTACAGGCCGGGGCCGAACTGCATGTCGTCGGCGAAGACGGCGGCGCCGGTGAGCTTCTCGTAGATGTCTATACGGGGGACGCTCTTGCCGACGGGGTTGGTGGTTTGTTCTGTCATCATTCACTCACTCCTTGTCAACACTCTCGCCTTTTGTCTGAGCCTCCGCCCTGGGGTGAGAGCATTGCTGATTTGACATCATAAGTGGTCTGTGGTATTATTCTTATCGGAGAATCGGGTGGCCAGGTGCCTCCACGGTAACCACTCCGGGGATGCGGGCCTGGCCGTGAGTGCCCTGATACAGGCGCCCACCCGATTTTTTGCTTTCTTCTAGCAGTTTGTGGTATAATTGGCGTGGAGGTGAGTGTAGAATGTCCACTGGTGATCCACAGACGACCCTTCGACAACCCTTCGACGGGGCTCAGGACAAGGCTCAGGACACCGCTTTTCACATCCAGCAGGTGTTTGCCGATTGGGATACGCGCCAACGTCGCGTGTCCATTGCGCCACCACCTTTGACACGCGAGAGCATCGCCCAAGAGGTGCGAGCCGTCTTCGCGGAATTAGACGTGCGACAGTTGGACATCACGCGGCGTCTGTCGCCCGCTCAACGGTTCAGGCAAGTGTGCGAGTTAAACCGCTTTTTGCGTCACGCTGCGCTGGCGGCGATTCGCCAACAGCATCCAGACATCAGCGAACACGCTCTGCAACAACAACTCCTGCGCAGAATGGGTAATCTACGATGACGAGTGTGCCCGAGTTCGACACTTTTTTGCGCTCCATCATCGAAACATTGGAGCGTTTAGGTTTGCCCTATATGATTGGCGGTTCGGTAGCCAGTTCCATCTACGGCGAGGCACGCTCGACCAGGGATGTGGATGTGAGTGTTGTGCTGCCGTTGGAGCAAGTCGGTTCCTTTGTCCAGGCATTTCAATCTCTGGGCTACTACATTTTCGCGGATGCCATTATTGATGCGATCCTTGCCCGTCAGCCGTTCAACATCATTGATGCCCAAAGTGGCTACAAAGCCGACATTTTCGTTGTGGATCCCCAGACCCCTACACCCTTGGAGCAACAAGCCCTGCAACGTCGTCGGTACCAGATTTACGATGAGACCAGCGGCTCTCAAGCCGCGTTGTATTCGCCAGAAGACGTGATCGTCTACAAACTCAAGTATTATCTGGAAGGTCGCATGCCCAAGCACCTGCGCGATATCGGCGCCATGTTGTTCGTGCAAGGTGAGGCGTTGGACTACAACTATATCGCGGAGTGGGCTGGACAGATTGGCGCCGCCGATGTGTGGGCGGAGATTCTAGCTGAATATCGGCGGTGCTGCTAGTCGCGTGGTCTGATGGTCAGATAGTCCCCCCCTGCTCTTCTTCTCTCCTCCGTTGTTGAGTATATCCCCATCGTTTTACGTGCTGTATGCCGCCTTCTGTACTGCCTGCACGATGCGGTTGTACCCGGTGCAGCGGCACAGGTTGCCGACCAACGCTTCTCTGATCTCCTCCTCGGTTGGTTGCGGATTGCGCTTCAACAGCGCGTGAGCGGAGATCAACACCCCCGGCGTACAGAAGCCGCACTGAACGGCGTTGTGGTCTACAAAGGCTTGCTGCAAAGGCGTCAACTGGTCGTCTTCTGCCAGCCCTTCGACCGTGACCACCTCGGCTCCGTCGGCCTCCACCGCCAGCACCAGGCACGAGTTCACCGGCTGGCCGTTCATCAGCACGGTGCAGGCGCCGCACTCCCCGGCCTCGCAGCCATTCTTCGTGCCAGTGAGTGCCAACCTCTCTCGCAGCAGTTTCAGCAGCGTCGTATTCGAGGAAACGGTTACATACTCCTTGGAACCGTTCACAGTCATAGAAATAGAATGATTCGCCATATTGCTCCTTACGTTTGACGTTTCACGTTTTAGCTGCGTAGCTGTTCCCACACATCCCGCAGCCCTCGCAGCGCAAGGTTCCGCACCATCGCCCTACGGTACGCGGCGCTGGCGCGCACGTCGTCAATGGGGCTTGAGGCTTCCACTGCTTTCTCGGCTGCGAGGACGAAGGTCTCTTCTCCCGGCGGACTGGCGGCCAGTACCTCCTCCGCCTCCCGCGCGCGCAGCGGCACCGGCGCGACCGAGGCCAGGCCGATGCGGAAACGATAGCCGGAGGCTGTTCCATCGGGGAAGCCGAAGACTGCTACGCCAGCGATGGCCAGGTCGCCGGCCTTGTTGCGGCCCAGCTTGAGGTATTTCCCCGCGCTGCCGGCCGGCGGGGGCGGGAAGCGCACGGCCGTCATCAACTCGTCCGCCTGCATGGCCGTCTTGCCTGGGCCGAGGAAGAACTCTTCGGCCCGTACTTCCCGCTCTCCATGGGGTCCGTAGAGGAGGATGCGACCTTCCATGACCAGCACCGCTGGAGCGGTGTCGGCGGCGGGGGAACCGTTGCACAGGTTGCCGCCCAGGGTGGCGCGGTTGCGCAATTGGTAGGAGGCGACGGAGTTGGCCGCTTCTGCCAGCAGCGGGTAGTGGGCCTGCACGGCCGGGTGGCCGGCGACTTCGTTCATCGTGGCCGTCGCACCGATGGTCAGACCCGCCTGTTCGTCGTAGAAGATGTCGCGCATACCGGGCAGGTGCTTGACGTCCACCACGATCTGGGGACGGATGAATCCATCGCGCATACGCACGAAAAGGTCGGTGCCGCCCATCAGCAGGCGCGCCGCCTCCCCGTGCTGTTCCAGAAGGCGAGGTACCTCGTCGAGGGCATTCGCCCTCACGTAGTCGAAACTGGGAAGACCAGGTCTTGCTGTCACGTTGCTAACCTCCTTCAAAGCAGAAAGGATTCTACGTGTCCCCAAATGAAGTCTAAGTGGCCATTGAGGTCGTGATCTGCTTCTACCTCGATCAGACGAACGCTATGGGGGAAATCGGCCGCATACGCTCGGCTGGGTTCAATCGGTACCGTTTTGTCGTTGTGGCCGTGAATGATGGTGATAGGGGCTGCGGGTGGAACAGGCTCAAGATAGCGAAGCCCATCTACCTGAAGGTCATACCTGACGGGAATCTCTTGCTCAAATGCATGGTGGAAAACTGGTGCAGCGCCAGCCTTTTCCCATTGTTCAAGTTCCTTCTCCGAAAGTCCCCATGATAGCCAGGTCAAACCGGGGGCCAGGAGAAGCATTTTCTCGACCCTACCGAATCGGTGTGCATAATGCAGGGCGATCAATCCGCCATACGAGCTGCCAATGATGCTGATATTCCCCAGATCATGATCCAGCACATATTGCCTCAGGCGGTTGATCCGTCCGGTTGTGGTCACGTGTTCAAAATCCGCGGGGGTCGGATTGAAGTCAATAGCGTGGAATTCCACTTGAGGAAACGCTTTGAGCTTCTCTCTGAAGTATTGGGCCTTGGTAGATTGTCCCGAAGAAGTAAAGCCATGCAGGAGTATAATTGTCCCCTTTTCCATATTCCTCATTGCCTCATTCCTTATTGCCTCGTTACCCTTTGCCGAAAAACGGTAGGGGCGGCCCGTACGACCGCCCCTTTTCGTTATCGCTCACCCTTCACTCTTTTGCGTAGGGCGTTCCGAGCGCTTCAGGTTTTGCTGCTCCCCACCTGGTCCTGAACCACTTCGTGGAGATGATCAGCAAAACCCCTATGGTGATGACAAAGGGAACCGTCCTCCAGATGTACCTGGACAAAACGCCGGGGAGTACGAGTTGCGGGTTGAGCGAGAGTTGCCACAGGGTACCAAAAAGCAAGGAGCCACCGAGCAGGATGAAAGGATTCCACATGGAGAAGAAGACGAGGGCCAGAGCGATGAAACCCCACCCCATGAGAAAGTTATAGCTCCAGACCGGGTTGTAAAACAAAGAGTAGATCGCACCCGAAAGCCCCATGAGCATCCCACCGATCGTTACACAGAGATAGCGAGTTTTCGTGACGTTTATACCCGAAACTTCCGCAACGGATGGATCCTCTCCCACCGACCTTATCCTCAGTCCCAGGCTCGTCTTGGAGAGCACGAACCACGAAACGACTACCAGCGCGATTCCGACGTAGATGAATGGGGAAAGCCCCAGGATAGTGGGTATCCTCTCCATTCCCAAAGGCCCTGTGTAGGGGTTGCCGATGTAGGTGGTGAGGCCGAAGCCGAGGATCCATATCCCCATCCCGACCACGACCTGGTCAACCCCCAGCGTTACGGAAAAGAATCCGTGCAGAAGGCCGAGCAGGCCTCCGATGGCAATCCCCGCTAAGAAGCCGAGCAAGTAGCTCCCGGTGGATTGGGCGATGATGAAACCCAGGGTGGCACCGAAAAGCATCACACCCTCGATCCCAACGTTCAGAACTCCTGACCGCTGGTCAATGAGTTCGCCGAGAGCGGCAAAGGTGAAAATCGTTGAGGCTTCTAGACTTCTAGCGATGAACTCCCACATCTAATCCTCCCTGTTTTTACCCACACAATTTTGTAACGGTAAAAGAATTGAAAAGCGACGAGAGTGATCATGAGAACTCCGAGCAGGGCATAGTCCACGCCGAAGCCCAAGTAGAGTTTTCCCTGGACGAATCTGCCACCTATGGACAACCCTCCGAAGAGCAGTGCGACCGGAATCGCCGCTAAAGGGTTTCCGAGGGAGATCAGTCCACATATGATCCCATAGAAAGCCAGATCACCGAAGTATCCATAGGTCCTCGCAATTTTATAGACGCCGGGAACCGCGGCGAAGTAGTGATACCCAGCCAAACCAGCCACGGCGCCTCCGATGACAAAAACCAACAGCGATATCCTGAATGGGCTGATCCCAGCATATCTGGCCGCAGCCGGGCTATGACCGTGGGCCTTGATTTGATATCCGATTTTGGTTTTGGCGAATACGAAAAACAGCAAGCCGGCTATCCCGAGGGCGAGGAAGATGGTGAAGGGGACGCCCATGATCAGAGGCGCGTGAACCGAGGGGGGTAGCTCGAAGCTTTCACCTCTCCCGCCGGGATTCATGAAGGGACCTCCCTCTTTGATCATGTGTGAAACCAGCCAGAAAGCTATGAAGTTCAATATCATGGTCACCACGATCTCGTTAACGTTGAACTTACCCTTCAGAAACCCGGCCATCGCTCCCAGCCCCGCACCGCCCAGGGCTGCTGCGATCAACATCAATGGAATGAGAGTGATAGGGGAAAGATCCGGGGGAGGCAGTGCCTTTCCGCCAAAGGCAAACAGTACTGCGAAAGCGCCCAACGCACCGGCGTAAAGCTGCCCCGGCATCCCGATGTTCCAGAGCCCAGCTCTAAAAGGGATGATGAATGCGGACGTACACAACAATAAAAATATGAACCTGTTGATCGTCAGCGGCAGGCCATAAGGGTTGGCGAAAGCGTAGGAGAAAATCTCTCGATAAGCGAGCAGCGGGTTGATCTTGGCCAGGACGAAGATGATGCTGAACAGCACGAGGGCGAAGATGATCGCCAGGACCGAGATGATCGCTGCCTGCCAGCCGGTTAACGTCAACCTCTTCTCGAGCTTCAATTCGTAGCTACCGATCTTCATGTCTCTTCCCCCCCCTCATTCCCACCAACCCTTCGACCTCGCTCAGGGCAGGCTTGGGGGGGAAGGCGGGGGGGACGCAAACCAGCCATCATAGCACCTACGCTCTCCCTCTTGGCCTCCTCCCCCGGAATGATGCCCATGAACTTTCCTTCGTAAATCGGCGCCACCCAATCGCTCAACGACAAGATCTCATCGAGGTCCTCGGAGATGAGGAGAATAGCGGCTTTTTCCTTCTTCGCCTCCATGAGCTTGTTCCGAACGAACTCCGTCGCCCCTACGTCAAGTCCTTGAGTTGGTAGATTGGCGATCAGAAGCCGCGGCTTGCGGGAGAGCACACGCGCCAGGATGAGTCTTTGGAGATTTCCGCCGGATAGACACTTGGCCTTCGTGTCCAGGCTCGGAGTCGCCACATCGTACTCGGAGACGATTTCTTCGGTAAGCTTCCGTATCTTCCCGTAATCCAGTATCCCTCGCCGGGAGAAATCATCGTCGAAGTAAGAGTTCATGGCGATGTTTTCCACCAGGGAGAAATCACCGATCGAACCCACTTCCATGCGTTCGCAGGGAATGTATCCTATCCCCATCTGCCACCTTTCCAAGATAGAGGAGTGGGTGATGTCTTTTCCCTCAAAAACCACCTTACCCCCCGCCGCCTTTCGGAGGCCGGCCAGAACCTCGGCTAACTCGTGTTGTCCGTTACCGGAGACTCCGGCCAGGCCGAAGATTTCGCCTTCGTGGATGGAAAACGAAACACCGTCCAAAGCCAGAAAACCTTTGTCGCTGAGGGCGGAGAGGTTTTCTACCTGGAGTATGGGTTTCCCCTTCTCTACCTTGGTCCTCTCCATCCTGAAGATGACTTCTCTCCCCACCATTTTCTTGGCCAGGCTCTTCTCCGTTACGCGCCCCGTCTCTAGGCGGGCGGTGACTTTTCCACGCCTCAGAACCGTCACCCTGTCGCTGATCGCCAGCACGATGGGGAGCTTATGGGTGATGAACGGGACGATGGCCAGTTCATCTCTAGCCATGGCTCTGATGGAGGCCAGGAGTTTCTTCGTTTCGGGGGGCGTCAGCGCGGAAGTTGGCTCGTCGAAGATGAGCACCTTGGCTCCGCGATAGAGGGTCTTCAGGATCTCCACCACCTGCTTTTCCCCTTCTGAAAGCTGCCAGACTTTCGCCCTGAGAGCGACGTTGAATCCGTATCTCTCGCAGAGCTCCTGTATCTCCTCCTCCGCCCTCTTCAGGTTCAGAATTCTTCCAGCCCTCGGGTGCCCGAGGATGATGTTTTCGATCGCTGTGTGAGCGGGCACCAGTTTGCGGTGTTGATGAACCATCCCTATCCCCAGATCAATGGCGTCCAGCGGTGATCTGAATTTGACCCTCTGACCGCCGATGTAGATCTCGCCTTCGTCGGGTTGCAGTAGCCCGAACAGGATATTCATCAAGGTGGTTTTCCCGGCGCCGTTCTCCCCGAGGACGGCGTGAATCTCGCCCGCTTTGATCTCGAAATCTATGCGGTCATTGGCGACGACCCCCGGGAATCTCTTGGTGATTCCCCTCGCCTCCAAGACCGTCTCGCCGCGTTTTATCCCTTCCAGGAGCCCTTTTTGCATTTGTCTCTCTTCTCACCCACCAAAATACAGCACAAATTGAGGCTCCCTCCTTTTGGGAGTCTTCCCCTCAAGATGGGAGCCTCATGCCTCTTGGCTACTAGAGGTTGCTATACCTCGACAATGTTAGGTTTCACCCCAGGTGTCATTGCGAGGCGCGCTGTTTGCGCTGAAGCAATCCCCCAGTGGCTTGGAGATTGCTTCGCTCCGCTCGCAATGACACAAGATCCAGGGAGACTACGAACTCTGTCTCACTCCAGTATCACCGTGCCTTCCAGGTCGAAGTTGAACTTTGAAAGCAGCCACTCGTCCGATTGCATCTCACCGGCTGGCTTGACCACTGTTCCCTTGGCTGGAATCGGCAAATTCTCCAGCGCCAGGCCAGTTCCGTTGCTCGCGAACTCGAACTCGAAGAAGGGATCCCACACTCCCTTGATCATTTGATCCCTTCTTTTCTCAACGAGTTCTACGATCTCATCCGGAATCAATGGCCGTGCTTTTGGACTTATGGCGTCAACTCCCACCTTGTTGTCGTTCATGATATCAACGGTGGGAAGCTCTGTGCCGTCAGCTAGAATCATCTTGTCGTCCATGCCCATGTACAGCACTGTCTCTGGACTCACATCGCCAGCCAACCAATCCTTGACGATCTTCTCGTAGAGGACTTCCCAGCGTGTGTCGAACGACACGGCCACGGTATCCGTGCTCGACCAGCCGTAGAACCCCACTATGTCCATGTCTTTCCCTACGAACCAAATGCCCTCTTCCTGGGCGGCGTCCAGGGGGGACCCGGAATCGGTCTGCTGGGTCAAGACATCAACGTCGTACTGGGTTATCAAGGTGCTGGCGATGTCTCGCTCTTCCGTGGGCAGGTACCAGTCACCGGCGTACTTCACGTACACCGTGATGTCCTTGCCAAGCAACTCTGCTGCATCCTGCACCCCAAGGTAAAAGCCGGCCTGCCGCCTGATGACCTGAACACATGGGAAGGCCGAGACGATGCCGATATTGCCTGACTGGGTTAACGCTCCGGCGATGAGGCCTTCCAGGTACAGCGCCTGGTATTGCCTGGGGAAGAGCCTGATGAAGTTCCTCTTGGTGGTCAGATCGCTGGCAATGATGGATACAAAGTAAACATCCGGGTACTTATCAGCGATGTCTTTCAAGGGCAGCCCCATGAACTCTGCGTTACCCACGACGATGTCGGCCCCGTCAGCGATCAGCTCTTCGGCGTAGGGAACTGTGAGATCGGGTCCTACTTCCTCTCTGTAGACGTAGTCTACATTTGGATATTTCTCAGCGATTCGCTTTCCTGCGCGATCGTGGGCTCCAGACCAGGTGGTCCCCTCAATGATGCTGAAATGCTCGATCGCCAGCGTAGCACCCTCTTTCACTTCCACCGCTTTGACCACTTCCTTCTCCACCTCGACGGTGACCGGAACTTCTTTCTCGACCACCACCTGCTTCTCGACCACCTCAGGGGTGGGCGCAGCACAGGCGGCCAGCGTCGCCAGTACCGCCATCAGGGAGATGACCACTAACGCTGTTCTCTTCCAGGACATTTTTTTCCTCCTTTTGATTTGTGTGAAATGTCGAGCGCTAACCGCCAGCGCTCAGGCTGAAGATAAACTCTATTAGCTTATATCCATCCCTCCTTTACTTGTTTTTGGGAGCGGCGCACGTAACCAGTTATCCGCGGTCTGGGCCTCGCTGTCACTGCCGTCTGCGTTCCCCTCCGCCTGAAGTGGTGTCAATTATACAAAATCATCGGGAGCTTGTCAAATCTGATCGCCGTTTTCGGACACCCCTTTCGCCTTGGGCCTACGCCACTTCTTTGGAGAGGATGGGGCCTGGGCGCCGGGTGTGTCGGCTGGCACAGCATGGTCGAACGGGTTATCCACTGCCAACCTTTCGGCCTCGGCTGCGGCCAGTAATTGCCCGTCGCCGCTGACGAAGGTCAGGGCCAGGTTGTAACGGGCCAGCACCTGTCTGTAGCGTAGGGCGACGGCCAGTTGCACCGCGTCGTAAGCTTTTAGAGGGTGTTGCTGTGTCAACTCGGTAGCCATGTAGAAATCTTCGCTGAGCACCGGGAGAAGCCCATACAAGCGATCAGTGTCGTCCAGGAAGCGGTCACATTCTTGGTCACGATGCCGCCGGTGAATACGGCCCGTTCGCTCCGAGATTGCCAGCGCGGCAGCAACTTCGACCAGGCTTACTTCAGCGATCAGGACTGTATTGACCCGCTCTCCTGTGTCTGGATTGACGCGATCTATGAGCGCTCTGACCCAGGTACTACCTGGTTCTAGCACATAATGCTTGACCAGGGCACTGGCGTCGAAGTAGTATAGGCTCATCGGCGGCCCTCAATGATGACCTCGCTTAAAGGTGGATCCAATACCAAAGACCGCATGTATCGGATGTGGGCTTCTTTTTCCGCTTCTGGCAGTTTTCTCCAGCGTTCCGCTCGAGCCCTCTCGCCAGGGGTCAAATCGCGGATGAGCCCCTGAGCCTTGAGCTCGCCCAGCAACCACTCTCGCTCCGACGAGAGCTCCTCACGCTCGATGGTCAGGGGCGCCTGGCCTTCGCCTCGCAGTTCCCACACCGCCTTCTCCAGCCAGTCCACCCGCGCCTTCAGTTGTACCAATTCGATCTCTGCTGAGCTCATGTTGCACCACTCCCTCTCGTGTCTTTCGCCAACAGTATAGCCCTAAAGCTGGTTGATGTCAAGAGACCCATGCGCCATTCTTGTTTGCAAACCTGTGTTGCAGTCAGAAGCCATATATGCTATAATATAAGCCGGTAGTTGATGCTATGGGGTCTATAGATCCCCTGTGAACTGAGGGAGGTGATAGAAGATGTCCCTGGGTGAATTGTTAAAAGACATGTGCCAGTTGGAAACAGAACTGGGTCGCTTTGAAGTCAAGTTCGGTGTGAAATCCCAGGACTTCCACGCGGCCATGAGGCGCGGTGATCTGGAAGAGTTCGACGCACTGGACGAGTACCGCATGGAGTTTATCGAGTGGTTGGCTCTGTACGAAACCTGGCTGAGCCTGAATGAGAAGTATCGCCAGTTGATTGCTCGCCAGCCGGTTGCTCTCCAGATCAAAGTCAACCTGGAACCCGCTTATGCCTGATCCACTCTCATCACCAGAGGCTTACCAAGCGTTCATCTACGCCTTGTCCGAACGTTACCCCAGCATACGCCGTTCGATACTGGTCTACATCCCTTCTGGCGCGCTCTTCGGGCGAGTAGAAGGGATGCTTATCTTCGAACAGGACGTTGTCCTCTGCGTGCAAGAGTACCTCAATTTCGAGTTGGGAGTCATCGAAGGCTATGGCTACGAGGTCTCTCGTGCCCATATATCGCCGGATGGTCCCGATTTCCCTGCCGCAACTGAGTTCTGCCGGGCAGCTTACCCCCGTAAGGAGAAGCTTCATTGGTACGATTCCTTCCCTCACCCGAATGACCCGTCGCTGGCTAGTACCGACCCCCACCACAAGCACGTGCCGCCCAACATCAAACATCATCGCGTACCAGCCCCCGACCTGAGCTTCACCCGCCCCAACTTGCCATTCCTCATCGAAGAGATCGAGCGCCAGGTGCTGTGACAGAACGAAGCGTTAGGAAAGGAATTTTCACCAATCACAATTGCTCGTGGCGGATTGCCAAATCCGCCGCCAAGCCACTGGATCGTTCGACCTCCAACCTCTAATCTCCAACCTCCAACATGCGCTCCTGCAACGCCTTGTTCATGGTATCTAGCCCGTGGCGTAGCATCCTCTTGCTCACACTGTCAATCAGCCGCTGGCCCACGCTGACCAGCTTACCCCCAACTTGGAATTCACCCTCGTACTTCATTAGGGTTGTGCCATCGCCCGGATCAATCAGTAGCACATCACCGCTGGCCTTGACGAAGGCGGCCTTGCCGTTGCCCTCCACCGTCAAGGTGTAGCTTTCGGGCGGCGCCTCGTTGGAAGCGATGACCCGCCCGGAGAAGGCGCCCGAAACCGGGCCCACCCGAACGTGCATCTTGCCCTCGTACTCGTTTTCGCTGACCGGGGTCAGGCTTTGTGTGCCTGGCAGGGCGGTGGCTAGCACTTCCGGGTCTCTTAGCAGATCCCAGACTTCCTCGCGAGGGCCGTCAAAAACGTATTCACCTTGTATTTTCACTGTTTTTTTCTCCTTACCTTGCCACGAACCCTTCGACCAGGCTCAGGACAAGTGACACGAATTTTCACTAATTTTTCTTTTTTCGTGTTAATTCGTGGAATTCGTGGCAAATTTCTTACCATGCAACAATTCAAACAGCTTATTCGGACTCATGGGCGTCTCCGTTATTTCGATGCCGTAGTCGGCCAGGGCATCCTCCAGGGCCTGGGCGAAGAGGGCCGGGGTCGGGATACACCCAGCCTCACCGGCGCCTTTGCTGCCCAATTCGTTGAGCGGCGACTTTGTTTCCTCGTGGCCAACCTCCATCCGGGGAATCTCGGAGGCCGTCGGGATCAGGTAGTCCGCCAGCGATGCGTTGAGCAGTTGCCCATTTTCGTCGTAGATGAGTTGTTCGTAGTAAGAGTTGCCGATGCCCAGCGCCACGCCGCCGTGAACCTGGCCATCCACGATCAGTGGATTGAGCATCGTGCCGCAGTCTTCGACAGCCACGTAGCGCTTGATGTCCACCATCATCGTCTCTGGGTCCACTTCGATGATCATGGCGTGGCTGCCATTGGCCGTGGCTCCGTACTGCGGGCCATAGTAGTCGGTGGATTCCAGACCAGGTTCCGTGCCGGGCTCGACCGCCCCGCGCAGGGGATTGGCCAGCACTGCTAGCTCACCCAGGCCGATGGATTTCTGGGGCGTATCGGCCACTCGCACCAGGCCGTCCACCAGCTCCAGTTGCTCCTCAGGCGTTTCCAGCACCTTGCTGGCCAGCTTGAGCACCTTGGCGCGAACGTTTACGGCTGCGGCATGGATGGCATTGGCCGCCACCACCGACCCTCGGCTGGCGAAGGTGCCTGTCCCCCAGTGGAACTCCAACGTGTCGCCCGTCACCAGGCGCACATCGCGCGGGCTTACGCCCAACTGGTCGGCCACGACTTGGGCGAAGGAGGTGAAGTGCCCCTGCCCCTGGGTGCCGACGCCGGTGGCCACGCTGATCTTGCCGCTGGCTTCGACGGTGACTCGGCCTCCCTCGTAAGGGCCGACGCCGGTGGTCTCGACAAAAGAGACGATGCCGATGCCCACGTGGCGGCCCTCGGCGCGCAGACGTGGCTGTTCCTCTTTCACGAACTGCTCGTAGCCGATCATGTCCGCTGCCTTCTCCAACGTCGCCAGGTAGTTCCCGCTGTCGAAGTGCAGGGGCGCAAAGGCCTGGTCAATGATCTGGTGGTTGTAGGGGAAAGCGTCGGGCGGTATGAAGTTGCGCTTGCGAATCTCAACCCGGTCCATACCCAGCTCTTTGGCGGCGAGGTCCACCAGCCGTTCCATCAGGTAGATGCCTTGTGGCCGGCCAGCCCCGCGCACGGGGGTGGTGATCATCTTGTTGGTGAACACGACCTTGAGCTCACTGTGGTAGTTATGGACATCGTACGCCGACATGGAGTGGCTTTGGGTGTTGAGGGGAATGGTCAGGCCGTAGGGATTGTACGCGCCGGTGTCGTGCAGGAAGGTGTGGCTCACCCCCAGGATGCGCCCGTCACGGGTGACTGCGATCTCGGCGTCGTGG
>Ga0315539_1001331_pt1 | contig 18309 bp, 15 predicted proteins | sample SalMarSW160150MG_FD_203097 | JGI IMG/M metagenome (GOLD analysis project Ga0315539, IMG submission 203097) | Salt marsh sediment microbial communities from the Plum Island Ecosystem LTER, Massachusetts, United States - Salt Marsh Sediment SW1601-150 ... | reverse complement strand
TTACAAGTCGAGCTCGAACGAGGGAAACAAAGTCGAAAGTTCAGGCGGAAAACTTACGCAAAATGCTCCTGGCTACGGCTGAAGACCTACGGGTGGTTCTTATCAAATTGGCAGACAGGTTACATAATATGCGTACACTAGGTGCTTTACCCGCAGAGAAACGGCGTGCTATCGCTCAAGAGACCATGGATATATATGCTCCCTTGGCGCATCGTTTAGGTATGAGGGATGCGAAATGGCAATTAGAGGATTTAGCTTTTCGCTATCTGAAGCCACGTTTGTACCATCGAATTGCTCGTTTAGTAGCTGGAAAGCGAGCGGAAAGGGAAGGATTCATAGCTGAGGTTAGTCAGATGCTATGCCAGGAATTAGATAAGGTCGATGTAAAAGCCAAGGTTTATGGCCGGCCAAAACATATTTACAGCATATATCAAAAGATGGGCAAGTATGATGAGCAGGGTAAGAATTTTGGGGATATCCATGACCTTTTCGCCTTACGTGTGTTGGTGGACTCGGTTTCAGACTGTTATAAGGCATTAGGTGTACTTCATAATCTTTGGCGTCCTATTCCTGAAGAGTTCGACGATTTTATTGCTAATCCGAAAGATAATGGCTATCAAGCTTTGCATACTACGGTAATGTGTCAAGGTACAACACCACTAGAAATACAAATTAGGACCCATGATATGCATAGAGTCAACGAATATGGGGTGGCTGCTCACTGGCTCTATAAAGAAGGGAAAGTAGGTGAGCAGTTTGATGATGAGATAGCTTGGCTGCAACAGATTGGTGATTGGAGGGAGGAGCTTGATAGTGAAGAGTTTCTGGAATCTATTAAAACCGATGTTCTTGTGGGCCGAGTGTTTGTCTATACCCCCAAAGGGGAGATAAAAGAGTTGCCCAGGGGTGCAACTCCTCTAGATTTCGCCTTTCGAATTCATACGGACTTGGGCTATAGATGTATTGGAGCGAAAGTGAATGGGAGGCTTCAACCTTTTAATTATACTCTTAAGAATGGCGATGTAGTGGAGATTATGGCCAGCAAAGCAGATAAAGGCCCGAGTCTGGACTGGCTTAATCCCGAGCTTGGTTATATTAGAACCTCTCACGCGCGAAGCAAGGTTCGGCAATGGTTTAACAAGCAAGAACGAAGTCAATGTATTGAATCTGGCAAGCAAATTTGGGATAAGGAGCTTAAGAAGTTAGGTATCGGTTTGCCCAGTGTTGACGAAGTAGCGCGTCTACTTGACTATGAAAGCACAGAAGACCTTTTTGCCGCCTTGGGTAGTGGCAGCCTCAATTCTTCTCAAATAGTGCATAAATTAAGCGGAAAGTTGGAGCCAACTGAAGAGGGGGTTGAAGTTCTACCTCCGCGGAAGGTCAGCCCTGTGAGTATTAACGTTTTGGGTGTGGGAGACTTACTTACTCGTTTGGCTAATTGCTGTCATCCCTTACCTGGCGATAAGATTATTGGGTATATTACTCAAGGCCGGGGTATCACTGTGCATCGGCGGGATTGCCCTAATATTATCCATGAAGAGGAAAAAGAAAGGTTGGTCAAGGTAGAGTGGGGTGATGTAGCGCAGGTTTATCCCGTGATGATTCAGGTTGATGCTTGGGATAGAGTTGGCCTTGTTCGGGATATTAGTGCTATTATAGCCGAGGAGGGGGTCAACCTGAGTGAGGTAAGCATGGGCAACCACCGTGATGATAGTGTTACAATGTCTTTAATCTTAGAGGTGAAAAGTGCTGCTCAACTAAGCAAAATAATGTCTAGAATTTATTCAGTTTGGAACGTAGTAAGTGTAACGAGAAAGGGGGAAATAAGTGTCACCTAGTAAGTCGAGTAACAAGGTAGCTAAGACAGCAGAGAGAAAACGGTTACGGAATCGCTTAGTGCGCCGTAGTTTTAAGACACATATAAGTAAAGCGAAAAGTTCAGTTGATGCCGGGGAAGAATCGGCATATCAGAAAACAATGGTGGCTATAAGTAGTATAGATAAAGCAGTAAGCAAAGGGATTATTCATAGAAATAAAGGCGCTAGACTTAAGTCTCACTTGATTGAGAAGCTAAATAAGAAGTAGTCAACTGGTAACCGATGGCTATTAAGTCGCTTTCGCCAAAGCAGGAACGAATTATCAACTTTGTCACCACATTTTTGCACGACAAAGGTTATCCTCCTACTATTAGAGATATTGCTGCTGGATGTGGAATAAGCTCCACCTCGGTGGTAGCTTATAACCTGAACAAATTAGAACAAGCAGGATATATTCGCCGCCACAGTGACATATCTCGGGGAATTAAGTTCTTGACCCCGCAGCAAAAAGGAGAGAAACTTGTTTATATTCCCATAGTGGGGGTAATATCTGCCGGTGAGCCTATTCCTGTGCCTGACACAGGAACTATTATTCCCAATGACGGATTAGAAGTCAGTGAGGAATTGGTTCGAGGCAAGCAAGATATTTATGCCCTTCGAGTGAAAGGCGACTCTATGTTAGATGCTTTAATAGAAGATGGGGATATAGTTTTAATGGACTATGTGAGCACTGCTGAGAATGGTGATATGGTGGCAGTCTGGCTTAAGGAAGAGCAAGAGGTCACACTTAAGAGGTTTTTCGCTGAGCCAAATCGTATCCGCCTAAAGCCAGCGAATAGTCAGATGAAACCCATTTATACTACTCCGGATAATGTCGAGATTCAGGGACGGGTGGTGGCTGTGATACGGCGTATATCATAGGTGTTAAAAATGCTGTCCCAATTCCAAGCAGTAGGGCAAGCTCTCTTTACTCAAGGATTGGTTTCTTCTCAAGGAGGTAATCTTAGCATCAAGCTTGGGGAGCATCTAGTTATTACCCATCGGGGCAGCACTTTGGGCTCCATTCAGGAAGGGGATTTGGTGGAGACGGGGATAAATAAGAACAATCGGGCTACGCCTCTAGCTTCAATTGAGCTGGAAGTTCATCGCTGTATCTATCAAAGCACTTCGGCATTGGCAGTGGTTCATGCTCATCCGCCTTACTCTGTTGCCTTGTCCTTCACGGAAAAGGAGATTGTGCCTTGCGATGTAGAGGGGCAGGCTTTGTTGCCTAGAGTGCCTATCTTAGGTACAGAGGTGGTGGTGAAGACGGGAGAACTTGCCGGGGAGATAGCTAGGCTACTAAGTGAGTATAAGGTGGTTTTGGTGCGGGGTCACGGAAGCTTTGCTGTCAGCCAGTTGTTAGAGGAAGCCTATTCCTATACTGTTGTCTTGGAGCAGAGTAGCCGCCTCCTCTACCTGCTTAAGGCTTTAAGAGTAGATCCCGGGGTAACTCCCGTTTAAGAAATTCGGTTATGCCATTGCGGCTTTAGGGGAAACCAGGTAATACCAATCAGCGTATTTAGGATTTCTTCCCAGTATCACTGCGGCGAAGAACTTTTGTAATTTGGCGGTCATTTTGCCAATCTCGCCCGTGCCTATAGGGCGATGGTCGATTTCCAATATTGGTGCTATGTTGGCTGCCGTCCCTGTAAAGAAACATTCTTCAGCTATATAAAGTTCACTTCTATCAACTCGCCTCTCAATTGTATCTATGCCTAACTCGTTTTTAGCCAATTTCATGACCGTATCCCTGGTGATGCCCATGAGAATGTTATCGGACGATGGAGGAGTTACCAGTTCCCCTCCTAAAACAAGAAAGATATTCTCGCCGCTGCCCTCGGAGACATGTCCATCTTGAGTTAGCAATATTGCTTCATCAAAGCCATTTTCCCAAGCCTCGGTTTTAGCCAGAGAACTGTTTACATAAATGCCACAAATCTTGCCTCGAGGTGGAATCATGGTATCATCCACGCGGCGCCACGATGAGGTGCAGCAGCGAACACCATTTTCTGTATCAAGGTAAGAGGGGAATGTAGTCACGACAATAAAGAAATCATCCTCCATATTGTGGAGACGGATTCCTATGGTTTCGGAGCTTTTATAGGCTAAAGGGCGGATGTATACGTCTTTCTGGTAGCCACTTTTTTCCAAAAGCTCCTTGGTCAGTTGGCAAAGCTCATCGGTGGAGTGGGGGACATCTATTCTTAGGATGCGGCAGTTGTCAAGCATGCGCTTATAGTGGTCTTGGATTCTGAAAAGGCAGAATCTTTCCTGCTCGCTATCCCAGTTACCTCGGATGCCTTCGAAGCAGGCGGTGCCGTAATGGAGGGCATGGGTCAGGATTCCGATTTTGGCTTCAGAGAGTGGCATAAATTGTTTGTGGAAAAAGGCATAATCAGGCATCTTTCCCCCTTCTATTATAGATAAAGATAGTCAATTATACTTTGTATTGTAAGCCTAAAACAAGTTCTTACCGCCATTCTAAGGCACAGGTGAGGAATCGCGGAGCCCCGGCGCTATCATTCAGGGCGACCTTAGCTGCTTTCAGAAGAAATGCCGTTGCCTGTTTTTATCGCCGTTGAGCCGTATTTCCTCCGAATTTTGTCTATAGCTTTATCCAGGTGCTCCGGCTTTTCTATCCCGGAATTAAACATAGAGAGTTGTTTCCCTTCGCCAACAAGGCTTGATATTCGAATACCTATAAGTCGTACTGGTTTTTCTTGTTGTGCTAGAGCTTTGCTCAGCAAATGCTGAGATGTGGCAAAAATAACTTGGGTAACGTCGCTAGCTTCTTTTAGGTTGACCTGGCGGGTGATTGTCTTGAAGTCAGCGTATCTCAGCCTTATAGCTACACATCGTGCCTTTTTGTTTTGACTCCGCAGCTCCTGGCAAACCTCTTGGCATAAATTGTGAAGATTGGCCTCAAGGAAATTGCGGTCCAGGGTATCGCGGGCAAAAGTGAGCTGCTGGCTGATAGATTTAGCTTCGCCTGGTGCTTCTACTTCCCGGTCATCTATTCCCCTAGCATAGCTATGAATCACTGCTCCAGTTGCTCCGAACTGTCTTTTTATCGTGTCTAAAGGAAGGCTGGCTAATTCTCCTATTGTCGTTACACCCATCTCTTTTAATGCCTGCTCCGTTTTCTTGCCCACTCCAGGTAATTTGGCTATGGGGAGTGGATTGAGGAAAGCCTGTTCATCCCCCGGGGCTATCTCTAACAGGCCATCAGGCTTACATAGGTCGGAAGCGATCTTAGCCACCACCTTACAGGTAGCGATACCCACTGAAGCTGTGAGCTTGAGTTCCTCATTTATTCTTTCTTTTATCGCCAGCGCCAGTTTATGGGGAGAACCATAAAGTTCTTCACAGCCAATGACGTCAAGATAGGCTTCGTCAAGCCCTAGGGATTCAATATGGGGAGAAAAATCGCTTAGAATCTTCATAAACTTAGCTGAAGCATCTTTATAGAGAGAGAAGTGAGACCGTATGAAAATTGCCTGGGGACAAAGGCGGCGTGCCTTGGATAATGGCATGCCGGCGTGAATGCCGAAAGGTCGCGCTTCATAGGAAGCAGAGGCAACTACGCCGCGGCGCTCAGGGTCTCCGCCGACGATTACCGGTTTCACCTTTAGCTTCGGGTTAAGCACCTGCTCCACAGAAACGAAGAAGGCATCCAAATCAATATGGAAAATACAGCGAGCCATGAAACAGTATCTAAACTAGCATACAGAGCTGATAAAGCCAACTTTTCATCACAAAGTGACCCAACTATGCTGACTATTGTTGCATGCTTGTACAATTAGGCATTTTGTGTTCTTTCAACGGTGATTTGGTCCCATTTATCCAAGAATCTTTATAGGGAAATTCCGGGATACAGGCACCTGGCAAATATGCCGATATAATGGGACATTTAGTCCTCACCAATCTTTGGGCTACCTCACCCCTAAGGAGTACCTTGAGTGCTACTGGTAAAATATAAGAAAGGAGGTGATATGTCACCAAGATGATGGCAACTCAACCAGCACATCCTTAGCCTTGTCTTCCGGCGTAGGGATGATGCCATAGATACTAAGCTCATCTCCAGCCACTACAATTCTATCTACTACTTCCCTTAGAATTTGCCTCTTATCTCCGAAGTCAAGAGTAGTTAGAGTGGTAGGTAGGCTCTGGCAAAACTGGTGGAGTTTCTCATCGTTAAGCTCCTGAGCCTCGCACTTGCGTAGCTCACTTTCGAGCCTTGCCTGTTCTTCACCTAAGCTTGCCTTTTCGCTCTTTATTGCATCCATCTTTCGCTTTAGGGTCGGGAGGTCTATAGCTCCTATCTTATAAGCGTCGAGCATTCTATCAGCCTCTATTTCCTTTCTTTCTAGCACCTGAGACACCCTATCCAGATTAGCCTCTAAGTAGGCACCTGTGGGATCTTGCTCCTGATTCCTCACTTGCTCGATTATGAGCCTCGGTTGAGATAATAAGTGAGATATGGTATCCCACACTACTGTTTCCAACCTATCGGCGCGAATGTTTTTGGCAAAGCAGCTCTTTGGCCTGTTGTTGCCTGACTTGGAACTACAACAGTAATAGGTTCTCCCTCCCGTGGTTCTGGCACCAAGCTTGTAGCCACAATTGCCACAAACCAGCAATCCACTGAGGAGATAGTCTCTTTTTGTATTTCGAGAGCAGAGTTCTCTATTCTTTGCCAGTTGCCTTTGGGCAGCCTCGAAGGTCTTTCGGGAGATGATAGCAGGAACTTCGACTGGAATCCACTGCTCTCTGGGCTTCAATATCTGGACAGTGCCACCATCCTTTGTCTTGGCTGGAGCATCCATATGCTTGTTGTAATACCATCGCCCTGCATATGTCTCATCGGTGACGATGCGATATAAGGTTGATCGCTGCCACCAGGCTTTACCTTTCCGAGTAGGAATACCTAGCCTTATTAGTCTCTGCTGGATAGCACGCAGCTTCATGCCATCTTTGACCAGCCAGTCAAACACCATGCGCACAGCATCTGCCTCCTTTGGTTCTATCACATGCCTGCTGTCAACCAGCTTGTAACCGTAAGGTGGCTGACCTCCAGGCTGCTTCCCCTCTTTCGCTTTTCTCAGTTTGCCTCTAGCGGTACGCTCCAGTAGCTTTGTTCTCTCATACTCAGCGAATATCCCCTTCATGCCGAAGAGCATCCTATCCTCAGGGCTTTGCCCTACAGATTGAGTAACAAATTTCAGCTCAACACCATGCCTTTCAAACTCATCAACTAGCACCATCAGGTGAACCAATTTCCGAGAAAGCCTATCCGGGTCGTAGACTATAACAGCTTCTACCATGCTTTGCCTGGCACATTCCCTGAGTTCGCTGAGCGCAGGGCGGCCTAAGACTGCCCCACTTATACCTTCGTCCACAAACTCTTTTACCACTTCAAAACCATGCCCAACAGCAAATTCATGCATACTTTCTAGTTGAGATGGAATGCTGTAGTTCTTGGCCTGATCCTCTGTGCTTACCCTAGCGTAAAGTGCTGCTCTCACTTCTTATCTCCTTTTGGTTTCCTTTGTCTCCTGTAATCAAGCGAATCGGCCTCAATCAGCCACATATAGCCTAACTTCCTGGCTTTTATCTTCCCCTGCCGAATAAGTCTGCAAATCTGGGACTCAGTGATTCTCAGTTGCTCGCTTGCTTCCTTAACTGTTATTTCCATAGACATCGCTTATATATATTATACCAGATACCTGGAATAGAGTCAAAACTCGCCTAGACCTGAGGTGGACCCTTAAGTTCCTCTTTAAGTACTTCACTAAGATTCCTATTAACGAAAACTGTCGACCGCTGACCACATATGGGACAACATTTCCGCTCAGCTTCATATTGAGCATAAAGCCCTCGTCTGCCTTCTCTCGACTTTCCAATAATAACGAACTCTACGCCACAATCACTACAAGTCAGCATATTCAAAGTATCCCATGTTAAGCTCCGCACAATGTACTTCTTCAAGAAATTAGCATCGTACTTTCTCTGTCGCGCTGTCTCAACCAAAAAAGGAATTGATTCTAAGAACTTCTCCATCTCAGGTGACTCGTTGGCACCCACAAAACCAACGAAGCTCTGAAACAGTTCAAACATAGACCCCGTCGCCGATATCTTTGCTTCTACTTCCGCTAGTGTCTCTTTCTTCTCTTCTAAATGCTTATCTATCCTGGAAATTTCTCTGAGCTTTCCTTCCATCTCCTCAATCTTTTCCTCCAAGTGTTTAGCCTGCTTTTCTAGGGCTGTTTTTCTTGCCTCCAGCGTCTCCACGGTGCTCTCGAGCCTCGGCAAATATTTCTCCAGCTGCTTCCTTTGGCTTTCCATGACATCAATAGTCTGAGCCAGGGTCTGCTTGAGAGTATTCAGTTCTCCGGTCTCTTCCTGCAGGGCTGTCTTCTTCCCTGATAACCTCTCTACTTCGGCTTCCAGTTTTGCCTTTCTCCCCTTGGAGTTTTCTAGCTCCGACCTTAAAGAAGTGGCCTCAGTTCCCATGACTTCGATTGCTTTATCCAGCGAGCCATATTCAGCCAGCTGCTTTGCAAACCTATCAGCATCGATTGTTTCGATGCCGGCTTCCACAGGTTCTACAGCAGCTTTGAAATTCTCAAAGCCAATACCCAACTCCTCAATCTTCTGATGTTCCCTGAGATAATCTTCTAACTCATCATCGGAAACACCCAGTTTTTCCAATGTCTGGGCCATTGGCTCAAGCCTTTGTATTCTATCCAGCGTCAGGTTAGCATCGTTCATCCTTTTGGCCATTTCTGCCTCTATCGCAGCCCCACTTTGCTCCGCTCTCTGCTCCAGCTCCTTGAGCTCCTGTTCCTTGCCTTTCTTTGCTGTATCCAGTTGTTCAATACTCTGGCGAAGGACCTCATTCTCCTGTTTCAGGACAGCATTGCTCTGCTGCAACTGTGTGCTTTCAGATGACAGCTGCTCAAAGTGTGATACCACCTCTGGGTAAGTACTCCCAGTATTGTTTTCCAATCTAACAAGCTTCATTGCTGCGGGTACGAAATCAGGAGCTTTCAATTTTGCAATTACCTTGACCAACGTGTTATGCTCCTTTGGCGACACTCCAAGACTGTCAAAGGACTTCAGGATACTCACTCCGCCCCTGGCTTCCTCCACAGTCAACCTGTTCTTTAAAAGCTCTGTAGCTAAACTTCTGAGCAAATCTACTTCATGCATTATTCCGTACCTCCTGGCCGCTGCCATAATGCCTATCTGGTCAGTATCTGCTTTGAATAGTGAGGCGTGGCGGGAAACAGTGGCCTGATTGACACCACACACCTTTGCAACTTCTGGTTGCGGTACCCCTCTGAAGAAGTACTGAAGTATCTTGGAAGCTTTGTGTGGTGAAATCCTGACTGTCACTCTTTCCTAGCCTCTTTTCCATTCTACGATCTGGAAACCGAATATGCAAATCTTTCTATGCTTTGTATGCTAAATATGCTGTCTATGCCAAATATGCCTCCTCCATCCTTATAAGTATATGTATTTCACATTCTAGCTTCCTTGTTTGCATTGCGGATGCAGGCATATCGCCATGGTTGGAAAACACCCGCGAATGGCTCCAGCAACTACTCACCCTGGATCACAGCGTCGAACACCGTCTAATTTCTGAATTCTGGCTTGTATTGTCGTTGCGATTCCACGTGGAAGTTATGAAAGCGACAAGTTTTCATACGATAATATGACTATCGCATAGAACGATACAAGGAAAACGAGAAAATGAGAACGACAAAAACGATGGAGCGTGTTATTTGTAGGGGCTGAGCTACGCATCATCTTGGGAAATTAGAGCCCTTTGAAGTGGACCAAAGTGTAAAATAGGCAGAACTTATGGTCTGAAATTCACCCTTCCGTCAGTTAAGCATTGAAATGATTGCACATTTCAGGCAAATGTGCAATTTCGCCCTAGGGAAATATTATATTTTGCTCTAACTACCCGAGTTCCCGTTGCACTAAACAACGGATTATTGCCAGCTCAGGAAAGGATAGGTCTGTCCGGTAAGGATATTCCAGATGTAGGAAGAGTTGCGCGTGCTAGGATTGGCGACCGCGGTTACGTTCCAGCCTGCTCCTGAGAAAGTGGCGATGTTCTTCATTTGCGCCGTAGTCTCGCCCGTCCCGCCAGCCGAAGTAGCTTGCCCGCTGGTTTCGGTATCCCAGAAGGAGTTGGTCACAGTGACCTCATTACTTCCTACCAGACCACCAACATAGCTACTGCCAGTCACACTGCCGATAGAATAGGAGTTGTTCACAGTGCCCTCATTACGTCCTACCAGACCGCCAACGTTATCGCCAGAGCCGGTCACGCTGCCTGTGGAATAGGAGTTATTCACAGTGCCAAGGTCGATGTTGGATCCCACCAGACCGCCAACGTTATTGCCAGAGCCAGTCACGCTGCCTGTGGAATAGGAGGTTCTCACAGTGCCATAAAGATTCCATCCCACCAGACCGCCAACATGGCTACCGCCACTCACACTGCTGATAGAATAGGAGTTGCTCACAGTGCCACCGCCACCACTACCCCCCACCAGACCACCAGTGCAGTTATTGCCGGTCACGCTGCCTGTGGAATAGGAGTTGCTCACATTACCGCTAAAACTAGCTCCCACTAGACCACCAATTGACGAATTGCCAGTTACACTGGCTGTAGAATAGGAGTTGCTTACAGTACCATCATTCAATCCCACCAGACCGCCAGCAACATAATTGCCAGTCACGCTGCCTTTGGAATGGGAGTCGCGCACAGCGCCATGATTCCATCCTGCAAGAGTGCCAACAAACGCATTGCCAGTCACAGTGGCATTCACCATACTGATATCTTTGATAACCCCTTCCTGCCCCACTCCCAAAAAGAACCCGACATAACTCTCGTCAGGGCAGTTGATAAATAGGTCACGTATCTCATATCCTTGCCCGTCGAAAGTGCCCTCAAAGCCTAGAACACCATGGTCTGCCTGCTGATTGATAAAAGCTCCAATCGGCTCCCAGCCCTTTCCCTGATTGGCAGTTGGACTCGCCAGTTCCTCATAACCGAGAGTAGTTGAATCGAGATCGTTCATAAGCAGGTAACTGCCGTCCTGGTTGTCTCTGATGGCATTTAAGTCGTACCAATCCCGTATTTCAATAGGATGGCGGGCAACATAGCCTACCATCCCGGCAATTAAGGCTACCGCAATCAAAAAAATGCTAACTCTTGTCATGTATATGAGGCCTTATGGAATTATTGTATCACTAGTGAAGCAATTATCAATAGATTGCGGTGTCCAAGACATACTATGGCGCTGGGGAGTCCCAAAACGCTATGTTGTGCAATCTAAGTAGCTAAAAATAGTAATCGGCACGATGCAATAATTGATGTACAGTAGTTAATTTTAGAAATTGATAGGCTATGACCTATACTATCCTTGGAAGGAGGTGAGCTAATGGAAAATATTGTAGGACCAATACTAGGAGCAGTCGGAATAGCAGCAACAGTGGGGCTTGGCGTCTATGTGCACTGGAGGACGAATAAAACGTTACTAGCGATATTCTGGCTGGTATCTTCGCTGCCTGGTGGTGATGCTGCAACAAGAATATACGAGGATATACGAAAGTCAAAGCAGGTTAGGGGCATTCCATATCAAACTAAGGATGGCAGATGGGCTATCGCTTGGAGTATGCCCGCTTACAAAGAAAAGCCTCCGAAGCCATAGCTCTATGCTGTGTTCTAGGTGTTTGTAGAAGGGAATCAAGTAACTATTTGAGTAATTGTTTAGTGTTCGGTATTGAGGACGCATATAATCATATTACTACAGATGTAATGTCTACCTCACAATGAACAAGCTGCTCTGGCAGCCCCTTCCAAAGCCTGCTTATGCTGTGTAAGCAATTTCCAAGCGTAGGTTGGGTCGTGGATAGACTTTCCTAGTCGGTAATAGGAACCCGCTATTTGTGTTGCGAAGTACCACATGCCTTGGTTCACTGCCTCAGCATTCACAGACACTCCGATAGATTCATTAACTATCCATTTCTGTGCGGATTCGTCAACACTGTGGTCCTGCTTGTTGGGATCGCCGACCGGTCCATTAAGCTCTTTCACAATTCTTCGAACCCAGACATCAATGGGTTGCAAAAGGTAGCGATCCTTGGAGGCAAGGACACTGTAAAATGTCGCTACATCTCGGAGGAAGAATGATGCTATCTTTGAACCGATACCATTGATTTCCTGGATCTTGCGATGAACTGCCTTCAGCTGGTCACATGCAATTCCACCCTTCGCATATACGATGATATTAGGTGACAATCCACTAGCCGATATGCCAAGCAGAACCTCCAAAACTGATTCTGCAGTGGTCATATGGGTTGTTTTCAGGATATCACCGGTTTCTCGTGACCTTGTTTTGCGCTCATACGGGGTTCCTCGTGGGCTCAGAGGATTGTTGGCTTCGTTGCGCTTACCTCCAAGGTTAGTTTTGAAGTCCTTCCAGACCTCACGAACGTGCTCACTTCTAAGTCCTTCGCCCTTGCTCTTGGTTTTCACAATGGAGTCCGCCGCTGCAGGGCCGTAATCTGGGCGACGACCTTGCCTTTCAAAAGCATAGCCTTCCAAAAACACGCACAGGGCATCCCATAGGTCACTCTCGCGTAGTGGATACTGATTCCAAATAGGTTTCATAAACCGTTCTTGGTATATGATTGAGAATTGAGCAAAACTCTGAAGCTCCATGGCAGCCTCCTTAATAGTTCACTATTGTAGCATTAGTCCGATCAGAACCAAGACTTCGCGAGCAGCATTCGAACACTGGCGTGCTCTATTCATCGTGTACTAGCAATCACGCCTGAACAAGATGATAGCAGATAGCTTGAGCCCTAGCCGATGAAGCTGGTCCAGAGTGGCCCCAGCGTTGAACATTTCCGAGTGTTGTGCAACGTCCGATGTAGTCCCTATTCAGCCACTAACAGGAAACCCTCAAAACGAAGATGGGAGCCAGCATGAAACCGCCGATGGCCTATCCAGCAGGGTCAACTCGGTCAAGATTGGGAAAGACCATCATACTTATCTTGAAGAATTGTGTAGATACCTGTGCTGATTCCGTCCAAGTTGTAGCTTATCCTTTTCACCAACTCCGGTAGTTCACGTTGTAGCTTAGCTAGAAGTTTATTATCAATTGTTATCGGATTACCATGTTTGTCGACTGGATAACGGAAATGCTGTGAATCTGGGTCAATTTCTGCAAATCTGTTAATATCAGCTTGCAGAGCATCGTAGGCTACTGTTATCTGTTCAACATATTCCCTACTTTGGGCAAAACCTGGGTCAACTTGCTTGTCTATTTCTATCAGACAATTCCTACAAATGTTCCATAATTCATATACCTTATGTCCCTCTGGGAAAGGCCTCGATATCTTCAGAAATTCCCAGCTATGTAGTATTATTTCCTTTAACTTCAACTCTATGTAATGACGATAAAGGAAGATGATGGGATAAACAGTAAAATCTCGTTTCCAAGTCTTATCGTTCAGAAGTACGTTCACTGCCTCTTGATAATCAATAGCGTATCTACCCAAATTCATTCGTGTCATTGGTTTGCCTCTCAGAAATCATCACTGAATTATACATTAGTAGGTATCAAAATCTAGGGGATTGCACAAGAGTCAGGAATGTGCAATGGCGATTCTGTGCATCACACAAAACAATATTCGGTTGCTATTGAGCCTCGTTTATTTGTCTTGCCTGATGCTTGATTGCCACGCATAAACTAGTATCCCAATCACAACTAGACAGACTATTAACACAACGTCAGGCCAAGGACCCGAGATGCGATGTCGTATTGCACTCCAAGTTGTAATCGTTCCCACTAAAAGAAGCGCTGACCACAGCGTCTGTCTCACATAAATAGAGTCCTTGATGATCTTATTGAGCCGTTGTGACACTCTTCTTGTTCGATTACTCCACAAATAGTATGCGGACAGCAATATCGAGTAGACCAAGAATAATATAAAGATACCGACAAAAACTGTATATGACCAAGCGATTGAAGCTAGCGCAAACGCAATCCACAGCATCACTAGGAGGATGGATACAATAAACCAAGTTGTTTTCCGCTTCCGTACTAGAAAACTTCCAACCCCAATGATTATCAATGAACTTATCGAGCGCCCAATCCAGTCTATAATGTTTCCCCATCCTCCCTCTGCATGTCCACTCCAATTTATAGCGGCAACTAGTAAGGAAAGAAGTCCCATTCCCAGAAACGTCTCTATCTGACTTAGTAGTTCTTCTCTTAGTTCTTTATTCAGTTCCTCGCTTTTCTCGGTCATAATTCCCCCTGGCATTTGTCTGGTTCTCTCTACCTTACAACCTCATCCTGAAGATGGCAATGCGTGCGAACTAATCGTTCCAACTACCATCCCAAACAACCTGAAAATCAGTAACTGTTCCCATACTAACATATGTGTCCTCCCAACCAGCTTCGTGAAATAGACTCACCGGTGTATAAGATCGTCCGACTATAATATTTACTGTTGATACTGCTCTATCTGGGTGTGGCTCAGTGGCCACCCATCCAGTCACGTCAACATAAATCACCCCTCTATCCGTTGTTTGGAAAGCATCGCAGGCATGGCCGGTATTTCCAGATAAGGTTATGCTCACATAGGCGCATCTAATTCCCGCCAATTCCGCGTTATTGTGAAGTCTTTCAGCAAAATCGGCACACACATGAGGGTTACCGGGTTCTGCAGTCTCGTCTATTATGCTTTGAATGTGCTCAAGGTTCACGTGACTTTCTGCTGAACCATAGTAAATTCCAGGTGTGCTGATTGTGTATATGTATGGGAACTGATCAGTATTATCTTGTTGCAGGAAGCTAACTAGTTGAGAGTAGCTTGGACTAATAGCATTTTCGTTGTTGATGAGCACAATAAAATCTCCTGAGTCGTCATAACAACCGTTTCCCGAAAGGTAGCCTTCCGGTGTATCTACAAGACCCAGATAGTAATCTCCATATTTGCCGGTATGGGAATTGATTTCGTTAGAGGAAGAGGGAGTCGTGTCAGAGGGGGGCAGACTCGTGTCAGAGGGAGCGGGAGTCGTATCAGTTTGACCGGCGTTTGTGAAATAGGTGGATATTGAGTTGAACAGACTATCTTTATAATCGGATAATGGTTGCACGCCAGCAAAGGAAAATATAAGGAATAAGCATATTAAGGAAAATACCGTGAGTTTCATACTTGGTCGCCGCCAGCCATTTTTTGATACGACCGTACACAACCAGATAAAGACACCAAGTTCAGCTATAAATAACAAACTCCCAATAAGTGGACTCTGCATGAATTGATGAGTGAATAGCATTATGCTAGACCAGATAAGAAGGCCAAGCAACGATAGGGCAGAAAGGTTCAGGATTAGTCTATAGGTCCTCCCGACAATTCTGTATTTCCTGGTGTAGTAGCCTAACCACTTCTCAGTGGAGAAGAAGACAGAAAATGCTAAAAGTAGCCAGAATGCAATGAAACTACCAACAACTTTGCTGACTACGAGACCAGCAATAGAAATCGCAACAATGAGCAACAACGCCCTAAGCCGATTCTTGCCAAATCTCGACCAGTTGGAGATGTAGTTTGGATAAGTCTCTCCTTGCGTCTTCCCCAATCTTCTGTTCGTGCACTCGACACAAGAGCAGTTAGGAGGATGGCTACTTCTAATGTAATCCCTGTCTTGTATAGGCATCTGCTAAGAATCCTCAACCAACGCTATCGTCGCTTATTCTCCTTCCAGGATCAGAGGAGCATATTTTTATGTACTTTCTTTCTGATATATCATATGAGAACCAGAAGAGGCTGTCAATATGCGTCTTCAGGATGTCTGCCGATACCTAGTGCCCTCGCCAGTCGTCAATATCAGGATGCCCTACGGTGTTCACAATGACTGCTATCCCCTCTGAATCCATCTGGTTTAACAGAAGAAGCGACCCTATGAAGTTTTCAGATGCTGAGAATGTAGCCAGAATACGTGTTTTGAATGCGTAAGAAGCCGAAATACCTGACCTCCACCACCACCGTCTCTTATCCTGCCATTCAAGTGCTTAACCCATCTTTCCGGAATATTACCCAAACCGTGAAGAGCTCCAATAACCGCGCCGACTATTGATGCAATCGAGTCATTATCTTGCGTATCATTTACAGCCCTGATTATGGCTTCCTCTGGTTCATCAGCATGAGTAGCCAGAATATGTAACACTGAGGGCACAGTCTCGAATAGATGACCCCCTGACCCCCATGAACCGCATGCTTCCTCCACCGTTAATTTTCTTTTCAGGGCATCCCTACATACTTCTGAAGCATAATGCCAGAGCGGGCCGGAATATTCACTTAGGATGCCGCCCCCATGATTATACTTGGTATTCCCCTCCAGGTCTTTGGTTATATTGCAGTAAGTATCAACCCACCAGTTGGGTTCAGGGGGAGAGGTCATCCCCAGCAATTCCCACAGCATGTGGACTAAGGCTACACAAGTCGCGTTGCTAGCGAAATCATTATGGGTCATCATAGAAGCTATTGCAGCATCTGCATACATTGATGAATGAGGATCACGAAGATATGGCAAAACAATCGGGGCAATTCGCATCAATGCACCGTTGCCCACCGATTCTGGTCCCGCTGTATACCATGGCAAGTGTCTATCTTTGAAGTTCCTTATGAACTCCTTAACCGAACCACCAGCACCCCAAATACGGCGTGCACAGAATTTATGTCCTAGTGAATCCGGTCTGAGTCCCCGGTCGTCTAATAGCTGTTCCACTGTCCAGAAAGACTCTTGTGTATCATCAGTGCCTAATCCGGCGGGGCGATTCTGCCCAGGACGCCTGTCAGCCTGGTAGTCTCTTATCTCGCCATAAAGCCTGTGCCTGTCGAATGGTTTGAGCCCTTCAGAGGTAGCCCCAAGCGCATCTCCTATGGCAATTCCTAGCAACATTCCCTCAACCTTTTCATACTTACAAGAAGCTGGTAGAGGATCAGGCATCTGGTTCAGAATCTGACCGTCATGTAGGCGAATAAATTTGTTGATCATCAAGTGCCCGAGTAATTGAGTATTGTCTATCATGGCGATACTCCTAATAACGCTGGATAGTCTTGGATTTCAGACAGTTATTCAATATCATCACATCTTAATTGTACCACGTGCTAGCTCAGTAAAGTCTGAAAATAGCCTGAGGCCTATTCATGGGTTTAGCTGAGACACTAGACTTTGAACATTAAACGCGTATAATCTGAGTAATAGGATATTAAGGAGTACAAGAGTCACACCAGAGGTGAACGACCTAATACTAATGGCCAAGAGTAAGTTTTGGAGTCTGTAGATGGCTCATTTTGTGGTTGAATTTCGCTTGCGAGGCTACGCCAAGGAGTATGCAAAGTGGGCTAGGATGCGTACTCTTCGAGAGGCTGGCAAGCTCGGGGTAAGAAGGCGGAGACAGACAAGATTCGTCCCACACATAACTCTATTTGGACCAGCGGAGACACATAATCTCCAGAACGTAGTTCGTGAAGTGGAAAGGGTTTGTCATAAGTATACTCGAGTTCCTTTCGAGCTTGGTGTCAAGAGCGGCGAGTTTCAGAAAGAGGATGCAAATTGGCTTTATCTTGAGGTCGACCCTTCACCCGAGCTTGAGCAATTTCGATATGAGCTAGCGCAGAGCTTACTTGGTCTGGAAAGGACAATACAGGACACCTGCAAACCCTATGACCGCAACCCAAAATGTAAATTTCATTGTTCGATAGGAAAGTACAGTCCTAGGAACAACGCTGAATTTGAAAAGCTATCTGGCTATGCTGAAACCAAATGTACCCTAGAGGCCTTCGGACAGCAAAAAGCTTCAGCAGTCGGCGAATTGGTCAATATCATCAGGAAATATATCTTCAGAGCTAAAGTGGAAGACGATGCGGCCATAAGCCAATATCTCATCAGGGTTACAGTTCTGGGAAGAAGAAGCCGCATCCAATCTGAATATGATTTAGTTCTTGGAAAGATGTTATCGCGAAGGGAGGCGCTGAGCAAATATTGGTGGAGAAAGACTATTGAGAAGTTCAAGGAATTGCAAAGCCCACCACGAGAGGAACACCTGACAGTCTCTGATAAACCTGTGTATCTAATTGCAGACACCCATTTTGACCATAAGAATATCATCAGATACTGCCACAGGCCGTTCTCAAGTGTCACCGAGATGAACCGGGCGATACAAAACAAGTGGAATGGCACGGTGGGAAATAACGGAGTAGTCTATTTCTTGGGCGACTGGTCTTTTGGAAGACGGTCAAGGCCAGCTACTTACTGGAGGCGACGGTTGAAAGGAAGCATAGTTTCGATTAAGGGAAGCCACGACAATATTAATTTTGAGACAAGCAGAGTGCTGCACGTCAGCGGGTATAGCTT
>Ga0315539_1001326_pt1 | contig 18356 bp, 15 predicted proteins | sample SalMarSW160150MG_FD_203097 | JGI IMG/M metagenome (GOLD analysis project Ga0315539, IMG submission 203097) | Salt marsh sediment microbial communities from the Plum Island Ecosystem LTER, Massachusetts, United States - Salt Marsh Sediment SW1601-150 ... | reverse complement strand
ATAGACCTTTCCGCCGATAGATTCTGCAAGGTCTGTAAGCATAGCTTCCTTTTCAGAACTGCTTGCTTCGAGAAAAAATGGAAGGCCGTTAAATGAGGTTTTTCTGTCCTTCGAGAATGTTTGCAAGGGGTAAAACACACCGGTATGTTTTAAGCGTGAAGGGAAGACTTCAAGACCAAAGCTTCCTGCCGTATGGGCAACCAGTGTATTTTCAGGACATTCAATACTGCCCAGGACTTCTTTCAACCTGTGATCAGGGACTGCAACAATGATAATATCAGCCGGTTCATCAAAAGAGAGGCTGGTTGAATATGATGCGTCACATTCATCAGCCAGCATTTTTGCACCGGCCTGCGATTCAGATACAATATGACGAATATTTATCCCCTTAGAATACATCCCCCTGCAGAGAGCTCCGGCCACCCTGCCTGCACCTGCAAAGGATAGGTTGTATAGTGTCATGGGGAGCTTTACTTTTTGCCGTACAAATAGGACTTCATTCCGGTGATCTCGATATTATAGACTTTATAATATGAGTAGTAGTAAGAATTACTGCTGTTCATCATATAGCTGCAATCCCAGAAAACATCTCCTGATATAAGAACCTGCTCCTCACCGGACAGATCTGTATAAGTAGAATACATTTCTTCAGGATTACAGAAAATATAAGTATCATAGTAAATTCCGTTATAAATTAAAAAAGAAGCAGTCTGGCCGTTTGAACTATATGATATTGAAGAATAATCCATCAGTTCATTGTCCAATGAAAAGAGAATATCCTTTCCGCAACCGCATTTTGCCTGTTTCTTACAACCCTGAAAAAAAAATAACGGCAACAGTATTATTGTAACAACGATTATTTTCCGGATCAGGTATCTACTCATGTTGATAATATCTTTGGTATGTTTTAATAACATACAAAGTAAGCTTATATTTCATTGATTACAAAAAATAAAGCCGTCAAACCCAAAATTTGACGGCTTATCATTGGAGTTATGGAATTTCAGGCCTGGGCTGTTGGTCCGCCGAAATTCAACGGCATAACAGGTCCCGACCCTTTTATTTCCTTTATTTGTCCGTGAACCGCTTCATATTTTGCAATATTATCCTGCATGGCTGATGCAAGTCTTTTAGCATGTTCAGGGGTAAGGATGATTCTGGATTTTACCTGGGCTTTTGGTATCCCCGGCATTATCCGGATAAAGTCAATTACAAATTCCGAAGCCGAGTGGGTTATCACTGCCAGGTTTGAATAGACACCCTGGGCAACCTCCTCATTCAGCTCAATATTTATCTGGTTTTGTTCCTTTTGATCTGCCATAATAATGTGTATTAGTTTACTATGTCGCTCTCAGTTTCAACTTCAGATTCCTGTTGTTCAGCACCCACAATGTTTTCATATTCCTCGAGCGATCCCACTATAATACTGCCATATTCACGTTGTCCGGTGCCGGCCGGAATAAGGTGCCCTACGATTACGTTCTCTTTAAGACCTTCGAGTTTATCGACCTTACCAAGTATTGCAGCTTCGTTAAGTACCTTGGTTGTTTCCTGGAATGATGCAGCTGAGAAGAAACTGTTTGTTTGAAGTGCGGCCCTGGTTATTCCCTGCAGTACCTGGCTTGAGGTTGCAGGGATAGCATCCCTGGCTTCAACCGTCTTCAGGTCTTTCCGCTTGAGAACAGAATTCTCATCTCTCAGTTTTCGGGCTGTTACTATCATACCGGGGCGAAGAGTCTGTGAATCTCCTGAATCCAGGATATATTTCTTTCCATAAATCCAGTCATTTTCATCCATGAATTCAAGTTTATCAACGATCTGGCGTTCCAGGAATTTTGTATCACCCGGATCGACAATCTCCACTTTACGCATCATCTGCCGGACTATTATTTCAAAATGCTTGTCATTTATCTTAACACCCTGCAGACGGTAAACTTCCTGTATCTCATTAACAATATATTCCTGCACCTTTGTTGGTCCCTTGATTGACAGGATGTCCGAAGGAGTTATTGCTCCGTCAGAAAGTGCTATACCTGCCTTTACATAATCGTTTTCCTGTACCAGTATCTGTTTTGACAGGGGGACGAGGTATTTTTTCACCTCATCGGTTTTAGATTTAATTGTAATCTCCCTGTTACCTCTTTTTATCTTACCGAAGGTTACTTCACCATCGATCTCGGAAACGATTGCCGGATTCGAGGGGTTACGGGCTTCGAACAGTTCTGTTACTCTTGGCAGACCACCGGTAATATCGCCGGATTTTCCGACAGCACGGGGTATTTTTGCAAGCACCTCACCGGCTGTAATTGTTTTGTTTAACTCAGCAACCAAATGAGATCCCACCGGCAGGTTATATATCTTCATCTCCTCACCTTTGGGAGATAATATTCTGACAGCCGGGTTCTTGGTCTTATCCCTGCTTTCAATTATCACCTTTTCCTTAAAACCTGTCTGCTCATCTGATTCTTCACGGTAGGTAATACCTTCCAAAAGGTAGTCAAATCCAATTTTCCCTGTAACTTCCGAAATAATAACTGCATTGAAGGGATCCCATTCGCAGATAAGCTTTCCCTTTTCTATTTCCTGTCCCGGTTTAACATAAAGCTTGGAACCATATGGAATTGAATGAGTTGTAAGGGCAATTCCGGTTTTTTTATCTATTATCCTGAGCTCCGCCAGTCGTCCTATGACTATATCGACATTTCCTTTTTCAACATCTTTTCTTGTTACTGATCTTAGTTCTTCAATCTCTGCAATACCTGAATAACGGGCTACCAGTCTTGATTCAGTTGTGATATTCGAAGCTGTACCACCCACGTGGAATGTTCGCAGTGTAAGCTGTGTCCCTGGTTCACCAATACTCTGGGCAGCTATAACACCAACTGCCTCACCTTTCTGCACCATTAACCCTGTTGCCAGGTTACGGCCGTAACATTTTGCACACACTCCTTTTTTGGATTCACAGGTAAGTACCGACCGGATCTCAACCTGCTCGATAGGAGAGTCTTCTATTTTCTTTGCAAGATCTTCTGTCAGTTCTTTTCCTGCCTCCACAATAAGTTCTCCTGTAAGAGGATGGTAAACATCATGAACAGTAGTACGTCCCAGTATTCGTTCATACAGTGATTCAACGATCTCTTCATTCTTCTTTATGGCTGTTGCTACCAGACCTCTTAAAGTACCGCAGTCATCTTCATTAATAATGACATCCTGTGATACATCAACGAGACGTCGTGTAAGATAGCCAGCATCAGCTGTTTTAAGAGCTGTATCTGCAAGTCCTTTTCTGGCACCGTGGGTAGAGATGAAGTACTCAAGCACCGAGAGTCCCTCCTTGAAGTTCGAAAGTATCGGGTTCTCAATAATCTCTGAACCGGTGGCACCAGATTTCTGAGGTTTTGCCATCAGTCCCCTCATCCCGGAAAGCTGGCGGATCTGTTCTTTAGAGCCCCTTGCACCTGAGTCAAGCATCATGTAGACCGAGTTGAAACCCTGCTTGTCGTTCGAAAGCTGTTTCATAAGCGACTGAGTGAGCCTGGCATTTACATGTGTCCAGATATCGATAATCTGGTTATAGCGCTCATTATTTGTAATAAAGCCCATGCTGTAATTGTTCAGTACCTCCTCTACCTGTTCATATCCTTCCGTGACAAACTTTTCTTTTTCCTCGGGAATGATAACATCATCGAGGTTAAAGGAGAGACCTCCCTTGAAGGCAGAATAGTATCCCAGGTTCTTTATTGCATCAAGGAAATCTGAGGTTTTTGCCATTCCGGCAAGTTTCAGAACACGTCCGATAATGTCTCTGAGAGATTTCTTTGTAAGGATCTCATTGATAAAGCCAACTTCTTCAGGTACATACTGGTTAAAAATAACCCTGCCAACTGTTGTTTCTATGATATGATTCACCATCTCATCATTGACCCTGTCATTGACCTTTACTTTAATTATGGCATGCAGGTCAACCTTACCCTCATTATGTGCAATAGCGACCTCTTCAGGTGAATAAAATGACAGGCCTTCGCCTCTCACTTTTTCCTTGTCGGTACTCTTTCTTCCCTTCGTCATATAATAAAGTCCAAGCACCATATCCTGAGAAGGAACGGTAATAGGTGCTCCGTTAGCAGGATTAAGGATATTGTGTGAAGCCAGCATAAGCATCTGGGCCTCTAGTATTGCCCCGTTCCCAAGTGGCAGATGCACAGCCATCTGGTCACCATCGAAATCAGCATTAAAAGCTGTACATACAAGAGGGTGAAGCTGAATGGCTTTCCCCTCAATAAGTTTGGGCTGGAATGCCTGTATACCAAGTCTGTGAAGTGTAGGCGCACGGTTAAGAAGAACAGGATGTCCTTTAAGTACATTCTCAAGAATATCCCACACAACAGGGTCTTTCCTGTCGACTATCTTCTTAGCCGATTTCACTGTTTTAACTATGCCTCTTTCAATAAGTTTCCTTATTATAAACGGCTTATACAGTTCTGCTGCCATATCTTTTGGAAGTCCGCATTCATGCAGGTTAAGCTCAGGTCCCACAACGATAACAGAACGAGCTGAATAATCAACTCTTTTTCCAAGGAGGTTCTGGCGAAATCTTCCCTGTTTACCTTTAAGACTGTCGCTCAATGATTTAAGAGGTCTGTTTGCATCAGTCTTCACTGCATTGGCTTTTCTTGAATTATCGAAAAGCGAATCAACAGCCTCCTGCAGCATTCGTTTTTCGTTCCTGAGGATTACCTCCGGAGCTTTGATCTCTATAAGTCTTTTCAGGCGGTTATTCCTGATTATCACTCTCCTGTAAAGATCATTCAGATCGCTGGTGGCAAATCGTCCGCCATCAAGAGGAACAAGCGGTCTCAGTTCAGGAGGGATTACCGGAACCACTTTTATAATCATCCATTCCGGTTTGTTTACATGTTTTGAATCTCTGAAAGCCTCAACAACCTGCAGACGTTTAAGGGCCTCATTTTTACGTTGTTGTGAAGTTTCGGTGTTTGCCCTGTGTCGAAGTGAATATGATATCTCATCAAGGTCAAGACGGTTCAGAAGCTTGTAAAGAGCCTCAGCTCCCATATCTGCAACAAACTTATCGGGGTGATTCTCCTCAAGATACTGGTTTTCCTTTGGCAGCGATTCAATGATATCAATGTACTCCTCTTCAGTAAGAAAATCGAGGGTTTTCACGCCATCAGCCTCTTTTATGCCGGGATTAACCACAACATATCTCTCATAATAGATTATCGAATCGAGTTTCTTTGTAGGAAGACCAAGCAGGTAACCTATTTTGTTGGGCAATGAACGGAAGTACCAGATATGTGCAACAGGGACAACAAGTGAGATATGCCCCATTCTTTCACGCCGCACCTTCTTCTCGGTGACTTCAACACCACAGCGGTCGCACACTATACCCTTATAACGTATCCTTTTGTACTTTCCGCAGTGACATTCGTAATCTTTTACGGGTCCGAATATCCTCTCACAGAATAAGCCGTCACGTTCAGGTTTGTAGGTACGGTAGTTTATTGTTTCAGGCTTCAGCACTTCACCACTGGAGCGGTCAAGTATTTCTTCGGGTGAAGCAAGACCTATTGAGATCTTTGAGTAACTAGTCTTCGTTTTGTTATCTCTTCTGAATGACATATATCGTAATTTTATTATCCAAATTATTTGATAAAAAGCAATAAGAGCTGTTAATCAAGGATAACACTTAATCCAAGACCTCTCAGCTCGTGCAACAGCACGTTCAGTGACTCAGGTATTCCCGCCATTGGCATAGGTTCCCCCTTGACAATTGATTCATAGGCTTTTGCACGTCCTATGACATCATCAGATTTTATTGTCAGTATCTCCTGGAGTATATGTGCTGCTCCGAAAGCTTCGAGAGCCCATACTTCCATTTCCCCGAAACGCTGACCTCCGAACTGTGCCTTACCACCCAGCGGCTGCTGAGTTATAAGAGAATAAGGACCTATGGAGCGGGCATGCATTTTGTCGTCAACCATATGACCAAGCTTGAGCATGTATATAACCCCCACAGTTGCCGGCTGATCAAATTTTTCTCCTGTACCACCGTCATAGAGGTAAGTCTTGCCATATTTGGGAAGACCTGCCTCTTCGGTATATTGTGTTATCTGGTCAATAGAAGCTCCGTCAAATATAGGAGTTGAGAATTGGAGTCCCAGTTTCTTACCTGCCCATCCGAGCACTGTTTCATATATCTGTCCGAGGTTCATTCTTGAAGGAACGCCTAACGGGTTAAGAACAATATCAACGGGTGTTCCATCTTCAAGGAATGGCATATCCTCAGCACGGACGATCTTGGCAACAATACCCTTGTTACCATGCCGTCCGGCCATTTTATCACCAACTTTGATCTTACGTTTTTTGGCTATATAGACCTTGGCAAGACGTACAATACCTGCTGGCAGTTCATCACCTATTGTGATATTGTATTTATTACGTTTGTAAACACCATCTATCTCCTTATACTTGATTATATAATTATGGAGAAGCTGTTTGATGCTGTCATTTTTCTTCTTGTCAGTAGTCCACTTATTCGGATTGACATTCAGGAAATCTATCTCCTGAAGTTGTTTCAGAGTGAATTTGCTTCCTTTTGGTATTACATCCACATTGAGATAATCCTTTACTCCCTGTGATGTTTTACCATTAACAAGAATAAAGAGTTTGTCAACCAGTTTTGCCTTAAGATCTTCAACATTCTTATTGAATTCCTGATCGATCTTTTCGAGCAATGGTTTTTCCACCGCTTTGGTTTTCCTGTCCTTTACAGCTCTGGTAAACAGCTTTTTATCAATTACCACACCTTCCAATGAAGGACCTGCCTTGAGGGAAGCATCTTTTACATCACCCGCTTTATCACCGAAGATTGCACGGAGAAGTTTCTCTTCAGGTGAAGGATCTGATTCTCCCTTTGGTGTGATCTTACCTATTAATATGTCGCCCGGCAGTATGTGGGCGCCGATCCTAATAAGACCGTTATCATCCAGGTTTTTGGTTGCCTCTTCACTTATATTGGGTATATCAGAAGTAAGTTCCTCGAGACCCCGTTTTGTATCACGTACTTCAAGAAGATACTCATCGATATGGACTGATGTAAACATATCTTCCTGAACCACCTTATCGGATATCACTATTGCATCTTCAAAGTTATAGCCTTTCCAGGGCATGAATGCAACTTTCAGGTTTCTGCCAAGCGCCAGTTCACCATTTTTTGTACCATAACCTTCAGTAAGAACCTGTCCTTTTTTAACCTTTTCTCCTTTTTTCACCACAGGAACCAGGTTGATACAGGTATTCTGGTTTGTCTTCTTGTATTTCGGAAGGACATATCTTTTTATATCATCATCGAAGCTCACAAATTTCTCCTCATCAGTACGGGTATATCTGATGACTATTTCATTGGCATCTACATATTCCACAACACCATCGCCTTCCGCTACAAAAAGTATCCGGCTGTCCTTGATCACCTGTGTTTCCAGACCGGTCCCCACTATTGCCGATTCAGGATTAATAAGAGGAACAGCCTGTCGCATCATATTTGATCCCATCAGTGCTCTGTTTGCATCATCATGTTCAAGGAATGGGATGAGGGATGCGGCAATTGAAGCGATCTGGTTTGGTGCCACGTCCATCAGGTCGATCTTTGAGACCTCTTCAATAGGATAATCAGCCTCATATCTGCATTTTGCTTTTGTACTTTCAAAATGTCCGTCTTTCAGAAGAGGGGCATTAGCCTGGGCTATCATTTTCTCTTCTTCTTCTTCAGCACTCAACCATACTATCCCGTCCTTTGTAAAATCAACCTGTTCCTGAGCCACTTTACGGTAAGGTGTTTCAATAAATCCAAGATTATTGATCTTGGCATAAACACAGAGAGATGATATAAGACCTATATTTGGTCCCTCCGGGGTTTCAATTGGACAAAGACGGCCGTAGTGTGTATAATGCACGTCTCTCACCTCAAAGCCTGCTCTTTCACGTGACAATCCGCCCGGGCCGAGTGCCGACATACGGCGTTTATGTGTCATCTCGGCCAGAGGGTTAGTCTGGTCCATGAATTGTGACAGCTGATTTGTTCCGAAAAATGAATTGATAACTGATGAAAGAGTTTTTGAATTTATCAGGTCTATCGGTGTAAATACCTCGTTATCTCTGACATTCATTCTCTCACGGATAGTACGTGCCATTCGGGCAAGTCCCACTCCGAACTGTGTATATAGTTGTTCACCCACGGTACGTACTCTCCTGTTGCTTAGATGGTCAATATCATCGATATCTGTCTTGGAATTAATGAGTTCGATCAGGTACTCTATGATCTTGATAATATCTTCCCTTGTCAGAATCTTAACCTCCATGTCGGTATTAAGACCCAGTTTCTTATTGATACGGTAGCGGCCTACTTCGCCGAGATCATATCTTTTATCTGAAAAGAATAATTTGTCGATAACGTCACGGGCAGTTGCCTCATCGGGTGGTTCTGCATTCCGCAGCTGACGGTAAATATATATAACTGCCTCTTTCTCAGAGTTACAAGGATCTTTTTGCAGTGTATTATATATGATGGCATAATCCGATAGTGATAAGTCTTCCTTGTGAAGAAGTATTGTTTTTGCACCCGAATCGACAATAAGGTCAATATGTTCCTGTTCTATTGTTGTTTCCCTGTCGAGGATCACTTCATTTCTTTCTATGGAGACCACCTCGCCGGTATCCTCATCCACAAAGTCTTCAACCCATGTTTTCAGAACCCTGGCGGCCAGCTTACGTCCAACAAGTTTTTTTATGTTTGTTTTTGAGACCTTTTGTTCTTCCGCAAGGTTAAAGATCTCAAGTATTTCTTTATCGCTTTCGAAGCCTATTGCCCGGAGAAGAGTTGTCACGGGGAGTTTCTTTTTCCTGTCGATATAGGCGTACATCACATTATTGATGTCGGTAGCAAACTCGATCCAGGAACCTTTGAAGGGTATAATTCTTGCTGAATAGAGTTTCGTTCCGTTAGCATGGAGGCTCTGTCCGAAGAATACTCCCGGCGACCTGTGCAACTGCGATACTACAACTCTTTCTGCACCATTTATCACAAAAGTTCCCCGTTCAGTCATATAAGGCACGGTTCCGAGGTATACATCCTGGATGACCGTATCAAAGTCCTCATGCTCCGGATCGGTGCAATAGAGTTTCAGCTTTGCCTTCAGGGGTACACTGAAAGTAAGCCCTCGTTCAATACACTCATCAATAGTATATCTGGGAGGGTCAATATAATAATCCAGAAATTCGAGAACAAAATTATTCCTGGTGTCAGTTATAGGAAAGTTTTCAGTAAAGACTTTATAGAGTCTCTCTTTTTTCCTGTTCTCGGGAGTTATTCCAAGCTGAAAGAACTCACCGAAGGATTTTAACTGAACTTCCAGAAAATCAGGATAATCTAATTGAACTTTCCTGGATGTGAAATTTATTCTTTCGGTATTTTTTGAGGACATTTTAAAAAGATTAAGTGAACTTATAATTTAAATGACAAAAGGCCTAGTCCCGAGTACTCGGGACTAAACCTAAAATCCAGCAATGTGGTATAGCTTATTTAAGTTCAACTTCAGCTCCTGCCTCTACTAATTGGTTTTTAACAGCTTCCGCTTCATCTTTTGAGACACCTTCTTTAACCGGAGCCGGAGCAGAGTCAACTACTGCTTTAGCTTCTTTAAGTCCAAGACCGGTGATGTCTTTAACAAGTTTAACAATCTGTAATTTCTGTCCGCCTGCGTTTTTTAGAATAACATCGAATGTTGATTTTTCTTCAGCAGCAGGTGCTTCACCACCACTGGCCGGACCAGCGACTGCTACTGCTGCCGCAGCTGGTTCAATGCCATACTCTTCTTTAAGTATTGTGGCCAGTTCGTTTACATCTTTAACAGAAAGGTTAACCAGTTCTTCTGCAAATTTCTTGAGATCTGCCATTTTTATTGATTTTAGTTTGATTATACTTTTTAATTAGTTTGCTTTTTTAAAAGTGTTTCAAGAACACCATGTATTTTATTTCCACCCGATTGCAAAGCTGATATAACGTTTTTGGCAGGTGACTGAAGCAGGAGGATAATATCTCCTATCAGTTCCTCTTTTGTTTTTATGGAGACAAGAGTATCGAGCATTTCATCTCCAAGGTAAATTGATTCCTGAACGTATGCGCCTTTGAGAACAGGCTTATCATGTTTCTTCCGGAATTCCCTGATAAGTTTTGCAGGGCTGTTCACTGACTGTGTAAACATGATGGACGTAGTACCTTTAAGAACCGGATAGAGTTCTTCAAAGTTCATACCGGATTGTTCAAGTGCTCTTTTGAGAAGGGTGTTCTTAACTACAATAAGTTTTATATTTTTTTCAAAGCATTCCCTTCTCAGGTTACTTGTATCAGCGGCATTAAGTTGTGCAGTATCAGTCAGATAAAAGTGGCTGTACTCTTTCAATCTTGTTGTCAGGCTGTCTATGATAGCATTTTTTTCTTCACGTCTCATAATAACAATAACATTAATTACTCATCAAGACCTTTGGGATCGATTTTAATACCCGGGCTCATTGTGCTTGAAAGGAAAAGGCTACGTATGTAGGTTCCTTTTGCAGCAGCCGGTTTAAGTCTATTTACCGTTGAGATGAACTCTCTGGCATTTTCAACGATCTTATCAGGTTCAAACGAGACCTTTCCGATAGAGGCATGAATGATTCCGCTTTTATCCACTTTAAAATCAATCTTGCCCTGCTTCACTTCTTTAACAGCCTTCCCGATATCCATTGTTACGGTTCCACTTTTCGGATTCGGCATCAGTCCACGGGGACCAAGTATCCGACCTAACTGACCTACTTTCCCCATTACGGATGGCATGGTTATGATAACATCCATATCTGTCCAGCCTCCTTTGATCTTTTCGACATAATCGTCAAGACCAACATAATCGGCTCCGGCTTCTTTTGCCTCAGTCTCCTTGTCGGGAGTACAGAGCACAAGAACACGTGTTATCTTTCCTGTTCCGTGAGGAAGGGAAACAATGCCACGAACCATCTGGTTGGATTTTCTCGGATCTATACCTAACCTTACATCCAGGTCGATTGAAGCATCAAACTTTGTTGTGCTCACCTCTTTTACCAGAGCTGATGCTTCTTTCAACGTATAAAGCCTGTCTTTTTCAAGTTTTTCAAGAACAAGCTTACGGTTTTTGGTAAGTTTAGTCATTTTTCTTCTGGTTAATTTTTAATTGGGGACTCACCTTTTATTGTAATCCCCATGCTTCTTGCGGTACCAGCTACCATCTTCATTGCGGACTCGATTGTAAAACAATTGAGGTCCTCCATTTTTTCTTCAGCAATCGTTTTGATCTGGGCCCATGTAACCTGTGCTATTTTTTCTCTGTTAGGTTCCTGTGAACCTTTCTTTGTTTTAGCAGCCTCAAGAAGCTGAACAGCCACCGGTGGTGTTTTAGTAACAAAATCAAATGATTTATCAGCATATACCGTTATTACTACCGGTATTACTTTTCCAGCTTTTTCCTGGGTCCTCGCATTAAATTGCTTGCAGAAATCCATGATATTCACGCCTTTAGAACCTAACGCAGGTCCTACAGGTGGAGATGGATTAGCTCCTCCGCCACGAATCTGTAACTTTATTAGTCCAGCAACTTCTTTTGCCATAATTTAAAATTTGCGTGTTTATTGCGAGAGTCTGACAGTCATTCAGGAAGCATTATAAATATTATAACCGTCAATATCTTCTGTTAATTTTCCTTTTCTACCTGCATAAAACTAAGCTCAAGAGGTGTTTTTCTTCCAAATATCTTAACCATCACCTTGAGCTTTTTCTTTTCTTCATTTACCTCTTCTATAATTCCCGTAAAGCTGTTGAAGGGGCCGTCGATCACTTTAACAGCTTCTCCCACAAAGAAGGGAACATTAAGTTCCTCATCGCTTGCATTGAGCTCATCAACCTTTCCGAGAATTCTGTTTATTTCAGCTTTTCTGAGGGGAACCGGTTCGCCATCCTGTGATCCGAGAAATCCGATGACATTTGGTATGTTTCTCAGAAGATGTGGTATTTCACCAACCAGTACTGCTTCAACGAGTACATATCCCGGAAAGAATGTTCTTTCCTTGCTTATCTTTTTTCCTGATCGTATCTGGTAAACCTTTTCAGTAGGAATAAGAACCTGTGAGATATAATCTCCAAGCTTCAGGCGGGCTACTTCACTATCAATATATTCCTTGACCTTTTTTTCTTTGCCTCCAATTGCCCTCAGCACATACCACTTCTTACTATTCTCACTCATCAGAAAAAGATCTCCTCTTTAATATAACAAACTGTATATGAATTCCATTATCCTGCTAAAACCAGCGTCCATGGCTGCAACAATGATAGCAATTATGAGAGTAGCTACCATAACAAGCACAGCGCTGTTCTGGAGTTCTTTCCATGTTGGCCATGTAACTTTGTGCACGAGTTCAGTGAATGACTCCTTAAAATATCCTTTTATATTCATATCTCCGATCTATTTGCACGGGAGGAGAGACTCGAACTCCCGACACCTGGTTTTGGAGACCAGTGCTCTACCAACTGAGCTACACCCGTATAGGGTAGCATCATGATTCATCCTGATGCTACTGTTCTCGAACCGTTTACTGCAGTATTTCTGTAACCTGGCCTGCTCCCACTGTTCTTCCTCCTTCGCGGATAGCAAAACGCAGACCTACATTTATAGCTACAGGGTAGATCAGGTCAACGGTTATAGTGACATTATCACCAGGCATTACCATTTCCCTGCCTTCAGGAAGAGTTATCTCACCGGTAATATCAAGAGTTCTTAGGTAGAACTGAGGACGATAATTATTATGGAACGGAGTATGACGTCCGCCTTCCTCTTTCTTAAGAACGTAGATCTCGGCCTTGATCTTTGTATGGGGAGTTATTGAACCCGGTTTGGCGAGTACCATTCCTCTCTTGATCTCTTTCTTATCAACACCTCTAAGTAAAAGTCCGACATTATCACCTGCTTCGCCTCTGTCGAGAATCTTACGGAACATTTCAACACCTGTACAAACTGTTTTACGTTTTTGTGCACCCAGGCCTATCATTTCAAGTTCATCACCTGTAAGAACAACGCCTGTTTCAATACGACCTGTAGCAACTGTTCCACGTCCTGTAATTGAGAATATATCTTCAACCGGCATCAGAAATGGTTTCTGGTTGTCGCGCGGAGGAATAGGTATGTATGAATCAACGGCATTCATCAGTTCAACAACTTTTTCTTCCCATTTTGCTTCGCCGTGCATGGCTCCCAGGGCTGAACCGCGGATAACGGGAGCATTGTCGCCATCAAATTTATAGAAGTTGAGCAGATCACGTACTTCCATCTCAACAAGGTCAAGAAGTTCCTCATCATCAACCAAATCAACTTTGTTCATGAAAACCAGTACTTTGGGAACGTTAACCTGGTGAGCCAGAAGGATATGTTCACGAGTCTGTGGCATTGGGCCGTCGGTAGCTGCCACAACAAGTATTGCACCATCCATCTGTGCAGCACCTGTAACCATGTTTTTAATATAGTCAGCGTGACCGGGACAGTCAACGTGTGCATAGTGACGCGCTGCTGTCTGATATTCAACGTGAGCAGTGTTAATAGTAATACCCCTTTCTTTTTCCTCGGGAGCATTATCAATTGAATCAAAATCCCTGATTGTAGATAGTCCTTGCTTATGAAGCACCATAGTAATTGCTGCTGTCAGGGTGGTCTTACCATGGTCAATATGACCTATTGTACCAATATTTACATGTGGTTTCGACCTGTCAAATTTTTCTTTTGCCATAACTCCAAGCTTATTAAATTTAATATATTCGTAATCAATTATAAAAGTATCTTTTACCCGTTGAGCCGGAGAGGGGAATTGAACCCCTGACCCCTTCCTTACCAAGGAAGTGCTCTACCCCTGAGCTACTCTGGCATCAAAAGTGAGCGGGAGACGGAACTCGAATCCGCGACCCTTAGCTTGGAAGGCTAATGCTCTACCAACTGAGCTACTCCCGCGTTATATCATCATAGAGATTCGTATTCTCTCCCGGCTATATCCTTAAGCTTTCGTCAGGTTTCCGTTTAAGTGGGGAGAGCAGGATTCGAACCTACGAAGGCGTCTGCCAACAGATTTACAGTCTGCCCCAGTTGACCGCTTTGGTATCTCCCCCCATGAAACAGAGTTAATCTCTTAAGACACACATTTACAACTCCTTCAGGAGCCGATGAAGGGATTCGAACCCCCGACCTGCAGATTACAAATCAGCTGCTCTGACCAACTGAGCTACATCGGCAAGTTAAAGAACGTCCCGTGGGTGCATAATTCACCCTGAAAATCGGTGTGCAAATGTATGAATTTATATTTTATAATTCAAAATAAATCAAAATAATTTTGCCGGCAGTTATCCTACACCCCTCTCTTCTTCTGTTTATGCTTGGTAATCTGTTTTTTAAGAGCATCAACGGCATTATCAGTAGCCTCCTCAAAAGTTTTACTTTGCTTCTTTGCAAATAAAGGTCCACCCGAAAGATCCAGTTTAATTTCGCTAATTTTATTCTCACGCTCCTGATCATTGTTAAGCCTGAGGTATACTTCGACATTAACAATATCTTCACCAAACTGGGTCAATTTACCCACTTTTTGATGAACAAAATTTATTAGCTTTTTATCAGCATCAAAACGAACTGAATGAATCTGAATGTTCATAGTAGTACCTCCTGTTTATTTGTTTAATTTAAGCTCGCGGATGAGCCTGTTTATATATTTTTTTTAGTTTCTCAAATGTGTTATGTGTATATATCTGTGTTGCTGACAGATTTGCATGACCAAGGAATTCCTTAATGGTATTCAACCCGGCACCTCTGTTTAGCATATGTGTGGCAAACGTATGTCTTAAAATATGAGGGCTTTTCTTTTCAATCGTGGTTACCATGGAAAGGTATGCTTTTACAGTATTATAAACATATTTATCATATAACTTGTTTCCCTTATCAGTAATAAAAAACCAGTCCGTGTTTTCCGTGGCGGCAAAATCATTTTTTGCCCTTATGTACTCCTCAAGCCTTTTAGTAAATGGTTTTGTCAGAGGTATGATACGTTGTTTATTCCTTTTGCCTGTGACTTTAACGGTTGCTTCCTTCAAATCCACGTCACTGTCACGCAGTCCAATCAGTTCCGATCTTCTCATTCCTGTCAGGTAAAGTATTTCTATGATCGTCCTATTTCTGATGCCTGCAAAATCATCTCCGAAATTATAATCATCAAGCAGTGTGTCAAGGGCCTCCTCCTCTACAAATACAGGCAGGCTTTTCTTTCTTTTTGGCAGCACCACTTTTTCAAGCGGATCATGATTTACGGTTCCCTCCTTCCTGAGGTATTTAAAAAAAACCCTGAGGCATGATATTTTTCTATGAACACTAACAGGTGCAATGCCCTTGTCTATCAGGTTTACCACCCATGCTCTTACCTGGTGTGATGTAATTTCTCCGGGAGCTGTTGGCATCTCATTGTCCGAAAGCCAAGAAAAAAACTGATCCAGGTCATTCTGATATGACCGGATAGTGTGCAGTGAATACCGCTTTTCAATTTTCAAATGTTCCAGGAATGATTCCTTATGACCCATGAAGGAACCCTGTCTGTTATGATTAAAAACACCGATACAGCCGGCGGACTATTCTTCGCTCTCCTGCATCTTCTGAACGTACTTAGCCTTCTTGATTTCTTCCCTCCGGCGAACTGAAGGCTTAACAAATGCCTGACGTGAGCGTAATTCACGGATTACTCCCGTCTTCTCAAATTTCCTCTTGAACTTCTTCAGAGCCCTTTCTATGTTCTCGCCTTCTTTTATTGGTACTATTATCATATTATAAATTCTGTTTTAAACGAGGCGCAAAGTTAGAAATAGAAATATTCTTTTCAAAACATTTAAGGAGATAATTTATTCATATTGCTTATTTTTTTGATTTATAGTGGTTTACAAAAGTTCTCTTTATAAACAAGTATTTATTAAAGATACGAAATATTCTGAGGAAATCAAAGTACAAGATGTTAAAAATTGCTTAAAAATATCCCTTTCCCGTTTCTTTGTCCACAAACCCCCTTTCCCGTTTCCCCCAAGGGGGAAATGCTATATGCATTTTCAAATAAAAGTATGTTAATTATTAAGGATCCGATTCCAAAAATTTATTAATGACATCTATAACTGAATCTATTATCGTTTCTATTTCTTGATTTGTAAACCGTAACACTCTTATACCTGATGATTCCAAATATCTGTTCCTTTCTTCATCATACTCCTCCCTAAACAGGTGAATACCTCCATCCACTTCAATAGCAAGATTTGCTTCAAAACAATAGAAATCAAGGATGTAAATCCCATAAGGATGCTGCCTGCGAAAATGCATGCCTTTAAGTTGTCTTTTTCTTAGTTTGTTCCAGAGTTTTTTCTCAGTATGAGTCATATTACCGCGTAAATCTTTTGCCTTTGCCCTAATGTTTAGATTGGCACCATGATTATGCTTTGATTCATTTATTATTCTTGAATATGCCATTTTCTCTTTTTTTTTTACTCCTTCCCCGTGGGGGAAGGTCGGGAAGGGGGGAAGCTTTTCATTTCTCCTCAAACTCCAGATACGGCCTTATTTTTTCTGTTTTTTCTCTTGCAATCAATTTATTATCAATCATTTCATCCATGGTTTTAATACTTCCCTTCAGCTCTCGATATTTTAGAATAGCTGTTACTTCATATTTCTCAAAATACGGTAATCGTATGAGCTCCTTGTATTCAGCACTATTTATTATAATTTTTCTGACAGCTGTTGAATCTGCATAGACTCTTGATGAAATAATATTAAAAACCTCTTCTGAAAGTCCATATACTTCCCTGAGCTGGTTCACAGAGACAAATCCGCCCAGCAGTTTTCTGAATTTTATTATCCTTGCCGACAGGACAGGACCAATCCCCGGAAGGGCTTCGAGAGATGCTGAATCACAGGTATTTATTTCCAGCAGTGGTCTTTGCGGGTTTGACCTGTTGTTCTTCATATACGATCCTGAACCATTTTCTTTTTCTTCATTGAAAGAGGTAACAATCATATCACCTTTTTTAACAGGTATCTTCTCCACCGTGATGTTGTGTTCGGGAATAATGAACCGGAATCCGGCAACAAAAAGTATCAGAATAAGGAGTAAAAAGGTCGACCTTCGTTCCCGCCTCGTAAAACCGAACCAGTTTAAAACCGGTTTAAATGTAAATTTCTTCATAAGACAAGCAGTGAGACATCTGCAATTTACGAATTCCCTGAAAATCCGGATAATGTTCCGGTAATTTTTTTATCCCCGGTGATCAGAAGGGATACCCAATGGCCACCACTATTGTAAAATCATTCCCGAAATTGTAGGGTCTGTTCATTATTATCCATTTTGATCCCTCATTAAGCCACGGATCACGAAGTTTCATACCCATATCTGCTCTCAGGAGAACAAAACTGAGGTCGAACCTGAGACCGGCACCTGTACCAACTGCTATATCGTTTACAAGATTATTGAGTGTAAACTGAGCTCCAGGGCGGGAAGGATCATTATTGTATGACCAAATATTTCCGGCATCCACAAAAAGTGCACCATTAAGTATCCAGAACAGCTTGAAACGATATTCAAGGTTGGCCTCCAGCTTTATATCTGCGGTCTGATTGAGAAATTTAGTATAATCGGGAACATAGGACCCTGGTCCAAGAGTACGCACCTGCCAGGCTCTTATTCCGTTTGCACCGCCACCATAATACTGTTTTTCAAAAGGAATAGCTTTTGAATTACCGTAAGGAATTCCTGCTCCTATAAAGCCCCGGCATACCAGAGAGCTGACATCATTCAGGATCATATTATACCTGACATCCATGTCAGCGCGTATGTACTGTGCAAATTGCTGACCAAGAATATTATAGCTTCCGTCAGTTTTCTCTAATCCGGCAAGATTCCCTATAAGTCCCAGCATATTTCCGGATGCTTCAGCATTGATTCTTATAAACCAGTAATCTCTTGATTTCTTTATCTTCTGATTATTAAAGATATATGAATAATTACCACCCAGGATCATAACATCCCTGTAGCTGTATGCAAGATATGATGAAGAATCAATTCGCGCATAATAATCCGGATCGATCCTCAGCAGGTTAACAAGGTTAAGTTGTACCGGATTAACAATATGTGTTGTATAATGCTTGCCATCCCAGTTATACCCGAATGTGACATTGGCTATGGTTCTGGTATAAAACGGCATATTTTGATAGTTATAT
>Ga0315539_1001319_pt1 | contig 18422 bp, 10 predicted proteins | sample SalMarSW160150MG_FD_203097 | JGI IMG/M metagenome (GOLD analysis project Ga0315539, IMG submission 203097) | Salt marsh sediment microbial communities from the Plum Island Ecosystem LTER, Massachusetts, United States - Salt Marsh Sediment SW1601-150 ... | reverse complement strand
GGTTTAGCAAATGTACTGAAGAATTATCAGGGCAAAGTTGAGGCTATGAAAAAAATCAATTTTATCCGGAAGAAACTCGATTTTGAAAAGGAAATGACGGCATGGGTCAATGCAGGCCCGGCACAGGAAGAAAAATACGGGAATATTTTAAATGACATCAAAGCGCTGTACGTGGAGCTGGCGAAAACGAGGGAACGAGACGACATGTATAGAAATATTGTCAATTTCGGAGGCGTTCCCCTTGGAGCAGCAAACCAAATTTACGGCACAGTGAAAGAAAGGGAAAAGCCGGATAACGAACGGCAGCCTGGATTTACAGAAAAGACTATCGAAAAAATCATTGAGAACCTAAAATATCAATATGCCGATTACTTCGAGCCTGCAGAAAAAGCGTTAATGATACGAGCATTGACGATGGCAAATGAATTGCCTGCAGATCAGCGTATAACCGGATTGGAAAGCATTCTTCGTTCTCCGTCAAAGCCAATTGAGCAATTCGTCGACGAAGCATTTAAAACATCAAAATTGCTCAACCTCAAATATGCACAATCCCTTTTTAAAAAAACATCGGCCGAACTGGATACACTCAATGATCCGTTCCTTCTTATTGCAAAGCTTATATATCCTTCGAGCGAAGAAATAAACAAAGCCAACGATAACTTTGCTGCAAAAGTGACCGAGCTTCGAAAGCAGTACATTGATGCGTTATATGCATGGAAGGGAGCGAACCTTTATCCCGATGCGAACCGGACAATACGTTTCACCTATGGAAAAGTAAAAGGCTACAGTCCTGCAGATGCCGTATGGTACCGCCCGTTTACCACACTGCGAGGCGTCATTGAGAAGAATACAGGTATCGAGCCGTTTGACGTTCCACCTGAATTAACAGAGTTGTACGAAAAGAAGGATTACGGTAAATATATGGATCCCTTGCTGAAGGATGTGCCTGTTGCGTTTACACATCTCGGAGATATTACAGGCGGCAACAGCGGCAGCCCGGTAATGAATGCCCGCGGAGAATTAGCCGGTATCGCCTTCGACGGCAATTATGAAGCGATGATCAGCGATTGGCAGTACGACGATGAATTGCAAAGAGTTATTTCAGTTGATATTCGTTATGTGCTCTTTGTAACACAAAAATATGCTCATGCAGATTTCATACTCAAAGAAATGGGTGTGAGTAAATAGGTATATTTTTCTTGTTAAAAGGGACAAAACGATAACAGAAGCGGTTTCTTTTCTTTTGAAGAACGGAAAGGAAAAAAAGGATATATTTAGATATATTACACTATATAGACAGGAACAAGCATAATTACATTTGCACCAGTGGAATCTCACTATACCTCTGAGTTACAATCGTTTTGAGAATAGCGGGCTGGTCAGCATAGCTGCTGACTTATCCACCGAAATCAATAATGAAGGTGAAAAAGCCCCGCCTGAACGACGTACTCGGGCCTGCCCATCGCAAGTAGAGCACAGGCGGACACTCAGGCAGGACAGATATAGATTTAAATTGTAAAACGAAATATTAAATATATAAAAGGAAAAAATGAAAAAATACTGGCTGTTTATTTTATTAGTACTTCCAACGCTAGGCTATTCTCAGGGCGTTTTTATCAATGAAGTTATGGCTTCAAATCAGACGACAATTCTTGATGAAGATAGTGACGCTTCGGATTGGATTGAATTGTATAACAGCGGAGGTACTTCAATCGATATCTCCGGGTACGGCCTGAGCGATGATTCTTTGGATCTGCTCAAGTGGCGGTTTGGCAGCACAACCATTGAACCGGGAGGATACTTATTAATATTTGCATCCGATAAAGACCGTCAGGGAACAACTCCGCACACGAATTTTAAGATAAGCGCTTCGGGCGAATCGGTACTGCTTTCCGATTCCAACGGTATTGTTATTGACCGGGTCGACATTCCGGTTTCGAGTACCGATATTTCGTACGGTAGAACGAGCGATGGATTGCTTCCGTGGATATTCCAGATCCCTACTCCGGGATTGCAGAATACAGGCAAAATAATTAACGGTATTGCTGATTCTGTATCCGTTTCACTTCCGAGCGGATTTTATTCCTCACAGATTTCATTAACACTTTCAGCAGGCGACAGCAGAATTTTTTATACGCTGGATGGAAGTGTTCCTGATTCAACCGATACGGAATATATTTCACCAATTAACATTCAGACAACAACTGTTCTAAAAGCCGCTGGTATAAAAGAAAATTACTTGCCTTCTCAGGTTATAACCAATACTTATTTTATAAACGAATCTACGGATTTACCTGTTGTCTCTCTTTCAGCGGATCCATACGATCTTTTTGATCCCACTTATGGAATGTATGTTGACGGGCCGGGATGGACTCCTGCAGATCCTCATTACGGTGCGAATTACTGGATGGATTGGGAACGCGCAGCGCATGTGGAATTTTTTGAGGATGATAAAACTCCGGGCTTTTCAGAAGACTGCGGTATATGTATTTATGGTGCCTGGACACGAGCGAATCCTCAAAAATCATTCGCAGTAAAATTCAAGGAAGCATACGGCCCTTCAAAAATTGAATATAAACTTTTTCCTGATTTTGATCTGACAACATTCAAAGCATTTGTCCTGCGAAACTCAGGCAATGACTTCTATTATACGCATATTCGCGATGCGATGATGCAGACACTTATACAAGATCTGGATATCGACTATCTCGAATACCGTCCTGCTACTGCGTTTATTAACGGCGAGTATTGGGGAATTTACAATATCCGCGAAAAGATAAACGAGCATTACGTTGCCAACCGGCATGGAGTAGATCCCGATAATATTGATATGCTGGAAGATAATATGTCGGTTATACATGGAGATTCACAGCATTACCAACAGCTGATAGATTATATAAGCACTAACGATATGTTAACTTCCGATGCATACGATTATGTTAATTCGATGGTCGACCTAAACGAGTGTATATTATATTTTGCAGCACAGGCTTATTATGACAATGGAGATTGGCCCGGTGGTAATATTAAGTATTGGAGGGAAAGGAGCGCGACAGGAAAATGGCGCTGGATTCTTTTTGATTTAGACTTTGGTTTCTCTCTTTATTCGCATGGTCCATGGGAAGATCACATAGCTTTTATGTTCGCAACCAATGGGCCGAGTTGGCCAAACCCGCCTTGGTCAACGTTACTTCAGCGAAAGTTAGTACAGAATTCGACAATCCGTAATCAGTTTATTAATCAGATTGCAGATTTACTTAATACAAATTTTAAAAGTACGCGAGTTATCAATGTCATTAATACATTAGCCGATCATATTGCAAGTGAATTACCTAAACATAGGACCAGATGGAGTCTATCCGGTGAGAATCTTGATAAAATGATTTCTTTTGCGCAGCAACGACCGGCTTATTTACGCGACCATGTCCGTAATTTTTTCAGTTGCGGAGATGACGGATCGATTACATTAAATTCTAATGAAGGCGGTATCATAAAACTCAATACCTTAAGTCTGGGATCCGAAAATATGCCGTTTACTGGTGTCTATTTTCAGGGAAATATAGTTCATATTAAAGCTGTTCCGGCTCCGGGTTATAAATTTAACGGATGGAGCGGAGCAGTAACATCTCAAAGTGATACAATCTCGCTTAATATCAGCGGATCGACAGGTATTACAGCGACATTTTTGCCCGATACCGGTTTTACGGGCGGGATTGTAATAAACGAAATCAATTATAATTCAGCCGACGAATTTAATTCAGGCGACTGGATTGAGCTTTATAATAGTGGAAATCAAATCATTGATATCAGCGGCTGGATTTATTCCGATAGCGATCCGGAACATGCATTTGCATTCCCGTCCGGAACTGTACTTGGACCTGATCAATACCTGGTTTTGGTAGAAGACAGCAGTTTGTTCACAGCCTGTTTTCCAGATGTTAAGAATTTTGTCGGTCAGATGGATTTCGGTTTGAGCGGCTCAGGGGAGTCAATGAAATTAATGAATGCAGAAGGTCAAACAGTAGACTCGCTTGAATACGATGATCAGGCTCCCTGGCCAACAGAACCTGACGGCGATGGCGCAACGCTGGAGTTAGCGGATCCGGCGAGTGATAATGAACTTGGAGAGAACTGGAAAGCATCAGCCGGATACGGTTCGCCTGGCAGTAGAAATTCTGTCACAACTACATTCGAAGAGATGAACTATAAAAATATTCCGGATGAGTTCATTTTGTCACAAAATTATCCGAATCCATTCAATCCGGCGACAACCATAAGTTACAGCTTGCCTAAGGCAGGAAATGTAACTCTGAAAGTCTATGATATACTCGGCAGAGAGGTAGCGGTATTGGTCGATGAAAATAAATCTGCGGGAAATTATCATGCAATATGGAATGCATCCGGCGTGACAAGCGGTATATATTTCTATCGCTTACAATCAGGTACATTCACAGAAACAAAAAAACTCGTACTGATGAAATAGTTGCGAACCTTGACAAGGTTGCGATAAAGGACTCGCTAACTTTCCGGAAATTATCGTAGAGACGCGATTAATCGCGTCTCTACGCAGTGTTATTCATCCCATCTCTTGATTTTAATCAGAAGAACAGACATATTTGCCTCGCGTCATATAAAATAAAGAAATGCTGATTATCGTTTTATTTGATATCCAGCAGGCAGAGTTTAGCATGGAAAGGGAAGAGTATTTGATGCAACAAATCTGAAAGATTTCTCATGGACTTTTTAAAATTTATTTGTTCGTCGAAATGTGATAACGGTGAAAATAAAGGCGGTAGTTGTCGTTAGTTAGGAGGGAAAATTTATGGATAATTTTTTATCTATTTTAAAAATATCCCTTGCAATTTTAGGAGGCTGGTTTGCAATTATCCTTTGGTTCTTACTGTTAACAGTCAGTAAAAGTCCATTGAATGAGTTGATCGTTAGTATTGGTATAATACCGTTGATGACTCACACTAATTCCGGCGGAATGATTACTATAGATCATTTTTTATTAATCATACAATCGACAATTGTTTTTTCGTCAGGCGGTTTTGTGACAGCTTTTTTTTCTAAAGATCAAGAAATAACTGCTTGTTCAATACTCGGTTCCCTTGCAATATTAACTTGTATAGTCTGGGATTCATGTTTTAATTGCCGCGTTTATTATGCTATCGATATGTTTATTTGGTTCAGTGGTTTCTTATCAATCATGTTAAGCGGTTTTATTATTGTAAGAATGCGTTTAATAAAGTATATCCTGAATCGTTTAACTAAAAGCTCTCCGATGCCTGTTAGAACACAAAGAGACTCCCGCCCACCGGCAGGCGAGGCGCAAAATACAAAAGCAGGCAAACAAGCTCCGTCGAAAAAAGCATGGCAGGTAAAATAACGGCCGGAGATCCGAGATTGTTATTGCACGGAGTACAATTTAAAATCATTAGGATGCTTGTCTTTGCCTGCTTGTTGTACGCATCGATTCAGACATCTTATGCCGCTCAATATTATGTGGATTATGAACTGGGGAACGATGGTAATTCAGGTAGGGCTCCGGACAATGCCTGGAAACACTGCCCGGGAGATTCAAATGCAGTCGGAATTGCAGCAAGCACTGTCCTAACAGCCGGGGATATTGTTTACTTCAAGGGCGGCGTAGTCTATCAGGGTGGAGTTAGAATCAATATAAATGGATCTGACGGAAATCCGATAACATTCAAAGGTGATGGATGGGGCAATGATAAAGCCGTCATCGACGGAGCGGATCAGATAGATAATACCTGGACTCAGTGTATATCTGCCGATTCATGCGGCGGGAGTCAGAATTTTCGCAATATCTATTATACTCAGGCACCTGCAGGTTTTGATTTTTTTGCCGGATTTTACGAAGACAATAAGTTCCTGTGGTTTTCTCAAGATCCCAATCCGAGCGATCCGTTTTTACATGATAATATCAGCGAATTCTTTGTTGTCCCGATGGGTACTAATCTCACAAGAACCCGGCTTATTGATACTGCATACTTCACTCAGCCGGATTCGGCTTACTGGAATGGTGCGTATATTATTGCATGGCGGATACCGAATGTTACATCGACAAAACTCATTACTTCATATGATCGGGATTCTCACGTAATAACATTTGAAGATCTGGGCGGCGACGTGTATACGGATAGAAACAGTTATTATTCGATCCTGAATCATCTGCATATAATAGACCGGCCCGGTGAGTATTGTTATGATGCGAGAACAAACAGAATATATCTCTGGCCTCTTCATTCCGATGATCCGAATAATCATACCTATTCTGTCAAGAAAAGACAGATGGGAATTGTTTACAGCGGCAGGAAGAATATCGTTATTGAAGGATTTATTGTACAGAATTTTGCGCTGGGGATCCGCTCGGATAATTCGAATACAGAAAATATTATTATTCGAAATAATGAAGTAAGGAATCTTCGTTCAGATAACTGGTATGCAGTCCAGATGAACGGAAAGAATATCACAGTTGAAAATAACCGCGTGGAAAATTGCAACAGGAGCGTGGGAATTCTTGCTGCAGGCGAGAATATTATAGTCCGTAATAATTATGTAAATCGCACATCCCGGCAGGGAATCTGGTTCATGGGAGTAACTCGCGGACAGATAATCGGCAATATTGTCGAAGATATAAACGGGACTCACTCGAATGCAATTTCGGCGTATCTATATAATGAAGACATCCTCATCGCCGGGAACAGAGTTTTGAATTCAGAAATTTCCCTGACATTTCATGGGGATGGAAATTTACCTGATCATAATATTAATTTAACTGTGTACAATAATTATTTCGAATCAGATGCGCACAGCTGGGGAAAAAATGCAAGAGATATAAAAATTATCAACAATATATTTCGCGAGGGACTTTTCTTTGCCGATACCGATACATTGACTGTCGCCGTAAATAATATTTTTTATGGCGGAGGCGACGCAGATGTGAGAAGCAATAACATCTACACGGATTTTGGATGGTGGCAGAGCAGCAGGTACGGATGGTCGCTTCGAGAAGGTGAGATCGACTGGACAAAAAATAATGTCGATAGTCTTTATCTGTTTTCAGACACAATCGGATATCTTCCAAATGGTTCTCAGGCGATCGACGGTGGTATTGATCCCACTCAGTACCTGCCCATAACCATTTTCCCCGATTATAATTTTTTTGTTGATTTGCTCGGTAATCCGCGTCCTTCCAAGAGGACCTGGGATATCGGTCCATTCGAGTCTGTTGATATGGACAGAGGTGTTGCGCAATATTGCGAACTGCTCCAAAACTTCCCCAATCCGTTTAATCCCGGTACAATAATCGCTTATGAAGTTTCTGAAAAATCTAATGTTATTCTGGAGCTGTTTGATATTCTCGGCAGGAAAGTTGCTACGCTTGTCGACCGGATTGAGGAAAGAGGTCATCACCAAATCGAATTTGACGGAAGTAATTATGCAAGCGGAGTGTATTTATACCGGCTGTGCATAGGAAGATTCAGCCAGTGTCGTAAAATGGTTTTATTGAGATAACTGACTGCGTATAATATATTTTTTACGTTTAAAAATGACAGTTCCCTGGGAACCTCTATTTAGTCCCCCGCGTCAAAATTTTGTATCACTCCACATATATCAAGAAAGGCCGCTTCTATGGAATCCAGCCTGCGTAACTCTATTCTGCTTAGAATGATTTTCGTCGTTGTGCTTACATTACTCCTGCTTATCCCCCAGGTGATGATCGAATCTATGATTACAGAACGTCAACAGAGGAGAGATACTGTAACGGACGAAATAAGCAGTAAATGGGGAAGAAACCAGACCATTACAGGGCCTTTCATCGTCTTACCTTATGAGCGTACGATGAAAAACGATCAGGGTAAAGAATATACTGTTATTGAAAATGCATATCTGCTTCCTAAAAATCTAAAAGCAGAATCAGAACTATTTCCGGAAGTGAGGTATCGGAGTATTTTTGAAGTTGTATTGTATTCGGCAAAAATTTCTCTAAGAGGAGAATTTTCGACGGAATATCTTGAAAGACTCCAAATACCAACCGGTGATATTCGATGGAAGGATGCTTCTTTTGTTTTAGGTATTTCAGATTTGAAAGGAATAAGGGACACGCTAGGTGTCGAATGGGACGGTAAGATTATGGATCTTAATCCAGGTGTTATAAACCATGAGTTGTTGCCTGTTGGCTTGTCCTCCGGATTGGAAATCTCTCAGTCAATTCAGACGCATAGATTTAATATCGAATTATTACTAAACGGAAGCAGTGAATTAAATATCGTCCCTGTCGGTGAACAAACGGAAACAAGTATGAAAGGAAACTGGGGCAGCCCAAGTTTTTTAGGCGAGTTTTTACCGGTCAATCGGATTATCAATCAGGAATCCTTTCAGGCAGATTGGAAAGTTTTTCATTTGAATCGTAATTACCCGCAGGTATTCACGGCAGGTCAGTATAAGTTAGATCAGTCGGCATTTGGAGTAAAACTTCTTTTGCCTATCGATGAATATCAAAAATCCATGCGTACGGCAAAATATGCTATCTTGTTTATCTTACTGACTTTTATGGCTTTTTTTGTTGCCGAGATACTAAGTTTTCATCCGATTCATCCTGTGCAATACACATTGGTCGCAATAGTGCTTCTTTTATTTTATGTCCTCCTGCTTTCATTATCGGAACATATTGATTTTAAATTTGCTTATCTAATCGCAAGTGCATCGGTCATTGTTCTCGTAACTGCATATACACGAACGATGCTGGGTGGAATTCGTCCGGCGATCGTTCTGGGAAGTGTTTTGACTGCCTTGTATGGCTTTCTATATGTGACAGTTCAAGCACAGGATTATGCGCTGCTTTTCGGCAGTTTTGGTCTTTTCATAAGCATGGCATTAGTGATGTATATTACACGCAAGATCGATTGGTTTGCGATAGGAAAAAAAGAAAACGTACGCTGAGTTTGAAAAAATCGTAGGGGCACATTGCTATGTACCCCTACAGATGAAAATCATTTCTTGATCATTCCATCCACATCTTCTACTGGTACGGATCGCCATTCTGCAATTTTTTTCATAATACTCGTGCGGACATTTTCGCGAAGGATAGAAGCATCTTTTACAGTCATAGATGAAGTGTCGACGGGAGGCAGGACTTTCAAATAAATGTCCGAGGGTTTCCCGAATTTCCAGCTGTGTTTCGGAATGCAATCGCGCGAGCCTTCAATGACAAGCGGCAGAATCGGCACCTTAGCTTTGATAGCAAGGTGGAATGCTCCATCTGTGAATTGCCGCACACGCCCGTCGAGTGTACGCGTGCCTTCGGGGAAAATCATTACAGAACATCTTTGTTCAAGGACGCGCTGGGCCTTGATAAGCGCTAACGCACCGCTGCGGGGATTCTTTCTGTCGACGGAAATGTCGCCGCTCAAACTCATCATCCATCCGATCACAGGGATTTTAAATAATTCTTCTTTTGCCATCCATTTCATTTCCCATGACAGGTTGCTGATCAGCGGAATGTCAGCCATTGATTGGTGATTACATACAACGACATAAGGATTACGTGGATTTGATATTTTCTCACCGGAAATATGAAGCTGCCACGCCGGATTAATTTGAGTTAGAGTTTTCCCGAGCTTCCTGAATAAAAATCCGGTTCTATACAGCACAGGATCACGGTCGAAGAGCCGGCTGAACGCGAGGAGGAACAGCCAGAAAAAAATGACTATACTTGTAGTTATCCAAACAAACAGGGAAAGAGAATATAGCAAAAAGTTCACAGATTCAGGTTTTTGTAATATGCAGCACTTTTATCCGCCGATAAGAATTCCGGCAATCGTTGCTGTCATAAGTGTGGCAATTGTACCCCCCAGAACAGCGCGGAGGCCGAGTGCAGCAATATCTTTTTTCCTTGCCGGAGCCATCGGTCCGATGCCGCCTATCTGAATAGCAATGGATGAAAAGTTAGCAAAGCCGCATAACGCATATGTTGCCATCAAAATACCTTTTTCAGACATTAAATTTGCTTTGAGCATTGAAGCAAGGTCGAGATAAGCAACAAATTCATTAAGCACAACTTTTGTCCCTATAAGACTGCCGAACCGGAGTGCATCTGCCGAGGGAACACCGATTGCCATTGCAACAAATTGCAGTATGAGGCCGAATACTAACTGCATCGATAGCGGCTGCCCGAATTGTGCTGTAAGATATTCATTCACACCAATAAAATTGCCAAGAGCAAGCAGGAGGAAATTCAGCATCGCAATCAAAGCGATGAATGCGAGAAGCATGCCGGCAACATTTAATGCAAGATGCAGTCCGTCTCCCGCTCCTGTTGCCGCCGCCTCAATGACATTCGATGCGTTCTTTTCGACTTTTAATTTCACTATTCCTTTTGTTTCCGGAATGCCGGTTTCGGGAATTAGGATTTTAGAAATAGCGAGAGATGCCGGGGCTGCCATTACGCTGGCAGCAAGCAATTGTACTGCGAACTTTAACTGGGCTTCGTAGAGCGGCAGGTTGTGTGCATCTGCAAATGATTGTCCAAGCATCTGAATGTAACTTGCCATCACACCTCCTGCGATCGTAGCCATACCGCCGACCATAATAGTATGCAGTTCGGAATTCGTCATTGTGGCGATGTAAGGACGAATGAGCAGCGGAGCTTCACTTTGACCGATAAATATATTTGCAGCAGTAGAAAGAGATTCTGCACCGCTGGTTCCCATAAGCTTTGCCATAATCCATGCCATTCCTTTTACGATAAGCTGCAGTATGCCAAGATAGTATAAAAGCGATGTGAGTGTGGAGACGAAGATAATTGTAGGCAGTACCTGGAATGCAAAGAAAGATCCGAGACTGTCCGGTCCGGAATTTACTGCGAGCTTTCCGAATACGAACTCGGAACCTTTGGATGTGAAATCAAGGAGACTTACAACAACAGAGCCGAGCCAATCGATGATATCTTTAGGCCAGCCAAGCGGGTAAAACCATGATCTAAGAAGTTCATGGTGGATAATAAAGATGGCAAACACAAGCTGGATGCCCAGTCCACTCGCAACAAGCCGCCAGTTAATTCTGCGCTTATTGTTGGAAAAGAGAAATGTGATTCCGATAAGAACAACAACGCCGAGCATGCCGCGAAGGATGGATTCAAGATTCATAAAACCTGTGCTTTCTTATGATTGGTTTATCAAGAAAGTAAGATGAGAAAATATAAGAAACTTTTTGTTTCATTCCATGAAATTTTGTAAAATGAATTTTACGCTATAAATTGTCGGTTTCTATTAAGATTATTAAGGGAATTTTTCTGAAGGATTGTGATGAAATTTATTACACGTACGATAGTTCTTCTTTCGCTGGTAAGTTTTTTTACCGATATCGCAAGCGAGATGCTTTATCCTATTATGCCGATGTATCTTACAAGCATAGGTTTTTCCGTCGTGCTTATCGGCATTTTGGAGGGTGTTGCAGAGGCGATTGCAGGATTAAGTAAAGGATATTTCGGTTATCTCTCTGATACGACAGGGAAACGAAAACCGTTTGTTCAGTTGGGATATTCACTGAGTGCAATTTCCAAACCGATGATGGCGGTTATGACATTTCCTCTCTGGATATTTAGCGCACGCACAATTGATCGGTTGGGAAAAGGAATCCGCACGGGCGCTCGGGATGCAATGCTGTCGGCGCAAACAACACAGGAATTTAAAGGGCGTGTATTCGGATTCCATCGGGCCTTTGATACGCTTGGCGCTGCTCTTGGTCCGCTGGCAGCGTTAGTGTTTTTGATATACTATCCTGAGCAATACAAAATAATATTCCTGCTGGCATTTATTCCGGGCCTCTTTGCCATTTTATTAACGTTTCTATTGAAAGAGAAAAAAGTCGAGCAGCCGTCTTCGGCTGTAAAATCCGGTTTCTTTACTTTTCTGAAATACTGGAAGACATCGCCGCGTCAGTTTAAATTGCTTGTAGTGGGGCTGCTCTTTTTTGCCTTAGTCAACAGCTCCGATATTTTGCTTCTTTTGATGATGCGGCATCAGGGGGCAAATGACCAGCAGGTCATAGGCATATATGTATTTTATAATCTTGTCTATGCTTTGATGTCGTATCCTATGGGTGCGTTGGGAGATAAAATCGGACTGAAGACCACATTTATTATTGGGTTATTATTATTTGCATTTGTTTACGGCGGTATAATCTTTGCAGAATCAATGATTACCTTGCTGGTACTGTTCTTCTTCTATGGAATATATGCAGCTGGAACTGAGGGAATATCCAAAGCGTGGATATCCAATATAGTTTCGAAAAACGATACAGCAACTGCCATTGGATTCTACACCGGTATGCAGAGTATCTGTACATTGATTGCCAGCAGTGTAGCAGGCTGGCTTTGGTATGCTTTTTCGCCGACCATGACATTTGGTATTTCGGCTGCGGGGGCAATTCTGATAATCTTCTATCTTCTCATAGTATTTCGTGAATGTAAATAATGTTCTATTCTGGATCCTTGCCATTCCAGCGCAGATGCGCTTGATCCTGAAAATTTTTCTTGCCGTTGTTAGCAAACTCTTCTATCTTGAATAAAGATACAATGCCGTTCAGTTGATATTGCGGATATTATTATTTCGAATATCATATAATAAGGAAGAGAAATGCTTCTTCATCAACACTTCATTCATATCGCCAAAAAATTTGGTACAAAAACAGCAATTATTGACCGAACAACAGGTAAAAGTATCAGTTACGGAAAAGCGCTTATTGCTTCACTTATCTTAGCAGATAAATTCAGGAAATATGAAGAGGGCTTTATCGGTATTATGATACCGACTTCCGCCGGGTGCGCGCTTTCTATTCTTGGCGTACTCATGAGTGGCCGTATACCTGTGATGATCAACTATTCTACAGGTGCTGCACAAAATTGTGAATACAGTCAGAAGAAATGTGCATTCAAGACAATCATTACGTCGAAAGCGCTCCTTGAAAAAATCAATTGTCCGAGAGTTCACGGTATGATCTTTATTGAGGACATTATGGAGCATGTAACTCTTCTTGATAAAATTAAAGCGGCGCTTCGTGCAAAGCTTCCCATGGAACGGCTTTTGAAAAAAATCCATGATGGCGAGGAAGATGATAATGCTGTTGTACTTTTTACAAGCGGAAGTGAGAAAGATCCTAAAGCTGTCCTTTTAACACATAGAAATATTTCTTCTAATCTTTTCGGCATTTCCAAAGTATTTGATCTTAACAGTGAAGATATATTTCTTGCCAACCTTCCTTTTTTCCATGTATTTGGATTGACGGCAAACTTATGGCTTCCTCTTCATTATGGAATGACAATTGTGACATATGCAAATCCGTTAGATTTTAAAAATATCTGCGATATTATTCACGAAGAAAAAATAACATTTGTCGTAGGCACGCCGATATTCATGTGGGGATATTTGAGAAAATCTTTGCCGGGAGATTTTGCCAGCTGTCGCATCATGTTAACGGGTGCGGATAAAACGCCCGACTCGCTTCGCGAGGAATTTCTGAAAAAACATAATATTACTCTTATTGAAGGATACGGCTGTACGGAGACAAGTCCTGTGATTAGTGTAAATAGTCCGACAGCTAACCGCGCCGGTAGTGTCGGACAACCATTGCCCAATGTACAGGTACGCGTTGAGAATTACGAGACCGGAGAGGAATGTGGTGTTGGTGAAATCGGAAAAATTCTTGTGAAGGGTGATAATGTCATGAAAGGATATTTCGATGATTTTGAAGCCACAACACTCTGTATTCGTCATGGATGGTATGATACCGGCGATATGGGATATCACGATCCGGATGGATATATTTGGCATGTAGGCCGGTTAAAACGATTTATGAAAATCGGCGGCGAAATGGTATCGCTAATCCGAGTAGAAAACGTAATGGAACATCTTTTACCGGAAGAAATTTCATGCTGTGTCGTAGAGGTGCCGGATTCTGTGCGCGGAGCAAAAATTGTTGCAGTTATTACACGGAAAATTGACGAAAAGACAATTATAAAGAAAATGTCCGAAGAATTACCGAATATCGCATTACCGAAACATTTCATTGTAATTGAAGATCTTCCGAAGATGGGAAGCGGTAAAATCGATTTCCGGCGTATCACCGAGATGGTAAGGGATATGTTACAAAAAGGATAGAGGATTGTAGAATATGAAAGTCAGTTCTTTTTTTAAATGGGTAATTGATCAATACGGATAGCGGCTTGATATGTTGTATCTAACGCAAAATGAATTACATCGGATTCTGTCATTTTACGTGAATTTTCGTATTTTGGAAAACTGCTATTTTAACATCTTAGAGCAGAATAAAGGGAATTGTTAGACGTCGGGTTCTTGACACAGAGTTTGAAAAAGTGTATTATCGTAGTATGAAAACGGAGATTATATTATTTAAATCATTTATTCACAAATAAACTATAAAAATCGTATGCCTGAATATCGTATTGATGGTGTGACGCTTTCGGGAAAATCAGTTTCCGGATCAATCACTGCTGATTCCAGAAGTATAGCAAAAGTAAAAGCAGCAGAACTCTCGCGTGATAAAAAATTCAAAGTGACAGGAATTCACGAACGAGTTACGTACATCTATCGCGTCCAAAAGGGAACTGACAAACCGATTGATGGCGAACAGAAAGCATTTACTGCTAATGAAGTTCGTGTTGCTTTGGAGAAGATGGGTTTTCAAGTTAAGTATGTACGTAAAAAATTGTTTGGGACGAAACTACGCAAAGCTCCTGTAGTTGACGTTATCACTTTTGTTCGTGTAAGTACGGACTTAATGAGGCAGAAACTTCCTTTCAATGAAGTGATGCAATTGCTTATCAATGACATTCCTAACGCAACTCTTCGTGAGTCAATTAAGGAAATTAATACGGAGTTGAAACAAGGAAAGGACAGCGAAAAAGTCTTCATAAAACAGGCGCCGGTGCTTGGTAAATTCACTGCACAAATGCTTGGCTTAGCATCAAAGAGCGGTAATATGGTGGAGATATATGAGAGTGCTGCAAAATTTATGGAACGAAATGCGGAGTTTAAAAGAAATCTAAAAAGTGCCCTTATAACACCATTAATTACTTTATTTGTTTTGTTTCTCGCCTGTTTGTTTTACGTAGCTTACATTTTTCCTGAGACTGCAAAAATGTTTGTGAAATTTCATATTAAACTTCCACCAATGACTGCTGCAACGCTGAAAATGAGCGATTGGTTAATGGCTAATTGGCTTGTTCTATCTATTATAACTTTCATTCCTTTGATTGCTTTGCTATTATATATCAGAACAGAACAGGGAAGGTTTATGCTGGATAAATACATAATTAAAATTCCTGTTATCGGTTCTATGCTACATAAAACGGCAATCGAAATTTTCTGCCGTGTATTTTATGCACTCTATAGCGGATCTGGTGAAAATATTGAAATTATCCGAATGGCGGCGGAAGCTTGCGGTAACAGATACATGGAGCACCAGATTAAAACGATAGCGATCCCTATGATGCTCGAACGCGGAAAAGGACTGACGGAAGCGTTTGAAGCGACAGGTGTGTTCACAAGAACTGCTATTTCTAGATTTGGTTCCGGCGCTGAAACAGGTACTGTGAAAGCGACCGCTCTTCAATTGGCTGAGTACTACGAAAAAGAGACAACTTATCGTATGAAAAACGCAATTGAAGTTATTCAATTATCAGTATCGCTAATCATGATGGTTGTGCTTACAGCATTGACTCTCGTTTCTTCGGAAACAGCCTTGGTAAGGCCTGAAAATCCCCATATGATCTTACCAATAAGTTCTTTAATTCCGTAAATATAATGAGAAAGGCATTTTCAAAGTATAGAGGAATTGAATAATGGCCGAAATAGATATTACTGATAAAATCGGTTACACGCTCCTCAAAAAAGGAATCATCGACTTTGAGACGCTCGAGAAGTCTCTCAAAATGAAGGATTCAGAGGAAAACAGGAAAAACCGAAAGAATCTTGGGCAGATTCTTGTAACGGAATTTGGGGCAGATCACGATGCTGTATTCCGTGAAGTAGCCAATCTTTATGCTTTTCGTGAAATTTTTCTCGGGGATGAAAAAATTGATGATACCAGGATTTCTTTTATTAAAAGGTATATCGATCAGCTTTCAGATCAGCAGCGAGAGATGATGATCCAGTCAAAGATGCTGCCGTTCAAATTTGACGAACGCCAACCGGATAAACTTATTATAGTAGCAGCAGATCCTACCGATCGTAATCTGCCTGTCGTAGCTCGCAGTTTCAATGTGAAGAAGTACGAAATATGTTATGTGCGCTTGAAAGAACTCCAGTCGTTGATGGATAAAGTAGCGCCTGCTCAGAACGAATTTCTGAAACTCCTTGATGAAACCAAGATCACGGTTGATGACAGCGGCGGATCAGAAGATCAGCTTGATGAACAAGCACTCGAAGCAGAAATCAGCAAGAGCGCTTTAGTTAATCTATTTGAAGGGTGTTTGGTTGAAGCAGTACGACGGGGTGCGAGTGATATTCACGTCGTTGCATCGGAAGGCAATCGTACTAATTTTCTATTCCGTATGGACGGTGATCTACAAATCTGGCATGTTCAGGAAAATACAGTGCCGGAAGCAGTATTTGCGGTAATTAAAGATCGTTCAAAGAATGTAGATCGGTTTGAGCGTGAGATGACTCAAGATGGATTTATTCAAAGAGTTATTGATGGACATCAACTGCGATTCCGTGTTTCAATTATGCCAATTGTAACGACGGAATTCAGACACAAGTTTGAGAGTGTCGTTATCCGTGTTCTTGATGATCGTAAAGTTATTACCGATTTGGAGAAACTAGGATTACAGGGTCCGGCACGTCAGTTCTTTTATAAAGCCATTAGTAAACCGCAGGGTATTGTTATTCTTACAGGCCCGACCGGATCTGGTAAATCAACGACATTAATTGCAGCATTATATCAGGTTATTGATCCCTCTGTGAATGTTCTAACGATTGAAGATCCGGTGGAATATATCGTAAAAGGCGCACGTCAGTTGAAAATTGGTCCAAAGATGGGATTTGACGAAGCAATCCGTGGAATTTTGCGTCATGATCCTGACATTGTACTCGTTGGTGAAATGCGAGATAAGATAACTGCAGAAACGGCAATTAAGATGGCAAATACAGGTCATTTGGTCTTCTCAACGTTGCATACAAATGATGCTCCAAGTGCAATTGCACGTTTATTCAAAATGGGAATTGAGCCATTCTTGCTTGCGTATGCTATTAATGTCATTGTCGCACAGCGTCTTATTCGTACACTTTGTAAAGAATGTAAAAAACCGATGGATAACAGTGAAAAAAGAGACTTGTTGAAATTTGGTTTAACGGAAGAAGATATTGCTACCCATACTTTCTATACTGCAGTCGGATGTGAAAAATGCAACGGTGGGTATAAAGGACGTGCTGCAATCCATGAGGCTCTATATTTTACTAAGCCAATTAAGGACATTATCCTGAATGCAGGCGAGAAAGTCGACGAAAATGCTATCCGTGAGCAAGCGATGAAGGATGGTATGTGGACTTTACGGCGTTCGGGAATAGAAAGAATGAAAGAGGGAAGTACAACACTTGAAGAAGTTGTTTCGAATACAACAGAAGAAGATTAGATGCTCTCGTAAACCATAGAAAACAGCGTAAAATAGGCGATATTTAGAATTTTAAGGAATTCCGGCTTGTTTTGTGGTGTTTTACTTATGTTTCAAAAAGAGAAAATATTTGGTGCAGAACAGGTAAATGGCGTCAGCATAGCAAGATGGAGTCAACACTTAAAAAAATCCTTTTCATCATTTGCTTTTTTGACTGTAGTTGCTTATTATCTAACCGACCATGGAAGTGAGAGATAAGAAAAGGATTTAATTTTTTATTATCAGGTTTCATTAAGAGAATTCAATTACATGGCATTACAAGTTAAAAATCCATCTCCGGATGTAAAACCTACCGTTGCCATGTCATCAGACTTACCGCAAGTTGTTACCGATGCACAAAAAATTCTGAAAGAAATGGCATCTCAATTCCCTAAAACAGTCACGGGAATCGAGCGGCAGATGATGATTAGTGATATAATGACGCGAACTGATGAAACAACGAAAATGAAACTGTTGTCATTGGTTAATTTTTTCCTTGTTCGAATGTTTACGATTTATGCTTCTGATATTGATATGGGGGGATATGGTTCACAAGGTTATATTTGGTATAGAGTGTATGGTTCAAAAAGATCAGATCCATCACTGGGAAAATATTCGCAGGACGAAATCAATATTCTTATCCAAAGTATAATCGGAGAACGACAAAGAGCATTCCTATTTGAAAACAGAAATCTTGACTTCTCTCATATGCTGTATTTAGAAA
>Ga0315539_1001318_pt1 | contig 18426 bp, 10 predicted proteins | sample SalMarSW160150MG_FD_203097 | JGI IMG/M metagenome (GOLD analysis project Ga0315539, IMG submission 203097) | Salt marsh sediment microbial communities from the Plum Island Ecosystem LTER, Massachusetts, United States - Salt Marsh Sediment SW1601-150 ... | reverse complement strand
ACCTTGACGGCCAGCGGCCAGCGCCTCAATCTCGGCGGGCGGCAGGGCACGGTTGTAAACGCGGACATCATCAATCCCACCGGCGAAAAACTCGCTGGCGCCGTTGAGGGAACCCACGTAAGCCGGATTCGCCCCGGCGGTGTTGATGGGGCCGGTCGCGGGGGCGCTGCCGATTTGCTTGCCGTCGGCGTAGAATCGGATGGAGTGTCCGTCGTACGTGGCGGCGACGAGGCGCCACTCGCCATCCTTGAGTTGCGAAGCCGCCAGCGGCGCCCCGCGCTCTGTATAGGATCCGGCGATACCCAGACCGACCCAGAGCCCATAGATGTCGGAGGTTTCGCCAATCGCGAGGAGCTGCCTCGCGAGTCCATCTTCTTTGCGATAGATTTCCCGCCAGGCCTCAGTACATTGAGTCGGCTTGATCCAGGCGCTAATGGTGATTGCCGCAGCAGGCTTGAGTTTCGCGTAATGCGGAATGCGTACGCTCTGGCTTTCTCCGTCGAGGTGAAGGGCTCTTCGGAGCTTGCCCGGCGCATAGTCAATCGAGCCTGCGGCAGCCCTCCCAATCCACTGGCCGCGCCAATCGTCTTGCCTGAGTAAGCCCATTTCGAAGGCGGCTCGCTCGCTGAAGCGACTGGCCTTCCCCTCCCTATCCCAACAGCGAACTTTCCAGTAACATTTCTCACCGCTTGAGAGCGGGCTGCCTTCGTAGGAAATGTTCACCGAGCGCTCGGAAAGCACCTTTCCGCTGTCCCACTTGTCGCCGATGTCGGCGTTAAGTTTTCCCTCGCTACTGGCGACCAGGACCTGATAACCGGACTGCATCTGTCCTCGCCGGCTCGATTTCAGCACCCAGGTGAACCTGGGCCGACGGGCGTCAACGCCGAGCGGATTGGCGGCATATTCGCAGCTCAACTGTTCAACCGTCAAAGCGTTTTCGGGGGCCTTATGCGACCGGTCGCGGATACTGAGGGATTTGATGGCAGACCAGTCAGTAGAAGTATTCTTGGGGCGGGCTTGTCTATCAAATGTGAAGGCGCGGATGAGATGAAGTTCTTTCGGGTCGTACGGCGTGCCGTCAGGATGGAACATGTCGTGCTGCCAGATTTTTGGCATGGGGTCACCTTTCTTCGAACCCCAGGACATGTACGTCTGCGTGCGGCCCGCAACCAGCCCCCAGTTGTACCAACCAACCTCGTGTTTGGCGAAAAGTGGAAGAATCGAGGAGAAGGTGTTGCCCACTTGACGGCGCAGACACTCGGTGCAAACGAGCGGCCTTCCCGCTTTCTTGCATGTGCCGATGGCCGCGAGAACCGAATCCGGTTTGCCGTAGGAATGGAATGTGATGATGTCAGATAGCTCGATGATCCGCTTTGACATGCGGTTTCCAAAACCAGTCCAGACCCCGGTGGTGACGGGCTGCGAGGGATTGGCTTCGCGTGCCCACGCGAAAGTCGCCGCGAGCAAAGGAAGGCTCTTTTCTCCCATGCGTGAGTTTCCGGGCTCATTGTAGAGGTCCCAGATAAGAACACGTTTGTCGCGGGCGAATGTGGCGGTGATGTCTTTCACATATTTCTCAAGGTCGGGCCAGACCGCTCGGTCAGTCACCCGCTTCAGTCCCGGACTGGGAACCCATCCGCTGTTGTGGACGCCGGGGACGGGGTCATCCTGTTTGCCGAGGTACGGTTCCTTTCCGGCGAACGAACAATCGCAGAAGAAAATGAGCGTGGTGGTAATGCCGTGTTTGTCGGCGATGGTCAGGAATTCGTTTATGCGTTTCTTCAAGCCCACCGGGTCATCTTTCCACACGAGGTACTGGAGAAAAACTCGCACGCTGTTGTAACCGGCATTCGCGGCCCAACCCAGTTCCTGGTCTATGGTCGCAGGATCAAACGTGTCCGCCTGCCACATCTCCGTGGCGTTGACGGCGGTCCTGGGCAGGTAATTGCATCCGCATGTCGGACGGATGCTCCTGTACCACTCCCAGGCTCTCTCAACTGACCAGCCCCGCCCGGGCGGGGTCAATTCCTCGGCTATTCCTTTCTTCGGCGATGCATTTGCGCACGAGCACGCCACGAAGGTAGCCGTGCTGATTACGATAAGCACAATCTTTTTCATGTTTTTATCCTCGTCATCTTGTCTTCCTCCTCGCAGCGACCAATCTCAACCGCTTGAGAAAGAGAGCAAGTGAACTGTTTCGTAGAATCGTCCGCCTATTCCGGGTGCGCCTTGAGTCTCCTGCGATTCTCCCGACCCGCCTACGCTTGATGCGATTTGCTTGTGCTACAAAAAGAAGCATATCGCCAATAACGAGGCTTGTCGAGAGAGTTCCCGGGGCGAAGGTTGTCATAAAATATAGTGGCAACCGGCGCCCAACGGGCTCGGGCTGCACCCTTCGCGGCAAAAAAAGCCGTCCCCCACGCGGCGCGAGCGTCCCGCCCTTGGGAATCATGGGCAAGATGCCCATGCCACGGCAGGCAACGACGGAGTCCTTCTCATGCTCCTCTCTGCGCCTCTGCGCCTTTGCGTTGTTTTGCTTTTCCCTTCTTGTCTCCCCCGCCTTGGTGGGCTATCCGCCCGAGACTGAGGCCATACGGCGTGGCGTATATTCTTGCGGGGATGCACGACCCGAAAGTGATAGAATCGCCGCGCGCTTCCGAAGGCACAGGAAAAGGCCCGCAAGATCGAGAGACCTGTCGGACCACTGGGCGGCGTCTTGGCAGAAGAATAATTGGGCGGCGTTCTCAGGGTGGAGTGTACAAGCCATAAGGAAAGGTCAGGAACAATGGGCACAATCAATCGCAGAGAGTTTCTTCGTTGTGCGATGGCCTATGGGGCGGCGATGGCGATGTCGCGGTTTTCGTTTGGCGGCGCCTCATTGCCGAAGGGGAAACGGCCCAACATCGTTTTTATACTGATTGACGACATGGGCTGGGCGGATGTGGGCTGCTTCGGCAGCAACCTGTACGAAACACCGAGCATTGATCGGCTTGCCTCGGAGGGGCTGAGATTCACCGATGGCTATGCCGCGTGCCCGGTCTGCTCTCCGACGCGAGCCAGTATCATGACCGGCAAGTATCCGGCGCGTCTGCGGTTGACCAACTTCATCGCCGGCCGGCGCACGCTGAAAGGCTCGCCTATCCTGCCGGCTGATTTCCTGGTGTACATGCCGAACGAGGAGGTCACAATTGCCGAGGTTCTGAAGTATGCGGGCTATGCGACCTGCCACATCGGCAAATGGCACATGGGCGGGGAGAAGGAACATCTGCCGGAGAGCCAGGGTTTCGACGTGAACATCGGCGGCACAGGTTCGGGCATGCCGCGCAGCTACTTCTGGCCGCGATGGAAGGGTAACCCTCCCATCCGGGGGAACTTCGACGGCGAGTACCTGCCCGACCGCTTATCCGAGGAGGCGTGCAATTTCATCGAGGCGCACAAGCAGCAGCCGTTCTTCGTATATCTCAGCCACCACGCGGTCCACATACCTATCGAGGGCAAGGCGAATAAGGTCGCAAAATACCAAATCAAGATCAAAACTAACCACCCGCTCAAGGGACAGCAGAACAACCCTTACTATGCGGCAATGGTGGAGAGCGTTGACGAGAGCGTCGGGCGGGTCATGGACACACTTCGCCGGTTGAAGATTGACGACCACACCATCGTCGTCTTCTTTTCTGACAACGGCGGCCTGTCCGTCCGCGAAGGCAAGTACACCCCCGCGACCACGAACGCCCCGCTGCGCGCCGGCAAGGGTTACCTCTACGAGGGCGGCATCCGCGAGCCCTGGATCGTGAAGTGGCCGGGAGTCGTGAGACCGGGCAGCGTGTGCAAAGTGCCCGTCATCAGCGTTGATTTTTTCCCGACGGTCTGTGAAATGGTCGGCCTTGACCGCAGGAGCGTGAAGACCAAGGGGCCGATTGACGGCGTGAGCGTCGTGCCGCTGCTGAAAAACCCCGACGCGACGCTCGACCGCGAAGCGATCTACTGGCACTACCCTCACTTCTCGAATCAGGGCGGTCGCCCCGGCGGAGCCATCCGCGTCGGCGACTTCAAGCTCATCGAGCGATATGAGTTCGGGACGCTGGAGCTTTACGATCTCAAGAAAGACCTCGGGGAGACGACAAACCTCGCAGACAAGACGCCCCACAAGGCGAGACAACTGCGTCAGATGCTCCACCACTGGCGCAAGGAGGTGAACGCCAACATGCCGCGTCCAAACCCGAACTACAAGCCGAAACGAAATGGATAGACAGTGCAGTACGCCGCGTCGGGTAAAGGCTCAGTCTCGGGCGGGCACCCCGCCAAGGCGGGGGAGGGAAGAAAGGAAGACGAAGGTAACGCAAAGGCGCAGAGGCGCAGAGATGGAGATGAGAAGTACCCGGGTCCTCGGCTGCCGTGGCATGGGCATCTTGCCCATGATTCCCACGGGGGGGCTGCCGCGTCGGAGCTCGGACCGTTCGCGTGCTGGCCAGCCGGATGCCGGCGACGGCAGATGAGTTCCCTTCGGGCCCCTCAACTTGGAATTGTCGCCTCTCAGAACTGAAAGGTGAAGGGGTGAAAACGAAAACAGTTACGCTGACATGACGGAGTGATGAGAGAATGAAAAGACGAGATTTTCTTCGCACGATGACCGGCGCAGCGACAGCGGCGGTTTTGTCGCGAACTTCCTTCGGCGCCGAGGAATCGCACAAGGGGAAACGCCAGAACATCGTCCTCATGATGGCCGACGACATGGGCTGGGGCGACCCGGGCTATATGGGCAACAAGCTCATCCGCACGCCGCATCTCGACGCGATGGCGGAGGCGGGAGTCCGATTCAACCGTTTCTACGCAGCTTCGCCGGTGTGCAGCCCCACTCGCGGCAGTTGCCTCACGGGACGGCACCCCTACCGCTACGGAGTTTTCCACGCCAACGTCGGGCATCTCCCGCCACAGGAGGTCACGCTTGCCGAGCTGCTCAAGTCGCAGGGTTACACCACCGGGCACTTCGGCAAATGGCACCTGGGAACATTGACCCGCACGCAAAAGGATTCGAACCGTGGAGGCCCTCGGGGCGCCAAACACTACTCGCCGCCCTGGGACAACGGCTTTGACCACTGCTTTTCGACGGAGGCAAAAGTCCCTACCTTCAACCCCATGCGAAAGCCGGGCTCCGACGAGCCTTACGGGACCGCATACTGGAAAACCAGCGGCATAAAGGTCAGAGAGAATCTGGAAGGCGACGATTCCCGTGTCATCATGGATCGGGTCATCCCCTTCATCCGCGAGGCTGTGAGGCGAGAGAAACCCTTCCTCGCGGTAGTCTGGTTTCACTCGCCCCACCTCCCCGTGTTTGCGGGGGCGAAGTACCTCAAAATGTACGCGAATCTCGAGGAGAAAAAACGCCACTACTTCGGCTCCATTACAGCGATGGACGCCCAGATAGGACGCCTCCGCAAGGAGCTGCACGCTTTGGGTGTAACGAAAAACACGATGCTGTGGTTTTGCAGCGACAACGGCCCCGAAGGCAAAGCGGGGCGTGCACCCGGCTCGGCTGGTCCGTTGCGGGGGCGCAAGCGCAGCCTGTTTGAGGGCGGCATTCGCGTGCCGGGCCTCCTCGAGTGGCAGGCAAAGGTCAAACCCGGCTCAGTTACCGATGTGCCCGCGTGCACCAGCGACTATCTCCCGACTGTCCTCGACACGCTGGCAACCGACATGCCGGACTCGCGTCCGCTGGATGGTGTAAGCCTTTTGCCATTCATCGAAGCGCGCATGAGCAGGCGTCCCCGCCCCCTCGGCTTCCAGTCGGGAAAGCAGCTCTCGCTCATTGACAACCGTTACAAGCTTATCAGCCCGGACAGCGGGGGGACCTGGATGCTCTTCGACCTGGTCGCCGACCTCTCGGAGACTCACGACATCGCCGAGCAGCACCCGGATATTGTCCGGCGGATGCGCGCGACGCTGGACGCGTGGCGAAAGTCCTGCGAGCAGAGTCTCGCCGGCAATGATTACCGGAAAACACCGGAGTAATGGAGCCAGGGAGATGAAAAGACGAGACTTTTTTCAAATGATGACTGGCGCGGCGGCCGCGGCAGCCTTGCCAGGAACTTCTTTTGGCGCGGATGAGACGCGAGAGGAAAGGCGGCCTAACGTCCTGTTGCTCATGACCGACGACCAGGGCTGGGGCGACATCCACTCGCACGGCAACCAGAAGCTCGACACGCCGGTGCTGGACAAACTCGCCGCTGACAGCGTGCAGTTCGACCGATTCTACGTAAGCCCCGTCTGCGCCCCGACGCGGGCGAGCCTGCTGACGGGCCGCTATCATCTGCGGACGGGCGTGTCGTGGGTGACGCGGGGGCTTGAGACGATGCGGAGTGAAGAAGTCACACTCGCCGAGGCGCTCAAGCAAGCCGGTTACGCCACCGGATGCTTCGGGAAATGGCATAACGGCGCCCACTACCCGTACCACCCCAACGGGCAGGGTTTTGACGAGTTCTTCGGCTTTTGCGCCGGCCACTGGAACAACTACTTCGACACGCACCTGGAGCGCAACGGCAAGGCGGTCAAAACACGCGGCTATATCACCGATGTGCTTACCGACGCCGCGATTGCCTTCATCGAAAAGCACCGCCAGCGTCCGTTCTTCTGCTACGTTCCGTAGAACGCTCCGCACGGCCCGTTCCAGGTCCCGGACCGCTACTTCGACAAATACAAGAAGCGCGGCTTCGACGACAGGACCGCTTGCATTTATGGGATGGTCGAGAACATTGACGACAACGTCGCCCGCATTCTCAAAAAGCTCGACGAACTGAACTTGACCGATGACACCATCGTCATCTTTCTGACCGACAACGGGCCCAATGGCAAACGATACAACGGCGGGATGCGCGCCACAAAAGGCAGCGTCCACGAGGGCGGCGTTCGCGTACCGCTGTTCATTCGGTGGCCGGGGCGCCTCAAGCCCGGCACAACCGTCCGACAGATCGCCGCTCACATTGATTTGTTTCCGACCATCATCCAGTTGTGCGGCGTGCCGATGCCCGAGACCCTCCCGCTGGACGGCGTCAGCGTCGTGCCTCTGCTGAAAGGCCACACCGCCGGCTGGCCCGACCGGATGATTTTCACGCACCAGTCCCGGCGAGGCGAAGTCACGCTCGCCCCCGGAGCGGTTCGTACCCAGCAATACCGCTTGGTGACTTACGGGAAGCGATATGAGCTGTACGACACGATCGCCGACCCGGGGGAGGGGAACAACATCGCCGGTCAGCGCCCTCGGATTCTCAAAAAGCTCAGCGCCGCGTATGAGGCGTGGTTCAAGGACGTAACCAAAAACGGCATCGAGCGCCTCCCCATCCCCGTCGGCTACCCGCAGGCGAATCCCGTCGAGCTGCTCGCTCCCGCGTGCTACCTACACGGCAACGTAAGCTTCAAGGGCCGCGCCGGGTGGGCTAACGACTGGATCACCAACTGGCTCAGCACCGACGACTACGTCTGGTGGGACATTGATGTTGTACGCCGGGGGACCTACGAGGTGACGCTGATGTACGTGTGCCCGAAGGGAGACGTCGGCTCGAAGGTTCGCGTCGAAGTAGGTGAGCAGAAGGTCGAGGGTATCATCCGCCGTGCCCACGACCCCGAGCCGGTCACCAGCCCTGACCGCGTGCGACGCGGCGAGGTTTACGAGAAGGTCTGGGCGCCTCTCACGCTCGGCGCCGTCAAACTGAACAAAGGCCGAACCCGACTCTACGTCAAGGCGTTGACTAAGCCCGGAAAAGCAGTCATGGACCTGAAGGCGGTTCGACTGCTGCGGCTTGATTGACGCGGGCAGGCATCGCCGTGCAATGGAGTGGCTCGACGGGATGAGCGTCAAGAGCGGCGGTGCTCCGGGCATGTCTGCGCTGAGGACATCTGCTTCCTCGTTGGAGGGCTGAGTCAGGTTGTGGGTGAGGATACGGTGGCTTTCTTAAAGGCCGTGCTCGCCAGTGGGGCGCCCCGCGTCGTGGTTTTGAGGTCAAAAGAACTATTTCATTTTCGCCAGAGCGTGGTCGAGAATGTAGCGGCAGTTGAGAACTTTCTCCGCCAGGTCAACGGGGAGGTAGTAATACTGGTTTGAAGCCTCGAACCCGATGCGGGAATCCTCCTGGGCAAGAGTGAAGAGCCGTCGGGCGACGAAGATCTCGTCCTGCGCCGTTTGTCGGATTTCTTCGATAAGGGCGTTACGCGCGTCGGGAGTGAGGGGCTTGTCTTTGGCGAGAAGCGCGTTGCGGGCGATGGTGAAGCGGGTCTGATTTGCGACGCTTCGGAAATGCAACTGGGCAGTCTCGGCGAAACGGAGCTCGGCTCGTGCATCGGCGACCTTATCGGGAGGAGCTTTTCGGATAGCTTGCCGCATCTCCGGGAGCCCGTCTTTCCAACCGGCTGCCAGCTTGGCGAACTGGTTAGCGAAGACATCCGGCGGGTAAGGGCCTCGCCACCTGTCCACATCGTCGTAGGGGAATCCGATCATGGTGGCGGCGTAGCCTGTCGGCGCCGCGTAGAGGAGGTTGGAGGGGCCGTATTGCATGGGAGCAGTGTAGAGGACGCCGATGTGGAAGGGAAATTCGCGGAAGGCGTTACTGAAAGCGGTCCAAGCCTTCCGGGCATGCGGCGCCCCTTCGGGGCCGAACCGAGAGCGGGCGACAGCGTCAAGAACAGCTTCCTTGCTGGGCGGCGGGCTCTGGTTGAAAAGTCGGGCGAGCTCGAGGTTCGGCGAAGGATACCCGCCGAGTGTCCAACTGAGCATGAGACCATCCACGCCCGTCGTGGCGAGGTTGCGGCAATGCTCTGCGACGAGGTCCAGCACGGGGAGATAGGGGACGGCGGATAGTTCCCAGGTGTTGTTGAACTGGACCTTAGCAACCGTCTTGAGTCCGGCTTGCCTTGCCAATCGCCAGTGTTCTGTTGCTCGCGGCCCCGGTCCCACCGCCGAGATGGAGTACTCGCCGACAGTAGTGTTGACGCCGCCTCGGGTGATTGGCTTCGACCACTCGCTGACGGACATTAGCCACACGGACTTCGGCAGCCTGGCGATGATATTCGGCGTCCACGCATCGTTCCAGCCCCAGTCCCACACGAGCACGCGGGCATCGGGATTGCCGCGATGGACGCCCGCTTCGATGGCGACGTTGACCTCGCCGATGATGGCGGCGGGGCTTCTGTGTTTGCATCGCGAACATTCCCGAAACCGGCCGTGGGAGGCGCAGTTCGTCAGATTCTCCGAGCCGGTGATGGTAAAGACACCGCCCAGGCCGGGGACGTTCCTGAAGACGTATGCGAGGGCGTCGGTGAGCCATTCGCGGACCTCCGGCGACGAGGTGCACATGGCGAAGTGGTCTCCTTCACGAACGCCTCTCATCTCCGGACGATTTTTGAAAAAGGCGGCGGGCATAGCTCGCGGCTCATTTACATAGAGGTAAACGGCAATGTCGTAGCGTTTGGCTCGTTGGACGAGGTTGCGGAGGTTGGCAAGGCGAATTTCGTGATTGTCGCCGAACTCGGGGAAGGTCTTGCTCGGGGCGAGCGTGCGAAGGACAGTGTGTATCCATATTCCGTTGACGCCGAGGTCCGCAAGACGCTGGAGAAGTCCGTTGGGGTAAGGGTCCAGCTCCGGGTTAAGCAGGGGGTCGCCGTAGAGGGCGAAGTAGGAATAGATGAACCGCAGGCTGAAGAGGGATTTTCCTTTCGAGCGGCGGCGCGACCGGACAGCTTGCGGCTGGCTAAGCTTTTGAACGAAGCGAAATCGCGGCTCGCCCGGCTTTTGGAATTCGGCGCCGAAGGTCTCTTGAACGATGCGTTTGATTTCGGCGGCTCGCCTCCGTGCATCGTCCGTTGGCGGCGAGTAACGCAGGGGCGAGCACGAGGGCTTCAGCGAGCCAAGCTTAATAAACAGAAAGTCGTCCTCACGAAGCGAGTAGGCGAGTTGCTCGGCAGACATATCGAGCAAACTGAGAAGTTGCTCGTATGGTAGAAGATGCCAGTTCCGTCGCAGCACAGTGATGTAGCCGCGAGTTTTCTGCTCGGGCGGGATGGGTTGAGCGAGCGGGAGGCCCATGGATTTTGCCACAGCCAGCACGTTCTCAGCGGAGGTGCCGAGGACTTTGGCGAGGCGGTCCGGCTCGACGACCGGCCAGTTTCGCCAGATGAAGGCGTGCATGCGGTCGGGGAAATGCGGAAACTCCAGCGCCCTGGGAGAGCGGCCGGTAGGTAGAACCGATCCCGCATGCAGCGTCGCTCCCGCGCAGAGAAACAACGTACAGATGAATACGAAAAGCGATATGCGTGGCTGATAAAACGCCATACCAGGTTCCTTCACTCAATTGGCGGGAACGGTGAATCAGGCGCCCGAGCCTGCGGACGTCCGGCCATTTGAAAAAAGATTATGTCGCGAAGACAAGGGTGTCAACAAAAATGAAAACGCAACTGCGTTGCGGGAGCGAAGAAGGGAAGAGGAGGCTAACGCAAAACCGCACTGCAGCGGGAGCAAGCCGAGACGTCCGCGTGGCTCGGTTTGTGATTTCGATGTTGAAGCGAGCCAACGAAATGCCGATAATCAGCAGGGGTAACGTGTGAGGGCGCGGCGAATGAGTGTTCAAGAGGCCTGGGGCGTGTTAGTTATCTTGTTCCTGTCAAGGGCTTGGACTGGCGCCGGAATCCCTGAAGGCGAGGCGTGTCAGAGCCAGTGCCCTCGAGCAGGTCGCCGGCAGAGCGCAAAGTTGGGATAAGGCAGAGGACCAACGCTCTTATTCGGCGACAAATAGGATTCGAAGAATGCCTTTTATCCTGCTATCGTGTCAGAAAAAGAACATCTGCCGAAGTTATGAATCGGAGTACCGGGCGATGGAGTCATCGAGATTTTGGAAAGGCAGGTCGTTGTGAAGCGTCGAGATTTTCTAAAAACTATGGGCGTGGGGGCGGCGTCGCTGGCGCTGCCTCGGAAGATGTTCGCACGCGGGGCGTCCGGTTCAAAGCGGCCAAACGTCATACTGGTGATGACTGATGACCAGGGCTACGGCGACCTCGGCTGCCACGGCAATCCCATCATCAAAACCCCGAATCTCGATGTGCTCCACTCGCAGAGCACCCGGCTGACAAACTTCCACGTGGATCCGACGTGCTCTCCGACGCGCTCCTCGCTGATGACGGGGCGCTACTCGTCACGGACAGGCGTATGGCACACGATAATGGGCCGCTCTCTCCTTCGCCGCGACGAGGTGACGCTGGCGGACGTCTTCGCGGCGAGCGGTTATCGGACGGGCGTTTTCGGCAAGTGGCATCTCGGCGACAACTATCCTTTCCGCCCCCAAGAGCGAGGCTTCGACGAGGTGCTGGTGCATGGTGGCGGAGGCATCGGCCAAACTCCGGATTTCTGGGGCAACGACTATTTCGATGACACTTACCGGCACAACGGCAAGCTACAGAAATTCAACGGCTATTGCACGGACGTTTTCTCCGGCGGGGCAATGAAGTTCATCGAAGAGAATAAGGACGGGCCCTTCTTCGCTTATCTCACTACCAACGCGCCGCACGGCCCCTACAACGTCGCCGAGAAGTACAGCAAGCCTTACCTTGAAAAGGGCGTGCCGACACGCCAAGCGGCCTTCTACGGCATGGTCACAAACATTGATGAGAACATGGGGCGGCTGATGGGGCGGCTGAAGAGGCTGGGATTGGAGGACGACACAATCCTAATTTTCATGACCGACAACGGCACCGCGGCAGGCAACAGGGCCGGAATGCAAGCCGGAAAGGGATCCGAGTACGATGGCGGGCACCGCGTGCCGTTCTTCATCCGCTGGCCGGGCAGACTCCGAGCGGGGAGAGACATCCCCCACGTCACCGCGCACGTGGACGTGCTGCCAACCCTCATTGAGCTGTGCGGACTCGGAAAACCCGAGAACGTCAGGTTCGACGGCGCGAGCCTCGTGCCGTTGCTCTCTGGGAAAGGAGAGTGGCCCGACCGCACGCTGTTGGTGCACTCGCAGCGAATCGAACATCCTGAAAAATGGCGCAAGTGTGCGGTGATGACTGACCGCTGGCGGCTGATAAACGGGCAGAAGCTCTACGACATGCCCGCCGACCCGGGGCAAGAGACCAACATCGCCGAAGAGCATCCCGCGGTCGTTGAGAAACTGCGCAAGGCATACGAAGATTGGTGGACGGACATCTCGGAACGCTTTGACGAATACTGCGAGATCGTCATCGGCTCCGAGAAAGAAAACCCGTCGCGGCTGACCGCTCATGACTGGCATGGAAAAAAAGTGCCCTGGAACCAGTCTCACATCAGCCAGGGCCTTCAGGCGAATGGATTCTGGGCGGTGGAAGTCGCCCGAAGCGGCGAGTATGAGCTCGCCCTGCGGCGCTGGCCTGTCGAAGTGGATAAGCCTATCACGTCGGCGATTCCGCACGGGAAAGCCATTACCGCGACCAGGGCAAGGCTCAAGGTCGCCGACGTGGATGTGACGCAGCCAATTGCCGAGGGCGCGTCCGCATCGAAGTTCCGTGTCCAACTCAAAGCCGGCAAGACACGTCTGCAAACGTGGTTCACGGATGATAAGGGCGAATCCCGCGGGGCATACTATGTGCACGTGAGGCGCTAAGTAGTCCTGTTCGCAAATACGGTGACGCATTGTCCTATGTGCAGGGAGGTTCTTAGACGGGATAACAGGATGAACGGGATGGTTCGAGGCATGAGAGGTATCCCGTAAATCACGACCTGACCACGGCGAAAAACGATGAGGCACGAGCAACTGACGGAGAAGATTATTCGGTGCGCTTACCGCGTATACAACAGAATGGGGTATGGATTCCTGGAATCGGTATACGAAAAATGCCTTGTCTTGAATTTCGGAGAAAGGAGAGTTGAAGTAAAGCGAAAGGTCAAGGACCTTTCGCAGGGATAAACAGGATTCCAAAAATCCCGTTCATCCTGTTATCTCGTCAAAAAAGATGCGTCCCCGAATTCATGAATTGCAGCACTTACCATAAGACTCGCGGCAGGGCGCTTCAGCAATTAGCCAGAGTTGCAGAAGGAATGTCACCGCTGACCCGTGCGACGTGCAAAAGTCCTCGCCTCTCTTGTTCACTTTTTGAGCAAGTACTTCTCAAACCACGCTAACAATGCCTCGCCCGCACGTTTGCCGTCTTCGCCGCCGAAGCCGTGGCCGGCGCCTTTGATGACCAGAAGCTCGCAGGGGACTTTGTTCTTCTTAAACTCCGCGAGAATCTTCTCGCTGTGGTTGAGCGGGACGAGCTTATCTTTGTCGCCGTGGACCAGCAGCGTCGGCGGATCGTCCGGCGTGACCTGTATGATGGGCGAACAGGCTGCCGCCTTCTCCGCTTCGAATCGCAAGGCCGGGAACTGGGGGGTCTTGTTGACCCAGGCACGCACATCGGTGGGCGGAAAGAAAGCCACCACCGCCGCGACTCGATCGCTTACGCGGAGAACCTTGTCCTTCGCCTTGGGGTTGCCGTTATCCGATGCTGTCCCCAACATCAGAGACAAGTGCCCACCGGCACTGCCGCCGGTAACGCCCAATCGCTCGGGATCAACACCGAACTTCTCTGCCCGCAGGCGAATGAAACGCACGCTGCGGCGTACGTCCTCGATGATCTCGGGGATCACATATTTCGGGCTGCTGCCGTGACGCACCGCGAAGACTGTGAACCCCTTGTCCACCAGGGGCTTGAAAAGAGGAACCATCTGCTCTGGCGGACGCCAGTGGGAATACCAACCACCACTGACCATGAACAGCACACCGGCCCCGTTGGCCCCCTTCTCCGGTTTGAAAACGTCGAACGTCAGCGCCATGCCGTGCTTGTGCCCGTAAACAAAGTCTGGAACAACGTCAAGGCCCTCGGCGGCCCGGACTTGGCTGACAGAAAGCACAACAGCCGCAACCAACAAAACTCGAATCAGCGATTTCATAGATAACCTCCCAATATCTGTTTAGCATTCTGACCCCGGCAAGGCCGCCAGCCCGAAAAGGGGCCGCTATTTCTGTGCTTTTCTTCGGCGTTTTCGCAGCGGCCACGGCATGACGTCGCAGCGCTGCGCCCATTTGTCGTAGAGTGCTGCCAGCTCTTTTAGCTTCTCCGGGTACTTCTCGGCAAGATTGTTGAGTTCCGTGCGGTCGGCCTCGAAATCGTACAGTTGCCAGCCGGCAGGATGCTGCGAGACCAGTTTCCACTTGCCCTTGCGCACTGCTCTGTTGCCCTCGTGCTCCCAAAAGATCGCCTCGTGACCGGCTCGCCTCTTGCCTCGGAAAATTGGGAGCAGGCTCTTTCCCTCGAGGGGTTTTATCGCGTTGCCCTTGTATGTCTTCGGACAATCCACGCGCGCGACATCCTGACAAGTGGCCATGACGTCAATAATATGTCCTGTCTGATGCGAGAGGCGGTTCGGCTTTATCACGGCTGGCCAATAGGCGATGAATGGTGTGGCGATGCCGCCCTCGTGAACCCAGTGCTTGTAGCGCCGGAACGGTGTGTTGCTCGCGTTAGCCCAGGGCAGCCCATAGCTCATGTAAGTTTCCTTTGGTCCGGGCATCACTTGTGGGTCGTTTCCTCTGAGGTTCTCCGCGCAGCCCCCATTGTCGGCGAGGAACATCACCAACGTATTCTTCTCGGCGCCGACTTCCTTAATCTTGGCGATAATCCTTCCGATGCCCTGGTCCATGCGGTCTATCTGGGCGGCATAGACAGCCATGCGCATGTCCTGCCACTCTTTGTTCTTCGCATCAGACCATGCCGGCGCCCGTGGGTCGCGGGGTGTGAGGTCCCACTTGGCGTCAACGATGCCCATCTCGATCATCCGTCGGTGACGCTTCTCCCGCAAGGCGTCCCAGCCACCCATATATTTCCCTCTGTACTTGGCAATGTCTCCCGGGAGAGCGTGGAGCGGCCAGTGCGGCGAGGTGTAAGCGACGTAAAGGAAGAAGGGAGACTTGTCTCTCGCGTGCTCGCCGACGAAACGCACAGCGTTGTCGCTGAAGGCATCCGTGATATAAAAGTTTTCCTGTTCCGGTTTGATTGGGGTGTTGTCGCGTGCCATCACTCTGCCTCGGGAAAGCTCGAAGTAATTGCTCGCTCCGCTGATGAGGCCGTAATACTTGTCAAATCCTCGATCCAGCGGCCAATGAGGGCGCTTCTCTCCGACGTGCCACTTGCCGGCCATGTAGGTGCGATACCCTCCCCGGCGAAGAACCTCGGCGATGGTCATGCAGCGGTTATTGAGGTATCCCTGGTAGGACGGAAACCCGCGATCCTGCACCATGTGCCCGATGCCTGCCTGATGGGGGTAGAGTCCCGTCAGCAGGGAGGCGCGGCTCGGGCAGCAACGGGCACAGTTGTAAAAGTGCGTGAACCGCAGCCCGCCCGTTGCCAACCGGTTGAGGTTGGGCGTGGCAATCTCCGAGCCGTAACAACCCAGGTCGGAAATGCCCATGTCGTCATTCATAATCAGGACAATGTTCGGGCGCTTTTCATTCCCCGCAGTCTCATCGCCCGAGAGAAAACGCGGCATGGCAAGCGCCGCCGCACCGCCTCCCAGAAAAGATAGGAAATCTCTTCGGACCATTAAAGGTCCCACCTTTTTCATTTGCCCTTCTCCGCTTATGTTGTCATTGTTCCTCTCCTGTCGCCTGTGCCGAGCGGCTCAGTCAATCGCCCGACATAGCGTTGTGCTACGAGTCTCCGTCTCGCCGGCGAGTTTACGGCGAGACGCCCAATCCACCTACTCTCGCGGCTCCTTCATCTGCGCTCGGAGAGCCTGCAGGAAGAAGGGAGGCACCTTGAGCCCGAGTTCCTGGCACTTGTGGACGCACTTCCAGGCCGATGCGCAGTCGCCCTCCATAAGGTGCACAAGCGCAAGGCCCCCCCACGCCCGAGCCAGGTTCGGTTCGATGGCCAGCGCCTTTGTGAAGGCTTCCTTTGCTTCCCTTACTTTCCCCCCCTGGGCATAGGCGGCGCCGAGGTTGGTCCATGCCTTGGCATAGTTGGGATTGATGGCAAGGGCCTTCCGATGTGCGGCCACCGCCTCCTCGAGCTTGCCCTGCTGATGGTACGCGTTGCCAAGGTTGGTCCATGCCTTCGCAAGCTTGGGATTGATCGCGAGGGCCTTGCGATGTGCGGCGACCGCCTCCTCGAGCTTGCCCTGCTTACGGTACGCGATGCCAAGGTTGTGCCATGCGTCGGCATACTTGGGACTGATGGCGAGGGCCTTGCGATGTGCGGCGACCGCCTCCTTCAGCTTCCCCTGCTGATCGTACGCGATGCCAAGATTGGTCCATGCCTTGGCGTAGTTGGGATTGATGGCAAGGGCCTTGCGATGTGCGGCGACCGCTTCCTCCAACTTGCCCTGCTCATCGTACACGGCGCCGAGGTTGCTCCATGCCCCGGCAAGCTTGGGATTGATGGCGAGGGCCTTGCGATATGCGGCGACGGCTTCGTTTAGCTTGCCCTGCTCATCGTACGCGGCGCCGAGGTTGCTCCATGCCCGGGCAAGCTTGGGATTGATGGCGAGGGCCTTCCGATGTGCGGCGACCGCCTCCTCCAGCTTGCTCTGCTTGGCGTACGCAAGGCCAAGGTTGCTCCATGCCCCGGCAAAGTTGGGATTGATGGCGAGGGCCTTGCGATATGCGGCGAGCGCTTGCCCCACCCTTCCTTTTTCGTCGAGCGCGAGGCCAAGATTACTCATAAGGAGTCCGAGGAACTCCTTTCTGCCCAGGCTGCGCATGTAAAACGCCCTGCCCGCCAGCGTGTTCGGAGGGTGCATGGCGCTCATATACCAGAGGTCGGATTGGCAGGCCCCCCCCTTGGTCGTCTCGATGTTAATCCTCGCCGTCTTGTCCGCGTACCTGACAAAGACGTGCTCCTCCGATGCCGCGGCGCCGAACAGCGGCAGGCCCAGCCTGTCGCCCAGGGCGAGGTAGAGCGAGGAGAGGCTGGAGCACTGCCCTTTGCTGCGCTGGAGAAGGACGTCCAGAAAGCGGTCCCTCATCGCCAGCTCGTCCTCCTTCAGCGGCCCGTACCCGCGCTCCGCGTAAATGTAGCGGTTCATGATGGCGATGATGCTTTGCGGGTCAGTCTCCCCGCCGATTCGGGAGCGGAGCTCGAGCGCCATGGCATCGAGCTGGGCGAGGCATTTGCCGACATCCAGGCTGGGGTCGTATTCCTTGCCGATGAGGAGCGCGCCCAGGCCGATATCGATTTTTTGGTCGGGGAGCGCCAGAAGCTGGTCAATGGTTTTTGGGCGAAGCGCCCTCCGAGCCCCTTCGGGGAGCGCGCGGGCTCCGCTGGCGGGCGCGCGGGCCGCCGTCATTTCCCCGCGCACCGTCTCGCGGAGATAGGCGAGCTTATCCGGGTTGAGGACGGCGTCCTCGGATATCCATCCGCGGCGGGCGCCGGCGCTGTCCGTGTACACGCCCAGTACCCAATGCGGCACGGCCGCCAGTGCCTCGAACGTCGCTCCAGCGGGGATGCGCATGATGACCCTTTCGGGATGGTGCACCTCCCGGAGCTCCGTAGCGGTTTTTATGGTGACGCGGACGCCCCTGGCGCTCAGCGGCAGAAGAGCCCAGAGCACGGCGAGTAACAGCGACGCTTTCCTCATGGCTGTAACCTCCGGCGGAATTCGGTACGCCATGGATTTCCAGGGCTCGGTGCGGCGGCCGGCAGCGTGCGAAGGAGCACCGGCCGGCACACCATCACAACTCGCAGCATACTATCATATCGGGCGTGCGCGGGCAACTCCGCCGTTGGGCCGGGGTCCTTCTCATTCCTCTCTCTGCGACTCTGCGCCTTTGCGTTACCTTTCTCTTCCCTTTTTCCATCCGCCGCCTTCGCGGGGTATCCGCGCAAGACTGAGGCCATACTCCCGATACAGCTTTTCGCTTGGCGTTTAGCATTTAGTGTATAATCCCGGAGAATCAATCGGATACCATGAGGCTTTGAAGGCTCGGAAGCATCGCTGGGCGAACGCGATTCCATTGCGGATTGTTGATTGCGGATTGCGGATTGGGGACGGCGGACGGCGGGTTGCGGACTGCGGATTGCTGAATCTCTGCGGCGGTGCCCGGTTTCAAGTCCGAAATCTGAAATCTGAAATCCGAAATCCGAGAGACCTCGGATGAGAGGAGCTGATTATGAGGAGACGTGAATTCTTGAAGGCCATGGGCTTGGGCGCGGCATCGCTGGCGATGCCGGGACCGTTGCCGGCAGCGGGGGGGGCCAAGAGAAAACCAAACTTCATCATCATTCTGGCTGATGACATGGGCTACGGCGACTCGACCGTCTATAACGGCTGGATAAAAACGCCGCATCTGGAAAGGATGGCCGCCGAGGGTTTGAAGTTCACTGATTTCCATTCCAGCGGCGCCGTTTGCAGCCCGACGCGGGCGGGACTGATGA
>Ga0315539_1001314_pt1 | contig 18452 bp, 15 predicted proteins | sample SalMarSW160150MG_FD_203097 | JGI IMG/M metagenome (GOLD analysis project Ga0315539, IMG submission 203097) | Salt marsh sediment microbial communities from the Plum Island Ecosystem LTER, Massachusetts, United States - Salt Marsh Sediment SW1601-150 ... | reverse complement strand
CTCCAGGGCGCCCTCGGGTTCAAACCTCCGGCCGGATACCGACTGACGCCGGCCAATGTCGTTTACATTACCGGACTTGGAGCTCAGCTTCCCATATCGGCAGTAATCAACAGAGGGGTGGATGATTCGATTCTCATTGATATGCCGGTAATGAATCAAGATGGACTGATTGGCCGGGTAGCTTTCGTAATGGGCAACTCTGCTACTATCCAGCTTCTGACTGACCCATCCAACCAGGTTGCGGCGCGTCTTGTGAGCAGCCGTCAAATGGGAATTGTGAAGTATCTTGCTCACGGTGGGATGGTGCTGGATAATTTCCCCAGCCAGGCAGATGTCAAGGTGGGAGATACGGTCATATCTTCCGGGCTTGGCGATGTCTACCCGGCCGGGCTGCCAGTTGGAACAGTAACTAAGGTATCCTATCCTGAAAACGAACCTTTTTGCCGAATAGAGCTAAAGCCGGCGGCCGACATTCGCTCTCTGGAAGAGATTTTTATCTTGAAGCCTGAACAGTAATGACTAAGTTTATTCCATTCATCCTGTATCTTTTACTTATCGCTATGCACAATGTCATATTCAGAGATGCTACTGCAATCTATACTGCGTCAATCGATCTTCCCGGACTTCTGGTACTGATAGTGGCGATTTACAAGCGGGAGATAGTTGCTACATGGTTTGGGTTTGCGGCGGGCCTTGTGATGGCCGCCGAGAGACCTGATCTCTTCGGATGGCATGCTCTGGTGCTGGCCGCCCTGGGTTTGGCGGCCTACCACGTTCGTGAGCGAGTGAACCTGGAATCATGCTATGCGAAGCTGCTATTGATTTTTGGCGGTGTGCTCATTCACAATGCTCTTTGGTTGGCTATCTATGGTGGTCAGGGATTTATGTACCTTTTCGTGGTTAGCGCCATGACCGGCGCTGCATACACTACTGTGGTGGGATGGGTGTTTTTCCTTTTCAAGGACAATAAGATAACCTGGCAGAAGATCAAAGCGCTCTTTTGATAAAGGTATGAAACATCTCAGCATATCAATTGAGGCAAGAGAACGAACTGGTCTGATTGCAGTTTTCGTTGTTTTCTTGGTGTTAGCCGGTGGACTTGCCAGACTGCAGATTCTCAAGCACCAAGAGCTGGCGAAGCAGTCGAGGGACAACCGCATTTGGAAAGTGCCAATCGTTCCGCAGCGCGGCTTGATGATTGACTGTGAAGGGCGCACTATAGTTGATAATCGTCCTTCCTATACAGTCGCCGTTGTTCCTGCAGAAGTGTTACCCCACATTACACTACAGCATCTCTCTAATCTTCTGGATATTGACACCCTTGAGATACAAAGACGGATCGAAAAGAATATAGTGAATCGTTATCAACCGGTACCGGTAAAACGAGATGTTTCTGATAGGACGGTTGCAATACTCGTAGAACAGAGCAGGAGATTCCCGGGGGTTGACATTGAGATTGAACAGGTTCGGGAGTATAGGGAAGGCCTGGGAGCTGAAGCTTTTACCGGTTATGTGGGAGAGGTCTCGTGGGAGGAACGGGAGAAGAAGGGTAGGGACTACTATCGTCTCGGAAGTATGATCGGCAAGGAGGGGCTTGAAAAAAAATATGATACCAGACTTAGAGGCAAGGAGGGGACCGTCTACAAGGAAGTATCAGCCGCAGGTCAGTATCAGGCTGACTATGAAGACAAAGAAGCAGATCCCGGCAGGCCGGGTGAAAAGCTGGTGTTGACTATTGACATGGACCTGCAGCAGGTATGCGCCCAGGCTCTCGATACGTTCTGTTGCGGGGCGGTGGTGGCTCTTGATCCTCGCAACGGTGAAGTTCTGGCCATGGTCTCATATCCTGGGTACGACCCCAATATATTCTCCTCCGTTGTACCAGACAGCCTGTGGCAAGCTATCTCCCGCGACTCGACCCATCGGCTTCTCAACCGCCCGCTCAACGGTAAGTATCCCCCCGGTTCTACGGTCAAATTTGTAACGGTCGGAGCTGCTCTCGAAGAGGGTATCATAGATGAGCACACAACTCTGAAACCGTGCACAGGCGGCTTCAGGTACGGTAACAGGGTGTTTCACTGCTGGAACCGCGGGGGCCACGGCAAGCTGGCAGCGGCTCACGCTTTGGAGCAATCGTGCGACGTGTACATGTATCAGCTTGGAGTGGAACTGGGTGTCGACAAGCTCAGCGAGTATTTTAACAAGTGTGGCTTTGGACGTCTGACTGGCATCGACCTACCCAGTGAATCCCCGGGGTTGAATCCGAACAGTTCGTACTATGATAAGCGCTACGGAGAGAACCAATGGACCCGCGCTTTGGCTTTGAACATTTCCATTGGCCAGGGTGAACTTCTGGTTACGCCCTTACAGCTTGCTCAGTTTTTCTGCGGTCTCGCCAACAACGGTGTGGTCTACCGGCCACATATCGTAAAGAAGATTTTATCCTCAGCCGACAGAGATGAAGTGGTTGCACCTGAGGTGTCTTTTACCCTCCCCTTTTCACCGACGACATTGAGAATCCTGAAGGAGGGGATACGTCTTGTGGTTGAAGGAGAGCATGGCACAGCCCGCTCTCTTAGGAATAAGCGCTATTCAATAGGCGGTAAGACCGGCACCGCTGAAAACCCTCATGGGGAAGACCATTCTTGGTTCGTTGGAGTCGCCCCTCTTGAAGAGCCACAAATTGTTGTGTGCGCTATCGTCGAGAATGCCGGGCACGGCTCGGAGGTAGCCTCACCGGTAGTCGGGAAAATCATCGCGCGGTACATGGAGAAGAAATCCGGCCAGCCTGCGGACACCAAGATACCGGAAGAGGGGAATCCATGACACTCAACTACCGTGAGTTAGATTGGGAACTGATTGGCGCTATGTTGCTGCTCTCGCTGATAGGGATACTGCTTATTATGTCGGCCCAACACAATTCCCAGTCGGCTTTCGAACGGACCTATTACCAGCGCCAGCTCATTTGGCTGGCCATAGTCCTCGCTGTTTTCATCTTGGTGATACATTTGCCATTGCGTCTGTTTGATTTTTCTGCCTACCTGCTCTACGCAGTCTCTGTTGGCCTGCTGATTCTGGTTTTATTTTTAGGTACGCCACGCATGGGAGCCTTGCGATGGTTTTCCTTCGGCCCGATCAACTTCACTCCGTCCGATATAACCAAGCTGACCCTGGTGTTGGCTCTGTCACGGTTTTTCGCTTACACGAAATTGCCGCCAGTTTCCAAAAGACGCCTTGCCTTTTCCGCAGTTGTGGCATTGATACCGATAGCGCTTATTTTGAAACAGCCTGACCTGGGCACCTCGCTGGTCTTTTTCGTTGTCCTGTTTGCGCTTTGGCTCTGGTGCGGCTTGTCGCCATTCTATCTGTTGCTTATCCTTTCGCCTTTGGTGTCCCTGGTAGCTGCCTTCCACTGGCTTTCCTGGTCAATATACTTTGCCGTATTGCTCGTGTTTCTGTTTCTTCTCAAGCCCGGTTTCCTGTTTGGGTTCGTTACTGTTGTCGCCAACCTTGGTTTCGGTATGATCACGCCGTTCATCTGGAACCGGTTTGCCGATTACCAGAAAGATCGTATCTTAACATTTCTTGATCCCGGATGTGACCCGCGCGGTGTCGGCTACCAGATAATCCAGTCAAAGATTGCCATCGGTTCGGGTGGCATTGGGGGCAAGGGACTCCTGCATGGTTCACAGGCGCGGTTGGACTTCCTCCCCGAAGCACATACCGATTTTATTTTTTCAGTTTTGGGAGAGGAATTAGGACTGTGGGGCGGTATGCTGGTTCTGCTGTTGTTTACGTTTATTTTCTACCGAGCTGTTCGAATCGCCACCCGTTGCCGTTCGCGCTTCGCCTCCAACGTGGTCATAGGGGCGGTAGCTATTCTCCTCTTTCAATTTTTTGTAAACATCGGCATGACCTTGGGCTTTATGCCAGTGACCGGTCTGGCACTGCCGTTTGTCAGCTACGGCGGCACATCACTTGTCCTCTGCTCGGCTCTGATTGGCTTGATTGTTTCGGCCAGTTACCACTGGCAAGAGTACTGACAGGCTGTAGAAAGAGCCTGATTCCTGCGGACCAAATACAAATGCATTCAGGATCAGACAGTGTTACGGTCCATTTCACCAAGTCGTTGCTTTCTGACAACATTGTGATGATCATTACTCTTTGATGGATCGTTCAAGCAGCAATGTCCGGGTACCCCCTCTGGTGATACTTTCCGCCGGCGCTGTTTGTATTAGCTTTGCCGGTGTTTTTGTCAAGCTGCTGGGGATGGATAAAATGGGGCCTACTGCTATCGCTTTCTGGAGGACTCTATTCGGATCGGCTATTCTGTTTGGCTGGTCGGCTTTGAGAAAAGATCGCCTGACGCTGTCTGTCTCGCTAACGTGCTGGTCGGTACTAGCGGGGTTCATTTTCTTTCTCGATCTTTTTTTCTGGCACCGCTCGATACTCTATGCCGGGGTCGGTATGGCTACAATTCTGGCCAACACCCAGGTATTCGGGACCGCAGTGTTGAGCTTTTTCATCTTTAAGGAACGGCTCACTTTCAAGTTCTTTGTGTCGGCTGTCTGTGCTATGGCGGGCGTAACGCTCTTGATCGGGTTAGGAAGCTCTGTCGAATTCTCTGCCCGTTACGTGGAGGGTGTTGTCTATGGCCTCCTGACCGGACTTGTCTACGCCAATTACATTATTGTTGTTAAGATCGGCGGGCACTCGGAGTGGAAGCGAAGCTTCCTTACGTTGATGGCCTGGATTTCATTCTTTTCCGCGCTGTTTCTGGGCACTGCCGGGATACTTGAGGACGATCCCTTTATGCCTCCCGATCTGACCTCGTTGATTCTCCTGTTGGGGCTGGCGTTGGTGGCCCAGGCCTTGGGATGGTGGGCAATTTCCAGCTCTCTGTCGAAGATAAAAGCCTCTCGCAGCGGATTGGCGCTGTTGCTTCAGCCTGTTTTGGCGACTTTCTGGGGAGTTCTATTTTTCCATGAATACCTTACACTGGTTCAGCTCCTGGGAGGGCTGGTAACGCTGGTGGCCATCTATGTCGGTTCTGTGAGGACAGACTGAAGGCACTCTGATCTCAATGGCTCTTGATATGCCCTACAAAAAGACACTGTAGAGCAGAAGTCCCCGACTCCTACCGACAATTGGCAGGTGTCATCCGCCAAAGGCGGACTGCCCTACAAGACTGGAGGATATTCCCATTCTCCTCTCTCGAAGTCTGAATGTAGCGTTGTCGGATCGCGGCAAAGTATTCTCGTCTCGAATCTCCACCAATGTTCGTGTCTCCTTTCGGTAACACCAAATATGAGGCAACGTATCTTTTCCCTCCTTGATTCTATCATTCTTCGGTAACATTTAATCTGAGGCAATTCGTGAGCAGGTAGGCGCTTTTTATTTGTGCCGAAATTGGTTATTATATGTTAACAGCGCGGCACCGTATGTCGGGTTTCTCGTCCTCTTAAGGCGGACTCGGAACCCGGCCTACAAGGATGCTTTTCAATCATGGGAAGCCGGGTATTCACATGTTGGTAAGGCACAGAGATAGCAACGAGATTACGATAGACGCGCCAGCCAAGGTTAACCTCTTTCTGGAAGTGCTAAACAAACGGCCCGATGGCTATCACAACATCAACTCACTGTTTCAAGCTGTGTCGCTCTTTGACAGGTTGCATTTCACGCTGGTACCGGAGCCAGGCATTTCTATCAATCTCGTGACCGACGTCGAGTTGACGGTCGGGGAAAATAACCTGGTCGCAAGAGCCTACCGTCTGATGAATGAACGATTTGAGCTCAACAGCGGCCTGACTGTGACACTGGAAAAGCGAATACCGATTTCCGCCGGGTTGGGCGGTGGGTCCTCCGATGGCGCTGCTACCATTCTGGCCTGTAATCTTCTGTTCAATCTTGAACTGAACAATTCTCAAATGGCCGCGCTGGCTCTGGAACTTGGATCCGATGTGCCGTTTTTCTTTTCATCAGGACAGGCGCTGGTGTCAGGGCGCGGTGAAGTTCTCAAAGACACAGATTTTCCGACCGATTACCGGATTGTTTTGGTTACGCCCAATATCCCCATTTCCACTGCCGCCGGCTACGCCGCTTTGAAAAGAGGCTTGACAAAGTCAAAGACCCCGTTTAAGTTAAGAAATTGCCTGACGGTTGAGGCTCTCGTTGGATCGTTGTGTCTTTCGGGTAACGATTTTGAGGAAGCATGTTTTCGATCCTTCCCGGAATTGGGTAGGATCAAAGACGGGCTTTTGAAACATGGAGCGTTGTTGGCTCGGATGACCGGGTCCGGGCCGACAATATTTGGAATCTTTAAGCAGACCCCGAGAACTGAGGTCGGTAAGTTGCTCGGCCGGGGGGGTTGGCACGTGAACACTGTAGTGCCAATATCCCTGGCGAGGGAGGATTGATTTTGAAGAGGGAGGCACCGTGGAAATCACCGAGGTCCGGGTAACGTTGCGAGATGAGGAAAGGCTCAAGGGTTTTGCGAACGTGACATTTGACAACGCCTTTGTTATCCGTGGGATGAAGATCATCCAGGGTAACGCCGGCTATTTCGTTGCTATGCCCAGCCGCAAGCGTCCAAATGGCTCTTATCAGGATGTTGCCCATCCGGTCAACAGAGATATGAGGCGGTTGATAGAGAAAACGGTTCTTGAAGCCTATGAGGCGGAGCTAAAGGAGCATACCAGTCTAGTGTAGTGGTAGAGAATTACCTGGGGCGTCGTCAAGTGGTAAGACACCAGCCTTTGGAGCTGGCATTCCCAGGTTCGAATCCTGGCGCCCCAGCCACTGTGTGGTAAAGGAACCTGTGGACAACCAATTCAAGAGGAAGTTGAAAGACGCTTTAGGTGATGCTGATAACAGGGGTATCTGGAAATGATCGTTCGTGAAGAGCTCAGGATTGTGACAGGCAATTCTAACCGGCCTCTGGCCGAAAAGATCGCTGCTTATTTAGGGGAGAAGCTAACAGATTGCATAGTGACTTGCTTCTCCGATGGAGAGGTATTTGTCCAGATCAATGACAACATTCGAGGGGCGGACGTCTTCATTATTCAACCTACGAACCCCCCCGCTGAGAACCTCATAGAGATGCTGATGCTGATTGAAGCTTCGCGGCGGGCCTCGGCGATGCGCATCACGGCGGTCATCCCCTATTATGGTTATGCCAGGCAGGATCGCAAAGACCGACCACGTGTAGCTATTACCGCTAAGCTTGTGGCGAATCTGATAACTACTGTCGGGGCCGACAGAGTTATTACTATGGACCTGCATGCCAGTCAGATTCAAGGCTTTTTTGATCTTCCTCACGACCATCTGTATTCGTCCACGTTTTTCAATGGCTACTTCCGCGAGATGCAGCTTGAGAACCTTTGTGTTGTTTCCCCTGACGTCGGTTCGATTAAGCTGGCTCGCGCTACCGCCAATGCTCTTGAGGCCGACCTGGCAATTGTTGACAAACGGCGGCCTCGGCCCAATGAGTCGGAGGTGATGAATCTCATCGGTGATGTGCGGGGCAAGAACGTGCTGATCCGGGATGACATGGTTGACACTGCGGGGACACTTTGTTCTGCGGCATACTTTGTTAAGGAGAGCGGCGCTCTCGATGTGTATGCTGGATGTACGCATGGTGTTCTTTCGGGGAAGGCGGTTGAGAGAATTAAAGAGGCGCCCATCAAAAGGATGATCATCACCGATTCCATTGACCAAACGGCGCGCGGTCTGCCGGAGAAGTTCGAAATCCTGAGCTGTTCGGAATTGATTGGTGAAGCCATAAAGCGAATTTTTGACGAGAAGTCGGTTTCTTCACTGTTTGAGACCATTCCTTAATGATGTAGTATTTGTGTCGAAAAAAAAGGTACTTATTGGAGGATATACGTAGTCTATGAAAGAAATATCACTTGTTGCCAGTACCAGGCCCTCGGTGGGCAAAGGTGCCGCCCGTCGAACCCGAAGGGAGGGAAGCATCCCGGCGGTTATCTATGGTCCGGAAATTGAACCGCTTCCCGTTGAAGTGGGCGAACGTGACTTTCGCGCCGCCTCAAAGTCTGTTGCCTCCAGGGGGGCCATTATCAATTTGGAAGTGGACGGCAAGTCTAATAGGGTTATTATTCGAGAGATCCAGCGTGATCCCGTAACCAGCAAGATCATTCATCTCGACTTTCACGCCGTTTCGATGAAGAAGCCCCTCCATCTTTCGATTCCGATTCGCCTTATCGGTATGGCCAGAGGCGTTAAGACAGACGGTGGTATTATGCAGACCACTCTGCGTGAACTGGAGATATCGTGCCTTCCTTCAGATATCCCGGAGCACATTGAAATTGATGTGACGGAGTTGGGGATTGGTGATTCCGTCCACGTGCGTGACCTGTCAATCCCCAAAGCGCAGATTCTTTCGGAAGAGCGGCGCACCGTGGTTGTTATCAGCGCACCGACGGTGATAAAGGCTGAGGCTGCCGTCGTCAAAGAGGAAGAAGTTGCGGCTGAGGAAGCAGCTGAAGGTGCCGAAACTGAAGCCGCTGCGGAAGGGGAAGAGCCCGAGGCCGAAGAAAAGAAAGAGGGAAAGAAAGAAGGAAAGAAAGAAGGAAAGAAGTAAGTATATCACAAGTCATACATTCTAATGAAGACCGCCATCGTCAGGCGGTCTTTTTTTTCCTTTTCGCGGGTTTACTTCGGGTTAGATGTTTAGGTTTTCTATATTCGGTTAGGGCTTGACAAGGATTGAGTGAGAGCTATATTGGTGTCTTGACTCGCGGGGTGGAGCAGTCTGGTAGCTCGTCGGGCTCATAACCCGAAGGTCGGAGGTTCAAATCCTCCCCCCGCCACCAAAAAGTATAATCATTTATACGGAGAGAAGCCAAAAAGACGATTATCACAAGGTGGAGTCCGCCACAGGCGGAGTAGCTCGTCGGGCTCATAACTTCGCCGAGGCGAACGGTTCAAATCCTCCCCCTGCCACCAAAGCTGAAAACCGGCGAACGACCGGTTTTTGTTTATAATTCACAGAGTTTATTTCACTTGCAAAGCCCATTGAAGCTCAGTCATCAGCGACCTCTAAAGGACGTTCCCGTTAGAGTCAGTACGCACCACCCATACGTCTGACCCTCCCGCACCTGAAGAAGTCGTCGAACCCACAAAGACAAATCCACCGTCCTCAAGGGTCAGCACTGCGTGTCCCTGATCAATGCCGGTTTCTCCGAAACGCCGTCTCCAAATCTGGTTGCCCTGTGTATCGGTCTTGATCAGAATAGCATCAATATCAGTCCAGTCTAGTGATCGAGTTGAGCCAATAAGAACGTACCCACCATCGTTAGTCGCTGCTACTCCCTCTGCCCATTCAGTCGATGATGGCTGAATTAGGGTCTTCGTCCACTGTTCCACTCTTTGAATGTTGAATTTTCCTATCCACACGTCGTTACCATCACCACCGACTACAAGAAAGCCATCCTGTACGGAGAGTATGTCATGTCCCGTCTCAGCGTCCTCCTCTACTATACGGTGATGCCAAAGAGTATCCGGCGACTGGGAAAACTGAGAGAATATGACGTCAGATACATCACATGGCTCCCCGGGATCACAGATATACGTACCCGGAACGGTGCTGCCTGCGAGCATGTAATTACCATTTGGTAACGAAATGATAGACTTGGCATATCCAAACGTTGCTCCTCCCGAGTATGTCAATTCATTGATTCTATTACCAGTTCCATTGGTCCGAATAATCAGTACATCCCCATATGGTTGTATTGGGTGTTGGCTGCAATACGTTCCCCCGACAAGCAGAAAGCCGCCATCACTTGTGGAGATAAGGTCATCTGCCCAATACGATGTGAATTCGCTAGGCGAATCGAATGTTATCAGAAACGACACACCCAAAGCCGAATCGAACTTGATCAGTACGGCAGCGTCGCCGCTGGTACCGGCCACCAGAAAACTTCCGTCCGCGATCGACAATACAGCATTACCTACCAACGCACTTTCAGCAGTGAAATGTGTATCAATTACGGCCTGACCGTCATCATCGATTACGATAATGTAGATGTAACCATCCGAATTTCCAATCGATTCGGTCGATCCGACAACGATGATATGGCCATCCGGAGTTTGGCAAATGTCAAAACCAAAATCATCGCCTGCCTCTCCGTACGTATGGTTCCAAGTGACTGGTAAATCACTGCTGCTGTTCGTACTGTTGTCCTCACATCCACTGAAAAGTAAGACAAACCCCACCAAAAAAATACCGAACCCGAGAAGTTTAATCATTGTTCCTCCTTTTACCTATGATAGGATTTCAGAAAACCCCCGCTAGCGATTTTTATCAGATCTCTTGTAATATCCTTAAAAAAACTAACTTTGCAAGGGTTAATTGTCTACTTGACGGGGAAGCTTTGCAGATAATTAAGCGAAAAGATATTACATATTGGGTTGGATAGTCTATAAACACGCTCTTCTCTTTCTAACATTTTTCTAACAGAATTAGCCAAAACAGTAGCAAATAAGGTAAAAACACCAGATGCCGTGTTTCACGTAAGTAATTGCTATTACTATAGGTTAGTGTCTGGTGCTTTCTGTTGTTTGGACTATTGAACAGGCTCATAACCCGAAGGTCGTACGCTCAGCTTGTTCCACTTTCAAATCCACTCCCGAAGAAATCCACCTTAAAAGGTGGGCCACCCAGCCCAATCACTTGACGGTTCTGATGTTCACTGTATATGTGATTGAATCTTTGCAGAACGAGATAATAAAGCGGACAGAGCAGTGTAAAGTCTGATGCGAAGACATAATTCGCTAAAAGATTGGATGCTATCCGATAACTGGCTCAAAGTCACCACAATTGACACTTACACCGAAGGTGAGCCCCTGCGAATAATAGTCGGAGGCTATCCCGACCTGCCTGGTTAATAGCCAACTACCGAAATAGTCTAACATGCACACTTCAAGCGTGCCATCATAGGTAATTCAAGTAATAGCTTATACTACCACAGTTGCCAACCACATCGTTGCGGTCCATATTTAATGTACATAGACTCACCCCTGTCTGTGGAGGCTGTAAATGGCGGTTTAGTGAGCCTCTCAGGATCATTGTTTATCTACCTGGTATCGTGTTTGACAAATACCCATGCAGAGTTTTAATTATCAAATGATCTATTTCTGGGTGATCATCGCGTACCTGGTTATCCTTGTCGGGGTCGGGATGTACCGGAGCAAGCATGTCAGGACACAGGATGACTTTATGGTTGCGGGGCGGAAACTCTCCACTAAGGTTCTCGTCGGTACGCTCCTGGCGACCTGGATTGGTTCGGGTTCGATTATCGCCGGGGCAGGACTGGCTTATGATAGGGGATTTCCCGCATTGTGGTTTAATGCCGGAGTATGGGCCGCGCTGGTTATCCTTTATCTCATTGCGGGAAGGGCTCGGAAGTTTGGCCAGTACACAGTGCCGGATATTCTTGAAGCCCGTTACAATAAATGTGCCAGGCTACTTGGTACGTTGGTAACGATTATCGCCTACACCGCCATCGTAAGTTACCAGTTCAAGGCCGGCGGGATGGTACTTAACCTCATCACCGGTATATCAGTTGATCAGGGGATAATTATCACAGCGGTTTTTGTAATAGGTTACACCGTGTTGGCGGGATTGATCTCGGTTGCCTATACCGACGTAGTTAATGGCATCATAATGACAATCGGCTTGATCATTGCACTGCCTTTCCTCTTGAGTAATGCGGGAGGTTGGAGCAGCGTCTTTAATAGACTTCCCGAGACACACTTTCAGCTTTTAGGGGACATGTCGCTGGTTCAGGCGTTGGGCTATGCGCTTCCTACGATGCTTCTTCTGCTTGGTGAATCGGGCATGTACCAGCGTTTCTTTGCCGCTAGAGATGAAACGACGGCTCGACGCGCGGTAGTAGGCTGGATAATCGGGACGGTAATTGTTGAAACTTTGATTGTCGTCCTGGCGGTAATTGGCAGCGCCCTTTACGCTGGTATTGATTCAGAAATGGTAATCTTGCACTCGGTGCGGCACGGCCTACCGGTGCTGGCAGGGTGCCTGTGCCTGGCGGCCATTGTAGCGGTGATCGTCTCTACCGCTGATTCGTTCTTGCTGGTACCCTCGACCAATATAATGAGAGATATATATCAGCGTTTCATAAACCCGAATCTTTCTCAAAAGAAAATGGTGCTTTATTCCAGAATCGTGGTAGTCATTCTCGGGATTGTTGCTTTTGTACAGGTGCGCTTCTTTGAGAGAGTCCTTGAGATGGCGCTTTATGCCTACACCATGTACGGGGTTGGTATAACCCCGGCGGTTCTGGCTGCCTTTTTCTGGAAACGAGCTACCGCTGCGGGCGGCGTCTGCTCAATTGCCGCCGGAATGGCAATCACCATCGGTTGGGAAGTGTTGCGTCAGCCATGGGATATACCTACTATATATCCAGCTTTAGGATTGTCGCTTTTCTGTCTGATTTTTATTAGTATTCTTACACCGAAGGTAGACAAGCACAAGTGGGAGCCCTTTTTTGGCTGAAAGAGGGTTCCGGAATAGCCTGATGAAAACCTATGGCACCATAGTCACGTGCAGAGCAATCAAAGGAATGTTTCACAATATAAAGGAGGTCTCATGCGTCTATTCCTACTAATCTTAACCATCGGACTGATTATCGGTGGTGTCTCCTGCGACCGGTTATCCAACGAGGACCGGAAGTTTGAAGCTATAGCCAATCAATTTATTGAAAACTTTTTGAAGCTACATCCGCAATGGGCAACCGGATTGGGGGAGCACCGCTATGACTATCTCTTGGATGACTACAGTGTGGAAGGTATCCAAAAGAAGAAAGCCTTTTATCAAGCCTACCTTGACACATTGAATGCAATCGACTCTTCTCGTCTGAGCACCCCGAATCGGATTGATTACAGCATCCTCCATAACCAGGTCAAATCATCGATATTCAGGCTCGATACCCTGCGAAGTTATGAATGGAATCCGCGAGTTTACAACGTGGGTGGCGCTATCTGGTCTTTACTGACCAGGGATTTTGCTCCACTCAAGGACCGTATACAGAATGTGAAAGAACGGTTAAAAGCAATTGATTCACGCATCGAACAGGCAAAAGCCAATCTAAAGAACCCACCCAGGATACATACTGAGACGGCTATTCTGCAGAACAAGGGGACTATCAGCCTGGTTCGAGACGAATTGACTGCTTTTCTGGACGAGGTTCCGGAGCTAAAGGAGGAATTCAAACCCATCCAGGACAGCGCTGTTGCGGCACTGGAAGGATATGGTAGCTGGTTGGAAAAAGATCTTCTTCCCAGGTCTAATGGGGATTTTCGCCTGGGAGATCAAAAGTATTGTATTAAGCTCAGATACACCCTGGAGTCGGAATTGTCCAAAGAGGAAATCTTGAAAAAAGCGGAGGCGGCCCTTGTAACCACGCAGAATGAGATGTACGAAACCGCTCTTCCACTGTTCAAAAAACTCTTTCCAGAGAAAACGGACCCGGGAATCCTTACAGATAAGAAAAAGGTCACGAAAATGGTCCTGGATCGACTGGCTGATGACCACCCCACCGTGGAAACCAGCGTGGACGTTGCCAAAGCTTGTTTGAAAGAGTGTGAAAATTTTGCGCGGCAACACGATTTCGTGACAATACCGGAGGAGCCGATTAAGATCATCGTCATGCCTGAGTTTCAGCGTGGAGTCGCGGTTGCCTACTGCGATTCGCCCGGGCCGTTGGAGGAAAAGGGACAGACTTTCTACGCCGTTTCCCCTCCCCCAAAGGATTGGGATGTGGCGCGAGTTGAGTCCTATTTCCGAGAATACAACGACTACATGATGAGAGATCTAACGGTTCATGAGGCAATGCCGGGACACTACTTACAATTGGCCCACGCCAATCAGCTTAAAGCTGCCACGCTGATAAGAGCTATCTTTGGCAGCGGTACCTTTATTGAGGGGTGGGCAACCTATACTGAGCAGTTGATGGTGGAGCATGGTTTCGGCGGCCCCGAGGTAAAAATGCAACAGCTCAAGATGCGCCTGCGCATGATAATCAACGCCATTATTGATCAAAAGATCCACACGGCTGGCATGACGGAACAGGAAGCCATGGACCTAATGATTAACGAAGGCTTCCAGGAAGTGGGTGAGGCGACCGGAAAGTGGCGTCGAGCTTGTTTGACTTCCACCCAGCTTTCCACTTATCTTGTTGGAAATATCGAGGTCAACCAAATCCGGAAAGCATATGAAGCCAAATATGGCGGTAAGGCAAATTTGAAGGAACTCCACAACAAGATGCTCTCATTCGGCTCCCCAGCCTCCAAATATGTGAAAGAGCTAATGGGATTATGATTACCACTACAACGATTTCCTTAATGAGGAGAGGATCACATGTATCATCGAACTGATAGACCACGGCGTGGTCTCTGGATGCCGCTGCTACTGTCCGTTCTCTATCGGGCAGTGTGGGTCGCAATGCTGTTCGTAGTTGGATGCGGCATTGGTTATAGTCAGAGTACTGAGAAAGGATTCGTCTATCCGGCAGCATATCTGAGTGATGTCGTAGATGATTATCATGGTACCGAAGTGGCCGATCCATACCGCTGGCTGGAAGACCCCAACTCAGAAGAGACGATGGCCTGGGTGACTGCCCAAAACGAATTGGCCGCAGCTTTTCTCAACACCTCGGCGCGAGAAAGGATCAAGGAACAATTAACCACTCGATGGAATTATCCGAGGTACTCTCTGCTGTACAAAAATGGGGAGCGGTACTTCTTCTGCAAAAACGATGGGCTCCAGAATCAATCTGTATGGTATATGCAGAAGGCGCTGGATTCGGAGGCGGTTGTTATTCTCGATCCCAATGCGTTCAGCGAAGACGGGACAATTGCTATAAGCTCCATGGCATTCAGTGAAGATGGTACTCTGCTGGCCTATGCTGTTTCGGAAAGTGGTAGTGACTGGCAGACATTCCGGGTGCGCAGGGTCGATACCGGCGAGGAGTTTGGCGAAACGCTCAACTGGTGTAAGTTCACCGGCGTCGCCTGGAAACATGACAATTCCGGATTTTACTACAGTCGTTATCCCGATTCCACCACGGTTGCTCCCGAGGACCGCAACAATTATAATCGCGTCTACTGGCACGCCTTAGGTACCCCACAAGCAGAAGACAAACTGGTGTTTGAACAGTCCGACAACAAGGAGCTGGGGTTTAGTCCTTCAATTACTGATGACGGCAAGTACCTGCTTCTTCATGTTTGGCACGGTACCGACCGCAGAAATCGCGTCTATTATCGAGAGGTGTCAAGCAACGATAATTTCATTCGCCTTCTGGATCAGGCCGACGCTGGATACCATTTTATTGATAACGGTGGATCATTATTCTATTTCAAGACCGATCTTCAGGCGCCAAGGGGTCGTATTATCGCCATAGATATCACAAAACCTGATCGGAATGAATGGCAGGAGATCATACCTCGGCAGGACGATGTATTATCGTTCGCCAGAGTAGTCAATAACCAGTTGGTGGTGGCTTATATGCATGATGCTCATCATGTGCTCAAGTTGTATGATCTCGACGGTAGTTTCGTACGGGAGATTGAACTTCCAACTCTCGGCTCTTTGGCTGGTCTGTCCGGTAAGCGGGATGACACCGAGATGTTTGTTGGTTTTACATCGTTTCTTTATCCCACCAGTCACTTCCGATATAACTTTGCGACCGGAGAATTGGCACTGTTTCGCAGTTCTGAAATCAGCTTTGATCCATCCGGCTACGAAACCAAACAGGTTTTTTACAGCTCGAAGGACGGGACGCGCGTCCCGATGTTTATTACCTGTAAGAAAGGCATTGTTCTGGACAGTAACAACCCAACCATACTGTACGGATATGGCGGGTTTCAGGGCAGTATGACGCCGTTCTTTTCGATCCATTATACAGTCTGGATGGAAAATGGAGGGGTTTTGGCCGTCGCCTGTCTTCGCGGCGGTAATGAATACGGTGAAGTCTGGCACAAGGCCGGTATGCTGGGAAACAAGCAGAATGTCTTTGACGATTTTTGTGCGGCGGCTGAATGGCTCGTCAAAAACAAGTACACCAGCCCATCACGACTGGCCATCAAGGGGGCCAGTAACGGGGGGTTGCTGGTAGCCGCCTGCATGGTTCAACGCCCGGAACTCTTCGGGGCGGTTCTTTGCGCGGTTCCGGTTATTGACATGTTACGATATCATAAATTCACGGTCGGCCATTACTGGGCAGGGGAATACGGCAACGCTGAAACTAACCCTGAGCACTTCAAGTACCTGTATGCATATTCGCCGCTTCATAACATAAAGAAAGGAGTCACCTACCCGCCCACTCTGGTGACTACCGCCGACTGCGACAACCGGGTCTTTCCGGCCCACGCCAAGAAATTCGTCGCTACGCTGCAGGCAGCCGACAGCGGCAGGAACCCAATCCTTCTCAAGGTCCAGACGAAAGCGGGGCATGGAAGGGGTAAACCAACCATTAAAGTAATCGACGAACTGGCTGATTCTTATGCACTCCTGTTTAAGTTATTCGATATGAAACCTGTAGAATTACATTGACCATCTTCCAGAGAACTAGCAGGCTGTTGAAAAACACAGCAAGCGTCATAGCGAGGAGTCCACCTTTGGCGGACGACATGGCTATCTCGTTAGCATTCAATATCCGAGATTGCCACGTCCGCCTATGGCGGACTCGCAATGACGAGAAGAGGACTTTTTCAACAAGTTGCTAGTGGAAGCCAGGCATCAGTGGGTCGTATAGTAGAGTTAATTTTTATTCAGTTTATTGTGAATGGGAGGAATAAGTGAGCGGGATAGTGTTTTGGGGAACTCGAATGCTCACGGAGTTAAAGCGTTTCTACTTGAATCAGGTGGGCTGCCAAGTGTGGCTGGAGCAGGCAGACTGTGTCATTTTCAGGAATGGGAACCTCCTGTTTGGCTTTTGCGAGCGAAATGAAGTCGACATGCAAGGCCTTATTACCTTTTTTTATGATACAAAGCAAGAGGTTGACCGGATTTACGAAACCTTCAAGACGATTGACGTTTCCCCACCAGCTACGAACGATAAATACCATATCTACTATTTCTTTGCTCATGATCCCGAAGGAAGGAAACTTGAGTTTCAATATTTTAATCATTCTATCGATAAGTACCTGTCTGGGGATGAATTGCTATTGTCAAGACGAAGCATAAGAGATTTCAAACAAACGGACATTTCAGAGAGTATTCTTAATCAAGTATTAGATAATTCACGATTTGCGCCAACGGCAAGGAATTCCCAGTCTTACTACTTCAAGATTATCAGGAATAGGGAACTGCTCAATCGGCTCTCGGGTCTGCGCGGAAAAAGCAGTTCACCAATTGGCAGGGCGCCGCTGGCGGTCGCGATTTGTTCTGACCCTGAACTTTCGACACGACACATTCAGGATGGTTGTATTGCTGCGTATCATTTTATGCTGGCGGCGTACTTTTTTGGTTTAGGTACCTGCTGGATCGCGGCTATGGATAGGGAAGATGTAAAGTCAATGTTGGGAGTCCCTGAACACCATTACGTTACGACCATCACGCCCCTTGGATATCCCATGCATCTTCCCGTTAGCGCCCCGTCGAGAAAGGAACTTGGCTGGTTTGTCAAGGAATAGTGACTGTTGCCCACATAGACGTCCGAAAGGAGTTTTCCGTGAGACCAACCGTACGGTTCCTGAGTGACGAACTGTTAGAAAAGATCGTTTCTGAAGGCCGGGATCTGATATGCCGGCTCGGTGTCGAAATACATAACGCAGGCGTCTTGTCGGTGCTTGCCGATCACGGGGCAAAGGTTGACATCAGCAAAAACAGAGCCTACTTCACACACGATATTATTGATAAATCCCTGGATGCTGCCCCCGATTCGTTCAAGCTTTATGATTCACTTGGAAAGGAGGCTCTCGATCTATCAGAGTATAACGTCAATTTCACGCCAGGTTCTGCTGCGATAAATATTCTCGACCACGTGACGGGCAAAATCCGCAAACCAACGACAGCAGACTACGTAAGCTACACAAAACTGGTGCGCAGGATGGATCACATCGCTTCGCAGGCGACAGCCATCGTTCCCTCCGATGTACATGAGAAGATATCCGACAGCTACCGGCTCTATTTGAGTCTCTTGTTCTGTGAGAAGCCGATTGTGACCGGCGCCTTTAGTATCGAGGCATTTGAGCTCATGAAAGAGCTTCAAGTCGCCGTGCGAGGGTCGACTGCGGAACTGGCAGCCAAGCCGTTGACAGTTTTCTCCTGCTGTCCGACCTCACCGATTAAGTGGAGCGAGGTTACATCGCAAAACGTTGTCGACTGCGCCAAGCATTCGATACCGGTCGAGTTCGTATCGATGCCCCTTTTGGGATTCATAGCGCCAGTGACCTTAGTCGGTTCGCTTATT
>Ga0315539_1001310_pt1 | contig 18471 bp, 15 predicted proteins | sample SalMarSW160150MG_FD_203097 | JGI IMG/M metagenome (GOLD analysis project Ga0315539, IMG submission 203097) | Salt marsh sediment microbial communities from the Plum Island Ecosystem LTER, Massachusetts, United States - Salt Marsh Sediment SW1601-150 ... | reverse complement strand
GTTCTGACCCAGGAAATGAGAGGTGCCCGACTGCAAAGCCCACCTGTTGCCCATCATGGCCTCGATGGTGTAACTGGCCACTCCTCCCGCGAACTTCTCCGACTCGCTCTTGCGCCCAGGGATGACGGGAATAGCAGCGTCGGTCTCGGCGAAGTCGCGGTATACCTCCAGCATGCGCAGCGTCTCTTCCTCTGCTTCCTCAGCGGTGGCGTGGGCGGTGTGTCCCTCTTGCCAGAGGAACTCGGTGGTGCGCAGGAACAGCCGGGGACGCTTCTCCCAGCGCACCACGTTGCACCACTGGTTGATGAGGATGGGCAAGTCTCGATAGGAACGCACCCACTGCGAGTACATGTGACCGATGACCGTCTCCGAGGTAGGGCGCACGATGAGAGGTTCTTCCAGCTTCTTGCCGCCGCCGTGGGTTACCACGGCCAGTTCGGGGGCGAACCCCGCCACGTGCTCGGCTTCCTTCTTGATGAAGCTCTCGGGGATGAATAGAGGGAAGTAAGCGTTCACGTGGCCGGTGGCCTTAAAGCGGCGGTCCAGGCCCTCCTTGATGTTCTCCCAGAGGGCGTAGCCGTAGGGTCGGATGACCATGCAGCCCTTGACCGGGGCGTAATCGGCCATCTCGGCCCGCTGGATGACGTCCGTGTACCAGCGGGAATAGTCCTTGCTGCGCGGTGTGATTTTCTTTGCCATGTTTATCCTCCTAGCATACTGTAAATAAAACACCTCGTCCTCTAAGGACGAGGTGTTCATGCCTCGTGGTACCACCCTAGTTGGCTTGCCACAGCCCACTCAATCGGTACAGAACAAGATTTACTCGATACCGATCCTCGTGATAACGGAAGGAATCCGGCCAAGCTTAACGGCTTTCGCGATCGCCTTTTCGCTCGCAGCTCCTGGGCGGGTTCAGCGCAGGCTCTGATGCTGGCTTTCACCTTCTCTAGCTCGCTGTGATCGTTGCTCTGCACTTACTGTTCCCATTCAGCGCTTTTGACTATTGACGGGTAAGATAACACAAACTCAAGATTTTGTCAAATGGTATTCCCACGCATACCCGGTTCACAATGTCCAGAACTCGGTGAATTCACGTCGCCTAAGCCCTTCGAGGTCAAGCGTGCCGGTTCGCGGGTCGAGCTTTATTTCCCATCGCTCCATAGCAAGTGCGCCGATGATCACGTCCAATTCATGGCCGTCGGCGCGACCTAGTTCCTGAACAGGCACAGCGTCGGTATCAAAAGCCAACCCCTCTATCCTACCACCGACCAGACACAGTTCTCGAACCTCAATGCTCCTTCCGCCCAGTGCTACTCGGAAAGGTTCTACCGCAGGCTTTCGCGGAACGAAAGTCAGGAGATGCTCTCGTACGTATGTGAGAACCGCACCGGTGTCGAACAGGGCCACAGCCTGCTGCCCTTCTCAATGGTCTTGATGATTCGTGCCATTCTCTCATCTCCCTCCACTCAGGCCCCGCGACGTGACCACGCCCACCGCCGCGTTTCATTTGCCTTTATATGAACGGTTTTCGCCACAGAACACGGTTCACAAAGTCCTGATTCAATCTAATGCGATCGTCTGCCATGTCCCATAGCGAATTATGAACACTGGCTCCATGAAATAAGCACACTGATACGCTTTCATCTCTAACCATTCGTATTGCAGGCACAAAGTCAGAATCCCCTGCTACGATGGCAACATGTGTTATCTTGCCCTTGAGACTTGTATACACCAAGTCTATGCTCATGAAGACGTCTACCATCTTCTGCTCAAAAAAGAATTGCCCCTTTGTATCTGGGCCTCGGCGAGCAAGGCGACCTTGCCGTACAACGAACCGAGGCAGCCGATTTATGGCATCAAGGAACTTCTGCATTGACGCAAATCGTTTGGATTCTTCCGTGGTAGGTGGATTGCTCTTGTAGGGAAGACAGTGATAGTAATAGGTGCGGAGGATGTTTGCGTCTGGATGAACTCTGTGAGCGATTGCATCAGAAAAAGCCGCATAATCTATTCGCGTACCGCCAAATTCTTGCCGCAGTATCTTATCCAGGTATCCACCATCAATGAAGATTGCGATACGAAACATCAACAGCCCTTTACAGAAAAGAGAGCCATCCGATTGTTGGATGGCTCTCCTTGAGAATTTACCCTCCTGACATCCCCCGCGTGCATTGCACGCATTACAGAATGCCAGGGCGGATACCACCCATATTATACCATTTTTCGCGCACTTTGTCAATAGTCCGCGGATTTTTTAAGGAAACTTTATGTGAATGTGACCGCTAGATCCGCCGCCGCGTTTCATTTGTTTGTGATGCTCTATTCCACGGCAAACCAGACTTCTATGTCTTCGAATGATGGCTTGTATATCAATTTCACGCTCTCCATTCCCACTCCTATCGGCGCTGTGAGTTCAAACCAGCCAGTTAATGCCCCACCTGGATAAGCAAGGCCTCTTAATTCCTCATCCCATACGGTTATGGGTAGATTATATAGAACCTTGTTGATTTCAGCACTGAAGTCCAGCCAACTCGTTCCCCAAGTTTCATCTTGTGGGCCATCCAAATACTCTATCTCAAAATACACAACCAGCATGACTTTGCCTTCAGGGGCATGATATGTCATAAATGTTTCGCCAGCATTGCGAATCGTATCTGCCTCTTCTCCCCATGCCGCTCTTGCCAGGGTCATCTTGATTGTCTTGCCATCCTCCAAGAACTCTATGGCCTGTCCAAATGGTACAGGGCTTGAGCGAGAGCCAATTTTAGGTTTTGGTCTCGGCGTGGGAGTAGAGGTGGCTATTGGCCTGGGCGTAGCTGTGGGCTTGGGAGTAGCCGTGGGCTCTGGCGGCGGAGTGAAAGTGGGATAGGGCGTGTAGGTAGGATAGGGAGGATGGGGGGTGTAGGTAGGATAGGGTGTGTAGGTTGGCAAGGGCGGTTGTGTCACGAGTACGGTCACTTCAACCATCTTTGGCGGTTGAGTGACGATCCGTGTAACCTCTACGGGCACTGTAACCTCAATGATCTCTGGCTCAGGAGCAGGCTGGCAAGCAGCCAATAACATGGCAATGGTCAATAACAATGCAAGCTTTTTCATACGATCTCCCTCCAACCTTCAGGCGTCCACTCCATAAACGTCCGACTCCACAGCGATCGTCTCTCTCCAACGACGTGAAGCGCGTCTTCCCACATTCGTTCTGCTGTTTCGAGCTCGGCAACCAATCGTAGCCTTTGATGTATTGGCACGTAAGATAACACAGATTCGGCGTTTTGTCAAACAGTGCCCCCAAGGGACTCTGGAGGCCGGCTATGTCGCCACGGTTTTGGCACTGGTAGCTATTATACCACAACCTGCGTCACTGGGTCAACCTTAAGAAAACAACCCCAGGGGGATACCCTATCCTTTTTCTTAGATGCCATTGCGCAGGCTCATCTCTGCGGCTGATCTGGTTCGTCAGATAGTGACAGTGCGATGTTTGTCCTCGTCCTCAGCCTTTCTTTGAACCCTTCAGCCGCCGCCTTCGCCTCATCATAAGTTTCGTCGGCATCGGTTAGAAACACCCGTAGGATGTCAAGCGCTGTTATGCCATCGTTGCTGAGGCCCATGTCCTCCCTCATGGCAAGTATAAGGTCTGCCGCTAGGACTACAACGGCATTACCTTGAGGTTTGAAACTAACCTGTTGGAGAGCGGAGTAGGCGCTGATTACTTTGGGTGATCCGAATGTCCATACTTTCTGCCTGGCGTCAATGAGGGCGTCAGTCATCTCATCCATGTATTTCGCCACGCGTTTCGTTGATCCGAGCTTTTCCAAGATCTTCGGGTACGCGAGAAATTTGGTCAGAAGCTCGTTAACGGAGCTATACGCCTCGCGTTTCTTCTCGAAGAGTTGCTCCTGTAGCTGCTCTCTGCGACGAGCTTCATTCTGGTATCTGATACCGACTATTGCAAGGGCGCCAGTCAGTAGTACGGACAGTACACCGAACAATGACGCGAGCACTTCTGAAGACATTCCAGTGTTCTCCCTTCTCTTGAAGAGCTTCAACCGATATGTCGCCGCCAGAGAACTTGGGAGTCGGTTTCGGCTAGTATTCCGCGTAATGCTAGCTGACTGGATTACATGAGGATTTCATCCTCAAGGGAATTAAACGAGGAGTCAACGACTAACGCCTGAGTGTTGAGCCTCGAAGACGGTCGTTTTCTCTTGCTCCGCCGGGTGCTAAAAAGTGCCCCCAACGGAATTCGAATCCGTGTCGCCACCTTGAAAGGGTGGTGTCCTAGTCCTCTAGACGATGGGGGCATCTGAACCGCTCTTATTCTACTCGAAAAAGCGAGAATGGTCAAGCTCCCAGTTTGCCCAATTCTTTCAACACCTCGCGAGTGACCAGTCTCACCAGTTCTTCTTCGTTGTGCTCAGGAGTGGGCGCGGAGGGAGAGCGATCAACGGCTATGTCGCAGACCCCGCAACGGGCGCAGAAATCCTCTTCCTCCCCCTCCCTGGCTAGCCCTTTTTCCCGCCTCATCTGGAGTAGCTTGGCGACTTCGGCGGGGGGCAAAGGGGACTCCCGGCCCAACTGGTGCAGGATAAAGGTGACATAAGCAGCGTGTTCTAGCTTCTCCAGCTTGAGATAAGCATCGAAAGGGTCCTGGCCCACGGTCAATGTGCCGTGCCGCTGGATGATGATGGCGTCGTGGTTGGCGATGAGGTCTCTGATCGCCCCAGGCCCTTCGGCGCTGGAGGGAGTGGCGTATTCGGCGGTGGGGATCAGGCCCAGGGTGACGACCACTTCGGGCAGGAGACACTTGGCCAGGGAGATGCCCGCGATGCTCAGAGCGACGCAGATGGGGGGATGGGCGTGGACAACAGCGCCGATGTCGGGTCGCTGCCGATAGGCCTCCAGGTGCATCGGGAGTTCTGAGGTCGGCTTCAGGTCACGTCTGGCAAGTTCGCGAGAGGGGATCTGCTTGCCCGCCAAGTCAGTTATGACCAACTGCTCAGGGACGAGGAAGCCCTTGCTGAAGCCGCTGGGAGTGGACAGGATACGGTTCTTGCCCAGGCGCACCGAGACGTTGCCGTCGGTGGCGGCTACATACCCCTTCTCGTGAAGAAGGCAACCGACGCGAACGATCTCCTTTCGCCATGTTTGCTCTGTTCGGCTATCTACGTAGCTGCTCAATTGTTCCCCTCCTCCTGAGTATCCGTTCAATCGGTAAGTTAAGGTGCAACTCACTGCACCTGGCCTACTCGACGCTCAACTTGCTGACGTCGGCTCTCCAGCCATTGACCATCGGAAACTTGGTGGTGAATTCCTCGTATGATGGTTTCCTGGTCAGGTAGATCAGATGTGAAGGGCAGCGGCAGTCGGAGGAACCAAAGCCCGGGACAGTCACCTCACTGTCGGGAAGCTCCCGTGCCACCTGAGCCCAGAGGCACTCCAGTTTGTCCTCCGTGGCCGCGCTCCAGACCTCCACCAGTTGGGCATGCTCCAGCAGGTAGTCTATGTGCCAATGGAGCTTCTTGTCGCGGCGGCGGTGGCGGGCCAGGCGTGCCTCCAAGCCCCCCGGCCCCGGCGCGCTGCCTACGTAGAGGTAGTAGCCAGCGGGAAAGGTAACCGTGCCCAGCTTGCCGACGGTGATCTCTTCTTTTCGTTCCAAATGCAAGACCAGGGCGTAGGTGCCTTTGCTGGATTCGCTCATCAGTGCTGCTCCCAACTGCTATCTGTGAGTTATTTTACACTAGCCCGCCTTACTTGGCAAGTGAGGGCTTCGGATTACGTTTTAGCCTCACGTTTTACGGCCCGAGGTTGCCAAGTCAGTTGATTTGTGGTAAGATATGCGCAATGTAATTGAGGAGGGAAACGATGAGAACCAAACTACGAGTGTTCGTGATCCTGGTTTGTCTGATGTCCCAATTGGTGATGGGGGCTGGCCTGGCCGAGGCAGCCGATCCAGTGCACGTCGTCAGCAGGGGTGATACCCTCTACTCCGTGGCCCGTCGCTACGGTACCACGGTGAACGCTATCGTGCAGGCCAACAGCCTGCGAAACTCCAATTGGATTTACGTCGGCCAGAGGTTGGTCATACCGGCGACGACCACTGCGTCCAGCAGCTCTTCGTCCGGTTCGGTTCACGTGGTGCAGAGGGGCGAGAACCTGTATCGCATTGCTTTGCGCTATGGCACGACGGTTCAGGCCCTCGCCTCGGCCAATAACCTTTTCAACACTTCGCTGATCTATGCAGGTCAGAGGCTGGTCATCCCCGGAGGGGGTTCATCTTCCCCCGCACCGGTGTCTTCTCCCGTCTCAGCCCCCACCGCTGGAAAGTGGATTGACATCAACCTGGCCACCCAGGGCTTGGTAGCCTATGAGGGTCAGCGACCTGTCTACTGGGCTACCGTGTCCACGGGTCTGGCTCGGACGCCTACGGTGAAGGGGCGTTTTCGCATCTACAGCAAGTACCGTTCCACAATGATGTCGGGGCCTGGTTACCGTTATACCAACGTCCCCCACGTGATGTTTTTCTACCGAGGCTATAGCATACACGGCTGCTATTGGCACAACAACTTTGGCCAGCCCATGAGCCACGGCTGCGTCAACATGAGGATCAGCGACGCCCAGTGGCTCTACAATTGGGCCCCCGTGGGCACGCTCGTGGTGGTGCACTAAATTCCCTGATACCCAAAACGCTTCACCAAAATAAAAACGGCCCTCCTTCCCGTTGGGGAAAGAGGGCCGTCGGGTTTTTAGGAGTCGGCGGCAGGCTACGACGTCGGCTCTGGTGTCGGAGTGGGAGGCAGCTCCAGGAAGTCGTCTCGCACCTTCTCCACGAAATCCTTCACTGTGTATTCGGACACGCGGACGTAGTAAGGCGATTCCGATGAGATCACCGCGTAGCTGTTATCCTCGTCACTCTTAGCTCCCACGCGGAGGGTATGGGTCTCGCCGGTCCCCGCCTCGTCATGGGTCTGTACGGTAACGACGGCGCTGGGCTCCTGGAGACCATACTCGTCTTTTTCGATTTTGCCCAGGGGGCGGAGCATCCGCAAGGACGCAATCCGGTTGACCAGCCCGGTCACGTTGTTCTGGTTGAGGGTCTCGTCAGCGGCCAGGTCTTTCATCGCCCACGTTCCGGCGTCGTCTTTTTCAAACTCGAACCGACCGTTCCCGTTCTTCAACGTCAGGGCCACGATCTGATCCTGGACCACCGAGAAGTAGAGGGTGTCTATCCAGTTGGAGGCAAAGATCCCGGCGTCCGAAGCCGACATCGAAGCCAGGTAAACTTCATTTTGACCGTCGGCGCGCACGTGGATTGCTCCATAACTAGGCGAGCTGCCCAGGTACAGCCGGTGAATCACTCCGTCGGCCAGCTCAAGCTCGATCCGTCGTTCAAAAGCATCGTCGGCCACCTTGAGGCGCTTGTGGCTGGCGGGGGTCTGGGTCACCAGGCGGTTGGTCTTCAGGGCGACGATCTTGTCCAGGAATTCGGGCACTTTGTTCGCCGTGCAGGGATAGTCGTCGGCCTCAGGCAGCACCCAGCTCCCCATCTCTTTGGCCAACTTGACCTGGTTACCGGTTTCATCGCTGATGGCCAGCCGCGCGATTTGCTCGGTTTCGAGGCCGGCCAAGAGGCTCTCTCCGCCGGCTACCGACGCCGGCTTCGGCCAAAAGGCTACGGCCACCAGCACGATTTGCACCGCAAGTACAACGGCTAGAATTCGATTCGTTCGACTCATCGTTCTCCTCCTGATACGGTCTCAACATCCACCAGTTGCATCGGCTCCTCACTGCGCTGCCGGACGTTCCACACCACGCCGATGCCGATCAGGGCCAGCAGCGCCAGGGCGTAGTTCAGTCCCTCCCAGAAGGATTGCTCGTCCTTTTCCAGCGGTCGGAGCAGGCGGGCATAGGTACCCCGCGAACGGATGCTGAGCAGGTCCTCGTCCTCGACAGCCCAGTCCACGGTGTTCTGCAGGAACTGCAAGTTCAGCAGATACCGATCCTGCGAGAAGCTACTCGATATCTCCAGGACGACGTCGTCCACGAACTCCGCGCTGCCCACTACCACCAGGCGCGAGAATTCCGGCGAGACCTCGATGGTCCCCAAAGCCGCTGCTTCGCCCTCATCCTCCGGGGTTGGCGGGGACTGGTCTTTGAAGTAGCTCTCGAAGGAGCCGCGGATGCTCACCGCCAGCGGCCTGGCCTTCTGCTCGCCCTCCACCGGGAAGCCGTACTGAGGATAGGTCTCCAGGTCGGGATTGACGTCAACGGAGCTTCGCAGCCAGGACCCAGCGGTGGATTGCAGCAGCGTGACCACCTCTCGATCCTGGTTCTTTGCCTCGTCCACCTCCACCGGCGAGGCCCACTGCAGGGTGACGGCCGGCAGATTGGCCACGATGGGACTCTCCGTGGCCATGCTGTCCTGACGCACGTCCACGAAGAAGGGATAAGGGATCTGCCGGTATTCCATCACCGTCATGCCGCCCACGTTGCGCTGAACCGGAACGGGAAAGGGCTCATTTTGAGGATCCATCACCAGCGAGTCCCCTACTGTCACGCCATAGCTGGCCAGCATCTCTTTGAGACCATCCTGCACGGCTTCAATCATCAGGCCGCCGCCGTATTGCTCCGGCGAGAGGATGTAGTTGCTCGCCGCCACCACCACCGCGCCGCCGCGCATCAGGTACTGGTCAATGGCAAAGCGTTCCATGTCGCCCAGGCCCTGGGGGGCGATCACCACCAGCACGTCCACGTCGCCCGGCACGCGACCAGAACTCAGGTCCACCGATTTGACGGTGTAGTCCTGCCCCAGTTGCTGCCAAACCATATCCCAACTGGAGATGGGCTGGATCGTGCCGCCGTAGGGGCTTTGTATTGGCTCTGTCGAGGGATGCCACAGGCCAACCGTCTTGAGGAAGCCCGGTGCGGCCCGCTTCAGCACCGCTTCGATCTCAGTGCGCAGGTCGGCCTCGCCCATGTCGCTGGTAGGATAGATCACCTGCGCTTCCTCCCCGACCTGCAGGATCAGGTGAAGATAGTAGGAGTCAGATGAGAAAAGCGAGACGGCAAACGGCCGCAGCCCGTAGGAGTCAAACAGGGTCTGGCGAGTGATAGGACTATTCGGGTCATCGGGATCCATCATCTCGAAGGTGAATTTGCCCCCCGATTGCGCCTGGATGTCCTGGGCCACTTTCTCGATGAGCTGCGGCACCTCCGCCAGCGACTCCGGCAACGTCTGCGGAGTGACGAAGGCCGTCAGCTTGACAGGCTCCTCCATGCTGGCAAACACCGCATCCAGGCTCTGGAAGCCGTAGACCACCTTCTTGATCGAGCGGGTCAGGTCGTACTCCAGGTTCCGCAGACCAACCTCGACCTCATTGCCAGCCGACTGCACCTCGATCAGGTCCTGGAATCCCAGCGTGGTAGACTGGTCGCCGTAGCGGATCAAAATGTCAAAGTAGGAACTGATCACCGACGATTCGTAGCGGCCGGCGATGCGGAAGGGCGTGGGGCTAATGCCATAGATCTGATTGGCCTCCGCCTCCAGGTCCTCGTTCTCCCTGGGATCCACGATCTCGACGTTGACTTTGCCGCCCGAAGCGATCTCGTACTCGCGCATCATGTCACGGATGGTCGGCACCAGCGGGGCCAAGAGCGGATGGGTCTTTTCGCTGAAGTAGCCCCGCATCAGCAGCGGCTCTTGCAGGTTGTTGATCAGGTCACGGGTGGTCTGGGACAGGCTGTACTCACCCTGGGCGGTCAGATCGGCCCGCAGGCCATGGACGGGGAACAGCCAGGTGTTGAGCGCCAGCAGGTTGGCGGCCACCAGCACTGCGCTCAGGATGGCGCTTCGTCGGTGGGCGGCAGTGCGCGGGCCTCGGCTCCAACGCTTGGCGTGCAGTGAGACGACGTTGGCCACCAGGAAGACCGCCGTCAGCGACAGATAGTAGATCAGGTCTCGCAGGTCAATCACGCCCCGCTCGATGCTCTCGAAGCGGCTGCCGGTGCCGATGGCCCGCAACACCTCGCCGACGGCGTCCCCCACGAAGTTCGTCACCCCTGACGCGCCTAGCAGGTAGAACAGGCCGCAGATCAGGACGGTGACCATCAAGGCCACGATCTGGTTGTCGGTGCGCGATGAGACGAACAGCCCGATGGCAGCGTAGGCTGAGGCCATGAGGATGGCTGCCAGGTATCCACCCACCACCGGCCCCCAGTCCAGCGGACCCAGCAGGGTCACTGTGATCGGCAGGAAAAGCGTCAGCGCCAGGGCTAGGGCGATCAGAGCCACCACCGCCATGAACTTGCCCCACACCAGGCTGGCCCGGCGCACGGGCAGAGTCAGCAGCACCTCCAGGGTTCCCCCGCGCTGCTCCTCGCTCCACTGGCGCATGGTCAGTGCGGCCACCAGGAAGATCATCAACACCGGCATCCAGCGAAACAGCGGGCGGACGTCGGCGATGTTGCGGGCGAAGAAGGTCTCCGCCCAGAAAAACGAAAACAGTGTGACCACCAGGAAGGCTCCGACGAAAATCAGCGCCATGGGGGAGCCAAAGTACGCGCCCAGCTCTTTGCGCGCTATGGCCAGCGATTGCTTCCACGACTCTTTCATGCTTCGTCACCTCCTTGCGCTGCGTTGGCCGCCGTGGTCAGCTCGTTGAACACGGTTTCGAGGGTGCGAACGTCGCGGCGCAGCTCTCGCAGCGGCCAGTTCTTTTCGCGAGCCAATGCATAGATGGCCGAGCGTAGGTCCACCCCTTCGGCACCCCGAACCCGGTACTCCTGCCCGTCGGGCGTGGGATAAGCCTCGACAGTCTTGACACCAGCCAGGGCCTTCAGGTCACGGGTGGCGGAAGGTGCGCCATTGGCCAGCACCAAAACGGCATCGGTGGTCGCCGCCAGGTCTGCCAGCCGGGCGTCGGCTTTGACCTCGCCGTTCAGCAGAATGATCACCCGGTCACAGGTCGCTTCCACCTCAGAGAGGATGTGAGTGGAGAGGAGCACGGTGCTGCGGCTGGCCAGCCGTCGGATCAAGCGCCGCACCTCGACGATCTGGGTGGGGTCCAGGCCGGCGGTAGGCTCATCGCAGATCAGGAGCTTGGGCTGGTGCAGGATGGCCTGGGCCAGTCCGACCCGCTGGCGATACCCCTTGCTGAGCTCGCCGATGGGGCGGGTGAGGTGGTCGGTCAGAGCCGTGGCGCGGATGGCTTCGGAGAGACGTGCCGGCTGTTCTTCGGCCGGAATCTGGCGCAGGTCGGCCATCATCTTGAGGTATGCTTGCACCGACAGCTCAGGATACAGGGGCGCGTTCTCTGGCAGATAGCCGATACGCTTCTGCACCTCCAGGGTGTCGGTCAGCACGTCCAGGCCGTCCACCGTCGCCTGCCCCTCGTCGGGCTGCAGGAAGCCGGTCAGCACCCGCATCATCGTCGTCTTGCCAGCGCCGTTGGGGCCCAGCAGCCCGATGATCTCTCCGCTCTCCACGCGAAAAGAGACCCCGCTGAGCGCCTGGGTCGAGCCATACGATTTACTCAAGTTGTTCACTTCAATCATATCGCTTCTACCTCCGGAACTCAATGTAAAAAGTCGCTCGCCAGCGACGGAGGAAATTATACACCCACCCCCGAAATTGTGCAAGTTCGGTTGACGTGGGGGGGTTTTTGTAATATACTATATCGTGTCAGGTTGGATCACGGAAACACGGAAAGACGGAGAGCACGGAAGGGGCGTTTCCGTGTTTCCATGTCTCCGTGCCTCCGTGATTCTGGGAGCTTTGTCAGTTATGGACGAGAATGCTGTGCACATCACAAATACCGTATCCATTCCCATGTCCGAGCTGAGCTTCCGCTTCACCCGCAGTAGCGGGCCGGGCGGCCAGCACGTCAATCGCTCCGCCACCCAGGTGGAGCTGCTGTTCGACGTGGCCAACTCGCCCAGCCTCAATGAGGCACAGCGGCGGCGAGTGCTCCGGAAGCTGAAGTCGCGCCTTGACAAAGAGGGCGTCCTGCATCTGGTCTCTCAGGAGACCCGCAGCCAGCTCCGCAACCGAGAAGAGGTGGTGGAACGCTTTCAAGAGCTGATGTGTGAGGCGCTGCACGTTCCCAAAAGGCGGCGGCCTACCCGTCCCACACGCGCGGCGCGGGAACGGCGGCTAGAGGAGAAGCGCCGTCGCAGCGAGGCCAAGCGAGACCGTCGCCCGGTGCAGCCCGACCCTTAGATTTTCGATTGCCGATTTTCGATTCAGAAATCGGAGAGGAGACTTCAATGAGCGAACAGACGACACCTATGGATCTCACACCAGGTTCTCTCAAGACCTGGTTCCTGGAAATCAGGGGGCCGTTTCTGGCGCTGAGCCTGGTGCTGGCGCCCATCGGAACGGCCATCGCCTGGCACGATGAGAGCTTCAACCTGGGGTATTTCTTGCTGGCCTGGGTGGGAGCGATCCTGGCGCACATGGGCGTCAACGTGTTCAACGAGTACTTTGACTACCAGAGCGGGCTGGATTTCGAGACGCAGAAGACGCCCTTCAGTGGGGGGAGCGGCATGCTGACCACCGGCCTGATCGAGCCGAGGAGGACCTACCTGCTGGGAGCAGCCTGCCTTTTGGTAGACGCGGTGATCGGAGCCTATTTCGTCATCGTCCAGGGTTGGGGTCTGATTCCGGTGATCGTGTTGGGTGGGCTGTTCGCCTACTTCTACACGCCGTACCTCTCCCGTTGGCGGATCGGTGAAGTGGCGGCCGGCTTGGGGCTGGGCTCGCTGGTGGTGCTGGGGGCTTACTTCGTGCAGACGGGGCAATACACCTGGGAGGTGATCGTGGCCTCGCTGGCGCCTGGGTTCCTAACCGCCAACCTCCTGCTCCTCAACGAGTTCCCCGATGTGGAGGCCGACAGGCAGGTCGGGAGGCGCAACCTGGTGATGGCCCTGGGGAGGAGAAGGGCAGCCTGGCTGTACACCGTTTTGCTGGTGTGCACCTACCTGAGCATCGTGCTGGGGGTGGTTTTCAGGCTCATGCCCTGGCCGGCGCTCGTCATCCTCTTAACGATACCCCTGGCAAGGAAAGCCATTCAGGGCGCGTTGCAGCACTACGACGACATCCCGCAGCTCATCCCTGCCCTGGCAGCCAACGTGATGACCATCCTGGCCACCGATGCGCTGCTGGCGGTGGGCTATGTGCTGGCAACCGTGTTGGGCGTCTGATCACCTCTTTCACATATTAACCCGCTGGAGAAAAAGAAAGGAGCAACGACTATGCGCCAATCCCGCTACCGTTGGTTCGTCGTAGTGATCTTCTTCACCTTTATGCTTCTGCACCAGGCCGACAAGCTGCTCATCAGTCCCCTGACTACCCCCATCATGGAAGCCTTCGGGATCAACGAGGCCCAGATGGGGGCAGTGTTTACCGGGGCCCTCATCGTGGGGGCCATCCTCTACCCGGTGTGGGGCTATCTGTACGACCGCTACACTCGGCCCAAGCTGTTGGCGCTGGCCTCGTTCATCTGGGGTTCCACCACCTGGCTCAGCGCCATCGCTCCCACCTACCCCTCATTCCTGCTCACGCGGGCCTCGACCGGCATTGACGATTCCAGCTACCCCGGCCTGTACAGCCTGATCTCGGACTATTTCGGCCCGGCTGTGCGCGGGAAAATCTACGGCCTGCTGCAGCTCTCTGCGCCCCTGGGCTACATGCTGGGGATGATCCTGGCCACCTTCCTGCGCGACGTGATCGGCTGGCGCGGCGTGTTCTACCTGACCGGCTCCCTGGGCATTGTGCTGTCGGCCATTATCTTCTTCGGGGTGCGCGAGGTCGCCCGTGGCAGTAGCGAACCAGAGTTGACTGGACTGGAGGAGATCGGGGTCCACCGCTTCAGTTGGGATATCGCCCGAGGACTGTTCCGCAAGCGGAGCCTGCTCTTGCTCTTTGTCCAGGGATTCTTCGGCGTGTTTCCCTGGAACGTGATCACTTACTGGTTCTTCCGCTATCTGGAAACGGAGCGTGGCTACAACTCGGACGCGGTTCTCATGACCATGGTGGTGGCGGTGCTGGTGCTGGCTGTGGGGTACTTCCTCGGCGGGGCGGTGGGCGACTTCTTGTTCAAGCGCACCCGGCGGGGACGGGCATTGGTGGCTGCTACGGCTGTGCTCCTGGGGGCCATCCTGCTCTACTTTGCCATGAACGTGCCGATGGAGAACCAGTCCCTATTCCTGGTCATGATCAGCCTGACTGCCCTGTTCATTCCCTTTTCCTCGCCCAACGTCATCTCCACGGTCTACGACGTCACCCTGCCCGAGGTGCGCTCGACGGCGGTGGCCGTGCAATACTTCATCGAGTCGGCCGGCGCAGCCACGGCTCCCTTCCTGGCCGGACTCATCGCTGTGCGCTCTTCCTTGCACTACGCCATCCTCATCGTCTGCGAGAGCGCGTGGGTGCTGTGCGCCATCTTCCTGGTTGCGGTCGCCTGCCTGGTGCCGCACGACATCGCGGCCCTGCGCCAGGCCCTGCGTCAGCGGGCGGAGGATGAGGGAACGAAGCAACGATGTGGGTGAGCTGAGGCCCCACGCCTCCCGATTGCTCAAGTAGCCTAGGCCACGCTCTCGACCTGCTGGCGGTAGGCGGCCATGTCCACGACCGTGCCTGCGACGCGGGCCTGTTCGGCGGCGAAGGCCAGCAGGTGGCTCTCCAGCGAAGCGCGGGCCGAGGTCAGGGGCGACTTACCCTGGCGCAGGGTGCTCACGAAGGCGTGCATCACCCCCGCATCGCCGCCGCCGTGGCCAGCACGACCAAGCTCAGGCCGAATGATCTCCACTTTTCCCGTGAGGTGATCGTGAATCTGTATCTCGCTGTCGGCGAGGTAAAACTGACCGAGCAGCGTGGCGCGGGTGCCGTCGTAGCGCATGGTGCGGCCTTCCCTGTGGGAGTGACCATGCATGAACAGCACGACCGAAGCGCCGCTTTCCAATTCCATGTTGACTGCCTGATGGTCCACCACGTCGTTGTCGCAGCGGTAGACGCAGCGGCCATAAGGCCCGACCTCCAGCGCGCGACGCCGGGCCTCCGGGCTGGTGTCCTCGGAGATGGTGGAGATGGGCCACCCGCGGTAGTCGAGGGCCGCGTCCAGGCCGGGTATCAAGCGGCGAGCCAGGCTTGTGAACGAGGGATGGTCAAGATAAAGGGCGGCAGCCAGCCTTTCCAGCGCAGATCGTGAGTGCCGTGCCTCCTGCATCGGCGGGATCAGCTCCAGGTACAGGCGCGGGGCGAACCAGGGGCACTCTGCCTCGTAGGGGCAGCCAGCGGTGCAGCGCTCAGGGGCGCCGGGTGGCGCGTTCTCGGCGCGATAATGGAGCAGCGAGCCAAAGGAGCTCAGCCGCTTCACCGTCCCCAAATTCCAGAACAGGATGTCGAAGTCGTGACAGCACTTGGCCAGAATCATGGGGCTGGAGAGGCGGCGGCTGCGCCAGTGGCCGCGCACGTAGGAGTGGGCCATGTGCCAGAAGCTAACGTTTTCCCGCTGCTCCACGGTGATGATATCGCCCAGGCGGCCGGAGGCGATGATGTCGTGGAGGGTCGAGAAGAAGGACGTGTAGCGGAGAACGTGACAAAGCATCAGGATGTGCCCGCTCCGCTCCGCCGTTTGCACCAGGCGCACGCAATCCGCCACTGTGGTAGCCATCGGCTTCTCCAGCAGCACGTCGTAGCCGGCCTCCAGCGCGGCGATGGTGGGGCCGACGTGCAGGTCGTCCATCGTGCAGATGAGAGCCGCATCTGCCATCTGCCTCTGGGCGAACAGGTGCTCCCAGGTGCGAAACCGGCGCTCTGGCGGGATGTGGTGGGCCTGGGCGAAGCGGGTTCGTCGGACATCGTGAGGCTCGGCGACGGCGACGAAGCGTATCTCGTCGGGGTGCGCCAGGGCGTAGGAACCGTAGGCCTCGTGGCCCCGGTTGCCAGCGCCGACCAGCACGGCTTCAATCGGTTGGGTCATCAGTCTGCTCCTCTTGTTATTGCCAAACGGGCTGAAATCCAGTTTGCTATTCTAGCGGTCAAGTAGAAATAAGTCAATGAGGAATGAGGATCAAATCATGGAACAAGCAACAATGCGCTTTCCTCAGGGCTTCTTGTGGGGCGCGGCCACCAGCTCCCATCAGGTGGAAGGGAACAACACTAACAACGACTGGTGGGAGTGGGAGCAGCAGCCGGGCCACATCCTCGACGGTCACCGTTCGGGGCTGGCCTGCGACTGGTGGAACCGCGCCGAGCAGGACTTCGACCTGGCCCGAGAGATGGGACAGAACGCCCACCGCCTGTCGCTCGAATGGAGCCGCATCGAGCCGCGAGAGGGGGAGTGGGACGACGACGCCATCGCCCGCTACCGGCAGATGCTGGTCGGGCTGCGGCAGCGGGGCCTGGAGCCGATGGTCACTCTGCATCACTTCACCAATCCCCTGTGGCTGGTGGAAAAGGGCGGCTGGGAGACCGAGACCGTAGTGCCTCTGTTCGAGCGTTACGTGACCAGGGTCGCCGAGGAGCTGGGGGATCTGGTCGAGCTGTGGAGCGTGCTTAACGAACCCAACGTTTACGCCATCCTGAGCTACGCAGGCGGCCGCTGGCCACCGGGCAAGCAAAACCTGCTGCTAGCTTTCAAAGTGCTGAGCAACATGCTGCTGGCCCACGGCCGGGCTTACCAGGCGATCCACCGCTTGCAGCCCCGCGCTAAAGTGGGGATCGCCCACGCCGTGCGGGTCTTCAACCCCGCTCGACCGGACTCTCGCCTCGACCGTCTGGCGGCCTGGATACCGGATTACATCTTCAACCGACTCGTCCTCACCGCTTTGACCGAGGGCGTGCTGGCTTTCCCTTTGGCCCTCAACCGCAGGGTGCCCGACCTGGTTGACTCAATAGATTTTCTGGGCCTCAACTACTACTCCAGAGACGTGGTGGCCTTCGACGTCAGCCGTCCCGGCGAGTTCTTCGGCCGCCGCTTTTATCCTGAGGGGGCGGAGATGAGCGACGGCGGCTACGGCGAGGTGTACCCGGAGGGGCTTTACCGTCTGCTCAAGCGATTGGCCGCTTGCGGCAAGCCCATCTACATCACCGAGAATGGCCTCCCCGACGAAGACGACGACCAGCGCCCGCGCTTCCTCCTGACCCACTTGGCGGCCATGCAGCGGGCCATCGAGGAGGGCGTCCCCGTCCAGGGCTACTTCCACTGGTCGCTGGTGGACAACTTCGAGTGGGCCGAGGGCTGGACGTTGCGCTTCGGTCTCATCGCTCTGAACGTTGAGACCCAGGAGCGCACCCTGAGGCCCAGCGGCCAGCTCTACAAAGAAATCTGCCAGGCCAACGCTATCACCCAGCACATGGTCGAGCGATATGCCCCGGAGGTGCTGGATAAGCTGTTCCCTGCCCAAGCTCGCGCTGGACGCCAGTCCATCGCCTGATTCACTCGTAAATGTTGATCAGGTCTCGGAGCATGGCCGCTGCCGTGGGCGTGGGGTCCTCTTCGACGATGGTGGCGGTGATGGCGCCGTTGATGTCGGTGTGGTAGACGATGCCCATCTGGTGAGCTGTGAGACGGGCCAGGGGATGGGAGCGATCCAGCCAGGTGGGTCGCACACTCAGGTGATAGCCGCCGCCCTTCCTCTCCGCTTTGGCAATCAGCTTGATGACCTTGTCGCTGGACGCGGCCTGCTTCAGCTCATCGGGCCCGACCCCGGTGATGCCTTCCACCTCCACGTCTTCCAGGCTGGCCGCCTGGCCCAGCACGCTCTGGGCCAGGATCACCAGCTTGTTGGCCGCGTCCCAGCCCTCCACGTCCAGGCTGGGATCGGCCTCGGCGTGGCCCTGCGCCTGGGCTTCGGCCAGGGCCTCGGCGTAGGACTTGCCTCCGGCCATCTGGGTCAGGATGTAGTTGGTGGTCAGGTTCAGGACGCCCTCCAGCCGCAGGATGTCCGACCCGGCCAGGTCTCTCCGCCCGATGTTGACCGTGGGCAGCCCCCCCGCCACCGCGCCGCTGAAGGCCAATTTCACGCCACTTTCCGCCGCCAGTTTGGTGAGCCGGGAATAGGCCAGCACCAGCGGCCCCTTGTTGACTGTCACCACGTGCATCCCTCGCCGCAGCGCGTCCTCGATGCAGCCCAGCCCCGGCTGTCCATCTTGCAGATTGGTGGGCGAGGCCTCGAGCAGGACATCGGCTTGAGCCTGCTGCACCAGCTCCACAGCTCCCACGCCGGGCCTGCCGCGCAGGGGATAGGCGGCCACTCCCTGGCCTTCCCGCTTGAGGTGGATCACCTGCAGCGGGTCGAGCCCGTCGTCAGCCAGAGCCGCGCCAGAGCTGTCCGCCACCCCGACCAAGATCAACTCCAGGCCATACCGGGAGCGCAGGGCGTCCCGTTTGCGGGCGAGTATCTCCAGGAACCGCCGCCCGATATTGCCCACCCCGATCAACACCAGTTTGACTTGTTCAGTTGCCATAGCTTCTT
>Ga0315539_1001308_pt1 | contig 18481 bp, 23 predicted proteins | sample SalMarSW160150MG_FD_203097 | JGI IMG/M metagenome (GOLD analysis project Ga0315539, IMG submission 203097) | Salt marsh sediment microbial communities from the Plum Island Ecosystem LTER, Massachusetts, United States - Salt Marsh Sediment SW1601-150 ... | reverse complement strand
TGCGCTCGAACGGCTGCCCACCATTCGGTGGCGACTTTCTTAAAGACATCTCTCAGACTCATGCTAGTGCTCCCATGACTTCCTCGGTCGCTGCAATCATTTCGTTTGCTAGCTGGATATCCTCAGCTTCAAGATGTTTCCTCGCGCCTTCTAATTGGCTAATCACAAGACTGTATTCAGACGGTTCTCTCACCTGCATGTTCACAAGATTTTCAAGCCGCAGACCAGCCTCTAACGCTGCCTCCAACGCCATCGTATTAGGGGGAGTGGCCGGTATCACTTCCTGCTCTTTGACGATGCGCTGGGCTGCTGCTTGTGCATGCTGTTCAAGAATGCCGGGATTCCTTTCTGCTGCGTTCTTAATCAGCTCGATCACTTCTTCGTCAGTCATCGTATCAGGATCCTTCCCACCAGCGAACTGTTCCAAGGACGGAGCAAGGAGATCGAGTATCTCTCCAACATTAAAATAGGCTTCGAGCACCTCGTCAGATATAACTTGCTCTTCTCTTGCCATCATTGTTTCATAAGTCGTACCCGGACCGGTTGCTGCTTCGAGGGGTTCTGTGCGCATCTTCTCGACACGCGCGAGAAGGGCTTCTCTGACAGGTGCAAGAGCCTCGTCGTTCACCGAAAGACGAAGTCTGCTTATGTCATTCGTCATAGCCAGAGCCTGCTCGGAGAATGCTTTGACCGTAATAGAAGGCTCGCCCTCACTCATCACGCGCTCGGAGAATCCTTTCTCCGATTCGAACGTTTGCTCTAAGCCTGCCAGACTATTCTCTATCTCATGGACATTGACAGCTATCTGCGCTACCTCTTCTCTAAGAGGTTGCAAATCGGGGTTACCGTAGATTGCGTCCAGTTCTTCTTCGGTAAAGGTAGGAGCCTGAACTTCGTAACTTGGCAGCAAAGTCATGAGAAGAAAAAGGACGATTCCCGCCACTATACCCGGACCCGGCATACCCACAGCTAGAAGCGCTGTCATTGCTCCCGAGCCAGGGACTATTCCAACAGGCTTTGTCCACAGATCCTTTATTGTCCTTGCGAATTTAACAACCATCCCAGGAACGTGCTTCAATCCAAACCAACTCAACCTCAGATTTGCTACTACCGGATTTACGAAGGGCTCTCCCAACATAGGATGAATCCAGCCAGTCCTAGCCCTGGAGACAGGCAATGCTATGTTAGTGGCTAGCCAATTAGCGGTTCCCGGCATATAATATCTAAAAACATTGGCGCCCGCACGCATCATGTTCCTCATGAACGGGAGTGCAATATGTTTCCATATTTGAAAGAGGGCTACTGTAATCGGGGCTAAAATCATGAAATATCGCCGCGCGAATGATTTGTACCACCCCATTGCGGTATGGGAAAGGGCTCTCAATCTGCTGTCAATCTCACTCCAACGGCTTCCTTCGAGCAAGGTCCATGTCATTTCTAATTTTGCTTCCATCGCAGCCTGCGATAAACCGCTTGAGATAGCATTGTTGATGGTTTCTTGAAAGGCAAGCCTCACCTGTTTACGTAGATTTTTCGCAGTCCCCCAAACCGACACAGGGAAGCTCAAGCCCCCTGCCCAGGTTCGCATGTATGGAGAGGCCTGCGGTGCGTAAAGCAGCTCCCCTGCTCCAGCCGTATACCCGTGCATGCGAGATTGAACACGATCGAGGAAATCCTCATAGGCCAATTGATAGCCAGGATCCCAAACAAGATCGAGAAGACTGGGGACTGCATCAGCCCCGGCCTTGCGCCTTAAACTCGTCCATTGCTCAGGTATGTATTCCATCTATGCTCTCTCTGCCTTTTTGTGTTTCTTCGCTGCCGCTGCGCCTAGCTCCCGTGCTGCGTCAAGCGCCTCATCCTCATCCTTAAACGGATCTTTCTTCTCTTTCTTCCAATCCTCTATCTGTCGAAAGATCTCCTTCAGTCCCTCGCCATATGCCAGATAATCGCTGATCGGTCCGATAAGCCCACGATACACTTTCATCGCCGTCTTATAGAGCTTATCAACATCCCACGCAGCTTGGAGTATATCGTAATAGCGAGGTTGAAACGCTTGAATAGGCTCGCCCCCAAAGACCCATTGAGCTGCTTTATCACCAGCATTCTCAGCGTCCTCTAACGGCGTCCCTCGATGTAGCTTTGAGCGGAGCAATCCTGCACCTAGGATAACCCTCTTGCGATAAGCTGAATGTGAAAGAATTGGCCGCAGGATAGCGCGATATGTTGCAAAGGCGGCTTCGATCGCTGTCTTAGGGCCTTCGATGCTCTTCCACATATTGACGGGGATCAGGGCGAGATGGTAAAGAGGCTTTGATTGCAAATCATGGGGTCCCTGCATATTGTAGATTACCTGAACTTCACCACCCATAAGCTGCGCGATCCGTAGTTCCAGAGATTCGTTCTTAGGCCCCTTGTCGCGAATGACCACATCTTTATCAGCACCTTCCTTACCATTAACCGAACTGCCCACAAGTGAGATATAATCTGGCACCAGCATGATCGGAGTGCCGGCCTTCGGCATCGCCGCCGTAATCGGAGAGTTATGTGCAAAGTCAGGTTTCAATTCTGTTATCCTCCTCACTACTGCCTCGTGTGCTGCTTGCACAGTCTGAATCGTCCAGCCATTACCTATCTTCGTTCGCGGGCTAGCAGACGCCAATTCCGCCATCCACGCATGGAGAAGGCGATGGACATTCTCCAAACCCTTAACCTCAGTCATCCCCGCGACTTTCTGCAGAAAGACCGCAGGCGGATCGACTATCCGTGACTCAATAGGCATTCTCTACCGCCTCCTCCCTCTGTACATCGATAAAGTATGTCTCGCCCTCTTCGAGAATGGACGGGAAGGTTTCCTCGCTTTCAAATGTGACTTTGTTCACCACTTTGCGCTTCGCTTCAAATCCTATAAGGGTAATCTATTTCGTGCTGATAGATACGCAACGAACAGTGATATTGTCGCTCATTTAGGCCTCCGTCCTATGATAGATATCTGGATCTTATTTATTGCTTCATCACCTGTTCGGAAAATGGAGCTAGACCAAGATCGGGCTCTCCAAGCGGCCTTGTCTGCATGTATTGTAACGCCGCTTCTCGCGCCATCCTAACAACTTCTTCCCACGTATACCCCTTTCCTTTTACGTAATCCAACGTTGGCTCTATCACCTCAGTGAAAAGATCGCTTTTTATCGTACGCCAACGTGTGTAGCCAGGCTCTCCATAATATGCAAAATATTTGCTTATTTCCGGCAAAGAAGCAATTGCATCATAACACACTTTCCAATCTGGCAAACCACGGCCATGCCAATAGGATGAAGCGTTAGCCCCTCCGCCCTCAACCCCTATGCCCCCTGCGATCTTTCGCCTCCCAAATACCTTTTGGATCACTTGATCTTTCATCATGCCTCCGAGTGTCCTACGAATAAGTACCTAAACGCATCCCAGAAATCTGCGGTTGCAGCTACATGGCCTTCTGCCGCTTTGTCTTGCTCTTCAGGGAATAACTCTGCGACGAGTCTTTTGCAACGTGGGTGAATCTGGAACGATCCTCCACCTTCATGGTACGCGGCTATTTTCTGCACGGCCTCATCACTTCCGAATTTCATGGTCTTAACCTCGAAGCCAAGGCGCTTCAGCAAATCAACTATCTCCGGTGCATCCGCTCCAGCATACACCACCTCGATCTCTGGAAATGTTTCATGCAGCTCGGTCAACGCAGACTCCCACGAATTCTCACCCGTGAGCGGAGCGCGATGCAGCCGGATCTCCCCCACAACTCCGAATCCGTTTTCCGTAGGGCCGCCTATCAAGATAGCCCCGTTCTTGGCATAGCCATAATCAAGCCCCAACGAGAGCGATTTAGGCACCGCTCCGTTCTCTACGATCTCATCGCGGCGAATACCGTATGTCTGATAAGCCGCTGAAAGCATCCCAGACGGAAGAGCTACCTCAACCGCGACCTCTTCTCCTGAGGGCGTTGGCGCCCCCTCTGGAGCTGCTGTGGTTGGTTGTACCGCAGGCGGAGGAGACACAGGCCCGGCCTCGGCTTGCGGAGCCCCAAACGATAAGGGTAGCTGCATTCCGGACGCTGGTGGTGGTGCCAACGAAGCTTCCTGTGCCAGCTCCTCTTTCAGCTCCTTTTCCATAAGCTCGTGGTCATATCCCAATCTACGGTGGACTGCCGCACGGGAGATCAACCGATCGCGCGCTAATGTCGCTCCTTCAGTCACCCTTGCCGTGCGTTCGCGGGGATCGACAAAATCCCAGGTAAGAATGATTTCTGTTGTGTCGGGCAATCCCAGAGAGGTAGCGATGAATTGCTTCAGTGGATGATCAAAGGCGCGCTGATAATATTCGTATAATCGTGTCGAATAGCCTTGTCTTGTCTGAGCCATGAATTGTGGGTCGCCTGTGATCTCAGGCTCCAGGAGTCCTGTCCCTTGGGTAGCACGTACTCGGAACTCGTGTCCATCGGAAGACGCGTCACGGGCACTACCAGACGCCTCAATAGGCTTCCAATCCTCTTTCCCCATGTTAGTATCGATGATCATCGGCTTATCGGGAATTTCGTGCTTGCCCCCAGATCCCGCCCCTTTCAGCGCCCGCAGAATCAGGAAAACAGAATTTGCTCTTGCTCGTAGGCCACGAGAATGCAGCCAATCTGTATACCTAGTGATCTCTTTCGCCGCCACATAGTAGAGTGATAATCCGTGCAGGCCGTCGTTTAGATCCTCATGGACTCGGAACATCGTAACAGCATCGGGGGGCATGAAACCTGCCTTGCCTTCAAAGGACGTTGCTTTACGCAGCGCAGGAAAGTTGTAGGCTTTCACTTTTGATCTCAACGCAGCGGGGGTTTTCACATGGATCTTTCGACAGCGATTCGGCGTAAGAAGTTCGTAAGCAGGACGCCCGAGTCCATTATTTTCAATGGGCAGATGTAACGCAAACAATTCCCCAAATTTGAGGGTATAACTTACGATATATTGAGCAAGAGAAGGAAAGTCAGGGAAGAGGGTTTTGAGCCGTTTCGCAAGTGGATGATCCTTGCCGTCGATTTTAGCCAGCTCTACTCTCGGTCCTTTCCCGCAAATATGAATCAGAAATCTCTTGTGCGCGTTCAACATCATTGGCTCAGCGCGTAGGAGCCTATCTGCTTGATCGTACATCGTATTGCGTTCGCTATACGTCAGCCCATAATCCGTTCCCTCTTCAGAGGCCCAGTCAGCCTCGCGTGAACCCACCGGAGCAATCTTCTCCGCTCCCCCCAGTAACCCACCTACAAGCTCGCAGAGTAATACGTCGACCGGCGATAGATCTCGCCCCTTTAGGCTTTCTAGATAGAGATCGTGATAGGAGTGGATATTTTCAAAACGACGTTCTTCTCTAGCAGTTGTCATGTTCGGCTCCTAGATTGCGCTGACCCAATTGTCCCCGTCGTTATCATCATCCCTGCGCAAGTATTCCGCAACGCATTGTAGACTATCACACCCGTGGTCGACGCCTCCTGCTGGGTAGTCTTGCAATAGCCCGTTCACCACCTTCCACTTAAATTTTGGGATCTCCTTCCGTAACTCTACGCATTCTTCATCAATAAGCAAACCCGGATGTCCGTTGCCATTCGATCCCAGCATTTCATCCACTATCCGAATCCTGTTTAGGTGATCCTTGCCAACACGATACACTGAATGACCCCTCGCTGTCAAGATGTCTTCAAAGCCTCGTGATTCATGGCCGACGCAAATTGTCTCGATAGGACCAAACTTCTCAATCATATCTTCCACGTAGCCAACCCAGTCCTTGTCCATCTCATCACGTAGAACTTCCGGGTGCATTAATTGTACTCCCGCCTTGTAGATCTCTCCAACAACATACAGAACCCCGCCCCAGAAATAGCCATAATAAAGTGCGCCTGGATGAGCATATCCTTCATCGAAGAACATTAGCCCAATTCCCACATTCATCGGCATGTCGTCATGAGAGCGCACATGAATCCGTGGATCGAATTTCTTCCAGATAAGCGCCGGGCCTGTAATCTCATATTGAATATCAAGCTCTTTGGCCTTCTGCTCAGAAGTCATGGATGCGCTCTTGGCGGCATACCATTTTTCATTTCGATCGGGGCGGTCCTCCCACGAATAACGGAGAATCCGAAAACCTGAATCTTTCTTCGAGCGCAATCGATAAAACTCATTGCCAGTAAGATTGCTGGTTGAAGTATAAAGCAGCGTGTTGAACCCACCACCGAGCATTGCGGCATGCGCCTTCTCCGATTGCTCAACGAGCGCAAATTCGTCTCCCCACTTGAAGAACACATCCGAACTGCGCCCGACATGCGGGTTGGCTGATTCCCCGGTGATTTCAGTGTGCATGCCCTCTTCTTGGTTGACAATTTTTAGATGACTGAATTTGAGGGCTGTACGTAACCAAGCAGGTTGCTCCATCCACGAGAAGCGAATGCGCCCGAAGATGGAGGCTGTTGTGGCTGCCGCTCCACCGTTATCAACCTCTGCCTCGCGCCTGCTTGTGGCAAAACCAGTCCAATAGGGGTCGAATTGAACATGCCACAACATGTACTCGCAAACCGTCCAAGTCACCATGAGATCGCGAGATTTCTCTACGAGGATACAACCTTGTTTTTCAAGCTCTTTCAGAAAAGCGCGCTGGAAAGGCCACAATGGATATTCAGCTTTCCTCTTCCGCGCTCGATCCCATGTCCAACAATAATGCTTAAGCCAGTAGAATAATCCAGACTCGGGGTCAGCGCATTTCTTGAGTTCCTCTAATTGTTCTCCGGTTAGGGCCTTGGAATTGAAAACGCGTTGAAGCTCTTCGGGTAGTTCGCTTAGATCTACTTGAATAGGCGTTTTTTCGTTCGTGTCTTCTATGACGCGGCAGCGTTCTATTTCCGCCTTTATCAATGGTCGCCGCAGTAAGTGAGAAGATCCATTTCCCCGTACATAAGATCTGGCATAACCTGCACGGATCATGGCTGAAGAAGGATCTTCATTACGCGCTACACGCCACGCAAAGTCCTTCTCACGCGCGGTTAGCTCCCTTGTTCTCGCCATCGCTACGCCTCATTTGTAGAATGCCCATTATTTGTCGCATCACGCCCATTGGATCTTTCCTTAGCTGCCCAGAAGTATAATGCAGAACAACCCATCCGTTTTCAATAGCGAGATTGTTCTTTACACAATTATTCTCGTATCCAATTCCCCGCACGTGTTGGCCGTGAGAGAACACCCCACCATCTAATTCTATTGCAACATGCTCGTCTCTATAAGAGCGATCGAATCTAAATCGACGAGGTGGCGCAAAGCGGAGCTGCTTCTCCACAGGTGGCATGTTGAAGTAGCCCGCATACTTATCGAATTCGCGTTCGAGATCACTCTCTTTCACGTGTGCGCTCTTCCACTGATTTCCAATCATTACAAAAATAGAAAGCCCGTGCAATTGCAAGAGCAGCCCGAACACCGGTAATCTCAGTGTCATCTTGTACAAAGCGCGATAGTGAGACCTCCCAGACTTTCACTCTGCCAAATGGAGATGGAGACACTAACATAAATACTCACCCTTCGCCAACATCAATTCGGTTAAAGGCCAAGCCGCAGCGATATCAGTAGAATATTCCAAATCCTGGCCTGTTATCTTCATGATAGCCGCGTTCAATTCCTTTTCGTCCATGTCATAGATCTGTTCATAGAGCATAGAGACCTCCTTACTCCTCCTCGGTCGTGCCAATCGGCCAGCCTTTTACCACCTTGCCACCGCGCCCAAAGAGCTCGCCATAATCAAGTACCTTAACAGGTTCTAATCTGATGTTGTCCCCAGTGATTAGCGTGGCTTTCTTCTCCTGTACCTTCGTAGGGAAAGCCATCGTGATTAGGTTAATGAAGGCTGCAATCGAGGGTTGATTTGCTAGTGGAGAGCAGTAGTGGAGCAGCTTTTCCACCCATTCGTCTTTGATCTCTGGGAGCTCCTTGCGTGTCTTGCTACGAACAAGATCAGCCATCTCCACAGGGACCAGTCCGCTTTCTAGGCGGTCCCAATACTCGTGGAAGGAATCGAAGAGCTTACTCCCCTTCTCAGCAAGGTAAGTCATCATCCCGTGCTGCGCCATCCAATCCTTCACGTTATTGTAACCCAGCATATTGGCGTGGACATCCCCGGCTGCCATGAGGACAGCAATCGCATAGAGCGCTTTCACCTGTTCTTTATTCGTTGTTTGCATGAGTTTGGCCCACTCTAAGGCTTCCCCGACTCTCCCCGGCGTGGCTCTGTTATAGAAGAAGAGCTTGTCATGGGGCACCAATTCGCCCTTCTCGTCTTCAACCTCAAACCCCCCTTCCTCGTCGAGCCAGTCCCACTTGGTCAGCTTAAAGCCGGTACCCGAGAGATTGAATGTGTGATAGAGATCGTGTGCCGAGCGTTGAGGATCAAAGGTCTTCAGCGCAGGGATCATCGCCCAAGGGACCTTCGCTACATCCTTTCCGCCCATACCTTTTCGCATGTCGTGATGCGTTTCGACGGATTCCCCCTCTTGAATATCTGGATACCCGAAAATTGGACACGCCCCATCGAGCCGTCTGCGCACCCAAGCGTTCTGGCCCACCTCCCCCATTTCAAACCATTGTTCTGGATCTTGGTGCGGGAAGTATTCTTCCAGCGGGTGTGAAAGCTTGCCATCAGGTGTAATCGGGCAAGCTACTGTGTGTCCCTTGTAGTTCATAATCCCTGCGAGCTTTTTAGCCATGTTTTCCTCCTTTATCCTCCGCACATGTCTCGCCCTAGTTTCTCGATAATTGACGGTTCGTTCTGTGCGTACCGATCGAATTGTGCATCGATTATTCGTTGCACATCCTCCGGCGATATTTTGCCAGCTAACTCGGCAATCACTTCTGCATCAATAACCTCTTCGCGTGTCAATCTCATATCCTCCTCCTTTTTTGGATGCGGGGCGGCAGGTCGTTAGGTAAAGCAAACGCCGCTCCGCCTACGCCCACAATGGACATCTTTCATTTACGCGGAGGCCGGAGTCGAACCGGCGTTAGCGCCACATGCGCCCCTAGCAGCTGCCACCCCAGACTGCTCTCCGCGCGTTCGCAGCCCCTCACGATTATTGGGCAGTCGATCATCGCGCACCAAGGAGGGTCAGAAAAATGCGCTACGACATGCGCAGGCGTTCGAGGCCTGTTTACCCTATCGAGCGAGGCCCGCTATCTCCTTCATCCAATGCCTTCTCGCATCGTACCACAAACGCACCATTTTTTGCAACTCGTTGACGATGCAGCACTACAATCTCGCGCAGAATCCTATCACGCTTTTCTACATCGCCTTTGCCTCGGCCATACGTAATCGTTCGCCCAACTCTGTATATCTCATTTTAGCTCCTTTTGGATCTAACTAACTGGCGTAAGAGCGTGTGGTATGAAATTTGTAGGCTGCATCTAATTTCCGCATCTGACCTGCCGTTGCTTTCTTCGCAGCCCGGAGAACTGGCGCACCTTTTTCAATAAGCACCTCGTACCCTTCTTTCTTAATTGGTGTTGCTTCACGCCAATACACATAGAGCAACCCAGCATAATCAGGCACATCGTCGGCGCTTACAAGATTTCGAGGAACCGCGATGTAATACTGGCGAGGAACTTCAATAGCAAAACCTATAGGGCAATCCGCCCTCACTGCTGCGGCAAGACATGTATGCTTCCGCTTCTTCTTGAAATCAGCCCTGAAATCCGCTACCGAGACCTTGGCTTCAATCTCAATCCCATATCCTGCTTTCGTAATTGAGTAAACATCACATTCATGCCACCAACGAGGATAGAAGTGGGTGATGACAGAGGTATAACCACGTTTGAGCAGCCATTCCGTCACCCCGAGTTCGATTTCACAAGCCGTCCATTTATGATTAGTCATTCTTGTAATGGCTGCAGGAAGTTCACGGTAAGAAAACCCGCTTGTGTTTTGTGGACTTTATAGCGACCTGGAACAGCCCCAGCGCGTTTGAGTGTTCGTTGACAGCTCACTGCCAGCGTCTCGCCGCCGCGACCTGCGCGTATGAGTCTCCTGTCTCCTATACCGTTTTTGTAGAGCTGGAATGCAACGATCCCAGGAGCGTCGTTATACCGTGGTGATACTGATTGATAACGTCTCAACTTCCATGCACGCACGGTGCCCGCACCAAAGGAGACCCGAGATATTGCTTTATCAACCGACGCCACACCTAGCGGCATGGTTCGTTCTTGTACTTTATGCCACATTGACACCTCCTTTCTTATCTAGGTCCATTGTTTTGCGCACTCACAAGGGCTGCTTCTATCGCAATCAGCGCCCTATCCCAGCCTACTTTAGTGCTTAACGCGCGTTTGGCCAATAGCAACGCCGCATGCATCTCCGGTGCAGCGGCGATGAGGCAGGCGTTGGCGTTCTTTGTGGCTAGCAAAACCGTATCTTCCATTCGCTCGTATTCACCAGGCAACTTAGGATCATTATGATGGACCCTAGCTATTGTCTCGGCGCCATTACGAGTGAAGATATATCCACAATGGCATTTGCGCTCATAATCATCATCAATACAACAAGCCCGCCAAGGGCCTGGGGTAAACGGAACAGTAGCATGATAAGGTCTATTCATCCCTCCTCCCTGTTCTTCGGTCCAGATATTCTTCGACCGCATCCCGCGCCAACCATGATAGAGGCCGCTTATCTTTCTTTGCCTTCTCCTTCAGCCGATCAAGGAGTTCTATAGGAAGACTGAAACTCTGCGCCACGCTCGATCGTCCCTTTTCCATTCTCGCCTCCTCTCACTTTTCTCAATTATATGACCCGTGACAGCAAAAGTCAAGGGCTCAACTCTCTCCCTTGTTAGCTCGGCGGGTTCGAACGCACTCATTGGCAACTTCTCGATTGCCAGCAATCTCTGCCGCCGCCATTCTGTTTGTGAGCCTCTCTTTTGTTGTTTCCATTGCCCTCATTATTTTAATTCTTCACGCTCTTGGCGCCACTCCAGCGCCAGGTTAAAACGAGTGCGAAAGTAAAGACCCAATATATATAGACAGGCTCTTTACTTAACCTTTAAAGTTAAGAGGGTAGTAAAGATCTTTACTATCTCTATAAAGCCCACAAGCAGAGCCTTTAAGGCTCCTGGGTCTAATGATAAAGTAAAGACAAAGTAAACGACTATTTACTACAGAGTCTACGGGCATCTTTACGTTTGAACGTAAAGACTCCACACGTTGTCTAAAACGGAGCTTCGTCATGGACTATGGCCCCCCACTCTCCCCTTTTAATGGTAGTTACCTTCCCCTTGTCTCTTAGGTAGTGCAACGTCGGACGAATTTTGTTCTGGGGAATCTCCAACGCCTCCGCTATTTCCTTCGGAGAGGATGTTCCGTTGCGTTTCAGATAGCCAATGATGCGCGAGGTGGTTGTCCTTGCTGATTCCATTTCTGGAGTCTTGGACACATCCTCTCGCGTGATGATGGTAGCCCTGGGTTCGAAATGGAAACGGAAACCTATCGGACGCTCACGGCGACCATAATTGATCTTCTTGTGTATGAGACCAACAACGATCTCGTCTTCTTCTTCTTCCTGGTGCCTGCGGATCTCCCAAATGGATCGTGCGAGAAACTGAAAGATACCGGAACCGTAGACCGTAGCCGAGGCTGTGCCGCCGGTATGTTTGGGGGTGTGCCCCAGAAGAAGGGCTGTGCCACCAAGGGATCTAAGCGCACCGAAGAAGTCATTGGCGTTCTGTGAATTAAGCGGGTCCCCTCCCACTGCAGGGATCAATGAGTCGATCACTATCATGTCGGGCCTTTTCCCTTTCAGGGCTGTCTTTATCTGATCAACGTCAGAGACCAACGATCGGCCACAGCGGCGATACTGAATCCCGTTATCGGGTAGTCCCGTTCCTGCTGACAGTTTAGACAGGCGTTGTCTCATAACATCTATCGTTCCTTCCCAGTCGAGATAGAGGCAAGAACGAATAGGTTTATCAGATCTCACCCCGAAGACTTCAAAGTGTTCCTTGCTACCCGATATAGCTAGATATGCCAGCAACAAGGCAAGATAGCTCTTGCCTGTTCCTTCCTGCCCGAAAATAATTATGGGAACATCGGTGATCAACAACGGCCAGAGGGTATAAGTTATAGGCTTAATGTCATCAGACGGCGTGAGGATTTCTATTGGCTCTCCACCTTGCACATGAGAGGTAACCGTCTGGCAGATGAATTCAATAATCAGATCCCAGCCGATCTCGGGCAGCTTATTGTTAAGGTCCTTCGCGAGTTCTGTTCTAGACCTCAGGGCTGAAAAGTTGAACTGGGCTGATCGTAGGTCTCGATTCATTCCAGGCAGCGTGGCCCAAATGCGAAGTTGGCCTGTGATTCGGCCATCGGAGTGTTCTTTGAGGGTGCGGGCTTCTGCTGCAACCTGTTTACCAATCCATTCGATACGTACAGAGCGATCATCTTTGGCGACTATTGGGGCACTAACTTCATCCAGTTCTAAATTCTTGATGAGCGTAGAATCATATTTGCGGCCATCCTTTGCCTCAACGATCGTCGTGGTGGCAGCGGAGACCAGCTTCTTGAGAGTATCTGTTGAGGTATCTGCTGCATCCCCTTTTTGTGGTGCATCAGGCCAATCTATCCAACGGATGCTTGCCCCCGTGAGCCTCATGGCGATCTTAGCCATGTGTTTATGGCCCGTAGAGTCATTGTCCGGCCACAACACCAAGTCAAACCTTTCTAAGGGTTTAAGCGATTCAATAGACGGAGTGACGGACGCTCCACAAACAGTCCCCACGGCCTGCAGACCAGCGAAACGCACCGCGTCAGCAGCCTTCTCCCCCTCGCAGACAACGACCGTCTCCCCATCAGCTAACTTTGGCAGACGCTCTGATCCATACAAGGGCAGCTCAGAAACCTTGCGGTCTAGCTTCTTGCTACCGTTACACGTCCACCATATTACTTTCCCGTCTGGCTTGTCTAACCGATGATGCTCGGCTATTACTGCGCCCTTGATGTCTCGTATAAACCAAGACTTCTCATCAACCCTTTCTTCCTTGATGAATAGATTGTTCAACTCCATGTCGAGAGATTGAACGATTTGTTCCGGTGAGCACCCAGCATGACAGTGGAGGAGGACTTGCCCGTCGGCACCTTTACTAATGGAGAGACTCGCGTGCTGATCATCGTGAGAAGGACAACGAGCGATCCATTGATCTGTTCCCGTCATCTTCACATCTTTCAGGCGCGAGAGGAAGCCGCGAACTGGATCATTCATGTGGACCCTGTTTGGTGGTTCTCATATTCCTCTTGGGATAAAGGCGGCGTTCTGTGATATACCCAGTTGCCTCATCTCGATCTAATTCACGGCGTAGTAGCCCTCGCCGCACGAGATCTTGTAATCCCTTCTTCGTAACGTTGCGAGTGGTTCCCGATTTTTGGGCGAGTATTTTGGTGGTGGCCGTGCAAAAGCCGTTTGCGACACTTTCTTTTTCGATGCAGGCAAGAAGTATATCCTGATACCCGCGAGACGTACGATCTCCGTTGTTGTTCATCTAGACCTCCCAATATGTAGGGTGGCGAGAACCTACCGCATATTGGCGGCCCAAACGGAAGTAGCCCGGCAGGCCGCTCGCCGTACCAAGCATACCAGTAGCGGATGATAATGTCAAGGGGTTGACATGAAAAGCAACATCGGATATACTGAGGTGGTTAATAGGAAAGTGGGAGGGCAGCAAGATGGAGCAAAGAGCGTATCGAGTACGAGAGGTAGCAGAAATTCTGGGGCTGAATCTGAATACCGTCTACCGAGCAATTGAGGCTTATCGAGAAGGGAAGCCAGGAGGCCTTCCCGCATTTCGTGTGGGGCGCTGTCTACGAATACCTAAATCAGTGATTGATGAACTGACGAGAGAATCCGGGGGTTCCGCGTCGGATACGCAGAACGATACATCGACGCAGCCAGAGCTCGATATACATGCGAGTTGACAACCAACCAGAGAGGCCTATAATGGTAGATCTGGAGGAATAATGAAGAGAAGTCTGAAATTTGCTCTGGAATTTGCTAATACCGGTAAGCGAGCATGTTGGGGCTACGAATATCTTTCATCTTGCGTTTGCTCAGGAGCTTCCATGACCCTGAGATACGGAAAGTTGGACAGAAAAACGCTCAATTCAGGAATGGACCTCATTGTTGGAAGAAACATCGACGCCCTACTCTAATCGCTACAAAGAGCGTGGGCAGCAGTAAATCCTACGGTGATAATCGTAGAGGGAGGAAGGCATGAAAAAGGCATTGATTCTGACGATATTGGTGATGGGACTGTCAGCAACGGCGTTCGCGGGCCCATTGATTGGGATACAGGTTGCACCGGCTATCAACTCAACCGCTGCATTGACGGTGGGTTGGGATTTCGGTAGCGCGGTGATTGAGGGATCCAAAACTAACTTTAACACGTGGTACGGTGAATGGACCATCGCAGGATTATGGACGCCTGCGGATCAGACATTTAGTTACCGCCTTGGGCCGAAGCTCATTTGGGATTGGTATGGTGCAAGGACTAAAGTTGGAAGCACCTGGTACGAAGCTGGGCAGCTTGTCTACCGAGATTTGGCAATCGTGATCGGCGTATCCACGACTTGGGGGCCACTCCAGGTTTTCGGTGAGTTCGATATTGGTTCTACGGGTACGCTAGGCGTCAAGCCGTTAATCGGGTTCAACATCGTCTTTGCGGGGTTCTTCGTGCCATCGGTAGACAAAGGTCTTAACCTAGAGTAGTGATTGAGATACTGCTTTTGTAAGAGAGAGAGGGGGGCTAGGTTTCTGAGAGCTTCCTAGTCCTCGCTTTCTTCAAGGGGAGAGATGAATGAAAAGGTTTTACCTTCTTCGTATGGAGAGCGGCGCTGTCAAGGGGCGCTACCCTTCCTTTTTGCTAAAAAGGAGGATTTATGAAACGCATAGCGATTAAGCTGTTTCTTGTCATGTGTGGAGTGTTATTGGCGTTGCTATGTCTGTATGGCTGTATGCAGCCATCCCCAGTTCTTACGGTTACGGCTAATCCGACATCGATCCATCCCCCCGGCGACATAGCGATCACTGCCGTCTGCTCACAAGAAGGCGGCATGTTCACTTTGACTATGGAGGGAGAAGACCCGGTAGAATCGGCTGATGGCACATTTACTGCCACCATAAGCGGTTGGCCGTGGAAAGCCACGGTTACATGGACTGACGGAACTGCCGTGGCTGAGACTGCGGTGAGGATAACCTTGGAAAACGAGACAGTCGTGCCGCACGGATTATGGTCTGAGTCAAATACTTACGCAGATAGGGGGCTAACTGAGATTGATTTGCGATATATCCCACGCGGTTGCACGGGCAGCGGCGAAACCGTCTTTTATACTGGATTCGAGGATCCTGACGGCGACAGTCTGAAATATCGGGTTGAGGTGGAAGACATGACGGGGGGGGTATTTGAGAGCGTCTTCTACGGAGACGATCGAACGTTGATGGGACAGACAGGATTTGTTGATAACCCGATTTTCTACTGGTTTGTCAACTACGTGGGTGAGGAGCCAATCTACCAATACGAGGTCTGGTCACCGTTAGACTGTCAGCCCACGCCTACGCCTTCTCTGGATGGTGAAGCAACACGGGAAAAGCGCATTCACATCTATGTTTTAGAGGTGGAGTGCAATATAGTTACCCATTGGGCATACACGATCTTCGCATTCGCATCGGGATGCTTATAAAAAATAGTGAGGGTACCCGGGTTACCTGAGAGCCTTCCCGGATTACCTGAGAGAAAGCGAGGTTTACAGCCTCGCTTTTCTTTTGCCCTTGTAATTCGTCAAGAAATGTGTATAATAGGTGGTGAAACAAAAATAGAAAAAGGAGGGACCATGTCAGAAATAGCAACGAGGGTACCACCCGATTTGATGGGAAAAGTAGAACGGCAGGCAAAGGAAGAATGCTGTTCTTTTCAGTCCGTAGTGCTAAGAGCGTTGTCGGCCTATTTCGCGGAGGAGGTAAAGGATGGATCCAATCGGGATGAGGATTCGAGCCCTACGTCTTAAGCGTGGTTGGACCTTGCGAGCGCTAGCAATTAAGACTGGAGATCCTGCAAGCGGCTTGATGGGTTATACCGAGAATACAATTGGTAACGTAGAGCGTGGAGCATACTTGCCGTCGGAGCGGGTATTACGAGCGATCGAAAAAGCGTTTGGGGAGAAACTGAGAGCATGAAAGCATTGCTTCTGGCAATCCTCCTGCTGAGCATGTTCGCGTCCGCTGCCTTTGGACAAGGCAGTGCGTTCCACCTTCTTCCAGAGGATCGGCAGATAGCCGTCCTTTGGAGCGCGATAGAGTATATGCGGAAGGATATCGGGCGGATGACCGCCAAACTGGATTCGATCTCCACCGCCTTGGCAGAGACGCGGGAGGAAATCGCAGAGATGAGGGGACGGCAGAGCGTGTCGACCGGGATAGCCGCGGGGGTGCCCACTAGTTTGGCAGGAATCCTGCTTTGGTGGTTAAGGAAAAAGAAAGGAGGCCTAAATGGAAGAACAAAAAGCGACACCCCATGAGAAATTAATTGATAGACTCATGGACAGTAGGCATTCGCACACAGAGGTTGAGCACGCTGCGCGAAGAGAGATCGAAGACTTACGGCAACAGCTATTAACTCCTCATCCAAGTGGCTTCTATGTTGTCATTCCCACTGGGGATGGAGGCAAGGTAGAGTGTGAAGTGCCTAGGGATGTATATAACTACATCCAGCGAGTGAGAGGGGAAAGAGAATCAATCCCAAGGGCTGCTCCTATATCAATTGGAGAGCAACCTACAAAAGGCCCTTGGGGAACGACTACATACAATCGTGGGCTATCGTCTGACGGTTCCTTATCGGTTTCCTTAACTGAGAAGCGCGAAGAAGTGCCCGGTCTTCTCCTGCCTGAATCGAGATACAGCATTAAGACTGGCAGGTTTGGTGCTTATTTCCACGACAAACAAAAGAATCACGACCTTACACTGCCAGAAGTGTGCTCGTTACTCAATGTGTTTTGTTCCTAAGAGTGAAGACCTAGCTGATATCTGCCCAGAATGCCGTAGACCTCGTGGGGAAGGGGTTGGGCATTGGTGTTATGAATGCTCTCTTCTAGGGGGTATTGTGGAGGGATAAGGAAGTGATTGCTATGTGGTTCATTGGGATTTCGATTGCGGAAACCCCGTGTGGAAGCACGGGGAGGAGCAATCGCAAGGGCTCAGCCCTTGAATTCACCTCCTATAGGATCTATAATGTGATCGTTATGCCAAAACTGACAAAGACCATATGTTGCAAGTTGGCTCCTAGCGACGTAGAGCGAGTGGCGATGCTTGAAACCGTCCACTTGTTCAGCAATGCTTGCAACTACATTTCCGGAGTTGCTTATGAGCATCGGGGAATGTCTAATAAAGTTGCCCTTCATCATCTTGTCTACTACACCACCCGTGAGAAGTTTGGCCTTCCAGCCCAGCTTGCCTGCACCGCGAGAGACAAGGTTGCCGAGTCTTACAAGAACAGGAAAGGCAAACAACACGCTCCGCGCCGTTTCGGCCCTAATACCGCTGTTCGTCTTGATGGTAGAACATTTTCTATCACTAAGGACGGGCGCGCGTCCATTTCTACCGTCAAGGGGCGCATCAAGGTGCCGATGGTCCTGGGTGAGTTTCAACGTTCCATCCTCGATAAGTGGAGTGTCAACGGCGCGGCGAATCTTGTTTACAATAAGCAAACCAAGGTGTTTTACGTGCATATTGTCGTGAAAAAGGAAGTTGATCCACCCACCAAGGCGGGTAAGAAAATCGGCATTGATATCGGTATGGTTAATCTTGCCGTTACCAGTAATGGACTTAGATTCAAAGGAAAGCAAGCGATGCACATTCGGAAGCACTATCGCAAGTTGCGTACAAGTCTTCAAGCCAAAGGGAGCCGAGGCAGTCATCGCCTCGCCAAACGCCTTCAGGGTAAGGAGACTCGCATTATGCGCGACTTGAATCACTGCATTAGCCGAACAATCATAGATAGTCTGCAAACAGGAGACAGCATTGTGATGGAAGAGTTGACGCATATCCGAGAGAACGCCAGGCAAAGAAGGGCTCAACGCGCTGATTTCCACAGTTGGCCCTTTGCGCAACTTCAGTCCTTCATCGAGTACAAGGCCGCTGGGGCGGGAATTGCGATAGAATATATCAACCCTGCCTATACTTCGCAGACCTGTTCTTGTTGTGGTGCTCTCGGTTCTCGTGTTCAGCATCTCTTCTCCTGTTCTGTTTGTGGTCACCGCAACAATGCGGACTATAACGCCTCATACAATATCGCTAAGGCGAGTTTGGCGCTTAACGATGGGCCTCAGTCAATAGGCCCTAAAGCAACGCCTTCACTGGCAGTTGCAAGCCCCGTCCCGGAAGGGCGGGGTAGTTGACTATCTCTCAC
>Ga0315539_1001300_pt1 | contig 18515 bp, 11 predicted proteins | sample SalMarSW160150MG_FD_203097 | JGI IMG/M metagenome (GOLD analysis project Ga0315539, IMG submission 203097) | Salt marsh sediment microbial communities from the Plum Island Ecosystem LTER, Massachusetts, United States - Salt Marsh Sediment SW1601-150 ... | reverse complement strand
ACACAATCGTTTTCGCGCATAATAACGGTTCAGCCCCTGCGACCGCTCCTGTTGCATCTTAACTTCCAGCCCGCTCCCGGCGTGTTTCAGATAAACGCAGCTCGCGGTCTTATTCACATTTTGCCCTCCCGGCCCTGATGAACGAACATATTTTTCCTCCAGGTCTGCTTCGCGCAGTCCCAGCCCGGCCATCCTCGCCTCGAGCTCTTCCTGTTTCTTCCGCGTTACTCCGAAGTTCTTTTTCATTTCCGAATTCTACACCCAAACCGCTCCCCTCGCCAGCGACACATTCCTCCTTGTTTAACCCCGTTGCTTGCGACGGGGGCTGGTTAGCCCTGCCATCCCTGGCCTGAGCATAGTCGAACGGCACTATGGCAGGGTTTCTTGTGTATTTCAGAGCCCTAAGCGTAAGCGCGGGGTAATCGTAAATCCAATGCGGCAATCTCCAATTCACCAATTACCATTCACTATTCACTATTAACTATTAACTATTCACTATTAACTATTCACCAGCTTTCGAATTTTGAACTGTAATTTTGCCTTTTACATTTTGATTTTTTATTTTTCTTCTGCTGCCGTCGCCGGCCTGCCCTGAGCGCAGTCGAATGGGGCGACGTTTTAATTCCTTTTTTTATTTTCGAATCTCGAATCTCGATTCTCTCCGCTCCAGTCTTGTCATTCTGAACGAAGTGAAGAATCTAAAAAAATATTTAGCCCCGTAATTTATTGCGTGGGTTTCTTGTCGTTTCCCCGTCGCCAGCCTGCCCTGAATGCAGTCGAATGGGGCGACGTTCATCTGGCGATATACGAAATACTAGATGCGATTCACTTACGAATTATTAACCCTTGCATTTCCTGACAAAAAAGGTACAATTCTGAACCGACAACGGGGACGGACCAAAAAGATTTGCGTAGTAGGAATCGAAAGCTTTGTTTAATGGTTCATGACGTTTTTAAGATAGAAAAAGTTGCAATTCTGGAAAGCTGGATTAAAATGAATGGATAAGATAGCAATAAACTAGAACATACTTAAACAAGGAATAGTCCCGTGGACAAGGCAATAATAGCAGCTCGACTCCAAGATATAAATGAGGGACTCACGAGACAAACGGGCGGATTAGTAGAAGCACATTTCAGGAAGTCCAAGCGATTCGGGGCAGCAGTTAGAATATGCAATCTTATTCGAGGACAAGAAGTTATTAAAAATTACGACACACTTGTTGCTGCAACTGGTGAATTAGGAATTGGAGCAGATACGCTTGATCTTTCATTACGTGAAATGGAAGAAATTGGCTATGTAAGCATTAGGCGGTCTGGAGGTGACATAAAAAAGATTAATGAACGAATCCCTCTCCTTAGCGACAGATATGAAGATCTAGGTCAAAGGTGGTTAGATAGTAATCCAAGTGATTTGGAAAAGGCTAATCTTTCTATACTCGATGACATGATGATCACCCCAAATAGAGAGCGGCAAATAGTAAGAAAATATGGTTTAGATTTTGGCGATTTTAATATTCTTAAAGATGTTGGGCTTACAGGTGACTTCTATAAAACATACACCAATCCAACAGATGGCAGTAAGATAATTTACTCACCTCTATATCATGATGAGAATCCTGAAAGGTTCATAGCGTTACTTGATAAATTCACTCGAGAGGATGTCATCGAAAAAATTAGGAATATTCGAAAATATCAAGGTTGTCCAACTGAATTAATAAAAGACCCCATTCTTATGGAAGCTGTCAAAACAGGGTGCATTCCTACTCCCCGGGTTAGCTCAACTGCCGGACCTAAGGAATTCATGTTTACACCTCTTCAAGGAGTTGGAAAGTTAGAAAAATGTCTTTTGGAAAAAGCAAGAGCTATTGTTGCTTGTGCGCGTTATGGGCAGCATTTTGCTGGAATTACACGAATCCAAAATCCTTTATTAATACTTAGAGTCTTGAAGTCAAGGAAAACTATAGGCCCTCACTCAGAAATTCCAAAGCAGTACTTTTTACTTCAGAAATTAGGGGTGGGAAGAATTTCTCGTGACCCCACATACACAAGCAGACACAATTTTCAGCTTATCGACACTGAAGACAACCTAAAGGCGCTTGATCTAGCCATACAGTATCTAACAGTAAAGGACATTGTAAAAGAAGATTCTAAAATGGTAAATGCCCGACAGTTGCTCTTACCTGGAATTTACAGTTCGCCAACTAAAACAAGAATGGATTTGAAAATGATAAAAACCACAACATTAAGCGAGACAAGTATTAACAAGCTTCAACATCTAATAATAGGAGGCTCAAGTGGCATTGTCTGACCATGATTTTAAATTGAAAATGAAAGTCTCTGCTCTATTCAGGCAGCTTGGTTATGTTGTTTTTAACGAAGTTGATCTTTGCGCATATGTTTACCAAGAAAAATATGCACGTAAACAAATAACTGACTTCGATGTTCTCGGAATTTTGTTTGAAGCTGATTTAGGATCATGGGTCGCAGTCGGAGAGTGTAAGTCAGTTAAAGAACACGCTATGGAAAGACTATTGAAACTAAGTGGTCTCAGAAATTATTTTAATGCTAACAAAGCATATTTCGTTCAAAAACAGATGGATGCTAACACTAGGGAAGTCGGAAAATCTTTTGGGATTTGGTGTTTGAACGAGGATAATTTAGGTTCCCTGATGAAATCAGTCGGTATTAGCGATGCAGATGTTGAAACAGAAACAAATATTTATACTGCTAAAGTAAGTTTATCAGAAGTTCAAAAGAATGATTTTAACACACAATTCAAATATCTAAAGTATGATTACTGGACGCTACCAGACCACAGAAATATAATAAATCTTATAGAGTTATTTCGAGAACTTGGTCAATCAGATAAGCAAGCAAACGATGCATATATTTTACTTGCTCACCAATTAACAACAAACTTCGCATTATCAATCTTAAGATTAACAGGGCAACTTATAAGGCAAAACATAGATAATTTCCCAGATGGTCTTTTAACTGCCTTGCTTGGTGGATCGAGAGAGCGACGGGATCGAGAAGCACTTTACGATACTGTATCAAAGATGATTTCAAAGGTAGAACTTTCATTAAAACCAATTTATTTTGAAGCTCTTGCGGAAATTGTTAATCGGTACAAGATCTCGGCGGCCCACTCATATCAGGTTGCTTCTTGTCTGGATGATATGACACGCCAAATAATTTTTCCTGATTGTGAAAGTAGTGATCCTATAACAAATAAATTCTCAGATATAACGATAAAATTAGCTCAAGACGCCATATATTTTGTTACTAAGCTTTCTGGAATTTCTGAAAAGGTTTTCAGTAGATCGCTTGAATAATATATATGGTTTTAATAAATATATTTATGGGGATACCATATCTTACGTAATATCTGAACCAATTTTACCCCATTTTTCTACATTCACAAAACCCTTTTTCACACTCTTTTTGCTTTGCAGCCTGTCCTGAGCAAGTCCCGATTTATCGGGACACGTCGAAGGGCCTCCAGTTCGGATTCAATTTACTTACTTCGGCCTTAAAGGCCTGCGTAATATTTAATTTTCCTTGTCGCCTGTCCCGCACCAAATGCGTTGTTTCTACCTGCGGTTCGTGTCTGTTTTTTACTTCGTAATTCATGTTGAACCTCATCGCGGCCTTCGGTAGCAACAACTTAAAATTTGGTGCGGTGGCGGCCTCCGGCAGCACCGGCAATTTAAAAATACTTAGCCCCGCCAATCCTTCCTTCATAATCCGCATGTGCAACAGAGTGCCGCGATCGCTTAAAAGGGAATGTCGTCATTGAGTTCCTGCAGAAGGTTATCTATTGCCTGTTCCACTCCCATAGCGTAACGGCGTGCAGTCTCGTAAAGTTTGGACATCAATTGGAAAGCCTCTTGGGTGCTTAACCCAAATTGGACAAGATCAGGGTCTCCGATTTCGTCAATAAGCTTACCCTCTTGGTTGTAAACCGCCAGAACAATGTCTTCTGCTCCTTCAGGATCGCCCCTCGCTGGCTTCCTTGCAATCTGGACCGAATGGGACCGGAACGACGCTTGGTAGACACCTTCTATGTCTGTTTCTTCCCACTCAACTTTCCCTTCGTTTGTTCTATCTAGCAAACGAATTATTAGTGCTTTTGATTTTAGTGAGCTCATTTTATGCACCTACCTTATTCTTGATTTCGATTAATACCGCCTGAAGCAAATCTATCTGACTGGAGACACGCTGGTTCAACCGTGACACATCTGGTTTCGTTTGGTCAGTCATACACTTCTCCACAATTTTTTCGATGTTAACAAAGTGTTGGATTGCATTCTGAATAGTTTGCTGCTGTTCGTTTGTAAGATCCGGATTATTAGTACGAATAGAAATGAGGGATTTTCTAAGTGCCGAATACCTATCTGGCAAGATAGGCCAAGCACCATGCCGATGCAACCTCTTGATCTCCTCCATCACTGACATAGCTGAGGAGAATTCCGTAACAGTGTCAAGTCGATTCATACTCTCACGAGCATCCACTGCAGCATCACGAGCCTGCCTCGCAGCTGACCGGGAAAGCAAAACGTTTATAATTGTTATTGCAAATCCTACTACCACAATTATTACGCCTGCAATGCTTGCCCAATCCCCAACATTATGTTCTACAATGAACTGTGTCAAGCTATTCACAGCTACCTCAAAACGCTATGCTTGGAATCACCGAAGAGGTCCATATCAATGTTATAAAAAATTATAGGCGTCTACTCCGGTATTATCCCCTCAATTCCAAATAAAGACAAGCCGAAAATTCACTACTCCAATGATATTCCTCCCAAACCTGCCCCAAAATTTAACCCCATTTTTCTACATTCACACAACCCTTTTTCACACTCTTTTTGCTGCTGCCTGCGGCCTGCCCGCCGTCCTGTCCTTCGTAGCCTTGGCGTAGACGGAAGACTTGTCGTAGGCTGATTCGGAAATCAATTTACTGTCTGTTTTTTGTCTTTCTGTCTCCTGCCTTCTGTTCTCTGTGTCCCCATCCCGACACTTCGGGGTTTCCTCATCGCCCTAAAAAGCCAACATTCGTTGATATTTATGTATGACATTAAGTGAATACCTAAGTATCTTAGGTATTATGTTTCGAGATTTCCTACAAAGCGGTTTTATGTTTGCCATTCAAGAGATACCTAAGTATCTTAGGTATTGTCCTCCGTGGCCAGTTTATCCCCTCACCGTATTTGACGGCTTACTTGCCTCCCGATTTTCACCAAACACAAGCCAAATTTGTCCCTCCTCTCACGGGCCGCGGGGCACGAGTCCCTCCGCAGGACGCCCTCTGGCAGCCTGTCCTGCGGGTACCGGCGTTTGGACCCTTCTGTGTCCAAATGATCCTTGCATTTTTTGCGCTACCTGTTATTAACAGGTAGTGAAGGTCTTGCTCCCTTGTACTACCCCCATATTCATGCAATTTGCTGTTTATTAGCGCTACCTGTTATTAACAGGTAGTACCCCAAAGTTAATTTTAATTTTGAAACTTTAATTTTGCCTTTTACACTTTGACTTTTTTAAATTTCCTTCGTGGCCTCCGGCAGCATCTTTACCAATGGAATCTAACCTCTGTGCTTTCTGTGTTCTCTGTGGCTAAAAAATATATGCATTTTGGCGCTAGATGGCATTGACATCTACTGAAATTCCCTGAACGCTTTGCTGCCTTCGGTTTATCCACCGTAGGCGTGGTTCGGATTTAATTAAAACTAATCCCGGCTTCGCCGGACTCAACTGGCAAGAGACGAGTCACGAGCGATGACCGACGAACTCATCACGGCCTCCGGCAGCAGCTTTTACTAAAAAAAAACCCCTTCCCGCCTTCGGCGGTTGCCCTCCGGAAGCATCTACTTAGTGCAGGATTATACTCCTCCCCCCTTAACGGTTGACTTTAGCACTACCTGTTATTAACAGGTACTGAAATTCCCTGTCCTCTCAAATCTCAAATGTGAAATCTTGAATTGATACTCCTCCCGGCTTTGCCGGATTCAACTGTCGAGTAACGAGTCACGGGACACGAGCCACGAAAACATCTCGGCCTCCGGCAGCAGCTTTTACTAAAAAAAACCCCTTCCCGCCTTCGGCGGTTGCCCTCCGGAAGCATCTACTTAGTGCAGGATTATACTCCTCCCCCCTTAACGGTTGACTTTAGCACTACCTGTTATTAACAGGTCCTGAAATTCCCTGTCCTCTCAAATCTCAAATGTGAAATCTTGAATTGATACTCCTCCCGGCTTTGCCGGATTCAACTGTCGAGTAACGAGTCACGGGACACGAGCCACGAAAACATCTCGGCCTCCAGCAGCCTGCCCTATGGGCACCAGCGATTAGGCCAAGTACAACAATCCACTTTTAAAAATCCCGTAGTACTCAAAAAAATCTTTGTCTTTTTGGCGATAGATGGCATTGCCATCTACTTAAATCCCCCCAAAGGCAAAACAATGTCAAGCCGTGTCTATATCAATCTGCCTTCAGCGGGTCTTGTGTCTTGAGTCTGATGTCTTGAGTCTTTAATATTATTAAGCAATTCTGTTGAACTGGCGAGCCTTCGGCATTATATTTGTCCTTAATACATGCAAACCGTCTTGGCAGGAGCATATTATGTCCAGGGACATCAATTATATTATGAATCCGAAGGCGATTGCGGTCGTCGGTGCGACAAATCGGCCCGGCAGCATCGGCCTCGCTGTGTTTCGCAATATCTTAAGTGCGGACTTTCAGGGCGTGCTTTATCCGGTAAATCCGCGCGCCAAATTCGTCCAGAGCGTGCGGGCCTATCCGACGCTGGCGGATATTCCTGACGAGGTTGACCTGGCGGTGATTATTGTCCCGGCGGATATTGCCTGCTCCATATTGGAACAGGCGGGCCAAAAGGGGGTCAAGGGCGCCATTGTCATTTCCGCGGGCTTCAAGGAAATCGGCGGCCATGGAGTTGAGCTGGAGAACTGCCTTAAAGATATGGTTGAAAAGTACGGCATCCGTCTGGTGGGGCCTAATTGCCTTGGCGTGATTAACAATAACAAAAATGTCCAAATGAACGCCAGTTTCGCGACAAAGATGCCGAAGACCGGCAACATCGCTTTTATTTCGCAGTCTGGGGCCCTTTGCACTGCTGTGCTGGACTATGCCGAGGGTAAAAACATTGGGTTTTCCAAGTTCGTCAGCTTCGGCAACAAGGCCGATGTGAACGAGGTGGACCTTCTGCGGTATCTCAAAGACGACCCTGACACCGATGTGATTCTGATGTATTTGGAAGATATCACTAACGGCCGGGAGTTTCTCGAAACGGCCCGCGAAATTACCTGGCAGGCCCGCAAGCCGATGCTGGCTGTCAAGTCCGGTTATTCTGCGGAGGGTGCACGTGCGGCGGCATCTCATACGGGCGCTCTGGCAGGCTTGGATAGCGCCTACGATGCGATTTTTCACCAAAGCGGCATCCTGAGAGTTGAGGGTATCAATGAGCTTTTCAATTGTGCCATCGCCTTTGCCAAGCAGCCGATACCCAAGGGCGACCGCATCGCCATAGTCACGAACGCGGGCGGCCCGGGCATTATGGCCACCGACGCGGCCATCAGGCACAACCTCAAAATCGCAAAGCTCTCGGACGAGACAAAAGACAAGCTGAGAAAGCAGCTTCCGGTAACTGCCAGCGTCGAGAATCCCGTGGACGTGATTGGTGACGCCACTCACGAACGTTACGAAACCGCCATTCGCCATACCCTAATGGACCCGAACGTCGACGGTGCCATCGTCATCCTCAGCCCCCAGGCAATGACTGATGTTATAGAGACGGCGCAGATCGTTCCCAGGGTTGTGAAGGGAATTGATAAGCCGGTGCTGTGCGCGTTTATGGGGATCGTGGACGTTTCGGAGGGCATCAATTATCTGGAAAATCACGGGATACCGAATTATCAGTTTCCCGAGGCGGCCGTCAGGGCGATGGCGTCGATGGCGTTTTACGGGAACCTGCTGAGACTCGAAAGAAGACAGGTGCGGCGAGTTGCCGCCGACCGCGATAGCGCGGCTGCGATTATCAAGGCCAGGCTTGCCGATAAGGATAGTTACTATATGCCGGAACACGAGGCCAACGAGCTTCTGCAGTGTTACGGCTTTCCGGTCCTGAAGACTATTCTGCTAAAAGACGCGTCAGATGTGAAAAGGGCGACAGAGGAGGTCATCTTCCCGGCCGCTATGAAGATTTCTTCTCCGGATATTGTACATAAGTTCGATGTCGGCGGAGTGCGGCTGAAAATCAAGACGCCGGAAGAGGCCCAGCAGGCCTTTGAAGAGATTATTGAAAATGCGAAGAAGTCTAAGCCTTCTGCAAAAATCGACGGCGTGATTATAGAGCGAATGGCCAAGGGCGGAGTGGAGGTCATACTCGGGGCCGTCAGGGACCACAAGTTCGGGCCTATCTGTATGTTCGGACTCGGTGGCACGTTTGTCGAGGCCATAAAAGACGTTACTTTCCGGCTGGCGCCGATGTGGGAAATCAGCGCCGAGATTATGATTCGCAGCATTAAGACATACGAAATCCTCAAGGGCGTCCGCGGGGCGCCGCCGTGCGATATCGACAGTATCAAGGACTGCATACTTCGACTTTCTCAGATGCTGACCGACCAGCCTGAGATTGCCGAGCTTGATATAAACCCGCTGATTGTCTATCCCGAAGGGCAGGGCTGCGTCGTGGCCGACAGCAGAATCCTGCTCAAAAAACCGCAGTAGTTTTTCGTGAATCGTCGTTCGCATCTCGTATGTCGCCAGTTGAGCCCGGCAAAGCCGGAATTTAGATTAAAAAGCGTATGGCGGATAGCGTTCAGGGGATTTCACTACCTGTTAATAACAGTTAGTGCCATGTCAGCCGTTAAGGGTGGGGAAGTTTATTAGTTAGCGGATAGCGGATAGCGGATAGCGTGTAGCCCCGATGCGCTCGCGTATCGGGATGAAGACACTCTGAGGTGTCGGGATGCGGACAGCCCCGATACACAACATCGGGATGCAGACACTCCGAGGTGTCGGGATGCGGACAAAATTTCAGTACCTGTCAATGACAGGTAGCGCCAAAACGGCAGAGATCATTTGAATACAAGCTGGTCTGATCGAAGTTGCTGTCGGAGGCCGCGATGGTTTCGTCGCTTGTATCTCGTGACTCGTCGCTCGCCAATTGAGCCCGGCAAAGCCGGAATTTAGATTAAAAAGCGTGTGGCGGATAGCGTTCAGGGGATTTCACTACCTGTTAATAACAGTTAGTGCCATGTCAGCCGTTAAGGGTGGGGAAGTTTATTAGTTAGCGGATAGCGGATAGCGTATGGCGTGTAGCCCCGATGCGCTCGCGTGTCGGGATGCAAACAAGGTTTCAGAGGACACCGAGAATAGCTTTGACGACGGCCCGGAAGGGCCTTTTGTGTTCTACGCCTTTTGAAGAGTCCTGCAAATAATCCATTCGACCCCGCTCAGGACGCCGATGTATCGGGGCTCCATCTTCCAGGCTTAACCACAATTGCTTCGCAACAAACGCCAAAACCAGCCGCCAGAGGCGGAGTTTTGAGTTTTTAGTGTTGAGTTGATCGCGATGCCCGAAGGGCAGGGCTGCGTTGTGGCCGACAGCAGAATCCTGCTCAAAAAACCAGAGTAGTTTTTCGTGAATCGTCGTTCGCATCTCGTATGTCGCCAGTTGAGCCCGTCAAAGCCGGGGGAGTTTATGTTTAAGATTTCAGATTTAAGATTTGAGAAGCGCTGCCCCTATGGGATGCTAAAGCACTGCCCCGGAGGCCAACCGCCGAAGGCGGATTGATAATTAGACACGGATACACACGGATTTACACTGTTGATAATTAACCACGAATACCTAAGGCACAAGGGCATAAATTAACGCGGATTAACACTGTTTTGCCTTCGGCGGTTTTTCACTACCTGTCAATAACAGGTAGTGCCAAAGTCAGTTCAGACCCAAGACACAAGACCTAAGACCCAAGACCTAAGATGCAAGACCTAAGACGCAAGACAGAAGATGGGGCTAAACGTGTTTGAGGGATTTTTCGGTGAACCTGATTATATCGCTCATCATCCGCACGGCCTCGACGGGATGCCTGCCGGCGGCGGTTTCGGCAGAGAGCATTACATAGTCGGAACCATCTATTATCGCATTAGCAACATCGCTAACCTCCGCGCGCGTGGGGTGGACGTTCTCGGTCATACTCTCGAGCATCTGCGTCGCGGTGATTACGAAGGCACGGTGTGAGCCGCACTTCTTTATTATCGTCTTCTGCACGAACGGCACCTCGTATATCGGCAGAGAGACCCCCAAATCACCACGGGCAATCATAATGCCGTCACAAACCTCCAGTATGCCGTCGAGATTTTCAATACCCTGGAGATTTTCAATTTTGGCAATCAAGGGGCAGTTGAATTTGTTTTGTTTAATAAATTCCCTGACGCTGAGAACGTCATCTTTATTTCGCACGAACGACTGTGCGATAAAATCAACCTTGTTTGCTATGCCGAACAGGAGGTCGCTTTTGTCCTTGTCGGTCAGGCCATCGAATTTCAAATCGATGTCCGGGATATTAACGCCTTTATGCTCCTTTACGATGCCGGGCACGAGGACCTCGGCCTTTATCCCGCCCGCGCCCCGGCCTTTGACCTTCAGCGCGATATTGCCGTCGTCGATGAAGATGTGCCGCCCGGCCTTCAGCTCCGCCATCGGGCCGGTATAGTCGAACGGGATAACGCCTTTTTTGTTGGTTACGGGTTGGTTAATCAGGGTTACGAGCCCGCCCTTTATTAGTTCGATTGATTTCCTCGGGCCTTTGAACAGGCCGACCCTTATGCGATAGCCTTCGAGGTCCTGCAGGATTTTGATTTTTCTCCGGCGGCCCTTGTTCAGCCGCCTGATAGTGTCTATGCATTGCTTATGGGTTTTATGACTGCCGTGCGAGAAGTTCAGCCTTGCGACGTCCATTCCGGCCGCAATCAGCCTTTTCAGCACGGCCGACGTATTACTCGCCGGCCCAAGCGTGCAGATTATCCTTGTTCTCCTCATTGCTGCTCCCTGCGGATTCGGATTCCAATTTTCCCTGAGGCTCCCGATTTCGAAGCGCAGCGAAGATCCCGACTTGTCGGGATATCGGGGTCATTCCCGAACAACTCTACCAGAAGACGCCCATTTTGTCGATGATGAAGGTATGACCCCCTTTAGGATGATTCCGCCGCTGCCTGCGGTTCGGATATCTGTTATATGCACGCTTTCAGCGTGCCGCTTGTTGTTTCCTCATCGCGGCCTCCGGCAGTAGCGTGAGATTTATATTTTGACTTCCCTGCTTTTCCTTCGCAGCATTACTAAGTCCAAACCAAGCAGTAAAAGCGGTGAGGGGCCCATATATACAGCAAGATTGGCCTCGTCCATAGTTGAATTTATATTCTTTTAATAGTAAGAGGTTGTTTATACTTGAGTATTACTCAACAACATCTATAATAACTAAAGAGTTAAACAAGGTGTTTTACTCTGTCTTTATGTTCTACCATAATTTAGGTCAGTACCATGTGAGAGGAATAATGGAACAAGGATTACTGTTTCAGACTAGAAATCAAAGAACTACTAAAAAACACCTAAATGCACCTCAAGGGTATCGTGGACTTGCGGCGTTTCATAAGTATTGGGGAAAGAAACCTATCGAATGCCTCAGTTACCTAATTGAAAATCTTACTGAGGAAAATGAAGTCGTTCTTGATCCCTTTATCGGTTCTGGATTGGTTGCCAGAGAAGCATTCATGAGAAATCGTAAGTTTATCGGTATTGATATCAATCCAATTTCAATTGAGCTCTCCAAACTTGTTATTAGACCCCCTAGTCTAGTGGACTTCTCTAAGGCCATTAAGGTAATGGAAAAAGAAATAAAGCCAAAAATCGATGATACTTATAAACGTAAAGATGGTGATATTGCAACCCACTTTCTTTGGGAAGGTGATACCTTGAAATCCGTTTGGTGGGTGAATGGAAGAAAAAGACAAGAATATAAGCCAACTCCATATGATGTTAAGTTATTTGAGAGGTATGTAAATTACTCTACGAAATACATTAGGAACTTGAGATTCTTCACGAACTCACGAATCAATGCATCACCCAAAATGACTGTTTCTGATTTATTTATGGGTCGTGCACTTCATAATATAGACTTACTCCTGTCATTCATAAAAGAACAACCACAAAATGTATTAAATGCACTTCTTCTAACATTAACAGCAGCCTCAGGGCAGATGTCCAAGATGGTTTTTGCAGTAAGCAAGAGAGGCAAAACTTCAGGTCAAATAAACGGTCAAATATCCGTTGGAAGCTGGGTTATTGGCTACTGGCGTCCTAAAATTCATTTCGAGATAAATGTATGGAACTGCTTCTACAATAGAGCAACAAGACTCTTTAAAGCATTAAAAGAAATCAGCATGCAAAACAACGTTAAACTATCAGACAATTGTTCAGATGTAATTCATTCAGAGGCACGAGTAGCTCTCATCAATGATGATGCAAAAAGTATTCTGGAAACCCTCCCTCCTAAAACAGTATCTCTTATACTAACAGATCCTCCGCATAGTGATCGGATACCTTATTTGGAACTTAGCGAACTATGGAACGCTATTTTAGGGAAGCAAGTATCGTTCGATCTTGAAATCGTTGTTTCCAATGCTCGAGAAAGGGGCAAGAACAAAGATAGATACACCAAGGAAATGGAAAAGTTATTTATTGATGCGTCTAAAGTACTATGTGACGATGGAATAATTGCTATTTTATTCAACGCATCCGATGAGGAAAGTTGGGAGTATCTCAAGACACTTCAGCAAAGAACAGACCTGATTAAATTCAGAGGTTGCTTCCCGATGTCATATTCTGCAGGTTCTGTTGTCCAAGATAACAGAAAGGGTGCATTGAAACAAGATTACGTTTTGATATATGAAAAGTGCTCTGGAAATAAAGTTGGAAAAAATCGGTGGAAAAAATTGACAGAATTATATGACTGGTCAGCATCATTGCCCCAAAAGATAAAGTAGATGTAGATATGGCATATACTTTCGAACAAGCAAAGAATAAATTCAAGGAAGACAAGATAAGGGAACTATCTCAAGATCCTGATGGATTACGCTTCTTGAAACTTAGGTCTCTATCTAGAAAAGAGTATATGGAGCGACTAGTCGAGGATTGGCAACTTACAAATACTGATTTTCGAAGAGGAAGATTGCTCCGTTTTCTATACGAGGCTGCCCTTACAAGCCAACAAATAGAGCAAACAATAAACACAATATATTCCGAGGAGAGGAGTGAGCGGCAACTAGTCGAGGATGAACTTGTAAGCCAACTATACCGAGTAGCAGTCTTTGATTGGGGCGGTCTCCATCAAAACAGCTTAGAAAAAACAATAATTGACAACTATGTAAAAAGGATAAGATCATATGAAAAACTATGTGATTGCATCGAAAACGAACTCCACCAGAGCATGAAAGGATACGTTCTCTGCTCTTGGTACAATCACTGGACATCAAGGATAATTGAAGATATATTTCGAGATCACTCTGCAATACTTCCTGCAGTTGGTTTGATTAAGAAAATAGATTTCTTCATAAAAGATGTGCCTTTTGATCTAAAGGTTACATATATGCCAGAAGGGTATATACACCAAAAACGAAAGCAAGACAGTTTAAGACCAGAGAATACCTTATTAAAGAGATTTTGTAGAGAACACAAAATACACTTTGATCCTAACCTTGCTGATGCAAGATTACGGGAGGACCTTTGGGCAAAGGTTAGTGACTATCCTTCTAAGAGTGCATCTTAGTTAATTGCAGATTTGAAAGACAAAAGGCTCGAATACCTAGAGTCTGCTATTTCCGATCCTGTTGAAATCATCACGTGGTTATATGAGAACCAGGGCGTAAGAAGGTTTGACGCGTCAAATAGATTGTTTCTTGTTTTGGTGGACCGGGATAATTTTTTCGATTCATGGAAACTAAAGAGGGCGAAACCTTTACTCGCCAACAAAATCTATTCGCACCTTGAAGAAGTTTCAGATACTCCCGGATTCGAGATATCCTTCGAGTGGGAAGGGGCACATTACGATGTTACTTCTGATATAATTTTTGTCGTTCATTCTCGGTAATAATCTGCCTTTTTCAAGTCAAGAAATTGCGACTTCATTCAATCCTTATAAATCAGGTGCTGAAGACAAGGAATAAGTCCATTTTTTGAGTAAAAGTTAATGGTTCCCGCGCATCCGAATTGAGCAAAACGCGCAGGGGGTCGTTTCAATTGATAAGTGATTAAGGATTATTGATTATTTTTCAAAAAAGTTAGATTTTTATTGAATTTTCCCAAAAATGTGGTATAATATTAACAGGACGGAGGGGGGAATCCGTCGCTCGTCGCTCGTCGCTCGTCGCTCGTCGCTCGGGTCACGGGTCACGAAAAGCCCCAGGGGGCAAGACAACCAATTGATTAATGATTATTGATTAATTGGGAACCGCCAGGAGGCGGAAGAATCCGCGAAGCATCGCACGAATCATCGTATCAGCAGATACAAGCCTAAATAAGACCTCAGACATAAGACACAAGACCTAAGAAGGGTGTGTTTTGAAGCACGAAATCCGAATATCGAAATCCGAAACAATATCAAAATCCTAATACCAAATGCTCGAAACGTTTCGGGTTTTGAATTTCTGTCATTTGTATTTGTTTCGAGTTTCGTGCTTCGAATTTAGGATTTTTTGCAACTTCGCAAGGAGGGGCAGTAATCATCGGACTAAATATCAAAGTCAACTTTAATATTCACATACCGGCCGTTATAGAACGTCCGATGGTGTATATCGCGCTTATGTACCGCCGATTGCGCTACGGCTACAAGTTTCGAAGAATCCCGCTGACGCAGGGAAAATACGCGATAGTTGACCCGGAGGACTATGAGCGCCTAAGCAAATATAAATGGTACGCGAGTAAAAGCCCGAGGACGTTTTACGCGTTACGGGTGGAGGGACGCAAAAGGAATGGGAAACGAAAGAGTATAATGATGCACCGAGAGGTCCTGCCGGTGGCGGATGGATTGTATGTTGACCATATCAATCATAACGGGCTGGATAATCGCAAAGCGAACCTTCGGCCCGCGACGCGGGCGCAAAATAACTATAACCGCCAACGCCAGAGGAACAAAACATCCACTGAATATAAAGGGATATCGTGGCGTAAGGACCGTAAGAAATGGGTGGCAGAGATACGAGTTGACTATAAGGGGATATGCCTGGGTTATTTCGATGATGAAATCGGGGCGGCGAGGGCGTACGACTCGGCCGCACGCATATTCCAGGGCGAATACGCCGAGCTGAACTTTCCGTAAGTAGGTTGGTTAATGGTAGGTTGAAGATTGCCGCGGCGGCCTCGCAATGGCAAAACAATCCACGACGGTGCCCGTGGGCTAAACAAATCCGGGATTGATTTCGAAAAAGAGAATCCATAAAAAAGGCCCTGCCGACCGGCAGAGCCTTTCGGTTCTCAAGCATTGTTGTCTGCTTAGCAGGGAATTACACTTGTTGCACAAGGACCTTTTTTGCCTTGCCCCACTTCAAATTCAACCTTTTGGCCTTCATCGAGTGATGCATAGCCCTTCGTTTTTATCTCCGAATAATGGACGAACAAATCATCGCCGCCATTATCCGGATTAATAAAACCGAATCCCTTAGTCGAATTGAACCATTTTACTGTACCTTTACTCACTTGAACTTCTCCTTGGCCTGTTTACAGGCCATCTAAACAATTTCTCTCACTCTAATTTATTGGGGGATACTCCTGAGAGATGACAGAATATTCACCATTAAAACCGTGATTCTGACATAGTAACCAATGTGAAGCAAGGAATAAATTAAAAAAATTCATGCTTTGCAAACAAGGGGCTATTGATGCCGACTGCACCCCAAAAATCCTCAAAAAACAAGATTTCCACGACTTTTCCCACCACACATCCAGCCTAAGGGGGTTTGTGGGGGTGTGATTTATGAGGGCAAAAGAGTTAGAATAATAGTTGTACTACTGGTTCAGGATTTGTATATTAATGTGACTTAGCGGTGTAGCTGAGCAGGTATAAGTTGGAAGTCCCAGAGTAATATATACAGGAAGTTAAAAAAAGGGACTTTGCACGATGGGGAAAGGTGTACAAGTCAAAGCAGTAGAAACTATTCTGAACCCCGGTAAATCACACATTGTTATTCCCGGTCCAAACAGAACAGGCCAGACACTATGATGCGACTATATCTAATCAATCCGTCAAATCCGCTTGTGAGTATCGTCAAAGTCAAGGAGAGCCACTGGAACCGTTACCGTGTGTGGAAACCACTCAGTCTTATGGTTCTGGCTGGGCTGACACCGCCGTCGTGGGAAATAACGATCGTGGATGAGAACTTCAGCGTGCCGGACTATCCGGCCATGCCTCGGCCGGACCTGGTGGGCATTACCGCTTTCACCTCGCAGGCGAACCGTGCCTATGAAGTAGCCGCTCAATTCCGCAATATGGGTGTGCCAGTGGTCATGGGCGGTATTCATGCAACTATGTGTCTGGACGAGGTCATGGAGCATGTGGATTCAGTCGTCACAAGGGAAGCTGAAGATGTCTGGCTACAGGTTCTGGAGGATGCCCGGCGTGGCAACCTGAAACGCCGGTATGACGGAGGGTTTGCAGAAGTAAATGATATCCCGTTAGCTCGTCATGATTTACTGGCTTCAGGATATGCCTTCGGCGCCATTCAGACAACACGCGGCTGTCCCTTGAACTGCAGTTTTTGCAGCGTAACGGCGTTTAATGGAGCCCGTTACCGGCAACGCCCAATTCCTGATGTCGTGCGGGAGTTTCAGTCGATTCGTGAGAAACGTGTGCTGGTTGTGGATGACAACCTTATAGGCACGCGTCCTAAACACATCGCCCGTGCCAAGGAACTGTTCCGTGCTATGGCACAAGCGAATCTGCGAAAGGAATGGGTTGCTCAGGCCACTATTAACTTCGCCGATGACGAAGAGCTTCTGGCATTGGCGGCAAAGGCAGGCTGCAGAGGCGTCTTCATCGGCTTTGAGTCCCTCTCGGCGGAAGGGCTTCGCGAGATCGGCAAGAAATTCAATCTTCTTAAAGGCCTGGATTTCCGAGCCTCGGTACGGCGCATACAACGGCACAACATTCTGGTCGTAGGTTCGTTTATCATCGGTTTGGATGTAGACAAGCCCGGAATCGGTAAACGTATCGCCGAGGTGGCCCGCAGGTACGGTGTGGACAATGTCAACGTGCTGTTTTTAACTCCCTTGCCCGGCACACGTTTGTGGGACCAGATGAAATCACAGGGCCGCATCGGCCTCGATACGTTCCCACAAGACTGGAAATACTACACACTAACCTTCCCGGTAGCTCGTTATAAGCATTTGTCTCTGGACAGCATAATCGAAGAAATGCTTGCCTGCGACCGGGACTTCTATTCTATGCCGCGCATTTTGCACAGGGCCTTGGGCAATTTATGGCATCGCCGCCAGCCGCTGATTAGCCTGGTGGGTAATCTATCGTACAGGAGTAATCTGAGGCTAAACAGTAAGGCATACGCGGACTTCAAGGAGTACTGGGGCAAAAGGCACAATTGATTTTTGTGGGATTTGATTAAATTTGTTAACAATTGGAGTGGCTGATAGAATATGAAAAGAGCAGATTATAATTCTAACCAATCGTTTGAATAGGCGATTATCGCTCTCGCCGAGCTTTAATGTTAGGCGGACATGATAAAAAAAGGGAAATATATGAAAAAAAGTGGGTTTGTGGATTGATAACAGAAAAGCTGTCATAGTGTTTCTTGCCAGCCAGAAGGAGGAAATAAAAGCAATCCAGGATTTCCCAGATGAACAGTTACAAGACAATTGAAATTTGATAGTGTAAGTACTGTAGAGTGCTTTTTATGAGGTTTTTCATGTTTTAAAAGGAGTAATCCGGTGGGTGAGCGACGCGAGGATGCTTTGAGAGTTATTGTGGCCCGTTTTCTGCGGGACCACGTAAAATAAAATGCTTGGGGTGTTACACACGGCCCCGCATATTATAACCTCTTGCGGGAGGCTCCGGTTACATAGTTTATATCAGCTTAATTTTATGGAAGCTGGCCAGTATAATGGGGAGAATGAGACCTGAAAAAAACGCTGAACCTCTTCAGGCGGTCGGGGGTACGGGGACTCCGCTTGTCTCGAGGGCGGCGGGCACCATAACGAGGAGCCTGGTGACACATGTGGGCTCGATCGTCGCTTCTTGCGGTGCCCGCGCGGTTCTTGTCTATGCCGATGCACTTAAGGAAGATGGACTCTCTTTGCTTGAGGAGCTCCGTTGCAAGGTCTTCTTCGTCACCAAGACGCCACTGCAGGAGAAACAGCAGGAGGAGAAAGGAACACGCTTCATTCGCGTGCCGGACGTCCCCCTGTCCCGTCTCGGACAGGTGAAGATCGCCGT
>Ga0315539_1001299_pt1 | contig 18517 bp, 15 predicted proteins | sample SalMarSW160150MG_FD_203097 | JGI IMG/M metagenome (GOLD analysis project Ga0315539, IMG submission 203097) | Salt marsh sediment microbial communities from the Plum Island Ecosystem LTER, Massachusetts, United States - Salt Marsh Sediment SW1601-150 ... | reverse complement strand
GCGTACCCCTCAGGAATCCCCTTGTTCTGGCGGCCGGCATCCTCGGCACCGGCCCTCAACTTCTGAAGCGTGTCGCCGACTGCGGGGCTGGCATGGTAACCACCAAGTCCTGCGGTCCTGTCCCCAGAGAGGGGCACCCGAACCCCACAGTGCTGGACTGGGGCCACGGGCTGATCAACGCCGTCGGACTGGCGAACCCCGGAGTCGAACAGGAACTGGAGATCATCACGAGCGCCAGGGAGCTCCTCGCACCCTTGCAGGTCCCCCTTGCGGCCAGCATCTTCGCAGAAACCGTGGCCGGCTTCGCCGAGGTGGCCAGCATCGTCGCACAGGTGCAGCCGGACTTCATCGAGCTGAACATCTCCTGTCCCAACGTGGCCGCGGAGATGGGCAGGCCGTTTGCCTGCGATGCCGGTGACGCGGCGCTGGTGACCACGGCCGTCAAGGAAGTGACCTCCATTCCCCTCATCGTCAAGCTCAGCCCCAACGTCACCGACATAGCGGCCATCGCCAGGGCGGTGGAACGAGCGGGAGCTGATGCCATCGCCGCCATCAACACTCTTGGTCCGGGCATGATCATCGACGTCCACTCGGGCCAGCCCATCCTGGCCAACAAGGTGGGAGGAGTATCCGGACCTGCCATACGACCGGTTGCCGTGCGCTGCGTATACGACATCTGCAAGGCGGTGGAGATACCCATCATCGGGATAGGCGGGGTCAGCGACGGCCGAGACGCCCTGGAGATGATCTTGGCTGGAGCCACCGCCGTGGGACTCGGGTCAGCCGTACGCTACCGCGGCGTGGAGGTGTTCCAGGCCATCCTCGAGGAGATGAGGGCCTTCATGGTCCAGGAGAGCCTCACTACCCTCGACCAACTACGAGGCATGGCTCATCGTCAAACCCAGTGACCACCGCCACAGTCAGTTCCCTGCACCGTTCGGTGGACAGTGGTCGTTCAGCTTGCCTGCGAAGTGCGGGCGAGGGAATGATAGAGGTACGTCTCTTCCCAGTTCTGCTTGAACAGGTTCTTCCCGATCAAGCCGATCTTCTCTTCGTAGTCCTCTCGGCCGAAGAGCCTGCTCAGGCTGATCCCCCGCTCCCTATCGTCTATGATCAGGCGGAATCCTTCCGCGTCGGGGAATAGCGCGAAGACCGCCCGGATGGTGTAGAGCAGGCGCGACAGATAGAGCTGCATGAAGGTCGCATGGAAGACGAAGAGGTACTCCACGTTGTACTCGCGGTACAGTCGCTGCCAGGCCTGGGGCACCCATACTCGCTCCGACTCCTTGAGCAGATGAGAGAACCGAGCCACGTCGTCGGTCCCCGCCCGCGGGCTAAAGTGAAGCTCCCACACGAAATCGCTGGCCTGGCAGCCGATGTGGGAGTCAACTGTCAAGAGATTGACCAGCGTATGGGCGTCGCGAATAGCCTCGGGTAGGTTGGACTTCGTGCTCACCCGCCGGGCGCTCACGTCGGTCTTGTCGGCGATGATCAAGCTAAGGGTCGCCGGATGGAGAGACGACAGAGACGGAAGGCGCAGCCCTATCTCCACTTCGTGGAAGAGCACCGCCTCCAGAACCCGCAGGAAGCTCGCGAGTGTCTCCTGATCCCGACCCACATCGGAGAAGAAGCGAGTCAGGAGATAGACCCCGTATGCTCCGTGGTACTTACGCGCGAGGATATTGCCGCAGTCGTGCAGATACCCTGCGATGGTGGCCTCTTTCTCTCCAACGGAGTCCTGCGCAAGATCGACCTCGCTGGCTCGTAGCAATCCCAGCATATTGGAACTCACGGTTCTCAGGTGCTCTCGATCGTGACGGTTGAAGCCGGTTAGGAGTTCACTGTCCAGAACTGCCTGCTGTAGAACGAACAGCACGTCGAAATGCTCCTCCAACCTGGAGCGCACTTCCGCCAGGGGACTCCGCAACAGCGACGGGTAGCTGAGCGTGGAAACCACCCTCGAGTCCTGGTCCAGGAACCTCGATACTATGTCCTTGTGCACCCCTATGCGCACCAGAAAATCGCGAAGTAGCTCCCCTGTCTCTCCCCGGCGTATGCGGTGCCCATTAGCATCTTGCTCCCTCACAAAGGAGAGCACGCTGCCCGGCACCTCCATCTGGGGATAGCGGCTCCTCAGCATATTGAGGACGTCAGGTCGTAGAGTCTGTCCCCCCGCCTCCAGTGGGTTGGATAGCGTGGAGGTCTCGGAGGTTTCACCAGATCCATCACTCATCTTGGACATCGCCTTTTCCGTGGTGGGAGCGCACGCCTCAAATCTCAGCCCTTGACTGGTCCTCTACGAAGCCCTCGGACCGCAGCCGCCCCGACGCGCAGTCCAGTCAACCGTGAACGTATGATCGCTCTCCACTATCATTCTCACCAACTCTCCACAGGAGTGCAAGCGCCCCACCCTACGTCCGGAGTTCTGCCACGACCACGTCTACCCGTTGCCTGGAGAAGACGATGTGGACTCCATCCAGTGAGACCTCCTGTTCGCCGCGCCATGGCCTCGATCGCGCACACCCAGATTCGGTGCTGGGTTGATGGCGGCTGTCCGTCAAGCCATCTCGATCTTGCCCGAGGGTGCGGCGAAGCCGACCGGGAACCGGGCTGGAGTCGAGGGCCAAACAAAGCCGCGATTTCAGCCCACGTGCAAGGAGTTCACCCAGTCGAACCTGTGCAACTCGTGCTTGGCCCCCGACCACTCGTAGTCGATGAAGAAAAACTCGTACGGAGCCAGAGGAACCAATTTGAATTCGAAGGCGATGGTAGGGCGCGCTTCCAGATTGGCTACGCGTGCCATCATGCGGCGGTAGATCCCGCCGAAGCCCATGATCGTCCTCAAGAGCCGCTCCACGTTGCGCCGCGCGGTGCCATTTTCGTAGCTGAGCCTAAGGGCAGAGGCGTCGCCCAGCAACCGAAAACCGGTCATCAACACGCTGATCCTGAGCTCCTCCGGCGACACGGGGTAGCTGACGATCGCTGCGACCCGCGTGAGAAGATCAGACCGGTGCTCGTCGCCATCCTCCACGATCAGTATCACTGGCAGGAACGCCGTGACCTCGGCGCTCTTGAGGACATCCAGCAGCGCCAAACCCTCCGGCAGGGATTCCGTGCAGTCGATGATCACTACGCGAGGTTCGGCCGGGCCGATGTCCTGGACGTAACCGACCAAATCGGCATCTGCCACAACGCCTTGCACAGAGCAATCGATGGAGTCGAGCGCTGACTCTACCTCTGCGCACACGTCTGTCTTGGAGCACGCCACCAGCACCTCTCGCGCGGACATCTGGCGCTGAAGGTCTCGGACGTTCGATATCCCTGACGCCGCTTCGAAGCGAACCGTGCGGGAGTCGGTCCGTGCAACGGCGTCGAATCTGTTGGTGTCGAAGCCGATGGTCCCGCCTGTCAGAGAGCGCACCGGCGTGTCGTAGTACAGCTTGGCCCAGGACCCCTGCTCCCACCGTTGCACACGAGGCAGGGCCGAGCGACGGAAGTCCTCCACGCTGTTGATGTCCTGGAGCAGATCGGTCTTCTTCTCGACGCTGGCTAACAGCTCCTCCGCTGGCTGGCCCGGCGGCAGGCCCTGAGAGATCCAAACCTGTCGGCCCTGCCCCGTGAGTTCTCGTACCCTGGCTTCCATGGCTTCCACCGAGGTGGCAGGGTACCACCTCACGGTGATATCCAGGGGCAGACCAGCCTCGTGCATGCGGATGTACCTCCGCACCTTGGCCGGCGCCGGACCCGACCGCGCCTGTCGCGCAACCTCCGCCATATGCGCCCCGAAGTGATAGAGACCGTCAGCCACTACTGAGCCCTCTCCTCTCTCCTCGCGCCATTGATTCGTGCACCCATCCTACATCCCCCCTGCGAGTCCATCGACCTTCCCCAGCCCCTCACAGACACGCGCTGATTGCTTGAGCACCGTTCAGGTCCGAGGCAGGCGGGCCGTGAGGCATCGCTCGGCACGCACGATACCAGCGACGTCGCTTGCCGCCTCCTCCACACGTACGTTTCTGATCACATACTTGAAGGCATAGGCGTGGCTCATCTCCATCCTCAGCCGTTCCAGCCGGACCTTGCCCTCTTCCGTCTCCTCGCCATATCTCTCGATAAGGCGACGGCGCAGCTCCTCCACAGAGGGCGGTAGCACGAAGATGGTCACCGTGTTGTTGGGATACCGATCTCTCAGGTGCAGTGAGCCTAGCACATCGTAGGCAGCAATCAGATCCAATCCCCGCGCGATGGCGTCCTCCAGCCGTGCTCGCGAAGAGCCGTACTGGTGGCCGTAGAAGGCCTGCCACTCCGCCAACTCGCCATCCGCCTTGAGGCGCTCAAACTCCTCAGTGGCCACAAAATGATACTCCAGGTCCTCCACCTCGCCAGGGCGCCGCTCGCGAGTGGTGTAGGTGACTATCCTCTCCAGGTTGGACAATGTGGACACCACACGATCGATGATCGTGCTCTTGCCCGTGCCAGAGGGTGCGACCAGAAGGAAGATCAGTCCCTTGCGCATCACTCTCACCCCAAACCGCCCGGTCGCTGGTCGACCTGCCGCCGAACAGCTTGCTGGCCCGCCATTAGCCGTGCACTAAGCAGTTGAGAAAGATGGCAAGCCACGAAATCTACCCTGTACTCATCGAGCAGCGACATCGCGGTGGGGTCCAGACAGTGGCTCCCACACACGCCAATCTCGATGCCGGGACGGCCGGTGCGCGCTCGCTCCACCGCCAGCCGCATCAAAGAGCCAACCCCTTCCACATCGAGGGCCGTCAATGGATCGCTGCCAGTGATGCCCTCCGCCACGTACCCAGACAGCAACTTGCTGCTGTCCTCTCGCGAAAGGCAGAATACAGCATCGGTCAGGCTGTCGGTATCGAAACACACGAACTCCACCAGGGAAGCCAGATCGTCCGCCACAATAGCAGCCCTCGGCGTTTCGACAACCGCGCCGACTCGGTAGGAGATGGGCGTCCCCGTTGTCTCCGCCACCCGGTGCGCAATGTCTCCCAGAGCCTCCAGGACTCGCCTGATCTCACCCGCGTGGGACGCGAAGGGTATCAAGATGCCCAGGTCGATGGACGACCCCTCACCTCGGACGTCGGCGGCAGCTTGAAGAAGAGCTTCCATCTGTGCTTTCACCAGCTCGGGGAAAGCGGCCAAGAGACGGATGCCACGCAGCCCGAACTCCGGATTGGATTGCCGCAAGGAATCGATCGCTTCCAGCATCTTCTCCCTCTGACCGATCTCCTCACTCCAGCCCTGTGCCGTCCTCAGCTCCGCGAGTTCGATCAGGAGTGTTTCCCTGTCCGGTAGAAAGTGGTCCACCGGTGCGCTAAGCAAGCGCACCGTGACACGGCGATCATGGCTGGCGCGGAGAAGTGCTCGGAACTCCTCCCGGTGCAGTCCATGGAGCTCCTCCAGGGCAGTTTGTCGAACCGCAGGCGAATCTCCCAGCATCGCCACCCTGACGTGGGGCAAGAAGACGGAGTCGTAGTACATGCGCTCTGTGCAGCACAGACCGATGCCTTCAATCCCCAGGTCCAGGGCCGCCTCAATCTCGGTCGCCGTGGATACGTCAGCCAACACGCGCACCTGGGCCATCTCGTCGGCCCAGCCCAGCAGAGCGTCCAGTTCCCAAATACCGCCGAACTGGGGGCTCACCACCTCCTTCCAGCCGCCGTACACCTCCCCTGTCGTTCCGTCGATGGATATGTCGTGCCCTTGCGCGACACGCATTTCTCCGAGAGCTACCACTCCACCTGACGCGTCTATGACCATTTCCTTGCAGCCCACCACGCAAGGCTTGCCCAGGCCGCGCGCCACTACCGCAGCGTGAGACGTCGCCCCGCCTCGCTGTGTCAGGATACCTGCGACCATAGGCATGATTGCCGCGTCGTCGGCTGTCGTTTCTTCTTTGACCAGGATCACCGGCAAACCCTTGCCAGCTACCCGCCTGGCCTGTTCGGCAGTGAAAACCACCTGGCCGGTGGCCGCCCCAGGGCTGGATTGAATACCCTTGGCCACCAGGCCCGCTGGCGACGGGTGGGCAAACACCGGGACGAAAACCTGCCCGATCGAGCGCGCATCCACGCGCCACAGAGCGTCACCCCGGGAGATCAGCCCTTCATCGGCCATGTCCACCGCTGCTCTCACCGCGGCCAGCGGCGTTCGCGTGGCCACACGGGTCTGGAGTATCCAGAGATTACCCTTCTCGATGGTGAACTCGATGTCTTGCACATCCCGGTAGAACTCCTCCAGACGGGAGCAGACGGCCTCCAGTTCGGCGTAGCTGGCAGGCAACTCAGCAGACAGGACGGAGATATCCCCCGGTGTGACGTGCCCCCCCACCAACCTCTCCCCCTGGCTGCTCGGCAGGTACTCGCCGTACAGCTCTTTCTCTCCAGTCGCCGGGTTCCGCGTGAACACCACACCGCTTCCCGAATCCGGTCCCAGACTGCCAAAGGCCATCTGCTGAACGACGACCGCAGTGCCCTGATCGTCGGGGATGTCGTGGGATGCCCGATACTCCCTCGCGTGCTCTGCAAACCAGGAATCGAACACCGCGGCGATGCTTTGCTCTAGCTGCACGTAGGAATCCTGAGGGAACCCCTCCCCCGTCTGCTCCTCGAACACCGCCAGCAGTTCATCGAGTGCGGGTCCTGTCTGCGCAGTATCCCTAAGAGCATCTCCGAACCCGTTGCCGGGGACGTTGTGAACCGCCTCCCCATACATCTGGATCAGTAGACCGAAGGCATCGTAGGCAAAGGTGGGATCTCCCGACGTCTCGGCGAGACCATTAACGACATCGTCGGTGAGTCCCACATTCAGAACGGTCCTCATTTGTCCAGGCATGGAGACGAGGGGGCTAGACCGAACTGACACCACGAGAGGGTTGGTGACAGAGCCAAGGACCTTTCCACTCTTTTCCTCGAGGACCGCCAGGGCCTCCTTGACCGCCTTCCAAAGGTCAGAGGGCAGCGATCTCGATCCAGGAGTGTGCGCCCTCCAGGCTTCCGTGGTGATCACGAAGCCAGGCAGCGTAGGGATTCGGAGGCGCAACATGTCGGCCAGGCCAGCGCCTTTGCCGCCCAGCAGGGGCCGCATGTCGCTGCTACCTGCTTCGAGGGGAATAACCCACCGATAAGTCATCTCTATCCTCAGCGGCCTGTAGACAACCGAAACTGCTCAAGACGGAGCGCCACGGAGAACAACGTGTTCAAGGCCAGCGAACGTCCACACTGGTCCGAGATCCGGGCCGTAAACGTACACCTCTGGGGCCAGCGGCCCCGAAGCGCCACCATCGCCTGCCTCAACAGCACAGCCGTTACTCAGTGAAGGCTCAGACCGATTATACGGGCTTTCATGGCCCAGAACAAGGAATTGCCGGGTGTCGAAGGCACAGCACAGAGACGCCAAGCACTCCGTGCTCGCCGGCGGCTCTTGTGCATGGGCGCCTGAGTGCGCAGCTCGACCAGGTGCAGCACATCCGCTGCCTGTCGGTATCCAGGGCGTTTCTCTTCCCATCGCAGGCCACCTCGCCTATAATCTCCCACGAGCGTTGACACCACGATGGGAGGTCCAGTTCTGCGCCAATGCTCCCGCAGCAGATGAGACTCGCCCGCACAGCCAAACTCACCGCTAATGTCAGGCTGTTGACCTTGCACGGAGCACTCCCCGCCCAGCCCGGACAGTTCGTTCTGGTCTGGCTGCCTGGGCTCGACGAGAAGCCCTTCAGCCTGGTGGATGACGACCCCGTCACCCTGGCGGTGGCCCAGGTAGGCCCGTTCAGCAGTCGGCTGCATGAACTCGAGGCCGGAGACCGCCTCTGGCTCCGCGGTCCCCTGGGTCGCGGCTTTGACCTCGTCGGCGACCGGTTGCTTCTGGTGGGAGGCGGCTACGGGGTGGCGCCCCTGGCCTTTCTCGCTGCCAGGGCCACGGAGGCCCAGCGCAAGATGGCCGTTATTGGAGCCGGAACGAAGGAGAATCTGTTCTTCGAAGACCGGCTCACACAGGCTGGCTGCGAAACCATCCTGGTGACGGAAGACTGCTCTGCTGGCGAGGGCGGGCTCTGCACCGACGTCGCAGAGACACTGCTTCGCCAAGAAGCCTTCGACGTACTCTACGGCTGCGGACCAGAGGGCATGTTGAACAAGCTAGAGCACCTATGCGCGCAGCACGGCGTACCGGGCCAACTGAGCAAGGAGGCGTACATGAGATGCGGCATGGGCGTCTGCGGCTCTTGCGAGCGGAATGGCCTGCTCGTGTGCAGAGACGGGCCAGTATTCTCTGTAGGGCCACTACTTGACAAAGGTGCTTAACTTGCGTATACTTACTTCTGGTAGTTTGAAATAACGAATAAGCAGGACCTTCGGGGCAGGGTGAGGCCTCCAAAGGAGGCCAATTCCCGATCGGCGGTGTGGCACCGTTAGTTGGTGCCGAGCCCGCGAGCTGTGACGCAGATCTGGTGAGAAGCCAGAGCCGACGGTATAGTCCGGACGGGAGAAGGTTAGCAAGCCGGGAAAGGTGGAGCTTTCCTTGTTCTTGCGAGAGCGCGTCCCGAAGGTATGACCTTCGGGATTTTTTGTTTGCACGTGAGAAGCAACACGATGGGGACTTCGCGAGAGATGGCCGATTTGCTGGCCCCGGCTGGGGCGTTCTCGAGAGGCGCAGGAGCAGTGAAGAGGACGCTAGCCAGGGTCCCAGAGAGGTACCGCGCGTACTTGCTGGCGCCTCCGGCCCTCCTTGTCTTCCTGTGCCTGTGGCAACTCCTGGTCACCCTCGGCTCATACCCCACCTTCGTGCTTCCTGCGCCCATGGTAGTGTTCCGCAAATTCGTCCTGGCCGCCTCGGACGGCACACTCCTCCATCATGCCTGGGCGACTCTGAGAGAGGTGCTTATCGGACTGGCGCTAGGGCTCTCGGTGGCTACCTGCCTGGGGTACGTCTTCGCCAAATCCAAGCCCATCGAGCGGCTGGTCTCGCCCTACATCGTAGCCTCTCAGTCCATACCCATCGTCGCGCTGGCCCCCCTGCTGGTGATATGGTTCGGCTTCGGCACTCTATCCAAGGTCATCGTCTGCGCACTGACCGTCTTCTTCCCTGTGCTCATCAACACCATTGTGGGCCTCCGTTCGGTGGACGAGAACCTGATCGATCTCATGCGCTCGTATGGAGCCACCCGGCGGCAGATGTTCACGATGCTGGAGATCCCCGCCGCCCTCCCGGTTTTGCTGGGGGCTCTCAAGATAGGCGTCACCTTATCGGTCATCGGCGCAGTGGTAGGCGAATTCGTAGCGGCAGATGAAGGTCTCGGCTTCCTCGTCAACCTCTCCAGGGGCCTCTTTGACACCCCCATGATGTTCGTAGCTCTGTTTGCACTCGTGATCATCGCGCTGAGTCTGTACGGCTGTATCGTCCTGCTGGAGAGCCGGCTCCTGTCGTGGCGCCGGACCAAGTAAGAAGAAAGGAGAGTATTCGAAGTTGAAGAAGGTAGTCTTGATTCTGGTTACCCTGTCTGTTTTAGCCCTGAGCGGCTGCAGCGGTGGTGCTGCAGCTCCTACACCCATATCTCCACCCGAGAAAGTAACCCTGGCCATGGGGTACATACCGAACGTACAGTTCACACCCTTCTATGTGGCCCTCAGCAAGGGCTACTTCGCCGACGAGAAGCTTGAGATCGAGTTCGATTATGGTATGGAGACGGACCTCCTGAGCCTAGTCGGAGCGGACACCTTGCAGTTTGCAGTGGCCAGTGGCGACCAGGTCATTCTTGCGCGCGGTCAGGGCCTACCAGTGGTATACGTGATGACCTATTTCCACAGGTTCCCCGTCGCCGTCGTCTCCCTGGAGGACCTGCCTTTGGAGGAGCCAGCGGACCTCATCGGACACTCGGTGGGCATCCCCGGCCTTTGGGGTGCTAGCTACATTGGCTGGCTGGCACTTCTCAACGCCTCGGGAATAGATGAGCAAGACGTAACCCTGGAGTCCATCGGCTACACGCAAGTGGCCAGCCTGACCGAAGATCAAGTGGATGCGGCCGTCGTCTACGCGGCAAATGAGCCGGTGCAACTACGACAGGCCGGATACGAGCCAAACATCATCTACGTGGCCGACTACATGAATCTGGTCTCCAACGGCATCATCACCAACGAGAAGACGATTGAAGACCGACCGGAACTGGTTGCTGGCCTCGTACGAGCGGTGCTGCGCGGACTGCGCTACACGATAGATTCTCCCGAGGAGGCCTTTGAGATCTGCCTCGAGTACGTGCCGGAGGCAGGTGGCGAGAACAGGGACACCCAGATGGCCGTCCTCGAAGAATCCATCAAGTTCTGGGATAGCGAGACACTCGGCCTTTGCGATCCATCTGTCTGGGAGATGTCGCAGGATTTCATGTTTGAGGCAGGCCTGGCGGAGTCGAAGTCTGACGTGGAAAAGATGTTCACCAACGATTTCATAGTGGAGCCGTGAGTGGCCGCGACGCGACCTGTGCTGGCTGCCGAAGGAATACGCAAGATGTTCCCCAGCCGTGACGGGGAGGTCAAGGCCCTCCACGACGTCTCTCTCGAGGTCTTCGAGGGAGAGTTCGTCAGCCTGGTTGGACCTTCCGGCTGCGGGAAGACAACCCTTCTGCGCATCCTGGGCGGCCTGCTGCAAGCCGACAAGGGCAGGGTCCGGATCGATGGCCGGACCCTGGCCCAGCCTCGCCGCGAGATCGGCTTCGTGTTCCAGAACCCCACTCTCATGCCATGGCGGACCGTTCTCCAGAACGTCACGCTACCCTTGGAGGTACAGGGTAGGAATGGTGATGATTCCCGTAGTCGGGCCATGGAGTTGCTGGGTCTGGTGGGGTTGCTCGGCTTCGAGAACCTCCACCCACATGAGTTGTCCGGCGGGATGCAGCAGCGGGTCGCTATCGCCAGGGCTCTAGTCTACGAACCGTCCATCTTGCTCATGGACGAGCCCTTCGGCTCCCTCGACGCCATTACCCGCAATCAGATGAATCTGGAGTTGCTCCGGATCTGGCATGCCACCGGTAAGACCGTGGTCATGGTCACGCACACCATCCAAGAGGCCATCTTCCTTGCCGATAGGGTATTGGTCATGAGCCCCCGCCCCGGCCACATCCAAGCTGCCGTACACGTAAACCTGCCGCGCCCGCGCGACTCGGAGATCTACTACAACGAGAGCTTCGCCAGCCTGTACCATCGCGTGCGAGACTTGATCTCCCTCAGTTGACCGCCAGCGAGAAAGGTGTTACGATACGTCGGTCCAAGCGAGGTGCGAGCCGTAGGCACCAAGTCTGGTGTCACCAGTTCGGCGAGCACCAATCCACGTTGCCGAAGCACCATTTGACGTTGGGAGAACATCAGCTATTGTAAGTCGGCAACTCAACCTAGCGAATGAGGCGCTGCGCGAAGGTCCGCCAGTAGGCACGCGTGCCGCCCAGGTCAGCACATCGGGTCAGCGCAACCAGGGACAGGTCTGAGCGTAGAGTGAGCGAGTGGTACGGCAATCTCCCAGAGCGAAAGAAGGTAACGTACGGCCTCCTCTTCACGATCATCTGCGTGACTGTGCCCTGCTACGTCTTGGGCTTTCTCGCTCTGGCTATGGCACCACCCCGATTCACGCCCACTCCCACTGAAACGCCCACTTCCATCCCAACCCAGACAGCTACTCACACGCCTACGTCGACCGCTACCGCCACCGAGATACCAACATCCTCCTCTACCGCAACACCAACGAGCACAGCCACCGCCACACCGACGGAAACGCCAACCGAGACCGCCACCTTCACACCAACTGCCAGCTTCACGCCGACGGCTACGGCCACGGACACTCCGACACACACGCCTTCGTCGACGCCAAGCAGCACACCCTCGGAGACTGCTACCCACACGGCCACGGCCACCGAGTCCGCCACGCCCATAAGCACCGGCACCCCAAGTGGTGAGGGGGGCGGCTAGAGGCGGAGGTGTCCAGACAATAGTGCCAACCACTGGTTCTGGTCAGAAACGGTCTTGCCCATGAGAAGTCTCTTCCGCCGCTACAGACAGCTCGCCGTCCCAGAAAAGCGACTCTATAGCCTGCTCACGATCATCACTCTCCTCGCGCTGCTTCTCTACTGCCTGGGCATCAGCAGTTACTTTCTTCGCTCCCAGCTGGTCCCCCAGGTAGCCATGGAAACCCCGCCCACGTCCACGGCCGCCCCAACCTCAATGCCGACCACGCTGGCGACACCCGGGGACACCGCGACCCCCACGGCCACGCTGCCCCCCACTCCCACGCAACGGCCCATACCCACCTTGACCCCAACCCCCGAGAGCGTCAATGTCACCGTGGTCATCACCACCACTGGCGGTCTGACCACGACCACCGTCATCTCAGCTACGGTGACACCCACGCCTGTGCTCACAGCTACACTCACCATCACCTCCGAGGCTCCACTGAGTCCAACAGGCACCGCTGAGCCTGAGGAAGCCCCCGTCGACCCGTCGGAGTCACTGTCCCCATGGACCACATCCTCGTGCGCCTCTGCACATCTGGATCTGATTCACTTCAGCCTCGTGGACATGAACTGCGCGCCGCAATCGCAGCAGCATGGAGGTCGGGGCGACTCTATCCCGGTCTGATGGCTGCTTCGCTGGCGTCCCACTCCATTCGTCCATAGACCCAGGTCGCGACGCATGGCCGATCCATCTATCCGTGAAGCGCTCTTGCAGGACAAGGCCGGTGACAAGGTCCGCTGCCTGACCTGCGAGCGACGCTGTCTGCTGGCCGAGGGTGCTGTGGGCTGGTGCCGCACACGGATGAACAGAAACGGTGTGCTGGTTTCCCTCACCTACGGCCAGGTCTCATCCCTGTCCGCCAACCCCATCGAAAAGAAACCGTTGCACCACTTCTTCCCTGGGAGCGTGGCCCTGACCGCTGGAAGCTGGGGCTGCAATTTCGGCTGTCCCTGGTGCCAGAACTGGGACATATCCAAGTCAGACCCCCGCCCTTCAAGGTACATGTCGCCTGGCGAGTTCGTTGAGACCGCTCTGGCGTGGAACTGCCAGGGGACATCCATCAGCCTCAACGAGCCCACGCTATCGCTGGAATGGTCGCTGGAGGTGTTCCACTTGGCGCGGGAGCAGGGCCTCTACAACACCTACGTCACCAACGGCTACATGACCACGCCAGCGTTGGACGCGCTAATCGCCGCCGGGCTGGACGCCATGAATGTGGACGTCAAAGGAGACGCGGAAGCCGTCCGAAGACACTGCCAAGGCATCGATGCGGAGAAGGTATGGCGCAACTGCCGCCACGCGAAGGAGCAGGGAGTGCACCTGGAGATCACCACCCTGGTCATCCCCAGCGTGAACCATGACGAGGAAACCCTACGGAATATCGCTAGGCGGATCCACGAGGAGTTGGGACGGGAGACGCCCTGGCACGTTAGCGGCTACTATCCGGCCTATCGCTTTCACGCCCCCCCTACGCCGCTGAGCATACTGGAGAGAGCGTGGCGAATCGGGCAGGAGGAGGGACTGCAGTTCGTGTACCTGGGCAACGTGGTGGGCCATCGGCTGGAGAACACCTACTGCCCCCACTGCGGTGAGGTGCTCGTGGAAAGGCGAGGACTCACCGTGCTCCAGAACCGCCTAAGGGATCCCGCGTGCCCGGCCTGTGGGACGGCTATCCACATCGTGATGTGATTGGCAGCGCCGCGAGGCCAACGCTACCAGGCGTACTCGAAGACGATGTCGGTGAACTGCCCGGCCACGCTACAGTCGGTGAACTGGATCTCCACCGTGTTCGACTGAGGCACCGGGTTCCCCTGGCTCTCCACGACGTCGATGAGGAAGGTGAACGGTGAATGGTAATTCTCAGGAGCCAGGGGGGTGAACCCCCACACTCCCGGATCCTCACCATCGCCACTCACCTTGTAGGCCTCATTGCCAGCAAACCTCAAGCGCACCGTTCGGCCATTGACCGGTTCACCGCCCACCCCCGTGATGCTACCCTTCATGTACACAGATCCACAATTGGCGGCGCTCACCATCCCTCCTGAGTATTCGAATTCGTACGACACCGCAGTCGTCGCGGTAGCAGTGGGCGCTGGCGTGGCGGAGGCCGCCGGAGTCGTGGGCGTTGCCGTGGGTGGCACGGTTGTGGAAGTGGCGGTGCCGCCGGTTGCCGTGGCGGTGGCTGGTGCAGAGGTGGCGGTCGGCGCAGCAGTCTGCGTGGGAGTAGGTGCGCCGACGACCAGGGTATTTGTGGGAGTCGGCTCCGGGGTGTTCGTCGCCGTGGGCTCAGCAGTGAAGGTAGGAGTTGGCCCCACAGGTGTCGATGTGAACGTCGGCTGAATGGTGGGCGCCGTGGTCACAACTGCCGTCGGCGTGGGCGCGGGCTCGGCAAGCTCTCTCGATACCATCAGCAGGAGCACGGTGAAGACAAAACCGTTGAGGAAGACCAGGATTCCCAGGATGAGCAGGTATCTCAGCTTCATTCCGTCCCCCTTACTCGTTTCCCCAGCCCTGCTTCGGACTACCTAGGGTATCACCAGCGCCTGCCCTGCCCGGATCGCGTTCGGATTGTCCAGCCCGTTCGCCTGAGCGAGCGCGTCCGACGTCACGCCGTACATCCCGGCTATCTCGCTCAAGGTTTCCCCCTCTTGGACGACGTGCACCCTCTGCCCCACCGTCGAGGACGGCGTGGACGCCGGCACCCCTGTGCCCTCCTCTTCTGGAACGGACGCGGGTGGCACCGGAATGACCAGCACCTGTCCTTCCCTGATGATGGCGTCTGCGTCCCCCAGATTGTTCGCCTGGACGATGGCGTCCACGGTGACGCCGTAGTTCCGGGCGATCTCGCTCAGAGTCTCACCCTGCTGCACGACGTGTGTGCTCGGCATCGGAGAGATCGCCGGCGATGCTTCGGGGGTAGGCGTGGCTTCAGCCGGCGTAGTGGGCGTGGCGACAACCACGTTGAAGGGGGTGAAAGTGGGCTTGGCGGTCCTAGTGGGCGTGGGCGTCGGCTGGCGGCTTCCCGAGACCATGAGAACCAGACGGCTGAAGATGAGGTAGTTGATCAGCAAGAGAACAACAATGAGCGCAATCTCGCGTCCTCTGCTTCTGATTCCTCTCCGAATCGCGCCCCATCGGCTCGTTGAGTCCATTTCGCTCCCTCTCCAGCTTCCCGTGCCCATTATACCGCTGCCGAGCCGGTAAGCTCAACAGCGTTCGGCATGCGACTATCCATCCACCCTTGAGGGCCGCACCCATTATACTCCTTTCGCTCCAGCGAGACCACTTGCATACGATGATGGCATGGAGAAAGGAATATGAAGCACATACGCCGTACAGGCATCCAGTGGTCATTTACCGACAGAAGTCGTATAATAGCGATCTGGACACGCAGTGACGACCCGCGTAGCCAAGCTCCCGGAGAGGTGATGACCATGGAAATCGATATCGATCCGCAATACTACGTGGATGTCGTATTGAGACACTGGAAGGTCGTGATTGTGGTGTTCCTTGTGGCGACTCTGGCAGCGGGAGCAGCTAGTTTCGTCCAGCAACCCACTTACGAGGCGACGGTCATTCTCACTGAGGAGACCTACGAGTTCTACGCTGTACCTCGACTCTCTTCTCTCGACAAAACAGTGGTGAAACTCTACCCGACTCTGGCGAGTACAGAATCTGTTGAGAGCCGTGTAATCGGAGTTCTGGGGCCGAGTCTCTCCGCAATAGAGCAGAGACCCGGCATTCTGAGGTCTCTGGTAACTGTGCACGAGGACCCGGAAAACCCAGCACTGTTTCGCATCAGAGTTCGTGGGGACGATTCACAGAAGGCCGTCTTGATCGCCAACGCATGGGCAGAACAGTATGTTGAAGAGGTGAGCAGCAAAGCGGTGGCACGGAGTCCGCAGCTTGAAGCTGCCGAGGAGGACCTTGATTCGGCAGAGGCGGCCCTGACTGAATTCAGACAACAGACGGGACTGGGCCTCTCGGGCCTGATTGATGAGACAGGGGTATTCGATATATTCGTTACACTCGGCCCTGCGGGAGTGCAACTCGAGAAGAAGCTCGACCTCCTGGCCGAGCATCGGCAGGTGCAAGACAATCTAGAGCTAGTGCTGCACAGTGCACAAGTGGCGAAGGACACTGGTGCAAGCATTGACGACCTGCCCCTGCAGCTCCTCAACCATTGGATCATCTCCGACCGAGGCCAACTCTCTGTCGATGTAGTCAAGGATCAGGAAAGCCTGGATCAGGTCATCCAGTTGCTCCGGTCTGAGGAACAGGCCATTTCTGGCGTGATCGACCAACTCGCCAGTGACGCGGATGCTCTTCAGGAGGATCTGGCGCGCGATCAGCGAGAACTGGACCGCCTCATCCGCGCCCGCAAACTAGCGGAAGCGGCCTACGAAGCTCTCGTCAGCGAGCTACAGGAGTCTACTCTTCTTCGGACAAACACTCAGATACTGAGCAGGGCAACCACAGCCAGACGGCTGGATCCCAGCGCAAAGCTCAGCGTCGTCCTGGGTGCGGCACTGGGACTGGCTGGCGGCGGCGTAGTGGCATTCGTGCTTGAGTACTTTGAGGTCTTGCGCAAGAAGCGCTCTGTACACTCCCAGTAGGCCTGCCCACTGGGAGTCGGTCGCACGGTCGCTTTGTATGCCGACGATAGTACCTCTTCCGAAGCCTGCCGATCACCAAGTCGATGCGGGCTTCGCCCTATTTGCAGCATGAGATCTTCGAGAACCTTGTCTTGGTTGCAGAGTGAGTGGCGGTGGCTCGTAGTCTCCATCTTGGTGGGTCACTTCGCGCTGAGCGCTGTCTACAGCGTCGCTACCCCCATCTGGGAGGGTCCCGACGAACTGGGCCACTATCGCCACGTGCGATTCTTGGTTGCAAACCTGTCCCTCCCAGGACCGGAGGCCTCCTCCTCGGCTCTCGATCAGCTCACCCATCCACCCCTCTACTACATGGTAACGGCGATCCTGACATCCTGGGTGGACACGAGCGACAACCTGACACCCACCGCCAACCCCTTCGCCGCCACGGGGACGATGGAAGGAGGAGCCAACAGCTTCATCCACTCCGATGCAGAGGCCTTTCCCTACCACGGGACCGTCCTCGCGGTTCACGCTGCGAGGCTGGTGTCCGTCGCCATCGGCACTCTGTCACTCCTGGTCACCTACAAGCTAGCACGCCTGCTATTCCCGAACAGACATGACGTCGCCCTGGGTGCTACGGCGATCAATGCATTCTCACCCGGTTTCCTATTCATGAGCGGAGTCGTCAACAACGACATCATGGTCACTCTCTTCACTGCTCTGGCCCTGCTACTGTCGGTCAGACTAGTCGTGCGTGACGCCGGCTGGAAAGATCTGCTGGCTCTGGGCGTTTGCACCGGCCTGGCAATCCTGTCGAAGTACAACGCTCTCGCCCTGACCCCTCTGGTCGTCATCTCTGCTGGCGTGGCCCTGGCCAAGCGCATCAGACGTAGAAAGTCCCTGGTCATCTCGTTGGGAGGGGTGTTCCTCCTCCTCCTCGGCCTGGCGCTGGTCTCCAGTTGGTGGTTCCTGCGCAGCGTGGCGTTGTTCGGCACCGCGACTACCCGGTCCGCCAGGGTTCTGGCCCAGTTTGTCGAGGATCTCCGCGACCCTGCTGCCGGACTAGGGCGCATGGACTGGGCCCTGCTCCCGGACGGATTGAGGTACTTCTACACGTCTTTCTGGGGCGTATTCGGATGGGGAAACATAAGCGCCGGGACGTGGGTCTACCAGGTATTGGGCCTGCTCTGTCTGGCTGGGTCGGTGGGTCTAGTCCTCTTCCTGCTGGGCAAAGCCAGCCGATCCCTCAAAGGTGCGGCCCTCCTACTGCTCCTGGGCTTCATGCTCTTCTGTCTCTTGGCCATCTATCGCACGCTCACCTTCAGCGATCCGGTCCTGCGCGGCCGATACGCCCTGCCCACCCTCTCTGGAGTCAGCGTTCTCCTGTCCCTTGGCGTAGTCCACCTCACGCCTCGTAGGCTGGGGCGCACACCCATCTTCCTGGTCAGCCTGACGGTACTATTCATGGGCCTCATAGCACCCTTTCGCTACATCGCGCCTGTCTACGCTCGCCCCCCAATTCTCTCAGCGGATGAGCCGTTGCACGTCGAGAACCCGTTGAACGCGCGCTTCGGAGAGAGGATAGAGCTGGTAGGGTATGAGCTAGGAGTGTCAAGAGCAACCACGGGTCAGTTCGTTCCCATTACTCTCTACTGGCGTGCTTTGGCTGAGATCGAGGAGAACTACACGGTTGGCCTGAGCCTCGTCACACCGGATGGAACGCCCTACGGCCAGGTTGCCACATACCCGGGCCGTGGCAACTACCCGACTTCATTATGGAACGTGGGGGAGATCGTCCAGGACTCATACCAGGTCCGTCTGAGTCGGAAGTTTCCCGCTCCGGGCCTGGCCCGCATCTACGTTGCCCTGTACACCTATCCTGCAGGGGAACATCTGCCCGTCTCGTACGAC